>Ga0307510_10012137_pt1 | contig 10213 bp, 6 predicted proteins | sample 12_EM_MG_FD_207224 | JGI IMG/M metagenome (GOLD analysis project Ga0307510, IMG submission 207224) | Populus trichocarpa ectomycorrhiza microbial communities from riparian zone in the Pacific Northwest, United States - 12_EM | ecosystem: Host-associated > Plants > Roots > Unclassified | place...
AGCACCCCCTCCTATCCCCTCCGTAGGCTCCCCAAATTGCCACCCCACCATATCATGCTCCTACTCTCATGATCCCAATACGTACGCAGTCCCCAACCCCCCCCAGCTGACGTTTTGCTTAATCACTCCCCTGGGCCATTCCATATCCCCGCCTATAACGCTTTAATTCAGCCAGGAGGAACAATTGAAGGCTATTTTGAGGTGATGTTGCAGGACGGTGGACAGGAGTGTTAATATTACTTGGGGATGGGATCATAAGGGGCGTTATTTCAGGTGCTGGAAAGAAACCTGGCTCAACCGATTCCCGATACTCTATACCGTAATACTCCTCCTCCAGCTGCTTGTAGACGGAATCAAGATGATGTTCGGTGATCAACGGCACGATTGGTGAGTAGTGCGGGCTATCAAGCCTACTTTTCGCAATCGGCCAGTGAAGGTAGGTCGCGCGGGGTAATTGATACATTTGGCGCACTGAAATCAGTTTTTATCAATGCTTTAACATTACGGTATAAAAACCAGACCACCACAGATCAGAACCTTCACTAATACACAAGTAAGCTGCTCAAAAACCCCTTGTGAACGCGATTCGATTACCAAAACCGTCTCCGACCATTCAAAATAGACCACCCTCCGGCATGCCCGCGATAATACTCCAGACAGTGGAATTTCGTCGCATCCGGCCACCTCCCTCACTTAAATCCATTACTCACCAATTGCCACTAACTCATACCTGTCACCACCTTAGCCCCATAAGATAAAAAGCCCCCCCAAAAAAATGTTACGAAAATATATTGTCCGCCAGAAGCCCCAATTTGGGCAATTCTAGCCTACCGATCCAAGGTGCTATCGGTATCCGGCGGATAAACGCCAAGCCAAGCCAAGCCAAGCCATACGAGTAGAGCAGCACAAATGGATGCCCTTTGAAGAAACCACTTCTGGAGGAGCCCCTTTTATATAGCAAAGTTTTCACCGTTTGGAGAGGGTAAGCTCTAGGAAGTCGAGTTTAGAATCGGGAACAAGCAGAAGCGTGTAACACGCCGAGTGATTCTTTGTGAATGGAGGGAAAAGATAGGGTAACACTAACCCAGGATACATAATGTAGCGGAAAGAATTCTTTTTTGTGTTGCCAGGTGGGGGGTGCCCCACGTTTGCCCCTGGCGCAATGGAATTGGATCCCTTTTCTTCCCTTCTATTCGTAAAAGCTAAGAATAATTGGACCTCACGCTAAGACGTCTAGAATTCCCTCCTTTGGATTAGGGGGGGAAAAACACGGCGAAAAATCTGTCCTTCAGCCCTCAACTGAGACAGATAAAAAGAAAGAAAGAAAGAAAAAAAGACCGATCTTACTAGGAGAGGCAACTCCAATGTCCTAGCGTGAGGTCCAATCATTTCAGCTTTTACGGTATGATACACCAACCACCAGCCAACCAACGAGCTCAATTCTCAACTACCAGAACTTTCTTTCTCTCCTCCTTGATTTAGGAGATAGAACGATCATGGCTTCACCCACTGCTTCGCAAAAGTACTTGAGCACCCGCGGTGGGTCTTACGGCGTGAGTTCCCCTCCCACCACCAGCAGTCAAAGAACCCTAGACTAAATTGACGAGAAAAGTTCACCTTTGAAGCGGCCGTGCTCAAAGGCCTCGCCAGCGACAACGGCCTCTTCATCCCAGAGGCAATTCCAACTCCGCCCGCGAGCTGGCAAGAAACCTGGAAGACCCTCTCATTCCAGGACCTAGCCTATGAGATCTTCTCGCTCTACATTTCCCCGGATGAGGTCCCCGCCTCAGATCTACGGGAGCTAGTCACACGCTCGTACTCCACCTTTCGCCATGAGGACATCACACCGCTCAATACCATCCTCCCGGATTCAAACCTCCATGTCCTAGAGCTATTCCACGGTCCCACATTCGCGTTTAAAGATGTTGCATTGCAATTCGTTGGGAACCTGTTCGAGTACTTCCTCGTTAGGAAGAATCAGGATATGAAAGAGGGAGAGGGGAAGAGACATCACTTGACGATTATCGGCGCTACAAGCGGAGATACCGGATCCGCTGCTATTTACGGCGTTCGCGGGAAGAAGGACGTATCAGTATTCATCCTCCATCCGAAGGGCCGTGTGAGCCCAATTCAGGAAGCGCAGATGACGACAGTGCTGGACAAGAATGTGCACAACCTCAGCGTCGTCGGAACCTTCGATGACTGCCAGGACGTGGTAAAGGCACTCTTCTCTCATCCCGAATTGTCAAAGTCGCATAACCTGGGTGCAGTCAATAGCATCAATTGGGCCAGGATCCTGGCTCAGATCGTCTACTACTTCCATTCTTACTTCACTTTACTCAGGCGTCTGCCGGCAGGAAGCGTACCCATCGTTCGCTACGTTGTGCCAACGGGAAACTTCGGCGACGTGTTAGCGGGCTACTACGCTAAAAAGATGGGCCTCCCAATCGATAAGCTCGTCATTGCGACAAACGAGAACGACATCCTGGATCGCTTCTTCAGAACAAGCCGCTACGAAAAGCATCCCGTGTCCCCAGAGAAGGAGGGGGAGGAAGGCGGCCTAGCAGCAGGAGGGGTTAAAGCAACCCTTTCCCCGGCAATGGATATCCTCGTATCCTCCAACTTTGAACGCTTGCTGTGGTACCTAGCCTACGAGGCCGAAACCACCAACGCTACCAGCGAGGACCAGAAACGTGTCCAAGCCGGTAGTGTGCTGAGCGAGTGGATGGCTTCCCTGAAAAACACTGGCGCTACAGTGGTCTCCGAAGATGTGCTCAACGCTGCAAAGAGAGACTTTACCTCTGAGCGCGTTAGCGATGAACAGACCGTTCAGACTATACGACATATCTTTACTACCCCGCCCTCTGCACCTTGCATTCTTGATCCGCATTCGGCCGTCGGAGTCGCCGCTTCGTTGAGACTTATTAAGGCCTTGCAGACCGCTGGCCGAGAGAACGTCCACCACATCTCATTGTCAACCGCACATCCGGCAAAGTTCAACCACGCGGTGGATTTAGCGCTCGTGGGGGTCAGTGGTGGGGAAGAGGTTGGGGAGTATGACTTTGAGAAGATGGTCAGGCCGCGCGAGTTCCTTGGCTTGGAGGCTAGGGAGAAGAGGGTTCGTGGGGTAGAGAGAGCGGATGTGGAGCTTGTTAGACAAGCCGTTATCGAAGGGCTAGAGGAGGAAGGGGTCAGGAAGTAGTTATAGCCATATATTTTTCTCTTCATTTGTGGCTTCTCATGGAATTGGGTTGGATAGCCATAGAACGCTTATATAGTATCATATCTATAAAAACAAGAGGGAAAAAGGGAATGTTTTATTTTGAGGGAATGAGAGTGCGATTTCCGCCACGACGCCGACCGCCCATATGCTCCCCACCACCATCCCCAGAGGGATAGAAGATAGAACAACTTTTACCGCATGATGTATATAGTAAAAGAAAAGGAAAAGAAGGGGTGGAAGGAAAAAGAACCAATGGGAAGAGACACAATCGCCTTTTAGATTTTCTTCAAAAAGAAAGCACTACCCAACCTAACCCTTCATTTTCTCGACCTCGTACGCAAAGTCAAAGTATGGCTTATCAAAATGATGTACACGGACATAACCGTCTTCTCCACCAGAGGCGTAGCCAACCCCTTGTGGGTGGACAGCGATCTAGAAGAGAAGCGTTAGAACCCGCCTGTAATACTGGGAAATGCTGGGGGGATAGTGTACAGTGTTAAGAGGACCGAAATGACCCTTGACACGACCGATCTCATCCTCGAAGATTTTGTGGTAGAACCTTGCCTCAAATTTACCTTGTCGCTGAGAGGTAGTAGTGACATCACGGGCTTCTTGACCGCCGCCGAGGATAATAAAGTCTTTCTTTGGAGTAAGGGCTGCGGTATTTAGTGGGGTGTCGGTAACATAGGTTTTTAGGACCTTAAGCTCGTTGACATCCAGTATCTGCGACGATTAGTACGTACATAAAAATTACCATGAGAGGAGATATACCTTAGCATTCTTATCCTTAGAACAGGTAATAAAGTAAGTCCTATCCGGCGCCATCTGAATATCGGTAATCGGCATATCCAGTTCATGGGCTTGGACATCTTTAATGAGCTCCCCAGTCTATACCCCAGTCATCAGCAAAAAAAAGCCCCCAAAAGAGCCCCCCTTACCACCACCACAGCAAGCAAAGCCCATACCTTCCCATCGTACTGTGAAACCCTCCCATCCTCATGCCCAGTGATAATGTACTTATTCAGATAACTCCATGCCGCAACCGTCGCTTTACTCTCACGGAAGGTAATCGTAAAAGTGGGCGCATCCACCTGTTCCGCCTCCAAATCAACCGTAATCGGGAATACAACAACGGTACCCAAGTGGCCCATCCTCTGCTCGGTCACGGCAAGGAGTAGAGTCCCATCCTCGCTGAACTCGACTCGCTTAACGGCTGTAGGGAACTCCCACATTTTCAGCTGCTTTCCGGTCCGTACGTCCCAGAGGCGAATGGTATTGTCTGCGCTGCCAGTTACCAGCAGGGTGGTGGTAGGGTCAACATCGACGGTCCAGAGAGCACCAACGTGGCCCTTGTATGTGCCGACTCGTTCACCATTTACTAGAAGATGTTAGGCTTTGGCGGAGAGAGCCTCGGGAAGGGAAGTTAAGATACCGGAATACCAGGCACAGACAACGTGGTCCTTTGCCGTTGAAAAAAGTAAATCACCTAGCATCAAGCAACAACATTAGTTTAAACTTCAACTCCGCAAAAGGCGCATAAAGCCTACCATCTTTGTTGTATCTATTCCCGAAAACCCCAACATTAGCACCTACCCGCCGCAACCAAACCCCAGCTCCCAGGAAGTAAACCATACTTGATCTGCGTCAAACTGCGCTCCTAAACACCAACCTATTAACTCTATCATCCCACCTACTACCACTCCCCGCAGGACAGGCCCAGAGGGAACAACTCACATGTCCTTGAAGTAGTATAGGCCTCATAGTGGATTATCCTTGTAGATCTCTAGAAGAAGAAAGTCGAGTTAAAAGGAAAAATGGTGAGGGGTGTGTTCGAGATTTGGAAGTGTGGGGCAAAAAGATTGTGGTTGCTGCGGATATGGAATTTTTGTCCTGTAGGTGGGCAGGGTAACCCGTTTTTTAACCCTCGCTTATGAATTGGGTGGGACAAGCTGCGTTGATGGTGGTGGCAGGTGGGCGACCTCGGGAGTCATTCCATAATTTCCATTAACCCAGGAGAGAATAAAATACGGTAGAAGGCCCTCATTCCGCCCCATAGGCGAGACACGCCGGTGGGGTCGGAACTGTTCGTATGCGATCTCTTTCTCGCCTGAAATGTTCCCGCCAGGCCCCTACAATCACCTTTTCACGCCAGGAACCACCCCACTACACAGCTGGGCTATATCCCCCCTGCTATCCATATGGACGCAATTTCAATTAATAATCCTAACCGTTAACTATTACACTTCTCCATCCAAACGATTGAGCATTGCTACAAGAAATTAAGATTTGACTACGAGTGATTGGATATGATGGGAATGATTGGGAATACAGGTAACCTGCTACTGGACGGTCGGGACAAGATTTTTTTCTGAGCCACTTTAGGTATTTAGGAAAGTTAATTAGACCATTAAAACAGTCATATTAGAAGACACAAGCAATGTAACACGATTCCCTGGCAAAAAGCAGAATGCAAACAGAAAGATGCGGAATGAAACAAATAGCCAGGACCAGCTAACTAATAAAATATGACCAGCTAATAGGTATCCGCTGCGAAAAACATCCGATAACTTCTTCCGCCAATTAGTCTTTTTAGGTAAACTCAAATCCCCGCTCCTTATGCTGTCCACCCGGAGAACTAGGGCCACTTTCAACCGTAAAAGTCTTGTCCATATGAAGAGCCAGTGAACCGTGCTTGGTTGAGTTAATCGTACTCATGTCCACCGATTTCCCACCTGGGGGAGGCTTCGAGTTATTGATAGTGGACCCTTTAGAGCTGAACTGACGAAATCCATCCCTGGGTGTCGATAGGGGGCTTGGTGTGTCTGTTTGTGCGGCAGCCCACATGGAGGAAAGTGGAAGTGAGATGACAACCAGAGTGGCGGTGAGCGAAGACATCCCTTCGAAGCCAACTCCGTTTTCTAGTGTTGCGAATATCGCTATTTACCATTAGTACAGCACAATATTTTTTCGGACGTGTGTTGACTCACCAGGCACGATCATGGTCTGACAACCCATGGTGAAGATAACTTGCAGAGGACCGAACTTTTGTAGCCCCAAAACCTTCCGGCGTCGAATAGCGAGAGCCAATTTAAAGACGAAGATAAAAGAGAAGAAGGCGATTGTTCCAGCGAATACGCCCCGGTGAACCTTGTAAACCCATCCATTATATTCCACTGCATGAAGGATTGCTTCCGAAATTTGCACGATAACCGTAAAGAAAAACCCAATAGATACCGACGCGAGGACGCAGGAAACCAAAGTCATGATGGTGTTGAGTTTTGGCGTTGTTGCATAGACAACCCGAACTTGAATAATCAATGATAGTAGGATACATATATTTAATATCAACTGAATGATACCGGCCCAGATCGAAATGAGTTTGTCGGAATAGGGGATATCCTCGTAGTAGTAGGCAACATAGTTGTATGTCTCAGCCCAAGGGCCAACAAAGTAGAGAATTTGGAGAACAGATCGAATAATAACTAAGATGAGGGAGGCGGTGTTGAGGTAGAAGAGCGCACGGCGTTTATCAGGCCTTGTGAGCATTGCCATGATTACGAAGAGCAGGGCGCAGGCTCCTATCTGGCTGGCGAAAACGACGGCAACTCTGACATTGAAAGCGAACATGGCATCCAACTCGTGAAGGCCGACGGTGACGGTAGATCCATCGGGATTGAAGAAAGTGATATTTTGCTTATGGGGATTGAAGCCGGGACTTTGGTAGACTGGAGTCTGTTCCATCTCGGAATTTAACGTGGGAAGGAGAATTGAGTTAAAGGTGGGAAGAAGAGTAGTCGATGTTTCGTTATAAAAGAATGTATTTTGGAAGGAGCTGTGAATTGAAAGGATGTTGATTATTACGGGATTTTAGAAGAAAAGTCATCCTCTTAACTTTTATGCTTGAAAAAACCTCTCAAGGGACAATCGTAACCCGGTGCGAACGGACAGGAGCGGATGCGGAGGACCATGAATAGCAGAGGACCGACGGGATAGTCATTGGAAGCTTGAATGAAACCAAAGTCATTGTCTGTTGGAAAAGCTTGAGGGGTGCTCGGGCACTATGGCAATGGCAAATCGATTGTGGTTGGCTGGAGGTTGAAGGCACTAAAGAACAATACTAAGAGTTGGTATTGTTCTTCACGGATGCTCAACTGTGAGACACAGTCCTAGGTATTGTTCCTTGTACCGGCACAGCGGTCATAGGGTACCGGTGACCCGTTGGTTCTAGGGCTTACTCCATAGGGACATGATGAAAAGGAGGGTGAATTATAGTACAATTTCGAGTTTCCCCTGGTCCAGAATATCACGTCTACTCGAGAGATATCTCCTGTGGTGTATGCAGTGTGCTGGTATAGCTACGGTACAGTACTGTCAAATCCCTTCCGGGAAGGGGCGTTCCCTTCGGGTATTGGCAAAAGAGTTTATCAAGGTCACGATGGCTCTGAAAGCAAAAAGGGAAAGCAGAAGAAAAGAAAGGTCAAATGACATCTACTTTTCAGGATAATCTGAGTTCCCATCTCTCCCTTCCCCTGACGTCCGCAGAGCCTCTATTTATACAACAGATCCGAAAACAAAATGTCAGAGACGCTGGCGGGGAACAATTACTATTAGTGCGGATGAAGTCTTGCACGCAATACTACGTCTCTTAGCACCTCCGACAGTACCCAAGCATACTTTTTTTCGTGACAGGGATTGTTTTTGAAGGCTAGCCTAAATTAACTGTTCACTAACTTCTAGTGGGCACTTGTAACTTATATAAACAATGGACTGGGTGTGCGAGTACGCATGAGAACTAAGAGATGCCTCGGCTACTGGTGCTGTACTCGAGCACAGTAACTTACTTCACTCGGACGACTAAACTTAAACAGGAAAGTTTCCTGCATCAAACTGTTACAACTACTCGAGTAGATGCCAGTGTGCTAGCAATGCCCCGAATGTATCGTCTATGTGCTTGAGTTCCAGCATCACGGGATTCTGACACTGTGAGTATAAGTATAGAAGGAACCATAGAAAAAAGTCCGGACCAATCAGACTCCCAAAAACTTGCCAATTCCCCCGACTGAGATGTTGCTTTGGTATCTGATCTGGGAAAGAGATATCATAGAAACAGAAATAATTGGACCTCAGGCTAGGATCATCAAGTTGCCTCACCCAGCAAGGTCGGTCGTATCTTTATCTTCATCTCTACTCTTAAGCCCTGTTTGGCACGCAATCATACAAAAAAAAATACCACATTTCTGAAAGCAGCATATTTCTTGACGCCCAAGCAGGCAAGGTTCGGGGGGAAATTTGTGCCATAGTCAGATCAGATAGGAGACAGCCTTCTGCTCACTCCACAGAAAGGAAAAAGCAACTGGAGGCCTAAACGCTGCGGAGTAAGGAAAATTGTCCTGTTGCCAAGTACTTTACCTGTTGTTCTGTAATATTTTGCAGCCCCACAAGCTCCCTTATCATACCTCTCAACCTGTAGCCTTTGTGTTGTTTTCTTCTTTTCCACAGAATGAGTGGAAGAGCATCTGCTATTTGACATGAATTGTGTCTTTGAAGTTTGCCTTGGGTATGATATTAGGAAATATGCTGTTTTCAAAAACATGGCACCTTTTATATGGTGGGTGAGCCAAACATGGCCTTATTTTAATTTTATTCTAAGGGCTAAAAGGCAGTGCTTTCTCCCCCCAATCCAAAGGGAAATTCTAGACGACTTAGCTTGAGGTCTGGTCGCCGGTATTCTGGTTTTTATGATATAGTAGCACCACTAGCTTCCTACTGGTGCTTCCAAGCTCCTCTTCCGCTATTTTCCCGACCCCGCTTTTCACCTTCCTATTTGGGAAGGTGGAGACGTGGGTAAACACCACCATCAGTCTCACGATCCCCCTCGCTGAACTTTTTGGGGCTTCATAGGCCTGGGGTCTCTTTCATTGTGGGACTTTAAACACGCTTAAGGCTGGCACCATACTGCCATACAAATATTCCTCCCTCTCACAGTTGGCACCTTGTCAGCATGCTGTGTGGAGGTTACTACCACCTACTACCTCCGGTCGGTCATTCCCACTTGACCGGTTGAGCGCTTTCATCCCTGGCGGAAATCTCGGCGACCTGGCTGGTATTGCACTGCCTCCAGTCTCACTGTCCGACCGGCCAGTTACTGCTTCACTCGGGGTCTGGCTTGCCTGGGCCTTTCCTCTCACGATAAGAATTTTTGGGTTACCCGCTACACTTCTGCCTCTACCAAGGGGCACCTCTCTGCCCTGTCTTGGGTCCGGGCCTGAAAAAGTGGGAAGCTTTGTGTCATCAAGTTGTTTCTTTTGTTTTGGATAGTTTTGGATGCCTTCTTTTTGGAAGATATACGGTGTGGGTTTTTCTTGTTGCCTCCTGCCGGTCTTGTTTTGTGCTACTTCTTGTTTGTTTGGATAAGGGGTGGGTGCTTTATGGGGGTGGATGGTGGGGTGGCTTGTTTTCCCTAGGCCTGCGGGGGAGGTTTTTGACCGACATACTTTAGGGTAGAAACGGGGGCCTATGGTCTCTGAAGCGGAGGTTTGCACCTTAAGCAAATAAATTCTAGGATTTAACAAAAAAAAAAAAAAAATTCCTACTGGTGCTTCCGTTGCCGCCAAGACCCGGCCACAATACAGTACTCGTACTCGAGTATCATACGTCTCCGGAGAACCTCGCGGACTGGGGGTACCGGTGACCAGCCTTGCCTCCACTCCTCTGGGCAGGATGCCCATCAGACATAATAGCTATTTTCCTGAAGGCGGATTTACTAAATATTTTTAAACTAGTCAGGTATGTGTATATATTTTTGTAGGGTTTACGGTACGTGAAGTAATCCCGAAAGTACAGATAATATGATTATCGCCATCATTTATTATTGTAAAACCTTGATGGCGCTCTGCGCTTGGAAGTTTTGAGAGCGGCTGCTACCGATATTGACAAGCCGTCCCGTTGACGCTCGCTGCTGATCGACCCGTACCGACACGCCCGTTTCAC
>Ga0307510_10012139_pt1 | contig 10212 bp, 10 predicted proteins | sample 12_EM_MG_FD_207224 | JGI IMG/M metagenome (GOLD analysis project Ga0307510, IMG submission 207224) | Populus trichocarpa ectomycorrhiza microbial communities from riparian zone in the Pacific Northwest, United States - 12_EM | ecosystem: Host-associated > Plants > Roots > Unclassified | place...
CGGCGGGTCGAAGGACACTTGGGTTCTGACCGACGGCAAGGACCTGGAGCCATGATGCTCGCGCGCGTGGCCGACAGCCTCTACTGGATCGGACGCTATGTGGAGCGGGCCGAGCACCTGTGCCGCCTCTCCGACGTCATGCTGACGGCCACGCTCGACCGCACCGAGGCGGCGAGCCAGGTGGCGCGCATCGCGCTCGCCGCCGTCGGCGACCCGGACGATGCGGTGAAGGCCAAGAACCCCTATGACGCGGCGCTTGCCCTCGTCCTGGACCGGGAGGACCACGGCTCGGTGTCGAGCTCGCTCAGCCGCGCGCGCGAGAACGCCCGCCAGGTGCGCGACCAGATCACCACGGAGACCTGGGAGCGGCTGAATATCATCCACTTCCGGATGACCGACCCCAACGCCGCCAAGGCCTTCGCCGGCGGCTCCCAGGCCTTCCTGCACGACACCATCGCCGACCTGCACCTCTTCAAGGGCGCGGCCGACGCCACCATGAGCCACGGCGAGGGCTGGCGGTTCATGATGCTGGGCGTCTACCTGGAACGCGCCCAGCTGATCGGCGCCCTGCTGGAGGTCTGTTTCGGCGACAAGAAGCGGCGCGCCATCACCGACCACACCGCGCTCACCAGCCTCTTGCGCATGGCCTGCGCGCTGGAGCCCTACCTGCGGGTCTACACCGCCGACATGCAGCCGCGGTTCATCCAGGAATTCCTGCTGCTGGACGAGGACTTCCCCCGCTCCGTCCGCTTCTGCACGGCCCGCATCGAGGAACACCTGGCCTCGATCAGCCGCCCGGTGGAGGGCGCAGGCATGATCGGCCCCGACCGGCTGGCCGGACGCTTGCGCGCGCGCCTGCAATACGCCGACATCGACGAGGTGCAGGCCAGCGGCCCGACCGCCTTCCTTGGCGCCGTCCTCGACGAATGCGCGGGCGTGCATAAGGCCGTCTACGAGGCCTTCGTCGCCTATCCCCTCGAACAGCGTCTGCCGGCGTAAGGGCTCCCATGCTTCTCGAGATCCGCCACGTCACCCGCTACCAGTACGATGAGCCCGTCCGCGAGAGCCTGATGGAGCTCTGGATGCAGCCGCAGAAGCGGGCCGAACAGCGGCTGATCAGCTTCGAGCTGGAGGTCGACCCGGCGGCGCAGCTGTTCTCCTACGCCGACACCTTCGGCAATGCCGTCTACCATTTCGACATCCCCCAGCCGCACCAGCAGATGACCATCGTCGCCCGCTCGGCGGTGGAGACCGAGGACCCACCGGTCCTGCCCCAGATGCTGGACCGCGGCGAATGGGACCGTCTGAAGTCGGACTTCGTGCGCGGCGAACACTTCGACTTCCTGCGCCCCCACGGGTTCGCAGGGCCCACCGAAGCCCTGGCCCGCTTCGTGGCCGAGAAGAAACTCGACGAGCTGCGGATCTCCAACCCGCTGAACGCGGTGCGCGAGCTTTCCAAGACGATCTATGAGTCCTTCGCCTATGAGGCCGGCGTCACCCGCGCCGACAGCCCGATCGACGATGTGCTGAAGGCCCGTGGCGGGGTCTGCCAGGACTTCGCCCATGTGATGCTGGCCATCTGCCGCCAGTGGGGCATTCCGGCGCGCTACGTCTCCGGCTACCTCTTCACCGACCGCAAGCACGGCGACCGCTCCGACCCGGACGCCACCCACGCCTGGGTCGAGGTCTTCCTGCCGAGCCTGCGCTGGGTGGGGTTCGATCCGACCAACAACATCATGGCCTGCGAGCGCCACGTGGCCTGTGCGGTGGGCCGCGACTATTCCGACGTGCCCCCGTCGCGCGGCGTCTACAAGGGCGAGGCGGAGAGCGAACTGGCGGTGGGCGTCAGCGTTCGCCGCGCGCGCGCCGCCGTGGCCGAGCCGGAGTTCCTGCGCACCTCGCAGTCCGCGCCGCGCGCCGGCCAGCGCCGCAGCCAGCACGCCGGCCTCGCCTACGAACACCAGCGCCAGCAACAACAGCAGCAGTAGAGACGCTGCAGCGGGAAAGCGCGCTTGCGCAGACGCTTAAGCCCTCCGTCCGGGATCGGGACCGACATGGCGCGCCGAAGGGCCGTCGTAGCCCGCCGCAGCGGCGACCAATCTAGAGATCGACAGGGAAGGTTGGTAGGCCCGGTGAGGATCGAACTCACGACCATTCGATTAAAAGTCGAATGCTCTACCGCTGAGCTACAGGCCCGCACGCCAGGAGCCAAACGGCGCCCCGGCGAAGCGGCGCGGACCATAGGCGCCGGGCTCTTTCGGCGCAAGGCCGGCTGGGCCTTAACTCGTCCGCGAACTGCGCTAGGATCGATGTCGCCATGATCAGAAAACCCGTCCTCGCCATCCTCGCCACGAGCCTCGCCCTGGCCGCATCGACCGCCCAGTCGCAGACGCCCGCCGCGCCCCAGCCCAATCCCCCGGCGACCGGCAAGGTGCAGACCAACGCCCAGGCCAATCGCGAAAGCCTGAAGGGGGCCGCCCAGGCGCCGCTGCGCGATCTGAACGTCGTACGCACCCAGGTGCCGCAGGTGCTGGTCCAGGCCCTGGCCGATCCCTACGAGCGGCCGAAGACCAAGAAATGCCCGGAACTGGTGCAGCAGATCCTGGTGCTGAACGACGCCTTGGGGCCCGACATCGACACGCCGCCGCCCGAGGAAGACCAAAGCATGGCCGCCAGGGGCAAGCCCATGGCGCTGGGCGCAGTGGCCGGCGCCGCCTCCGATTTCATCCCCTTCCGCAGCGTGATCCGCCAGGCGACCGGGGCGGCCAAGCACGACGAATATGTCCAGGCCGCGATCGTCGCCGGGTCGGCGCGGCGCGCCTACCTGAAGGGCCTGGGCGAGGCGCGGGGTTGCAAGCCGCCGGCGACGCCGTCGCACGAGCTGGCGGGCGCCACCCCGCCCGCGGCGGTCAACGCCGGCATCGACCGGGGCATGAAGCCGCGTTACCCGATCAAGCGCTGACGCGCTGACAGGCCTTGAAGTCGCGGCGGAAGGCTTCCAGCCGCCCCTCGGCGACGGCCGCGCGCAGTTGCCCCATCAGATGCTGGAAGAAGGCGATGTTGTGCCAGGAGAGCAGGACCTGGCCCAGGATCTCCTCCGACTTCACCAGGTGGTGCAGATAGGCTTTGGAATAGGCCGAGGACGCCGGACAGGCGATGTCGGGGTCCAACGGGCTGTCGTCGTCGGTGAAGCGCGCGTTCTTCAGGTTGACCGGCCCCTCCCAGGTCCAGGCCTGGCCGTGGCGGCCTGAGCGGGTGGGCAGGACGCAGTCGAACATGTCGACGCCGCGAGCCACCGCCTCGACGATGTCGATGGGCTTGCCGACGCCCATCAGGTAGCGGGGCCGCTCGGCAGGCAGCAGGCCCGGCGCATAGTCCAGCACCTCGCACATGGTCTCGTGCCCCTCGCCGACCGCCAGGCCGCCCAGCGCATAGCCGTCGAAGCCGGTCTCGACCAGCCGCTCGGCCGATTCGCGGCGCAGCGCCTCGTTGACGCCGCCCTGCTGGATGCCGAACAGCGCCTGGCTGTCCCGCGTCCCGAAAGCGGCCTTGGAGCGCTCTCCCCAGCGGGCCGAACGGCGCATGGCCTCGGCCACAACCGCCTCGTCGCTGGGCAACGGCACGAGCTCGTCGAGCTGCATGACGATGTCGGAGCCCAGCAGGTCGGCCTGGATCTCGATGGAGCGTTCAGGCGAGAGCACGTGCTTCGAGCCGTCGATGTGGCTCTGGAAGGTCGCGGCCTCCTCGGTGACCTTGGAGATCTTCGAAAGCGACATGACCTGGAAGCCGCCCGAGTCGGTGAGGATCGGTTTTTCCCAGCGCATGAACCGGTGCAGGCCGCCCAGCCGCTTCACCCGCTCGGCCGTGGGTCGCAGCATCAGGTGGTAGGTGTTGCCCAAGAGGATGTCGGCGCCCGTCTCGGCCACCTGGTCCACCGTCAGGGCCTTCACGGTCCCCGCCGTGCCCACCGGCATGAAGGCCGGCGTACGGATGTCGCCCCTGGGGGTCTTCAGCACGCCGGTGCGGGCCTTGCCGTCGGTGGCCGCGATCTCGAAGGGGAAGGCGCTCAAGGGTCCGCCCTCCAGAGCAGGCTCGTGTCGCCGTAGGAATAGAACCGGTAGCCGTCGGCGATGGCGTGGGCGTAGGCGGCCTTCATGGTCTGCGCGCCGGCGAAGGCGCAGACCAGCATGAAGAGCGTCGACCTGGGCAGGTGGAAGTTGGTCATCAGTCCGTCCACGGCGCGAAACCGGTAGCCGGGGGTGATGAAGATCGCCGTCTCGGCCATGAACGGGCGGATGACGCCGTCCTCGCCGGTCGCGGATTCGAGCAGGCGCAGCGAGGTCGTCCCCACACAGACGATCCGACCGCCAGCGGCCTTCACCGCGTTCAGCCGATCGGCGGTGGCGGCGTCCACCTCGCCCCATTCGGCGTGCATCCTGTGGTCGGCCAGGCGTTCGGCCTTCACCGGCAGGAAGGTGCCGGCCCCCACGTGCAGGGTGACGAAGGCGGTCCCGACGCCGGCCGCCGCTAGCCGCTCGAAGAGTTCCGGGGTGAAATGCAGGCCGGCGGTGGGGGCCGCCACCGAGCCGTCTTCCGCCGCGTAGACGGTCTGGTAGTCGGTGCGGTCGCGCTCGTCCTCGCCCCGCTTGGCGGCGATATAGGGCGGCAGCGGCATGGCCCCGCGCTCGGCGATGGCGGCGTCGAGATCCGGGCCGGAAAGGTCGAAGGCCAGGGTGATCTCGCCGCCCTCCCCCTTTTCCTTCACCGTGGCGTCGAGCGCGCCCAGCAGGCACGCGCGGTCAGGGCTCTCGCCGAAGCTGATCCGGTCGCCGGGCTGGAGCTTCTTCCCGGGTTTCATGAAGGCCGTCCAGGCGTGGGCCGACAGACGGCGGTGCAAGGTGGCCTCCACCGCCACACGGCTCTCCCCCCGGCTCCTGACGCCCTTCAGCCGGGCCGGGATCACCCGGGTGTCGTTGAGCACCAGGACGTCGCCGGCGCGCAGCAGGCCCGGCAGGTCGCCGACCGCCAGGTCCTGAAGCGCCGCGCCCGGCTGGACCAGCAACAGGCGCGCCGAATCCCGCGGGCTCGCGGGCCGCAGAGCGATGCGGTCATCGGGAAGGTGGAAATCGAAGTCGGCTGGCTGCATGAAGCGGTGGTGAAGCGCATGCACATCCGCGCGCGTCAAGTTCGAGGGTTCGTGCGCCGACCTTCCGGCCCCATCGGCGACTTCGCCGCCGCCGCCGCCGCGGTGCTGGCCGCGGCGTGCGCGCTGGCGTCCGTCCTGGCCCAGGGCGGCCGCTTCAGCCAGTACCTGGACCTCCTCACCCATTTCGCGCCGCTTTACGCCGCCGCGGCCGTCGTCACCGCCCTGGCGACGCTTTGCTTTCCCCGTCCGGGGCGCAACACGACGCTGATGCTCAGCGCCATCGCCCTCCTGGGCGGCGCGGCGTTGCTGGCGCCCGAATTCCTACGCTCGACAGGGCCGCAGGCGGCGCTCGGCGCCCCAGGCCAGATCAAGGTCATCCAGTTCAACGTCGCGCGCAACAACCGCGAGCTGCCGCGCGCGGTCGAGTGGCTGGCCGCCCAGCACCCCGACGTCGTCACTATCAACGAGTCCTCGCCCGCGGTCCGCAACGCGATCGTCAAGCGAACCGGCTGGGCGGTCTCCGGAGGCATGGGCGACCTGATGATCTTCACGCCACAGAAGCGCCTGCGGATGGATCGGCTGCGCGGCTACGAGATGGTGGTGAACTGGGTCAACGCCACCTACCCCGGCGCCAGTGGGCCTTATGAGGTGATGACCGCGCACCTGCGCTGGCCCAACTGGCCGGATATTCCGGTGCAGGAAGAGACCCTAGGCATCCTGATCGGCCACCTGTCCCGCGACCGGATGATCGTCACCGGCGACTTCAATTCGACGCCCTGGTCCTTTATCCGCCAGCGCGACGACAGGGTCTTCGGCCTGATCCGCCGCGATCGGGCGGTCGCGACCTGGCCCACCTGGGCGCCGGTCCCGTTCCTGCCGATCGACCACATCTATGCGGGTCCCGGCTGGGCGACGGTGAAGGTCGAGCGCGGCCCGAACCTGGGCTCCGACCACTATCCGCTGATCGTCACCCTGGCGCCGGTCACGCCCCCGCCGCCCGTCGCGCCGCGCTGAGGGCGTCGTCGAGCTTGGCGCGCTGGGCCTCGTGGCGGGCGTGCAGCACCTCCTCGCGGGCGTCGAGATCGGCGCGGGCGCGTTCCAGCGCCTCGGCGGCCCGGTCGTGGGCGGCGTCCAGATCGGTAAGCTGCTTTTCCAGGGTCGCGATCTTTCGCAACTGCGCCTTCGAAGGCCCTGCCGGCCTGGCGGCCTTGGCGGGCTTCAGCTTCGCAAGCTTCTCACGCGTGCCGGCCGACCGGCGCAGCACCTCGCCCGGTTTAGCCACGGCGGCCTTCACCAGCTCCGGATCGTCGGTCTCGTGCGCCGCGCCTTCCTTGAAGACGTCCTGGCGCACGCCCCAGGCGGCCAACGCCTCGACCTTCGAGCTCGCCGCGACGACATAGTCGGTGAGGCCGTCGGTGGTGACGAAGACCTTGAGCCGGGCGGCCTTGGGACGCTTGGCGGCCATGACGGCCTCAGGCGTCCGCCGCCACCTTCATCGAGACGATCTTGCCGGGCGCACGCGGCGGTTCGCCCTTGGGCAGCGCGTCGACGTTGTCCATGCCATCGGTGACCTCGCCCCAGACCGTGTACTGGTTATCCAGGAAGGTCGCGTCGTCGAGGCAGATGAAGAACTGGCTGTTGGCCGAGTTGGGGTTGGGCGTACGCGCCATGGAGCAGACGCCGCGCACGTGCGGCTGCTTGGAGAATTCCGCCGTCAGGTTCGGCTTGTCCGAGCCGCCCGAACCGGTCCCGGTCGGGTCGCCGCCCTGAGCCATGAAGCCCGGGATCACGCGGTGGAAGACCACGCCGTCGTAGAAGCCCTCGCGCGCCAGCTCCTTGATCCGCGCCACGTGGCCGGGCGCGAGGTCGGGGCGAAGCTTGATGGTCACCGGGCCGGTGTCCAGCTCGATGATCAGGGTGTTTTCGGGATCCATCACTTCACCTCTACGGGAATTTGAATGTCGCAGGCCGAGAAGTCGGCCCCTTTTGCGGCCCGCGCACGGGCGATCTCGGCTTTGAACCACGGGCCCTTCGGGTCGATCACCCGGACCTTCGGACGATCCTTCTCAGGCAAATCGGCCAGGAGGCGAACCCGTTCCATGCGGTCCTGCGGATCGGCCACCGGTTCGCCCACCTTGATGGCCAGCACCGCGTCCATCCCCGAGATCACCCGGCCGAAGGCCGTATAGCGCTTCTCCAGCGCCGGATAGCCCCCACGCATCAGGAAGAACTGGCTGTTGGCCGAATCCGGGTTCTCGTCGCGGGCCATGCCGGCCACGCCCGAGCAATAGAGGCCCCAGGCGGAGACCTTCTGGTCCTTGGTCATGGCCGAGAGCATCATCGACTGGCTCATCACCGGCAGCGACTTCACGAAGCCGACCTCGGCCACGGACTGGTCGGCGGCGAGGGTGAAGCCCAGGTCCGATCCGCGGCGGAAGGTGAATTCACCGGGCAGGTTCGGCTTCGACGAGCCGCCCTGGCCGGTGTTCTGCGGGTCGCCGGTCTGGTCCATGAAGTTCTCGATCACCCGGAAGAACCTCAGGCCGTCGAAGAAATTCTCGTGCGTCAGCTCGCGCATACGCGTGGCGTTCTGCGGCGCGGCCTCAGGGACCAGCTCCACCAGGATGCGGCCCTTGTTGGTGTCGATGACCATCACGTCGTTGGGATCGGGGGTGCGCCAGTCGGAAGGACCCGGCGCGCCGGGGGCGGCTGGCTTGGCGGCCTGGGGCGGCGCCTTCGGGGCGGCGGTCGCCGCAGCGGCCAGCGCCGCGAGGGCCGCGGCAAGCATCAGGGTGCGTTTCATCGGGCTACTCGTAATGGGCGGACGCGTTGCAGGCCAGTCCGTCGACAGGCCTCAGCAGGCGGCCTTGGCCATCAACCGGTCCCTGACGCTGGAGCTGACGAACTTGGTCACATCGCCGCCCAACAGAGCGATCTCCTTCACCAGCTTCGACGCGATGGCCAGATGTCGGGGGTCGGCCATCAGGAACACCGTCTCAATCTCGCGGTCGAGCTGCTGGTTCATGGCGGTGATCGCGAATTCGAACTCGAAGTCCGCCATGGCGCGCAGGCCGCGCACCATGATCGCGGCGCCGATGTCGCGGGCGAAGTGAGTGGTCAGGCCCTCGTAGGGCTGCACCGCGATCTCGGTGGTCGCGCGAAACGGGGCGACAGCCTCCTCGACCATGGCCACCCGCTCTTCGAGGGTGAACATCGGGGTCTTGGCTGTGTCGATGGCGACCCCCAGGACCAGTTTGTCCACCAGCTTCACGGCCCGGCCGATGATGTCGGTGTGGCCGTTGTGGATCGGGTCGAAGGTGCCCGGATAGAGCCCGACGCGGGTCATGCGGCTTGGTCCCCCAACTGCCCCCTTCGCCTTTCGCCGTGGAGAGACGATCTGGCAAGGGGAAACTTGACCCCGCGCCTCAGGCTTCGCCGCCGCCGTCGTCGGGATCTGCGTCATCAGGACCGGTTTCCGGCGCCTCGTCGGAGGCCTCCGGCTCGTCGTCCTCGCCGGTGTCGGCCAGGCGTTCCACCGAGACCACGTGCTCGTCCTCGGCCGTGCGGAAGACGATTACGCCGGAGGTGTTGCGGCCAACCATGCGCACCTGGCTGACCGGCGTGCGGATCAACTGGCCCTGGTCGGTGACGAGCAGGATCTGGTCGGTGTCGTCCACCGGGAAGGAGGCGGCGAGCCGCCCGCCCTTCTTGGTGAGGTCCTGGGCCAGGAGCCCCTGGCCGCCACGGCCCGTGCGGCGGAATTCGTAGGCCGAACTCCGCTTGCCATAGCCTTCGGTGGAGACGGTGAGGATCACCTCTTCCGCCGCGCCGAGCTGGGCGAACCGCTCGACCGACAGCGCGGCCTCATCCGTCACTTCCTCGTCGTCTTCCGGAGTCGCCTGGTCCTCGACCTCTTCGCCCTCACCGCTGGTGGCGCGGCGATTGGCGTTGGACTGCTTCACATAGGCCGAGCGTTCGGCAGGCGTCGCGTCCACCGAGCGCAGGATCGCCATGGAGATGACGCTGTCGCCTGCGGCCAGGCGGATGCCGCGCACGCCGGTGGAATCGCGGCCGGCGAAGACCCGGACCTCCTCTGTGGCGAAGCGGATGCAGCGGCCGAGCGCGGTGGTCAGCAGGATGTCGTTCTGTTGGGCGTTGCAGACGCCGACGCCGACGATCTGGTCGCCCTCGTCCAGCTTCATGGCGATCTTGCCGTTGCGCTTGATGCCGATGAAGTCGCTGAGCTTGTTCCGCCGCACGCCGCCGGAGCGAGTGGAGAACATCACGTCGTACTGGTCCCAGGTCGCCTCGTCCTCGGGCAGCGGCAGGATCGAGGTGATGCTTTCGCCGGGCTCGATGGGCAGCAGGTTCACGAAGGCCTTGCCGCGCGAGGTGGGGGTGCCCACCGGCAGGCGCCACACCTTCAGCTGATAGGCCTTGCCGCCGCTCGAGAAGAACAGCATCGGCGTGTGGGTGTTGGCCGAGAAGACGCGGGTGACGGCGTCCTCGTCCTTGGTCGCCATCCCCGAGCGGCCCTTCCCGCCCCGGTGCTGGGTCCGGTAGATCGACAGCGGCGTGCGCTTCACATAGCCGCCGTGGGTCACGGTGATGACCATGTCCTCGCGCGCGATCAGGTCCTCGTCCTCGACGTCGGCGTCGCCATCGACGATCTGGGTGCGGCGGGGCACGGCGAAGGCGGCGCGGACCTCGACCAGCTCCTCGCGCACGATGGCCATGATCTTTTCGCGGGACGCCAGCAGCTCCAGGTAGCCCTGGATGGCGTCGGCCAGCTCCTGGGCTTCGCCGAAGATCTCCTCGCGGCCGAGACCGGTCAGGCGCGACAGCGTGAGCGCCAGGATGGCGCGCGCCTGCTCGTCGGAGAGCCGGATCAGGTTCTGGTCGATGACCAGGGTGCGCGGGTCCTGGATCAGCTCCACCAGCGGCAGCATGTCGCCCGCCGGCCAGTCCTTGGCGATCAGCCGCTCGCGGGCCTCGGCCGGGTCCTTGGACGAGCGGATGATGTGGATGAATTCGTCGATGTTGGCGACGGCGATGGCCAGGCCCAC
>Ga0307510_10012140_pt1 | contig 10211 bp, 16 predicted proteins | sample 12_EM_MG_FD_207224 | JGI IMG/M metagenome (GOLD analysis project Ga0307510, IMG submission 207224) | Populus trichocarpa ectomycorrhiza microbial communities from riparian zone in the Pacific Northwest, United States - 12_EM | ecosystem: Host-associated > Plants > Roots > Unclassified | place...
CGGGTCGATGAATGTGTCGGGTTCGAAGGAGAGGCACGCAGGTGTGGGAGAGGAGACAAATTAGCCCTCTTACAGTCAGTGGTCCAGGATGATCGTAATTAAAGCATCGCAGAAGTCGATACAAAACCGTACGATCAATGGCAGAAGCTCGATGCAGATCTCGCACGCCCTAACTTACAAAGACCGGAAATGAATTGTGACATGTGGATATCGGCAGGCACGGCGAACATGAGCACCACAACGGGAGGTCGTTGACTTCCCATGCAATCCAAAGCTCTGGGCACTGGGCGTTCAGCCTGGAACGATACATCCATTATTGACTCACCTAGAGCGCCTGCGCATGCTCTCGTAGGCCAGCAAAAAATGATGAGGTGATGGTCAAGTCGAGTAGCGCTGATCTTGGACGGCGAAAATTCTTGTTTCGGGGTTCGGCCCGTTTGCCGGTAACCGCCGACAAAAATTTTCGCCGTCATCCTTTTCAATTCTCAGTTGTTCACATACGTCGTTCTGCGCAGCATTGGAATTCGACTCAACGCTGGCTATATCCAAATCCGACAAATCATCGCGCATTGTATCCCCTTCCCTCCTGTCCACCACACGGCGCATGCTCTATATGTCTGCTATTCCAATCATTCGCTGCCCTCCCGTGCTGTGTCTGACGGGCCTACGACGTCGTGCCCGCCATCCTCTTTGTCACTATGCTTTGTGGTACATCATTTCCGTGTTGTGTATGCCACTAATACCTCCGCGGATGCTTTTCACAAGACGGATTGCGCCTGTTCGGCTTCTCGACACCCACCATATGATGCGTCCCTTTATCCCTTCTCGCCTTCCTTGTATGCGCTCCGCTTTTGTCACAACAGACAGCCCATACATATCGAGCACACTTGCGAGCACCTGGGCAACTCCCCAGACAAATCGCAAATTCATCGATACTGTGCGTAGCATGCATATTCTCTGACGACGTTTGCAGGCGCTGCAGGTTCACTGGCACAGTTGCAGCAGGGTGTCCTGGCGACTGGGGGCTGTATAAAAGTCGGAGGTCGTTGATGTGACATCGCACAAGGTGACTCCGCTTGTCCCCTGACTCGGCTCTCATTCGCTGTAGCACAATGTTGAACTAGGTGACACTTGCGCGCGCACAATGTACGGCGGTGTTCGCAGTCACACCAGTGGCGTCCACTTGCTCTTATGCCATTCGCGTTCCTCAACACGTTCTCCCCCACGGTGTTAAGCCTTCCGTCTCCGTACTTCCCAGCATATGAGCACCTCATCGTTCGTACTAGTGTCTGACCCCTCCGCAACGTGGTTAGGGTAATGACGAATACCCGTATCAGAGGTTATATGCCGCCACCGATGAATCAGACACGCAGTATGGTGCTCACATGAACTTGGTGTACCGCTGCTTGCCACCACGCCCAGTGTCGCTATGATCAACCTAAAGTTTTTCCGAAGCACTTGAGCTAGTCTGTCTCGTCAGAAAGATGAAGGAGCTATCCTGCTGATGTTGGGGGAGGAATGGTAAGGAAGATGTCTGAGACGAGCGGATGGAGGTGCGGTCGTTCCGTGGACAACCCACCAAACTATCCTTGTTGTAAATGGCTTGCACGGCCTGAGGCCGTTTCTCGTGTACCAACCGTACCACCCATGCCCGTTCCGGTCACGACAACTGCTCGGTTTGGTGTTGTTCAACCCATCCATTGCTGCTGTACCTTCACCCACATACTGTTTCGGAGTGTTCGCTTTCAAATCAAGTCTGAGGTGGTGTTTTGTATGTGTGAATCGCATGGCTCCCCAATCTTCGTTTCGTCTGAGTGCTCTGTACCCATGCTCAAACTTCATCGTCTTTGGGTCGAGCTGCATGTAGGCACAGTCCCATGGGCGGACATGTGCTGCGCAAGCACACAATTGCTCGGTGCGTCGAGACTGGTGAGATTGTCGAAGAGAAAACCTGGGATGCACTGGCTGGGTGGGGTCTTGACCCAATGTCCAAGGTCGGCTCAGTTGGAGGAATTTGGAAGTGTCGGTGGTTCATCGCGAAGCTGATTTGCGATTACTATTTTTCTTTCAAGGCCTTGCCACACCGCCAGCGACACCGCGGCACTGATCACCTTTGCATGTCAGGTATCCCAGTCGGGTGTGTGATCAGAGGCTGGGCGCCGGTTATCCGTGCGGTTTCATTCAAGTTCAATGTTCGACACTCAACTAATCATCACGACGCTTGGAGGCTGACAGCCAATCCGGTCCGAAATCGGGTACATGATGGGCCTGCTGATTCGGCGATGTGATACCGGACTTGGTGTAACCACGTATGTGACGTCAAACCTGTGGCAAAGAGAAGTTGAGAAGATCGCAGATGAACGCGGATCGTTGAGAGATTCTGACGAACTTTGGGGATCGGGCTGTGCTGCCACCTATTTTCGGTGGTTTCCAAACGACTTGGGACACCATCATCGCTTCACGTCGCTTCCCCTCCAATACAGCTCATGCGCTCGTCCCGGGATTTGATATTGGCCCTCCGATATTTCCTGGAATTCGATGACGAGGATGCCACGATGCCGCCTTCTGGAATACGGTGCCCTGGTAACGTGTCGTCATCTCATCACATTGGGTGGCCGTCGTTGCATATACTGTCGCGGAAGCGGCGGTCGGGCCACATGGCCACCACATAGAGTAGAGCGCAAAATGCGCTAGTAAATGACATGGACAGCAAGTATGGTCGATTTTAGTACCTACCCCGATTTTTGCATCCGTTGAATACCCTAGATTTACCAGTCCTCAGTTCCCCTTTAATACCTTCGTAGTTACTCTCGCGTTTTTCCCTCAGTTGTGGTCATTCCGTACCAAACTGAGGTGAGCTTTCTTTACTTCACTCCTGTGTTAATCCCTGGTACTTACAGTATGCAGTCTCGTGTCTGCATAGGTAAATATACATAGTTGTGGTCATTCCGTACCAAACTGAGTCTTGTGTCTGCATAGGCTACTTGTCTTAGTGGGCCATTACTTCGTATGGCATCTCTGAGTTCTCTCAGATCTGTAAAGCTGAGATGATTCTTTTATTGGAATTGGTAATATATCTGGTGACTCATAACCATGCATAACTTGTCATTGTTGTCGACACAAGTCATTCTCTGCTTTTCTCTGCCTCCATGCACATCAGGAAAACCCTCAGTTGATAATCTGAGCTACGTAATCATAATCTGAGCTAAGCGATACTAACGATGATAATCCGTGTGAGGAAACCAGGACCATTCCCGATTAGGTGTTCATTAGGCGCTCCTGACATGGCCAAGGCCTAATTCGGATGAAGAATTCCCAACGCTCCAGCATGTTGCTTGCATTCTGTTTTGAGTCGACTTATCACTTTTTTTCATGCAACTTTCCAGCAAGTGTGATTTGCTTGCTCTGCAGGCCAATCCGTTTCCCTCTCGGCACGTGAGTGCCCTCCCTGGCTGCTTTCTTTTTTTTTTTTTTTTTTTTTTTGAGAGTGTTTTATTGTTTTGTAATGTCTATTTCATTTACACTCAATAGACATTGTTTCAACAATAAGTGATAGGTGGTAGGAGGATAAACCAGCCCTGCCTATCGCGCTATAGCCGGACCGAGGTCCAGTTGTGAGGAAAAAATGCATTTACGCACACCCCTGGGTTAGGGGTAGTGTGGGGCTCAAAGCACAAAGTGACCCTCCTAACAGGTGGGCCCATCATACAGTCCTACCCACTAAAACCTCATCGCGCTGTATCCAGTTTACTGGGATTTCCTTTTCTTTTTTTCAATGCCGGTTCCCAGGTTGCTATCACTGTTCTTGTGAATTCGTGGTTTCATTTAATTTTCGTCGCGGTGAATTTTCCTTTTCTTTTTTCAATGCCAGTTCCCAGGTTGCTATCACTGTTCTTGTGAATTTGTCGTTCCGTTTAATTTTCATCGCGGTGACCTTATTGATGGTAAGCTGTTTGCCTACACTGTAGTGCTGTGGCAGCTGCTGCGCCTGGTTCTTGTGCGATGATGTCGGGTGGGGAGTCAACTCGGCCCTTCTGTGCGTTCTTCCCTGTTTTCTCTGATACCCATATCACTGACTTGTCTGTCCTTCTGAGAAAGCTGCCCACAAGTGCAAGTCTTGTCGTCCGCATCAAGTTTCCCAGGGTGGAAACTTTCATCACCATCATACCTGTTCACCTCAGTGTGTCGTGATTTTCAAGTTGTGCCGCTGCTTGTGTGGGTTCTTACATCCCTGGGTTCTGGACAGGCTGTAGTTTAATTCCGGTGCATCTAGTATGGCATGTCTGGTGTGTCTGGTACATTTACTAAGTTATTACTTTGTGGTTTGTATCGCAATATAAGCATGTTATGTTCTTGTCGTTGCCAGGGGAGGGGGTTGTGTGCATGGTGATTGGTTGGTATTGTTGTGGCTGGCCCAGCGTCCTTTGTTGGTTGTCGGGGCTTTTTGTGTTAGCTGTTGGTTTTCCTGTTTGCTTTGCGTGCTTGTTGCATTGTGGGTGGTCTGTCATCGCTACTTGGGGTGGTATTCTGGGCTGTTCCCGTTTGGTGGTTTCAGGTCTGACCACATTTCCCTTATGCTTTCACAGGACTTACCAGCAGATCCCAAACTCTTACCCGCATGTATTTGGGTGGTCGATGTCCGTGGTTTTACTGTCTCTAATCCCACATTGTACACATTGATGGTTTCTATTGGAGTGATTCATTATGATTGTTCTGTGGGTTACACGGGGGCATTTGTACCTGTGGCTTATGCCTCTCCTTGCCCCAGTTTCAACCATGGGAAAATCGCGCCTGGTGGTGGTCGCGGTTCAAGGAGCCCCCCCTCCCCGGCTGCTTTCATTTTGTCTGACCTAGCCCACTTTGTTTCCGTGTCCTGCATCAGTCCCGTCCTGTTGTCCTTCCTCCCCCAGCACCACCCTCCACTACTCCTACTCCCCGATTGGACCATTTCATAGCCTACACCCTTCATCGGACGCGGCTTCACCAATCGGTGACCTTCGCGGCTCTTTATCTCTTGCAACGTTTGAAGGCTCGGTTTCCTGCAGCTAAGGGTTCCTCAGGACACCAACTATTTATTTCCACTTTCATGCTCTCTTCCAAGATTATCTGCGACGATACTTATTCCAACAAGTCTTGGTGTATTGTTGGCCAAGGCATGTTCACACTCTGGGAGATCAACCAGATGGAATGAGAGATGTGTTCCTACCTGGAGTGGCAGCTGAACGTTGATCCCTCCAGTGTCCCAAAACTGGAGGCTCCATCGTGATGTCTTGATGATGACCAATAGCATCGGAACGCCCCCACATTCCCTGGAGTTTGTGTCTCAGAGGCGCTCTTTACTGTACATTGGGTGCTGTATGTGGATGGGGCATCATACAAAACCTTGTTTGCTAGGATCGACGCCATGTGTGTTACTGTATTTCACATAGTAAATTAGGAAGAATATTCATGAAAATCGCAAATAATTGTCTCTATTGCTGAAGGGGTTGATATAGAAAGAGTGACATTGTTCTAAAACTGAGAAAGGGGATAAGTCCTCAGGTGGTGAAGAGAGTGTGGTGAACCTCAGGAATAAATGTATACTCGAAATGATATCGTCGACTGAAATGATACTGGCTTGTCTATGCCCCCTAATCAACGACCTGGAAACCCTATACATACCATGGTTTCTATCTGGTGTGGGGGGAATGGGGTTGAACCATTCAATGTATGCAAGATGGGATGGAACTTGTGGGGCGGGTGATGGGAAAATCTGCGATATTGCTATATCCGGGATTTGAAAAATGAGCCGAACCTGTGCTATTCTACGACCTGAAGGGAACAGAAGTCAGCAGGTCTTGACTCTATAACGATCAGGGCAAAAACTTACCCTGAACTCCATGCACACTGTCTGGCTGTTGACCAGTCCGGACTAGTACTGTGTCAAAGCGTGCTGGTATGATGTGTGAGTCAGCTTGTTCCAGCCGAATATGAACAGCATCAATAATGGCTCCATTTTTGTTCCTAAATTTGATTTTGTGAAAGACAGGGACATGCTGGAATGGAATCAAGGTGTTCCCTCCATGATTGAGTAGAGCCTGGCCTGAGAGACAAGGTTCCCAAAGATGCATGAGAAAGTCACCAAGAATATCTTGGAAGTCAACAGCACCGTAATTGCATACAATGTCATCGAATGAAGCCCTTCTAGTTGGATTTTGGGTCATCTGGACATACTGTATACTGGGTTGTAGAGGCCTAGCAATTGGTCTTTGAGATGGGGTGGTCGTCGGCAAGTGCTCCTGCTGTCACCATTCAATGAACGTTGCGTGCCGTTGTACCTTCTCGTGTCGCTCCAACCAGGTCGTCATTTGATCATATTCGTCCTTATGATTCGTCGCATGATAAGCGTCCTTTGTAAAATTGATATGGAGCCGCTCAGTCTGCTCGGTATTGTAATTATCAGTGGTGCTGAATAGACAGATGGATGAGCTGTAGTGGAGGAGACTGTGGATCTTTGGAACATTGAAGTGGCGTTGCACCCCAAGATCCATAAACACATCTTTATTTTCATGAAATGTGGCAAGTGAGCGATCAAGGCAAACAATTGTATTGGTTGTCTGGGAAGGTAATTGAGCCAGATACAGGAAGTCAAGAAGGCCAAGCGCGGCCTTGATTACACGTGCCGGGCTAGAACCATCTGTGGGTTGGAGGTCGACAATGAGTCCTAAGAGGAGTCGGCATATGTTTTTGTGCTCCTTGCCCGAAACACAAGAAAATGATGTAAACCCCCTTGGGAAGAGAACGATCTGGTGGTTTGGGGGCACCAAACGACATCGTGCGTCGACACTCTGCTGCCCAAAGACCAAAGGATCTGTTACCCATGCAATCAGGTGCTTCATGACCCCCTGAAGCAGCTGATGGAGGACGTCTGGTGTGATGGAAATGTAGATATCCACTAGCGGCAAGGACTCCCAGAAAGGGTGATAAACGGGTTTGATTCCGGAATCCCTACAGGCGGCGTGAAAGGCACGTTCATTGCCATCGGCCAGAGCAAAGGACCTGAGTGCTTCTCTGTAGTCGCGGGACAGGAACTGCTCATAATCCCCAAGTTGGTCACAAGGGACTTGACACTTGGGGCATTCGCCGTAGTATGTGCAAGTCACTAGGCATTGTTCGGGGTAGTCGCCAACGAAATTGGACAAGATGGGATGGCACCGGCGCCAGATCCCGTCCCCGCTCATCATCTCTAGTCCAGTTTCACCGTGCAATGCGATAGGGCCCAAGACAATCCGCATACAAGAATGGAACAAATTAACAAGCGCGCGACTACGGGCGGCCTTGTTTTGAATGCCCTTTAGCTTGGTTGTAGGGATATAGCCGATGAGCATTTGAGCGCACTGCGATGGCTTCCGCCGGATCTCCTTTGGGATGTTTCCGATCGTCATATACACTGGGTACGCCATCTTCCCACCGAAGACAGTTAGCTGCGTTTTGTCTGTGGATACAATGAGTGGCACCACAGTTGCGCCAGATCGCCGTGATTCGAGTGATTCCTGGCTCCATTTGTCAGTACGGGAATCAAAACGATTTCATATCACGCACCTGTTTCGACCACCACCAATCACCGGTATACATCTCGCTATACACCCGGCATGTTTGCTCATGGACCGCATAATGTCGCTCAGGAGCAAAAACCAAGTCCTGTGCGAACTCGGGGTCTCCAAAGATTGCGTGGATACAAGGCACGATGTCCCGAAAATGAAATCGAAGAGTTTCATTTCCAATGAGAAAATCTCGGGACTTGAACGGTGGGCGGCCAGGCAAATTGTCGATAATTGAATTGAGTTTGTTCGCTGTATGATATGAGAGACCAAGCCTCTCCACAAGCTTAAACTACATTTAGCAACATAATAAAAAAAAAAAGCGGGTGACACACATTGGGAATTGCAAGTAGCTCCGTTACTGCTGAAGAGCTTATCCCATTCATCTTCGCCCAAAGTGCGACCCGCCAATCACTGTCGGATTGAAAAGGTGCCCAGACAGACCCACCAAACATCTCTTGCCTTGACTCGTATACGGAGGAATCTTGCATGCTATTGATCGGCGCGCCTGGATTTCCAAATGGAAAACGTTCTACCACCACCTGAGGGAGAACGTCAGCACTGCTAGGCTCGACCAGGTTAGGTGGATTTTCGGGAAGTGAGCCCAATTCGGCCAACTCAGACGGGATTTGTTCACAGTTGGGCGCAGTCAAATTCAAGTCTGGAAACCCGCCCATCTGTGTCTGAGTTATTATTTCAAAGATATCAGCGTCTGTGGTATCGGCAGTGTCGGGCATGCCATCGCCATCTGTGGTGTTATTGGCTGGATCGTCCGCTTCAAAGAGATCGGCGTCTGTGGTATCGGTGGTGTTGGGCATGCCATCGCCATCTGTGGTGTTATTGGCTGGATCGTCCGCTTCAAAGACATCGCCGTCTGTCGGATCGGTGGTGTCAGGCGTGCCATCACCATCTGCGGAGTTATTGGCTTGATGGTCGACTTGAATATCGGCACTGTTGCTAGCACCGTTGACGTTCATAGCTGTTCTGAGTTTAGTGCAGGGCCCAGATCGATGTACTGGACACTCACTGTCATCCATATTCCGTGTCGCGATGGACACATTACCCAACGGCGGAAAGGCTAGCAAATCAGAGGGGATCCCGTCGCGTCCTGAGGGATATTCACTGCCAAAAGACCAATCAGGGAGGTCCCACAATGTGGAACCTGGTGTCAATGTTAGGAACGGTCGCTCGTAAGGGGAAGGTTGAAAGAGAGATCGGGGTTGGGATGCCGCATGCACAGTAAGGCAGCGCACATTACGGGTCTTAGCAATGTGTTGAGAGAGGCCATTGGGTGTAAAAACCTTATTGCAGCCTGGGCATATGGCCTCGGCGGCGTTCATGGCAAGGCGGATGGGGGATGGGGGCAATAACAAGAGCTATCACCGAGCCGCCCTACTAATAAGTCTCAGCCTGAAGCCCGGAAGTTTGGTATAAAAGGAGCACATACCATTACCGAAGACCCTATCAACATTCCTGTCGTTACTTGTCCATCTCACACATCCATCCCGCTCATTTTCTTGTGCTTGTGCTTTACCCATGCCCCCTCGTCGACGTCGTTCTCAGGCAGTGAGCCATCCACTGCCCGATCGCACCCAGAGGTCATCCAGTGAAAACATTCCTCAAATTCCACTCATCGCCACACATCAAGATACAGATGTCCAATCCAAAAGCATCGCTCAAAATGTCACCAACTCCACACAACCTAACCACAGTGAGTGAGATTTATCTGAGCATTTAGGGCAACGTAACACTCACCACAATAAGCAGAAAGGAAACGTGGCATGTCCCAGAACGTCTCCAAACCCACGGACCTGGCAGGTCCAGCCAACTCAGATACTACCATCAAGCGTGCTCGAGGCATGGGTAAGTCATGAAATGATTGAGAAAACGAAGTAATGCTGACTGTGGTCAAAGATGGTCGTCCGATGGCACTCGATGTGATGGGTGGTGAAGGTGATACAGAAGAAGATGAAACTCTGACACGCGTCGCTAAGGTCAAACTCAAGCAACGTCCCGAAATTGGCAACGCCAAAGGCAAAGGCAAGCCATGTGACTTGGACAATCGTGACTTAGGTTTGGATCAACGAACGGACCGTGAGCCCCGCTTACCAATCATCGTTGGTTTTCCGGCTGATCAAGTTCTTTTCAGTGTCGTCTTTTCCACATTGCGACGATGACCCGCCCTCTGACTTTGATACCCTTGCCCTCGATGACTTCAATATCGATGGCAATGCTGAGGATGTGGGTAACTGGATCGGTGATCAGCACATTGTAGAGCTGTCCCAGAACAATCCTGCTAAACTTTCGGAAAAAATGGCCCTTGAGGTAAACTTGCCGTCGTAGTTTGCAAGGACATAACCCAGTTTTGTTTACAGAGGCCGTGTTGGATAGATGCTGAGCCCCCTGTTGGTCCCTCCTCGATCAAGGTCATCTTGTTCTGGTAGTTACCAAGGACGTTAGCTGAGTTTTGTTCACAGACACCAACTCAGAAAGGGGCTGGTTCTGCTGTTGGTCCCTCATTCAAGGTAAATCGCTCTGTCAGTTCCCAAGGGCATTAACCCAGTTTCATTCCCAGATACCGACTCAGAAAGGTGCTGGTCCCCCTGTTGGTCTCTCGACACAGAGTGTTGG
>Ga0307510_10012141_pt1 | contig 10210 bp, 8 predicted proteins | sample 12_EM_MG_FD_207224 | JGI IMG/M metagenome (GOLD analysis project Ga0307510, IMG submission 207224) | Populus trichocarpa ectomycorrhiza microbial communities from riparian zone in the Pacific Northwest, United States - 12_EM | ecosystem: Host-associated > Plants > Roots > Unclassified | place...
GGGGTCGATCAGGTGCTGCTTGACCAGCACGATTTCAGCGACGCTCATCAGCGGATCATGCGCCAGTTCAGTTGAAGCGGATGTACTCGAAGTCGATCGGCTGCTTGTTGATGCCGATGGGCGGCGGTGCGATCCAGTTCGCGTACTTGCCGGTCTCGACGACGCGGCCCATCAGCGATGCGACGTAGGCGCGGTCTGCTTCGGTCGCGAGCCAGTCGTTCACGTTCAGCGCCCATTCGGCTTCGCTGATGGCGCGGCCGTCCGGGCTCACGCGGATGCCAGCGAAAGTGCCGATGTGGCGGTTGAAGGCCTTGTGCGGCAAGGTCAGGCGGAATGACAACCCCGCCTTCTCGATCACCTTGTTCCAGCGCATCACGCCGCCGGCCGAGTCCTTGATGAAGTCGTCGCGCAGCACCTCGTTCAAGGCGTTCAGCATCGGCACTTCCTTCTCGACCAGCGCGCCGTCCTTGACCTCGAGGATCTTGTAGCCGTCGCCCTTCAGAAGGTGGTCGTCCGTGCGCTTGGTCTCTTCGTAGCGGCCCTTCAAACCCGAGCTGTAGAAGATCGCCGCGTTGCTCGACTGATCCGCGCCGAACAGGTCGATGGTCACGCTGTAGTGGAAGTTCAGGTAGCGCTGGATCGTCGGCAGATCGATCACGCCCAGTCGGCGCAGCTCGGCCGGGTCTTCGATGCCGGTCTCCTTCATCACCGCGCAGGTGCGCTGGATCACGCGCGACACGCCGCTCTCGCCGACGAACATGTGGTGCGCTTCTTCGGTCAGCATGAACTTGGTCGTGCGTGCGAGCGGGTCGAAACCGCTCTCGGCCAACGCGTTCAGCTGGAACTTGCCGTCGCGGTCGGTGAAATACGTGAACATGAAGAACGCGAGCCAGTCGGGCGTCTCTTCGTTGAACGCGCCGAGGATGCGCGGGTTGTCGGCGTCACCGGAACGGCGCTCGAGCAGCGCCTCGGCCTCTTCGCGGCCGTCGCGGCCGAAGTGCTTGTGCAGCAGGTAGACCATGGCCCACAGGTGGCGGCCTTCCTCGACGTTGACCTGGAACAGGTTGCGCAAGTCGTACTGGCTGGGCGCGGTGTTGCCCAGGTGGCGCTGCTGCTCGACCGAGGCCGGCTCGGTGTCGCCTTGCGTCACAATGATGCGGCGCAGGTTCGCGCGGTGTTCGCCGGGCACGTCCTGCCAGACGGCCTCGCCCTTGTGCTCGCCGAAGTTGACCTTGCGCTCGGCTTCTTGCGCCGCGAGGAAGATGCCCCAGCGGTAGTCCGGCATCTTCACGTGGCCGAAGGTCGCCCAGCCGTCGGGAGTGGTGCTGGTCGCGGTGCGCAGGTAGACGTCGAAGCCGTGCGAGCCGCTCGGCCCCATGTCCTGCCACCAGTCGAGGTAGTTCGGCAGCCAGCCTTCGAGCGCGCGCTGCAGCGTGCGGTCGTCCTGCAGGTTGACGTTGTTCGGGATCTTGCTGCTGTAGTCGATGTTGCTCATGGACTGCTTTCGTTAAACGCGATTTCTGTCGAACTGTGGCTTCGTGCCAGTGCCGTACACCTTCAGCGCGCCGCCCTCGCCGACCGCGTTCGGGCGGATGAAGATCCAGTTCTGCCACGCGGTTAGGCGGCCGAAGATGCGCGTCTCCATCGTCTCCTTGCCGGCGAAGCGCAGGTTGGCTTCCATGCCGGTCAGCGCGTCGGGCGACATGCTGGCGCGTTCCTCGATCGCGATGCGCGTCTCGTCGGGCCAGTCGATGTCGTCCGGGGCCGAGGTGATCAGGCCGAGCGCGAGCGCCGCATCGGCGTCAAGCGATTGGCCAATCGTGGCTTGCGCCGCACCGAGCTCGTCGGCGTTGCCGTAGAAGCGGCGCTGCAGGCGCGTCTCGTGGCTGACCATTGGGAACACGCCGAAGTTCATCGCCGACAGCGCGATCTTCGGCGCGGTGTCCGGTTCGTCGGGCAGCGCGAGCATGTAGCTGCGGTCGGCCGCCAACGCGATCTCGAGCAAGGTGCCGGCGAAGCAGGAGCCGCGCTCGATCAGCGCGAACATCGAGCGCGACGACACATCGAGCCGCGCCAAGGTGCGGCGCAGCAGGCCGATGGTCTCGCGCACGAACCAGTGCGTGGCGTTCGCCTGCAGCGTCGCATCCATCGCGAGCACGTCGGCGACCGCGCCTTCGGTCTTCAGCAGCCAGGTGCCGATGTCGAGCTCGTTCGTGCGCAGGTGCAGGATCGCGTCTTCGAGCTCGCGCGCCATCTGCAGCGGATACCAGTTCGACCCGGCGGCCTCGATGCCGGCCACGTCGATCGGCTGCGTGCCGCTCGGCGCCTTCACCGTCAGCGTCGCGCTGCGGCCGGCGCGGTCGATCACAACCGACACGTGGCCGTAGCTGATCGCATCCGCCGTAGTGGTCTTGTTCAACGGCGTCAGCGCGACGCCCTTCGCGTCGGCCGGTCGATCGCTCAGCGCCGCCAGCTCGCGCGCCCGCTCCTGCACGCGCTGCGCGAAGCCCTGGGTCTTCACGACCTCGTCGACCAGGCGCCAGTCCTTCGCCTTCTTGCCGCGGATGCCTTCGCTGGTGGTGCAGAAGATGTCGGCGTGGTCGTGGCGCACCTTGCGCTTGTCGGTCAGGCGCGTCAGGCCGCCGGTGCCGGGCAGCACGCCGAGCAGCGGCACCTCGGGCAGGCTGACGCTCGAGGAGCGGTCGTCGACCAGGATGATCTCGTCGCAGGCCGCGGCCAGCTCGTAGCCGCCGCCGGCGCACGCACCGTTCACCGCGGCGAGGAACTTCAGACCCGAGTGGCGGCTGGAATCTTCGAGGCCGTTGCGCGTCTCGTTCGTGAACTTGCAGAAGTTGACCTTCCACGAGTGGCTGCTCTTGCCGAGCATGAAGATGTTGGCACCGGAGCAGAACACGCGATCGCGGCCGCTGGTGACGATCACGCTGCGCACCTCGGGGTGCTCGAAGCGGATGCGCTGGACGGCGTCGTTCAGCTCGATGTCCACGCCCAGGTCGTAGCTGTTGAGCTTGAGCTTGTAGCCCTCGCGCAGTCCGCCGTCTTCGTCAATGGCCATCACCAGCGTGGCGACCGCTCCTTCGACCTTCAGCGTCCAGTGCTTGTAGATCTCGGGGCGGGTCTGGTAGTCGACCGCGGTGGACATCGGGTTCATGAGGCACTCCTGGTTCGCGCAGTAGATGCAATATACTGCATGAATCGGCACAACGCAAGAAACCGCCGGAATCGCGCCCTCAGCCGGCCGGCTTCAGCTGGTCGCGAAGCTGTTTGCGCAGGCCGGCGATCGCCGCCTCGGGCTCCATCTCGCTGGTGTCGAAGACCGCGTCAGCCTTCGAGTAGAACGCCGCGCGGCTGTCCAGGATGCGGCGCAGGTCGTTCATCGCCTCGGCGTTGCCGCGGTTGTCCGCCATCGGCCGCGTGTCGCCCTGTGCCAGCACGCGGCTCATGTGCTCCTCGGGCGTCGCGCGCACCCACACGGTGTAGCAGTGCGCGAGCAGCAGGTTGAAGGTGGCCGGGTCGGAGACGATGCCACCGGGCGTCGCGATGACCGCGCGCGGGTGCTGGGCGATCGCCTCTTCGAGCGCGCGTCGTTCGTAGCGGCGGTAGGCCGCCGGCCCGTAGAGCGAGTGGATCTCGGGCAAGGTGCAGCCGGCCAGCGCCTCGATGCTGCGGTTCAGCTCGACGAAAGGGAGCTTTTCGCGCTCGGCCAGCGCGCGCCCGAGCGTGCTCTTGCCAGCGCCGCGCAGGCCGACCAGTGCGATGCGCTGGCGCCGCGCCGCCTCGCTCGCCGGCGCACCGAACAGCGCGGCCAGCACGGTGCGCGAGCGCATCAGGTCGGTCTCGCTGCGACCGCGCAGAATCTCGCGAATCATCAACCATTCGGGCGAGCTGGTGGTCTCGTCGCCGACCAGCTCGGCGAGCGAGCAGCTCAGCGCCTGGGCGAGCTGGCGCAGGAACTGCACCGAGGCGTTGCCCACGCCCATCTCGATGTTCGCCACATGCCGCTCGGACACCTGCGCCGCCTTCGCCAGGCCCTTGCGCGTGAGCCCGCGCCGCGCCCGCAGCGCGCGCGTGCGCTCGCCCAGCGCGGTCAGGAACGGGTCTTTGGCGTCGACGGGTTGGTCCAAGAGGGAAGCCTTCGGGTTTGCGCGGAGTATGGGCCGGCAATTCGGCGCTATAGTTGGTCAAACATGCAACATATTACATATTATGCCGCCAGTTTCGACCGCGAACGAGCCGCAGGTTAACCCACCGCCAGAGCGATTCAACGCGGCGGCGCACCTGCTCGCGCTGAACACCGGGCGCGGTGCGCGGCTCGCCTACATCGACGACACGCAGCGCCTCAGCTACGCGGCGCTGGACGAGCGCGTGCGCCGCTGCGCCGCCGGCCTGCTCGCGCTGGGCCTGAAGCGCGAAGAGCGCGTGCTGATGGTGATGCACGACAGCGTCGACTTCGTCACCGCCTTCCTCGGCGCGCTCTACGCCGGCCTGGTGCCGGTGCCGGTCAACACGCTGCTGACGGCCGACGACTACGCCTACATGCTGGAGCACAGCGCCGCGCAGGCGCTGCTCACGTCCGGCGCTTTGTGGCCAACGCTGCAGGCGGTGGTGCAGGGCCGCGCGCTGCCGATGATCGTCTCGGCCGCAGCCGAGTTGCCCGCCGGCACGCGCGCATTCGCGACGCTGCTGGCCGCACCACCGCTTGCCACGCCGGCGGACACCCGCGCCGACGACTTCGGCTTCTGGCTCTATTCCAGCGGCTCGACCGGCCGCCCCAAGGGCACGGTGCACACCCACGCCAACCTGTACTGGACGGCCGCGCTCTATGGCACGCCGGTGCTGGGCCTGCGCGAGGGCGATGTCGGCTTCTCGGCGGCCAAGCTGTTCTTCGCCTACGGCCTGGGCAACGCGCTGACCTTCCCGCTCAGCGTTGGCGCCACCACGGTGCTGGCGGCCGAGCGGCCGACGCCGGCAGCGGTGTTCAAGCGCTGGGTCGAGCACGGCGTCACAGTGTTCTTCGGCGCACCGACCGGCTACGCGGGCATGCTCGCGTCGCCCGAGCTGCCGGCGCGTTCTCAGGTGAAGCTGCGGCTGTGTTCGTCGGCCGGCGAGGCGCTGCCGCGCGAGATCGGCGAGCGCTTCACGAGCCACTTCGGCTGCGAGATCGTCGACGGCCTCGGCTCGACCGAGATGCTGCACATCTTCTTGTCGAACCGCCCCGGCGACGTGCACTACGGCAGCACCGGCCAGGTCGTGCCGGGCTACAAGCTCAAGCTCGTCGCCGAAGACGGCAGCGAAGCCAAGGCCGGCGAGATCGGCGACCTGTTCGTCGCCGGCCCGAGCAGCGCGCTGATGTACTGGGGCCAGCGCGACAAGTCGCGCGCGACCTTCCAGGGCGAGTGGACCAAGACCGGCGACAAGTACAGCGTCGACGAACGCGGCTGCTACGTCTACGCCGGCCGCAGCGACGACATGCTCAAGGTCAGCGGCATCTATGTCTCGCCGTTCGAGGTCGAGGCCACGCTGATGCAGCACCCGGCCGTGCTCGAGTCCGCGGTCATCGGCATCGAAGATGCCGACGGCCTGACCAAGACCAAGGCCTTCGTCGTGCGCAAGCCTGGCGCCGCGGTCACCGACGACGAACTCAAGGCCTTCGTGAAGGAGCGCCTCGCGGCCTACAAGTACCCGCGCGTGATCGAGTTCCTCGACGAGCTGCCGAAGACGGCGACCGGCAAGATCCAGCGTTTTCGCCTGCGCGAGCGTTCGGCGACGTGATCGACTTTGCGCAGATCGAGTGGCGCGGGCGGCCATTGCGAATCGAGTACGAATGGGTCGGTGACGCCGGCTCGCCGCTGCCCCCCGTCGTGTTCCTGCACGAGGGCCTGGGCTCGCTCGCGATGTGGAAGGATTTTCCCGAGCACTTCTGCGCGGACAACGGCTTTCGCGGTCTCGTGTTCTCGCGCTACGGCTATGGCCAGTCCTCACCCAAGCCTGCCGACGAGCACTGGAGGCCCGACTTCATGCACCAACAGGCGCACGACGTCTTGCCCGCACTGTTCGCGCACCTGCAGATCGAGACCCCCTGGCTGTTCGGCCACAGCGACGGTGGCTCGATCGCGCTGCTGCACGCGGCGCGTTTCGACGTCGCCGGCGTCGTCGTCGTCGCACCGCACATCAAGGTCGAGGACGTGTCGATCGCAAGCATCGAGCAGGCCCGCACGGCCTATGCGACGACCGACCTTCGCGCGCGTCTGGCGCGCTACCACGCCGACCCGGATTCGGCCTTTCGCGGCTGGAACGACGTGTGGCTGAGCCCGACGTTCCGAGACTGGAACATCGAGGACGAGCTCGCGGCCATCCGCTGCCCCGTGCTGGCGGTTCAGGGCGAGGACGACGAATACGGCACACTCGCGCAGGTTCGCGGCATCGCTGCCAAGCTGCCGAAAACCCGCTTGCTCGTGATCGTCAAATGCGGACACTCACCGCACCGGGACCAACCCGCGCTGCTGGCGCAGGAAGCCGCCCGATTCATCCTAGAACATCCATCGTCCTGAGCAGGAGACCTCCATGCGTTTGAACCTCACCCTCTTCGCCGCCGCCGCGCTGGCTGTCGCGGCCTGCGGGGCCCAAGCCCAGGCCACCGGCCCGATCAAGGTCGGCTTCATGCTCCCGTACACCGGCACTTATGCGAGCTTGGGGCAGATGATCGAGAGCGGCTTCAAGCTCTATGTGCAGGAGCAGGGCGGCAAGCTGGGCGGGCGCGAGATCCAGTATTTCAAAGTGGACGACGAGTCCGAGCCGTCCAAGGGCACCGACAACGTCAACAAGCTGATCAAGCGCGACCAGGTCGACGTGCTGGTCGGCACGGTGCACTCGGGCGTCGCGCTCGCGATGGCCAAGGCCGCGAAAGAGAGCAACACGCTGCTGATCATCCCGAACGCCGGCGCCGACGCGATCACCGGCCCGATGTGCGGTGCCAACATCGTGCGCAGTTCGTTCTCGAACTGGCAGCCGGCCTATGCGATGGGCAAGGTCGCGGCCGACAAGGGGCACAAGAAGGCGATCACGATCACCTGGAACTACGCGGCCGGCAGTGAGTCGGTGAAGGGCTTCGCCGAGGCCTTCGAGAAGGGCGGCGGCAAGGTCGTGAAAGAGCTGAACCTGCCCTTCCCCGGCGTCGAGTTCCAGGCCTTGCTGACCGAGATCGCGGCGCAGAAGCCCGATGCCGTCTATGCCTTCTTCGCCGGCGGCGGCGCGGTCAAGTTCGTCAAGGACTATGCGGCCGCCGGCCTGAACAAGAGCATCCCGCTCTACGGCCCCGGCTTCCTGACCGACGGCACGCTCGAGGCGCAAGGTCCGGCCGCGCAAGGCATGTTCACGACGCTGCACTACGCCGACAACCTGGACACCGCCCGCAACAACGCGTTCCGCAAGAGCTTCGCGCTGGCCTACAAGGCCCAGGCCGACGTCTACGCGGTGCAGGGCTACGACGCGGCGCAGATCCTCGCGGCCGGTGTCAACGCGGTGAAGGGCGACCTGAGCAAACGCGACGCCGTGACGGCCGCAATGCACAAGGTCGTCGTCGACAGCCCGCGCGGCAAGTTCACGATCTCGCCCGCCGGCAACCCGGTGCAGGACATCTACCTGCGCCAGGCGACCGGCAACAACAACGAGTTTCGCGGCGTGGCGGTGAAGGCGCTGGCCGATCCGGCGCGCGGCTGCAAACTGTAGCCTTCGGGAATCGAACGCTTCGCTGATTTCCAGCGGGCGGCTTTGCCGCCCTTCTTGGTGATGGGCGGCTCACGCCGCCCTTTTTCTTGTGCCTGCCGCCGTGGACCTTCCCACCTTCCTCGTCCAATGCCTGAACGCCGTGCAGTACGGCCTGCTGCTGTTCCTCGTGGCCAGCGGCCTCACGCTGATCTTCGGGATCATGGGCGTGATCAACCTCGCGCACGGCAGCTTCTACATGATCGGCGCGTATCTCGCGTTCGCGCTCGCGCCCTACTTCGGTGACTGGTACCTGACCAAGCTGCTGGTCGGCGTCGCGCTCGCCGCGCTGTTCGGCTTCGTGCTCGAGTGGGCGTTCTTCAGCTTTCTGTACCAGCGCGAGCACTTGCAGCAGGTGTTGATGACGTATGCGCTGATCCTGGTGTTCGAAGAGGCGCGCAGCCTCTTGGTCGGCAACGACGTGCACGGCGTGACCACGCCCGAGTGGCTGAACGGCGGCTTTCAGCTTGGCGGGCTGATGGCCTACCCGTGGTACCGCGTGTTCGCGTCGCTCGCCTGCGTCGTCGTCGCGCTCGGGCTGTACTTCGTCGTCAACCGCACGCGGCTGGGCATGATGATCCGCGCTGGCGCGAGCAACCGCGACATGGCGCGCGGGCTGGGCCTGAACATCAAGCTGCTGTACCGCGTCGTGTTCGCCGGCGGCGTCGCGCTGGCGGCGCTGGCGGGCATGATCGCGGCGCCCTTGTCGTCGGTCTACCCGGGCATGGGCGGCAGCGTGCTGATCATCTGCTTCGTCGTTGTCGTGATCGGCGGCATCGGCTCGATCACCGGCGCGCTGATCGCCTCGCTGCTGGTCGGCTTCGTCGACACCTTCGGCAAGGTCTTCTTCGCCGAGTACAGCGGGGTGGGCGTGTACCTGCTGATGGCTGTGATCCTGGTGTGGCGGCCCGAAGGCCTGATGAAGCGGGCGTATTGAGATGACGCGAACCTGGATCGTCCCCGTCGTCGCCGCGCTCGCGCTGTTCGCCTTGCCGGCCGTGCTGACGCCGTACACGCAAGACCTGGTCGTGAAGATCGCGATCTACGCGGTGTTCGCATTGAGCCTCGAACTGCTGGTCGGCGTGACCGGCCTCGTGAGCCTGGGTCACGCCGCCTTCCTCGGCATCGGCGCCTACGTGACGGTGCTCGCGGCGGGCGACAGCGGGGGTTCGATCGCGACCGTCGCGCCGCTGGCCGTGCTCGCGGCGGCCGGCTACGCGCTCTTCGTCGGTGCGCTGTCGCTGCGCACCAAGGGCGTGTACTTCATCATGGTCACGCTCGCGTTCGCGCAGATGGCCTACTTCGTGTTTCACGACACCAAGCTCGCGGGTGGCAGCGACGGGTTGTTTCTTTATGCGAAGCCGGCGCTGGGTGCCCTGAACCTCGACGACAAGCGCCACCTGTACTACACGGTCATAGTCACGCTGGTCGCCACCTACGCGCTGCTCGCGCTGCTGATGCGCGCGCGTTTCGGCCACGCGCTCGCGGGCATCCGCGTCAACGAGCAGCGCATGCGCGCGGCCGGTTTCGCGACCTTCGGCTACAAGCTCGCGGCCTTCGTGATCGCAGGCGCGATCGCGGGCCTGGCGGGCTTTTTGCTGGCGATCAAGGACGGCGCGGTCAACCCCGAGCTGCTGAGCTGGCACGAGTCGGGCGCGGTGCTGCTGATGCTGATCCTGGGCGGCATCGGCAGCCTGCGCGGCGCAGTGATCGGCGCGATCGCGTTCACGCTGCTGAAGGAGCTGTTCCAGCTCGAGTCATTGCTGGGGCCTGTGGCTTCACATTGGCAGATGACGCTGGGCTTCACCATCATCGCGTTCGTCGCGCTGCTGCCCAAGGGGTTGATCGGCTTGCGTTCGCGCTTCAGCGGAGCAGCCCATGGCTGAGCTGCTGCGCGCCACCGGCCTGACGCGCCGCTTCGGCGGCCTGACCGCCGTCGACGGCGTGTCGCTGAGCTTGAGCGTCGGTGAAGTCCATGCCGTGATCGGCACCAACGGCGCGGGCAAGTCGACACTGATCAACATGCTGTCGGGCGAACTGCCGGCGAGCGATGGCCGCATCGAGTTCGACGGTGTGGACATTCGCGCCTGGTCGCAGCCCCGGCGCGCGCGCGCCGGCGTCGGCCGCAGCTACCAGCGCACCACGATCTTCCCGAGTTTCAGCGTGCTCGAGAACTGCCGCCTGAGCGCGCAAGCCGCGCAGCCGCGCGCCTGGGCGGTGTGGCAATCGGCGCAACGTTGCGCGCGCAGCCTCGAGGCCGCGCAGCGCGCCCTCGAAGCCGCGGGCCTCGCGACCGACGCCGCGCGCCCGGCCGGCGCGCTCAGCCACGGCGGCCAGCGCCAGCTCGAGATCGCGATGTGCCTGGCGACCAACCCGCGCGTGCTGCTGCTCGACGAGCCGCTCGCCGGCATGGGCGCCGAGGAGACCG
>Ga0307510_10012142_pt1 | contig 10209 bp, 9 predicted proteins | sample 12_EM_MG_FD_207224 | JGI IMG/M metagenome (GOLD analysis project Ga0307510, IMG submission 207224) | Populus trichocarpa ectomycorrhiza microbial communities from riparian zone in the Pacific Northwest, United States - 12_EM | ecosystem: Host-associated > Plants > Roots > Unclassified | place...
TTGCGACAAAAGGGAGTTGATCCGGCTTGCCCCGACATGGCACGTTTCCCTTACCAGGCAGCGATTCCTGGAGCCGTGCCGCTACGCGACGACGGGTACGCAGCGCTGCCGGACGAGATGCCGGACCGGCTCGGCGGTGGTGTAGGCCATGGCGTCGGCGACGACGGTGACGCAGGTGGCGTGGGTGAGACCGCGGACGCGGGCGCGGACTTCGTCGAGTGCGGCGGGTGCGACGGAGAGGATGTCGCAGCCCAGGCCGACGAGCAGGGGGATGACGTCGGGGTGAGCGGCGGCGTCTCCGCACACCGAGACCAGGCGCTGATGCCGATGGGCTGCGGTCACGACGTCGGCGATGGCCCGCAACACCTGCGGATGGGCCGTCGTGGCGGGTGTGGCGGCGGGGTCGCGCCGGTCCAGGCCCAGGATCTGGCAGGTGAGGTCGTTGCTGCCGATGGACAGAAACCCGGCCGCGGCGGCGATCGAGTCGACGGCGGCGACGGCTTCGGGCAGCTCGATCATCGCGCCGAGCGGGGGCTCGGCAACGCCTGCTTCGGCGGCGGCTTTGGTCAACAACTCGTGGCAGGCCAGCAATTCCTCGGGACCGGCGACCATGGGGATCATGATCCGCAGGTCGGTGCCGGCGCCGGCTGAGAGGATGGCGCGGAACTGCTCGGCGAAAGCATCCGGTGCGGCGAGCATGAGGGGCAAGCCACGACCCAGCCGCTCACCGTCGCGGCCGGCGGCGAGAAAGGGCGGGAGCTTGTCGTCGGCGTAGTCCAGGGTGCGGACGGTGACCGTCCGGCCGGCCAGCCGGCGGAAGATCGGGCCCAGGACGGCGGTGTGCTGGATGTAGCTGGGCCAGGCGGCTGCGTCGAGAAACGGCAGTTCGGTGCGGAGCAGCCCGACGCCGTCGGCGTGCGCTTCGAGCGCCGCCTGGGCGTCGGCCGGTGTCGCAACGTTGGCCCGCAGGATGACCGAGTGACCGTCGAGGGTCTGGCTGGGCAGGTCACGGTCGGCGACGAGGGCTTCCCGGCGCGCGCGGGCCGCGTCCATCGCGGCGAGCGCGGCCTGCCTCTCGGTTTGCCCGGGTGCGATGGTGAGGGTGGCCAGGCCCGCGTCGACGAGGATCTCGACGCCGTCCGGGTGGTGCAAGGCGATCTCGTCGATGCCCAGGAGCAGCGGGATGCCGAGCGAGCGCGCGACGATGGCGGCGTGGGAGTTGGGTCCGCCGATCACCGATGCCGCGGCGACGACGGGTGCGTGCGGTTCGAGGAGGTCAGCGGCGCCGATCTCGTGGGCGAGCAGGACGAGCGGACCTTCGGCGTCGCCGTCGGTGTCGCCGTGCAGCCAGGCCAGTACCCGACGGCCGATCTGCCGGACGTCGGTGGCGCGTTCGGCCAGGACCGGATCTCCCAGTCCGGCCAGCGTCGTGGCGTAGGAGTCGACGGCCAGGCTGACCGCGACGGTGACCGGGCCACCCTGCTCGGCGTGGCCGATCGCGGCGGCGCGCAGGTCCGGGTCGGCGGCGATGAAACCGGCGACCTCCATGATGTCGGCCTGCTCGCGTTGCCCTTGTGAGCGCAGCGACTCGGCCAGCTTCTGCATCCGAAGCGCCACGGCGTCGAAGGCGTCCGTGATCTCGCGGACCGGGTCGCCGGTACTCCGGCGCGGCAGTGCTTCGGCTTCGGCTTGGGCGCGGTCGGTGCGGTGAGCGAATCCCAGTGCGACACCGGACGATGCCGGCGCGCCGGTGAAGATCTGTCTGCTCATGAGTCGGCGACCACCTGGGCCAGAGCGCGGAAGATCAGCGCGGTGGACGTCGCCCCGGGGTCTTGGTGGCCCACGCTGCGAGCTCCGAGGTAAGAAGCCCGGGCCTGCAGGACGGTGGTGGCGCGCATTCCTTCCTCGGCGGCGTCGGCCGCGACGGCCGCGGCCGCGCCGAGGCTCCAGCCGTCGGCCAGTTGCCGTTCGAAAGCAGCGATCGCCGGCGCGTAGGCGTCCACCATGGTCTTGTCCCCCGGCACCGCGGCTCCGAGCCGCTGAATCGCCGCCAATCCGTCGGACAGGGCGGCAAGTACCTGCTTGCCGTCGGCGACCGGCTCGAACAGGGCCTTGCCCATCGCCCGGAAAGCACTGCCGTACAACGGCCCCGAGGCGCCGCCGACGCTGGAGACCAGTGTGTTGCCGGTCTTGAGCAGGACCTCTCCCACGGTGTGCGCCGGGAAGTCCTCCAGCGCGGCGAGAACGGCGGTGAACCCGCGGCGCATGTTCGCGCCGTGGTCGGCATCGCCGATCGCCGAATCGAGCTGGGTCAGGTAGTCGGTCTGCTCGTCAATGGCCTCGGCGATGGCCTTGACCCAGGCGCGGGCGACGGCGATGTCCACCGTGTTCTCCTTCGGATTCCTGGCTATAGGTCGGATTCAACGGATGGAGAGGACGTGCCCGCACCGGCTCGGGGTCCGCTACGGGCACGCCCCGGTCTGGCTCAGGAACCCGGTGGCGCGGGTGCCCAACTCAGCGCCGGCGTGCGCACCGGCGCGTCCCACAAGGCAAGCATCTGGTCATCGGCCTGGCAGACCGTGATGGACGCACCGGCCATGTCGAGACTGGTGATGTAGTTGCCCACCAGCGAGCGGGCGATTCCGATGCCCTTGTCGCCCAGGCCGGTCGCGACCTCGCCGAAGAGCAGGTACAGCTCGATCAGCGGGGTGCCACCCAGGCCGTTGACCATGACGATGGTCTGGTCGGCGGGTGCGAGCGGGTGGTCGGTCAGGATCGCGTCCAGCGCGGTGGCCACGATCTCCTTGGCGGTGGCGAGTTTTTCGCGGCTGCGACCGGGTTCGCCGTGGATGCCGACACCCACTTCCATCTCGTCCTCGGGCAGCTCGAAGCCGGGCTTGCCCGACGACGGTGTGGTGCACGCGGTGAGTGCGACGGCGAAGGAGCGGGACGCGGCATTGACCCGGCGGCCGATGTCGGCGACCTCGGCGACGCTTGCGCCGCGTTCGGCCAGCGCACCGGCGATCTTCTCCACGAACACCGTGGCGCCCGTGCCACGGCGTCCGGCGGTCCAGGTCGAGTCCTGCACGGCGACGTCGTCGTCGACCAGGACGGTTTCCACCGTGATGCCTTCGTCCGCCGCGAGTTCGGCGGCCATCTGGAAGTTCATCACGTCGCCGGTGTAGTTCTTGACGATGTGCACGACGCCGGCACCGCCGTCGACGGCCTTGGTGGCGGCCAGGATCTGATCCGGCACCGGCGAGGTGAACACCTCGCCCGGGACCGCCGCGTCCAGCATGCCGGTGCCGACGAACCCACCGTGCAACGGTTCGTGCCCGGAACCGCCGCCGGAAACCAGGCCCACCTTGCCCCGCCGGGGACCGCCCGCACGGGTGACGATCTTCTGCTCGAGATCGACCGACAGCTCGGGATGTGCCGCCGCCACCCCGACGAGGGCGTCCGCAAGCAGCGTCTCGGCGGTGTTGAGGAATTTCTTCATCACGCCACTCCCTTGCCCGCTGCCGCGAGTGCCTGACCGGTATCGTGCGCCACCACGGCAGTGCGGCGCGAATTGAGGCCTGCGTACACCGCGCCGGCGGCGACGGCACCGACGATCTCGGCGATCACGTAGACAGGGAACTGATCCCAGTGCACGGTGCCGCCGAAGAGCTGTCCGATGAACATCGGCCCGAACGTGCGGGCCGGGTTGATCGAGGCTCCGGTAGCCGGGGCGATCGGCACGATGATCGCGAACACGGCCAGGCCGATGGCCAGGCCCGCGAACCCTGCCGGTGCTCGCCGGTCGATGGCGCCCACCACGACGAACGCGAGCAGGAAGGTGCCGATCGCCTCGGCGAAGAATGCCTGCCCGGTACTGACGGTGCTGCCGTAGGACGCGATGCCCAGTCCGACGTCGACGGCCTTGTGGCCCAGCACGCCGATGATGGCCAGGGCACCCAAGGTGGCTCCGGCCAGTTGCGCCGCAAGGTATCCGGGGACCTGCCGCCACGGCATCCTCCCCGTGGCCGCCAGGGTCAGGGTGATCGCCGGGTTGATCTGGCAGCCGGAGATGTGCCCGATCGCGTAGACCAGCATGACCACGGCCATCGCGAAGGCGAAGGAGATCACGCCCAGCTCGGCCATCGTGAATGGCGCCGTGCCGCCGACGATCTTCGTCGCGGGCACCGAACCGACGCCGATGAAGACCAGCGCTGCGGTACCCACTGTCTCGGCAAGAAGTTTCTGCAGGAAAGTGTTGTCGTCCATGATGCGCCCGGGGCCGCTTTGCCGGCCGGGCGTCTCACCTCCTCCGCGCGAGGGCGGAACTCGGGGGAAGGGCAGGCCAGCCGAAACCGGAAACCGCCCACGATGACTTGTGTTCGTCATCACTGAACAAGATTTCGGAAACGTAGACGGGCGGCCGGGACGTGTCAAGAGGTGGTGACAGCCAGGCTCAGGCGCCGCGACGGGCCGGGGTCCGGGCCGCGCCGAGGTCGCGCGAGAGGTTGCGGGCGGTCTCGCGGACCGCGATGGCGTGCGCCTCCCTGGCCGGTTCCACCAGCAGTCGCTCGACCGGTCCGATGATGCCGATCGCGCCGACGACCTGGCCCGAGCGGTCGAACACCGGTGCCGCGATGCCGGCGTCGCCGAGCGCGGATTCCTGGTCCTCGAGCGCATAGCCGATCCGTTGGACCTGCTCGAGCTGTTTCGCCAGCTCATCGCGGTCGGTGATGCTCGCACCGGTCAGCACCGGCAACTCACCGGCGAGCAGCCGGTCACGGTTCGCCGGCGAGTCGAACGCGACGATGGCCTTGCCCAGGGCGCAGGTGCTCCACGGGATGCTGGCGCCGACCTCCAGGATCTGGACGGCACCCTCGGGCCGGAAGGCGTGGTGCACGACCAGGACGTGATCGTCGGTGAGCACCGCCACCCACACCGCTTCGGTGGTCCGGCCGGCTAGCCCGTCGGCCCAGGTCAGCGACCGGGTCCGCAGCTCCTGCGTGTCCAGGTAGGCGTTACCCAACTGCAACAGGGCAGGCCCCAGCAGGTACTTGCCCGTCTCCGGATCCTGCATCACCAGGCCGTCGGCCTCCAGGGTGCGCAGAAGTGCATGCGCGGTCGGCTTGGCCACCCCGATCCGGTCGGCCAGCTCGGTCACGCCCAGCCGGGGACCTGCGGTTGCGAGCTCGCGGAGGATCGCCGCGGCCCGCCGCACCGATTGCACCAACATCGAGCCACCTCTTTTCGGTATTGCTGAACTCTGTTCGGGAATCTAGTATCCGTGTTCATGAACGGATCAGTGGGGATCGTACTCGTCTCGCACAGCGCCGAACTGGCAACCGGACTCGGCGCGTTGCTCGCGCAGATCGGCTCCGACACGGTTCCCGTGGTGGCCGCCGGCGGAACGGACGACGGGCGCATCGGCACCAGCTACGAGCTCATCGCCAAAGCCATCACCAAGGCTGACCAGGGTGCGGGCGTGATCGTCCTGCCCGACCTGGGTAGCTCCGTCCTGACCACCCGCACCGTCCTGGACGACCATCCCCGCACCGACGTCACCGTCGTCGACGCACCCTTCGTCGAAGGAGCGGTGGCCGCCGTGGTCACCGCCGCCGCCGGTGGCGACCTCGACGCCGTCATCACCGCCGCCAAGGAGGCCCGCGATGTCCCCAAACTCTGACACCCCCACAGCGCCGGATTCGGTCCGCACCCAGGACGCTCCGCAAGCGGAGGTCACGGTCACCTTGCCCGCCAACCTGCACGCCCGGCCCGCCGGGAAACTCGCCCAGGCGGCAGCCCGGTTCGACAGCACGATCCGCCTCGAACACGGCGGCCGGACCATCAACCCGACCGGGGTGCTCGCGGTGATGGGCCTCGGGGCCACCACCGGCACCACCGTGAGGATCACCGCGGACGGCGCCGACGCCGAAGCCGCAGTCCGATCGCTGGCGGACATCCTCGCGAACGCCGAATAGCCCTGATCGCAGGAAACACCCGTGACAGTTCGCTTGGTCGTCAACGACGTCGGCCACAGCCACCGCCAAGGAAGGCTGTGTCGCTTGAAGACGCTCGATCGTCTCGGTCTGGGGCTGGCCGCGCTCGGCCGGCCCGCCTACCTCAATCTGGGGCGAGAGCAGGCTTTGCCGGCCCGGCGAGATCCCGACGCGATGCGCGCCGCGAGCTGGGAGGTTCTCGACGAGGCATACGCGGCGGGCATCCGATGGGTGGATGCGGCGCGCTCCTACGGCCGGGCCGAGGAGTTCCTCGCCGGCTGGCTGGACGCGCGCGGGCATCGGGACGTCACCGTGTCCAGCAAGTGGGGCTACACCTACGTCGCCGACTGGTGTGCCGAAGCCGAGGTGCATGAGATCAAGGAGCACTCACCGGCGATGTTCCGCCGCCAGTGGGCGGAAACGCGGCAGCACCTCGACGACCGCGTCGCGCTCTACCAGGTCCATTCACTCACCCTGGACAGCCCGCTGCTGCATGATCACGCACTGCTTGCCGAGCTGGCTCGGCTCACCGACGTGGGAGTGCGAGCCGGATTCTCGACGTCAGGCCCGGCGCAGGCCGAGGTGGTCCGCCGGGCGGCGGCCATCGAGGTCGGTGGCAGGCGGTTGTTCGACGCGGTCCAGTCGACGTGGAACGTGCTGGAGCCTTCCGCTGGACCAGCGCTCGCCGAGGCGCACGCCGCCGGACTGCGGGTACTGGTCAAGGAGGCGCTGGCCAATGGACGGCTGGCAATGCATCCACCCGAGCCGATGGCCCGGCTGGCCCGCCGGCACCGAGTTGAGGCGGATGCCGTGGCATTGGCCGCGGTGCTCGCACAGCCGTGGGCGGACGTCGTGTTGTCCGGCGCGTCCGGTGTCGGCCAGCTGCGATCAAACCTCGCGGCCGATGGCCTGCACGTGGACGTCGCCGAGTTCGCGGAATGCGCCGAAAGAACAGGCCAGTACTGGGCCACCCGCGCCGGCCTTACCTGGAACTAAAGGGAGAACTCGTTGTCGAAGTTGGTGTACGACTTCCGCGAAGGCGGCAAGGAGCGTGCTGATCTGCTCGGTGGAAAGGGTGCGAACCTCGCCGAAATGACCAGGATGGGCCTGCCCGTGCCCCCTGGTTTCGTCATCACCACCGAGGCCTGCCGGGCCTACCTCGCCACCGGCGCCGAGCCGGCCGCACTGGCCGACCAGGTGAGCGCCGCTCTGCACGAGCTCGAGCGCCGCATGAGCCGAAAACTCGGCCAGGTCGACGATCCGCTGCTGGTCGCGGTGCGGTCCGGGGCGAGGTTCTCCATGCCCGGCATGATGAATACGGTCCTGAACATCGGGTTGACCGACGCTTCAGTACTCGGTCTCGCCGAGCGGACCGGCGACGAGCGGCTGGCCTGGGACTCCTACCGCCGGTTGCTGGCGATGTTCGGCGACACCGTGCTCGGCGTCGACAGCGCGCACTTCGACCGCGCCCTCGACCAAGCCAAGACCGCCCGAGGGGCACGCGGCGACCTCGACCTGACCGCCGCCGATCTGTGCACGCTGGTCGATCGGTTCAAGGAAATCGTCCGTGACCATACCGGGCATGAGTTCCCGCAGGACCCGTACGAGCAACTCAAGCTCGCCACCCGGGCCGTGTTCGAATCCTGGAACACCGAACGCGCCCGGGTCTACCGGCAGCGAGAGCGCATCCCCGACGACCTCGGCACCGCCGTCACCGTCTGCGCCATGGTATTCGGCAACCTCGGCAACGAATCCGGCACCGGAGTCGCCTTCACCCGCGATCCCGCCACCGGCCGCCCAGGCGTCTACGGCGACTATCTGCCCAACGCCCAAGGCGAAGACGTAGTCGCCGGGATCCGCAACACCCTGCCCCTCCAGGCGCTGGCGACCCTCCACCCAGGGCCGTACGCCGAACTGCGGCGGATCATGCAGACGCTCGAGGCGCACTACCGCGACCTGTGCGACATCGAATTCACCATCGAACGCGGCACGCTGTGGATGCTGCAGACCCGGGTGGGCAAGCGCTCCGCGGCCGCTGCGTTCCGCATCGCCGCCGAGCTCGCCCGCGACGGACTCATCAACGAAGACGAAGCGCTTCGCCGGGTCAACGGCGAACAGCTCACCCACCTGACATTCCCCCGTTTCGCCGAAAGCCCCACCGCCGAGCCGATCGCCATCGGAGTCGCAGCCTCGCCAGGCGCGGCCGTCGGGAAAGCGGTCTTCGACTCCGGCACCGCGGTCCGCTTGGCACAGGCCGGCGAAGCGGTCATCCTGGTCCGCGGGGAAACGAACCCGGACGACCTCAACGGGATGATCCACGCGCGCGGCGTGCTCACCAGCCGAGGCGGTAAGACCTCCCATGCCGCCGTGGTCGCCCGCGGCCTCGGCCGCACCTGCGTCTGCGGCGCCGACCAACTGACCGTCGACGGACACGCACGCCTGTTCACCGCCCCCGGCGGATTCGTGGTCACCGAAGGCGATGTCATCTCCATCGACGGCTCGACCGGCGCCGTCTATCCCGGCGAAGTACCCGTCATCCCCTCCCCGGTCGTCGACTACTTCGAGGGCCGTCTCACCCCGGACGACAGCATCGACGACGTGGACACGCGCGAGCTGGTCCACGCCGTGCACCAGCTCATCACCCACGCGGACCGACGCCGGCGGCTCGGGGTGCGGGCCAACGCCGACACCCGGGAAGACGCTGCCCGCGCCCGCCGGTTCGGCGCGGAAGGAATCGGGCTGTGCCGCACCGAGCACATGTTCCTCGGCCCACGGCGCACACTGATCGAACGGCTCATCCTGGCGAACGACGACGCCGAACGCGACGTCGCACTCGCCGCACTCCTCACACCACAACGTGAGGACTTCACCGCCATCCTGACCGAGATGGACGGCCTGCCGGTTACCATCCGCCTGCTCGACCCGCCACTGCACGAGTTCCTGCCCGACCTGACCACTCTGTCGGTGCGGGTCGCCCGCGCCGAAGCGGCCGGCGAGCAGGATGAGGACGACCAGCGCCTGCTGCGGGCAGTCAGCAGGCTCCACGAGCAGAACCCCATGCTCGGCCTGCGCGGCGTCCGGCTCGGCCTGGTCATCCCCGGGCTGTACGCGACACAGGTACGAGCACTCGCCGAAGCCACCGCCGCCCGCATCGCCGACGGCGGACATCCCGAACCGGAAATCATGATCCCGCTCGTCGGTGCCACCCGGGAACTGGAGATCGCGCGGGAGCAGGCGAACCGGATCCTCGACGACGTCGCTGCCGAGACCGGCATCGACCTGCCGCACCTGATCGGCACCATGATCGAACTCCCCCGGGCGGCCCTGACCGCGGGCGACATCGCCGGCGTTGCCGACTTCTTTTCCTTCGGTACCAACGACCTCACCCAGACGACTTGGGGAATGTCCCGCGACGACGCGGAAGCCTCGTTCATCCCCCAGTACCGGGAGCAAGGGATCCTCCCGGTGTCCCCGTTCGACACGGTCGACCGCGAGGGCGTCGGCCGGCTCATCGCACTCGCCGCACAAGAGGGAAGAGCCACCCGGCCCGATCTTCAGCTGGGCGTCTGCGGCGAACACGGCGGGGACCCCGAATCAATCCACTTCTTCCACCAGATAGGGCTGGACTACATCTCCTGCTCGCCCTACCGGATACCCGTGGCACGCCTGGAAGCCGGCCGCGCCGCCATCACCCACGACAACGAAAACCCGACCGGCTAAATCGCCGACTTCCGGTGATACAGAGGTCACCGCGCCAGAGACCCGCGCTGATCCGGCCGGGCGACCAGACGAGCCCAGCCAGGTGCCAAAGGACTGATGCGATGCGAACGACGCAAAGGCGACGGTGAAGCCTTGCGGCTGGCCCTCCCGCAGTGGTCACTGCCCTGTGGAAGCGTCGCAAAGAAGCTGCGAGGGACGGGATCCTGTTCGCGTCCTTCACAGGGCAACTCCTCGACCCCTCGAACGTGATCAACAGCATCGCCGAGGCGATGGACGCGGTGGGCTACGGCTGGGACCTCAGCCACGTGTTCAGAAAGACGGTCGGCACCGTCATCGACGAGGCGGGCCTGTCCACCACCGCGATCGCCGACCAGCTCGGCAACACCCGTGCGGCCGCGGAGCGTTACTACCGCAAGCGCCGGGTAGCCGACCAGGCCAACGCCGCCGCCCCGGAAAGCAGGCTGGATCCGGGCACCCCCATGACAGAGTTTCTGAT
>Ga0307510_10012143_pt1 | contig 10209 bp, 6 predicted proteins | sample 12_EM_MG_FD_207224 | JGI IMG/M metagenome (GOLD analysis project Ga0307510, IMG submission 207224) | Populus trichocarpa ectomycorrhiza microbial communities from riparian zone in the Pacific Northwest, United States - 12_EM | ecosystem: Host-associated > Plants > Roots > Unclassified | place...
CAAAACTGAAATTAAGTTCAATTAACATACATTTATACATTTAACAACCTAAATCTTACCTTTAAACTTATTCTCTTCAACTCCTTTCTATTTCCCTTCTAATTTTCCTCTTTTATCTTCTTCTTTCTCCCTTCTCCCTTCTCTCTCACGGTTTACTCTCAAAATATTCAGATCTCTTCTTTTTTTTTCTTTCTATTTATATTTATTAAGTTTGTTGAATTACCACTATACCCCTTATTCATTTATTCCAACTTTTAAGCCTCTAAGGGCTTTATTGTATTTTTCTACTCATTAATTCAAAACATTACAATAAAGAAAATAAAGTTTGGAATCAAAATTAATTTTTCCCTTAAATTTTGAAAACTAAAGGGACCCAATATTTATAATTTGAAAATTATGGGGACTAAAATAAATATTTCTCCCAAACTTTTTAAAGCCACTCTTTCTCTCCTTATTGTTTTTACTTTGGTCCCTAGTTTTCAATCTCACCCTCCTCCAATAAATTGATTTATAATTTGATCCAATAAGGGCTAAATTACAAAAAAAATATATAAATAATTTTTTAACAATGCCACATGAGAGAATCCACGATGCATTTTACATAGTGAATTCCCCCATGCATTTGAGATTTATACTTAATATTTAATTTGTAAAAGAAGAGAGAGGCCATTTGAATACAGGCTATAGGATCCGTGAGGTTTGTAAAAGAAAAGATTTGGGCTACAGCCAGCCGACTAAGGCTATGCATGTGCATCTTGGACCGCATCAGACTGATCTGGGTCAGTTTGGTTCAGGTTCAGAGCAGGTTCAAGACTGGGACTGCTTTCTATTTCAAGCCCTTCTATATGGGATCAATGGTGGAAGGTGGGAGGTTGGGCAGGAATATGACTGGTATTTAGAGATTCAAAAGGCTCTCTATTATATGGTAGAGCTCTCAGATGCTGTTACAGGCCGGCGTTGCATGGTGAATTGCTGGCTGTGTGAGAAGCTTTGAGAATGATAGACCAGATCGCTTCCAAAGTGACCCCATTGAATCAGAAAAATTCAATGGAAGCAATAGCTGCCATATTTTCTGTATCGACCTTGCTCAATTTTGGAGATTGAATCCATAGTTATATGCAACAAATCTATCTAGTGTAAAAATCAACTACATTATTAGCATAAGAACCAAGAAATTCAAAACTCAATCAGAACATACACTGTGTGTTAGGAAGAACACGTTATCTTTATTAGATCAAGCACCAATTTGCTGGAAAGTGCACAGCAATGCATAAGGCTGTTAAGAAAGCAAGCATGCTCTGAGAGACCTAGTGATGCGCAATGCACTTACCAGTGTGCCATTATGGATAATAGTAAATGTAGTTCAAAGCGTGCTCTGGATCACCTAAACATCCTGTTCCTCAGGTTTCATATTTTCATGTTGGTCTCTTGCTAGTAAAAATGAAAAAGTGTTCTTTCTACATTTGGTTGCCTTATCAAAGTCATCAGATCATTCTATTGCACTTCGGTTCTTCCTTCTGATGCAACAGCAAGTACAAGTTATCGTTACTTCTCCACTGAAACTCCCCTCCAGAAGCCTAGCTATGTCACACAACTAGCATCAGTTCTCCCTTACCACAATCCTATAAATACCTCCTCTAGCACTGATCAGAAAACTGCACCAAAATGGCTACCTACATTCCTTTCATCTTGTTTTTTGTTGTCTTCTCGACTTTCTTCTCTGCCATTAACAGCAAATTCTCTGAACAGTCCCCTCTAACTATAACCATGAAAGCCATGGAAAAAAAGACAAGCCTGCACTTCTACTTCCATGACATTTCTAGTGGAAAAAACCAAACATCCACAGCAATTGCTCGGCCCCTAAACATGACTGCAGCTGCCAACTTCTTTGGCAGCACTTCTAGGGCAGATGTCCTATTGAGAGAAGGGCCAGAACCAACTTCGAAGCTTGTAGGAAGAGAACAGGGAATTTATGCTTTTGCTTCTCAACATAATGCTGTGTTGCTTATGGTGATGAATTCTGCAGTTCTGCTTGTTGAACGTTTCCACTGTTGTAGCAATGAAATCCTGGTATTTCCTTGCATGTTCAGAATGGTACTATTCCCTGACGTGGTATCCTATAAATTTCTGTCTTACATGAAAACTCATTCCTACCAGCTGCACTATTTTTTAATCCTATAAATAAATTTGATGCCAAGTCAAGGCAGCAGCCCTGGGAATTTGGAATGACCGGGTATGAATTGCTCACCTTCGAACTGTTGTTCCCTTATCATGATATGATTTCTACATAAACATATAAACACATGAATCAGTATATATTAAAGAAAATCAACTTACAGATTTGTTAACATAACATGAATTTCAAGATATTTATTGGGACAATGATCGACCCTCTGATCTTAAAACAATTTGTTGTCTGCTCTCTGGTATGATTATCAGGTCTACTCAATCTCGAGAATAAACAGAAAACAAAATTCATAAACGTAACTCTCTCAAAATAATTATGAGAAGGAACAGAAAATTTGACAGAAGGGTCGGGATTTGTTGACAGTATAGAACAAAAAATTGAGAGAGAATTCTTAAATAGGAAGGTCTGACAGAGTTAGAAATGACTAACTTCTTCTAGAAAGGAGGCTCATGTCGACAGCAGGCAAATGGCAGGGCACTTTGCTAAATGGGTAGTGGAAATACTCTGCTTCAGGCAGGATGCCAGATTCAAGATTATTTAGAAAAACAAAAAAAAACTTTGGGTCAGTTTAGTCAGGACCAGCATGTTAAGTTCACCTATGAAATTAAATTTCTGAAGTTCTATTTTCAATCTATTTCATAATCAGTTTGATGTTTATCAAATATAGTTTAACACAGCCTAAACAACAAGCTAACATCAATATTCAGTACTGTGTAATGATCTTGCCAGTTATTTTACATTTTCTATTACTGCAGATTTCCATTGCTAGATGTGGAAATGTGAGAATTCCATTTCAAAATGGATGCAAGATCCTTGCAAGACTCCTATTATAAGCTAGTTCTGAAACTGAATATGATTCTATCCTATGCAATTTACTTACATAAACCTGTTACTATATTATAGTAGGAAGAGTACTTCAACTTTGCAGAGCCAAGTTGGAAAATTCAGGTAAAAGTAAAGTAAGCTTTGATGGCATACCCCAATGTAAGGCTGCAAAACCTTGATTGTAAAGCAAGCATGCTCTGAGTGACTTGAGCTGTTGGCCATGTTCAAAGCACTTTCTACTATTCATTATGATGGCATCTTCAGTGATTTTATTTTCTCCAGAATCCACCCAGCCACAAAATAAGCAACCCTGATTGCATATATTATCCATTAATCTTTTAAAAAATTTCTGTTGTTGCAGATAATGGTGTGTCATATTTAAGTAAGAAAGCTTGGTCTTGTTAAATGGCTGAACCAGCTGGGACAGGTTAACCTAGTTAATTTCCTCAAATGCTCTTAACTACATTTTCCATTATTCAGGAAATTTGAGCCCCTCTGAGATTCATCAAATTCTTGCTCTTGATGCAACATCAAGTTCAAGCAATAATTATTTTGCCACCTTAACCCACTTCCAAAAGCCAATCTCACACTACAATATTCATCAATTCTTGCTCACAATCCTATAAATAGACTCTTCCAGCATTCTTTCCCCAACATAGCTAAGAAAAATTATTCCCTATGGCTTATTTTCTTGTTCAAATTCTTGTTCTCTTGTATTTCACTGTTTTCTTGACGTTTTGTAGCACTACTAATGGCAAATTCTCAGAGAAATCACCAATGATCATATCCACTAAACGCATGGAGAAAATGACTCGCCTGCGTTTCTACTTCCACGATATTCCCAGTGGGAAAAACCCAACAAACATGAGAATTGCTGGACCAGAAAAGACAACAGCTGATAGCTTTGGCAGCACTTTTATGGTGGATAGTCCATTAACAGAAGAGCCAGAACCTAATTCAAAACTTGTGGGAAGAGCACAGGGCGTGTATGCTTTTGCTTCTCAACATGATGCTGGATTGCTTATGGTTTTAAATTTTGCTTTTTTGGAGGGTACGTACAATGGCAGTGCCCTAAGTATTCTAGGTCGCAGTCCAGTGCTCGATAACGTCAGGGAAATGCCAATTGTTGGAGGTAGCGGGCTTTTCCGGTTTGCTCGAGGCTATTCATTGTCAAAGACAATCTCATCTAGTCAAAAGAGCAGAAATGTCGTCGTTGAATACAATGTGACTGTTGTGCATTTCTGAATGTTCTTATTACTAGTGGTATCTGCGGTTTTCCTTTTCTTTTACCCAGTGCCTACTTGTTGAATATGTTCAACACTACTAGGAAGGAAGTATTTTGATTTTCCAAGCAATGTTGTTTAAGAGTTCAGAATGATGCATTGTACAGCATCGTTTGCAAGACTTACATTTGCAAGAAATCTGAGCTTTTCTTTTCAGTTCTGACACAAGAAATTTGCAGGGAAGTTTGATTTTACAGTGTTGGTGATTCTTTCTCGAAACCAAACGAAGTTCTAGATTTGGGTGAGTGGAACAGATATCATCCAATCTCTATCAGAAAGTAAATAAGGAAATATTTACAAAAATGTTAAATAAATGGAGGAAACGTTTGAAACTTGCAGCAGAGCATTATGCAACTGCGCATTAAAAGTTATCACCCTTTATACATATAACAGTAACAAAATAAAAGAAAGCACACTCGCCATATGTTTGATAATCTCTCAGTCATACCTCCTGAATCTCCAAGCTGACACAGAGAAAAGCGGTCTATCCTGCCAGCAAATAACCAAACATCCGTTTTCTTCTTTGATTTTATATCCGTCATAGCCATAACTCTGCAAAAACCTGTTTGCCTGCAGCCTACCATGGTAGCTCAGAGGAATGATCCCGAATCCAGCCAACTCAAGCCTTAGAATCCACTTTTCCAACTTCTCATGCCTCTCCTTTCTATCAGTTCCCTCACAAGCAATGATGTTCTTAATTTCCTCCCCAAATAACATCTTCTCAACCTTATGCCGCTCTAATGATACTCTTGATACAGTAGACTCCAAACAATCAAATAGCGCAGCATAAAAATTCAAAGCTTCTGTGACCCTCTCCATTAAATTAAACCCATTATGATTTGATTCTTGCTCAGTTATCACCATCAATTTTGGTGAGAGACTCCTAAGTGCATTTAGAAAGCTGCCCATCTTTGGTGAAGCAGCAAGAGATAGTGGGGATAATGCTGAGTCAGGACTTGAGCTATAGGCATTAACCACATCTCTCTCAAGCCAATCACCGAGAGTGCGTCGGTTTTGATTAATCTGTACTCTCTGAAAATGGTTAGAGTTTGGATTCTTATATCCTGATGGAGAGTTCCTTCTATGCATCTCATCATCCATTGCCAATAGAGTATGCAGCTGGAGTACAGAACTGACAGCAAGAGCTTCTCCAGTCTTAACACGCAAATTTTCAAGGTCAAGATTCTCTAGTTTGCTCACAATAGGATTGAACTGAAATGGGATGTCCAGCTTTTCAGCTTCTTCTGTCAATCGAAGAGCCATTTGCTCCAATACCTCCTTCTGCTCATGAATACCTGTTATTCTCAAATGAGGCGGGCCTTCAGGCCGTGCACTTAATGTTTGAAGAAGATTTATCCACTGAGCAGGTTCAAATGAATTTAGATCTATGATATGAACCATCTTCTCCCCTTCCATTGCCTCTATAATGGCCTGATTTGTGATCACATATGAAAGCTTTAAGAAGGGAAAGAGCTCAAAGAATAATCTTTGAACAAGAATTTCTTCAGATATCAAAGATGCTTGTTTTGGATTGAGAGCTTTGTGCAAACCCGGCCATCCTTTAAGAATGCGATCAGCAAGTCCTGCGGTGAAGTACGCAGCAATCCGCTGCATGGTATCACCATCAGGAGAGGCAAGATGGGAGATTTGCTCAAGGCCAATATTTGCGTTCTCAATACTACCAGCTGCTACATGGTTTGCGCAGGCAAGCAGAAGATGGATCAGACACAAACCTCTGTCTTCAGATTTCAGCTCCCTAAGCCAAGGGTATGGTGATCCCGTCCCTGGTGATAGTGGCATCCACGGAAAGAACTGAAGAGGTGATGAAGTTACAGATGATGATCCTTCTTCTTGGGCCATTCCTGCCATTAACTACCAGGCCAAACTCACTACCCTGGACAACAAAATATGACATGAAAAATAGTCCAGAATAAGTCCAAACTTGATGAATAAACCACGTAACTTATTTCTATGTAAAGATTATCCCAAAGGAACCACTGCAAAAACCGGAAAAACAAGAACATAAGATTATGATCTTTTCTTTCATGTAGCTCGGGTTATTAAATGACAACAACTTCCATGATCCTAGTAAGATTGTTGGATTAATCTAAGTTAAAAGAGTTTAATCTCAAAATTCAGTTTTTGCTTTCTTACATCTTCCAAAAGACTAATCAAGAGTGCTAGAATACCAAAATACACACAAATACTAAATATAAGGTGAAGACTCTAGCACTCTGCTTCCAAAGTTCCAAGGCATTAGATGATTGAATTTATAGGGGGGGGAAAGATCCATGACAAGAAATCTGAAGAAAATTAACACTCCTTGTTACTAAGAAGCAGAGAAAAGTTAGCAGAACTAGCCAAATAGCTTTGTAAAGCTAAACTCAGAGAAGGTTTTTCTTAGTCTAGGAATTGAGAAAATTGAACTCCAACATTTTCTCAGAGACCAAACAGAAACAAGGAATTGCCTGACAAAGATCATTCAACTCTTAAAAGTAAAACGTAAAGAACCCTCCAGTAAGAGTCTTTCTCAACAATCACACCAAAGATTCAAACAGTCCATTTCCATTTTTTCCCCACACAATTCTTCTTTAACCAAAACAGAGCAAGAAACCAAACTAAACATTGAAAACACACACAAAAGCAAGCTCTTTCTACTAAAATCAAAGCAAGCTAAACTGGTTTACGTTTTGTTACACAGACAAATAAAAAAAAACCTTCAAATTTAGTGCAATTATGTTAAAACATGAAGCAGAGACAGGGAATTACCAGGGAGAGCTCACTGGTTTCCTCCTGTCAATAACTGTTCAAAAGCAGCAGTGAATCAAAATCCACAACTGGGTTTTGAAATTCACCAAAATCACTAAAGAAAGTTTCAAGCTTGGTCCCTCAATTATCCTAATCCATCAAAGAGAATTAAGAGCTCTCTGCTCTGCTCTGCTCTACAAAGGTTTTCTTTGTGGCCTAAGCTTTTGCTTACAAAATGAGCTTTGAATTGGTAATTACAGCTCTCTACTTTTAGAGGACTTTCCACGTCTGCTTTAGAGACAAAACAAGTGGTTTGTTTTTGTCACTACTTGTTTTGTTGTCCATTGGAGGGATCACAAGGAATAATGGAATTTCTTGAAAAACAGAGTCCCTTAAATTATCTCTCCCTCTAAACTTTGTGTTGTCTGCTTCTGTCCCTCTCTAGAAATATTCTTGTCATCTTGTGAAGTGGATGGGAATAAGAGCTGGCCAAAAATTTGTGTTTTATGCTCAAACGCAAGAAGAATACAAGGATGCCCCAACAAAGCAAAACAACACCCTTGCTTGTTGCTTAGTGGGTGATAGTGGGGATTGCAAGGCAAGCCCTAGCGAGTGCCAACAAAACCACCATTTGTTACTTTTCAAAGGGCATTACACCATTAGACTAAGAGACAGAGAATTGCCTGTGGAAAAACCAAAAAGTTGATAGAAGTTTTTAACTTTATGTGAGGAGCCTTTGGTAGGAGTTCTTGGAATATCCAGTCCCATTCCTCGTTCACAATAAATGCTTGAGATAACTACAATTCGGTCCCAAATCTATTTGATTGTTCACAAATGAGTTCTCATTCTTCAAAATCATTGCTAATTTCCCCCCCTTAAACCTATGTGTTTTCGGGCTTGAATGTAGGGGTTGGATATGGATATTGATCCTAGTGTCATATTTGTCAAATTTTGAATTTTAAGATATTGATTTATGATTTTTAAGTGTCCAAATTTTAAATAAAATTGTAGAGAAGAATCTTTATCATAAGTGAACATACACAAAGTACTTAGAAGTCCAAAGTTTTTTCTTCATATTAAGTTAGTTCTAAAATCCCAAAACTAAAAAAAATGTTAGTGCACCATCCGAATTTATGTTATTTGTAAGTTTAAATATCTAACAATAATTAAAAAAAAAATGGATGATATACAATTTTATTATCTTATTTTTCTCTTTCAATTCGATATGTAATGACATGCTAAAACAAAATCCACGGCAAGAGCTCAGAAAAAAACTAGAAATTAGTGATATTTTAAGGGTTTAAAATTAATTTGTTAAAAACTATATAGATTGGGGATTGATTTGTGTATATATATATATATCACATTAAACCAAATCATCATAGGCCATGTAATTGTGAGGCTAGTGGTATACCACATCATTGTACTTTGATGAGTTGAATATATATTTAAGTGGAAGTTACAAACAACATTTAACATGACACCCACTCACCTAATCGTGAATTGTTTTTATCTTTCTTTCACTTTATTTTTGTGATTTTATTCTATTTAATGGTGATGATGATATCAATGACAATAGCAATAACTCCTTGATTGAAGGATGTTCCCATTAGTGAATAATTTTAGTTTTTAGTTAGAAAAAAAGTTTATTTAATCTACAATACATATTCATTCATGTTCACTCGTGAGTTTTACTTTTTTTACTTTTATTTTTAATCATTGCTTCATTATATTTAATTTACGTTTATTATTATGATGTAAGGTATTTTTCAATTAAAAATATATTAAAATAATATTTTTTTTATTTTTAACATAAATATATTAAAATCATCTGAGATATCTTAAAAAAAAAAACAATAGGTTGGCTTTTTTTAAACGAAACTACTTTAAAAAATAGATTTTAATAAAAAACAAAAGTAGCTAATAGATAAAGAATTAAGACCATGTAATATCTCATAATATCAAGTATCTTGTTTTTAATTTTTGTGTGCATGGCTATCACTCCCGTGGTGTCTTATCTGTTTATTGGGCTTGCAGGATGTTCAGTGAATCCGAGGATTAGTCATGGTATGCGTAAGTTGATCCAAACACTCCGGATTATAAAAAAAAAAAAAGCAACGACCATTGGATTACTGCAAAATGCTATTGGATTTGAAGAAAAGGATGAAGTATATGCTAAACTCTTGAACGTTGAGACATTTTTTTATTGATAACTCAAGTTAAAGAGAATTAATGCTTGACAAGATGGGGAAGTTCTTGGCTAGAAAAAGTGAGAGCACAAATTTGACAAGTCTTCTTAAATTTGTCATATTTGCAACAGGAAATCGAATCATCAGTTGACCACGTTTGTTCATACCCATCATGTTAATCAAATTAGGTTGGTAGAGGGTCAAAAATCAATAAAAAACACCCACTAAATACAAAATTGAAATCAAGATACACGTTAGGCATTAGCGGGGTGTTCAATTTCAAGGTGTAGTTATTATCTTCAATGGAGGGGTTTTGATTTTATGCGTAGACACACTTAGTATTCTCTTGGTGTTTCTTGCTTAGACGAGCTTGTGAGATAGACAAAAGAAAACGATTTTTTCTCATGGAAGGTAGCTTCTTGTCTTGAACGGGTCATCGGTCATAACAATGTTCAGTGGGGGTGTTTTCAAGGGAATGCATTTAATTGCCATTTTGTACCCTAGTGGCCGGGCATGGCAAGCAGGGACTAGTGTAAGAAAAGTTGCCTAGAATTCAGCTAAACCTAGGGGTCTGTATCAGAGGTAATAGATTTGAGTCAAGACATGGAGGACCCACGATGAATCGTGATGTGATGAAGGAGTTTGGCTGCTTCTTATTTTCCATCTTAATTTGGATAGATTCTCTTAATTTAGCTAAGAAAAAACGTTGGTGGTGTATGAGAGAGGAACGTTTGACAAAGGAGAAAGGTTTAACGAAGAGGACAAGCTCCTTGTCTTCAATTGAGATGGTCTAATGTTTTAGTCTTGCTTGGGAGCTTAGTCACGGGGTAGAAATTGGGAAATATAAGACAAGGTTTTACTCCTAGCCAAAGATCAAGTTGCTCTTTACCTTGTTATTATTAGCTTGCTATTATTGCTAATGAGAATCTAAATAATAATAAAAAAAAAATTCGATACCAAAGTTAGAATTGCAAAT
>Ga0307510_10012144_pt1 | contig 10209 bp, 7 predicted proteins | sample 12_EM_MG_FD_207224 | JGI IMG/M metagenome (GOLD analysis project Ga0307510, IMG submission 207224) | Populus trichocarpa ectomycorrhiza microbial communities from riparian zone in the Pacific Northwest, United States - 12_EM | ecosystem: Host-associated > Plants > Roots > Unclassified | place...
AAGAGTGGGGCAAACCTTTTTATAAAGGAGAAAAGGTATGGAGGGAGGGATGAAACCATCAAGGTTAAAGGTGTGCCTGCTGGAATCGGAAAAGCAACCTCAAGATAATCAAATTGGCTATCATTACCTCGTGGACCTGTCACCCTTCTCTGCCTTTTGTTTTGTTCTTTGCTCGCTGACTAGTAGTCTTATTTTTTATTCCCTTTGGTCCATCAACTTTGTTAGTATACAGGTTTTAGAAATGTGTAGTGTAGTGTATGTGTTCTCAGATTCCCCTCAGTACTGCCAAGCTTGTTAAGAGTAGCAGACTGCTTTGAAATTGAATTAGTAAAGGGTGTTTTCTAATCTATTCCATTGGTTTTCAATAATTGCAGCCTGATAGAAAGAAAGAGAGGAAGGAGACTCCATTCCTCGGACACCTCTTTTCTTTTCTTTCAGCGTCTGTGTTATTTCTAGGTTATAATCTTTTTTTTTTCTTGAAAAAAAATCAAATTTTCAAAAAAAATTTAATATTAAATTAATATTTTTTAAGTGTTTTTAGATGATTTTGATATTTTAATATTAAAAATATAAAAATATATTATTTTGATATATTTTCAATTAAAAAACAATTTTTATCATAAAATCAAACAGACATAACTTATGTTTCTTTCCGGAAAAGAAAACAATGATAGGTTTTTATTAGAAACTAATAGATTTGTAACATAATAATCCACGCAAATACTTAAATGAGTGTACACAAATGAAAGAGAAATCAAGAGTATTTATTTTCATGGTTGAATATGTTTTTTAAATTGTTTTTTACTTGAAAAGATTGATGTTTTTGTTTTATAATCTTAACATGTTAATATAAAAAATAATTTTAATATATTTTTAACTAAAAAATATTTTTAAAAGTACCAATAACAACAAATAGATTTGTAACTCTGTAGATAAAAGCTTGTTTGTTTTTGCATTTTAAAAGTATTTTTGAAAAAAATATTTAATTTTTTCATTACTTCAAATTATTTTTTTATGTTTTCATATCGTCTTGATATGTTGATGTCAAAAATAAATTTTAAAAAATAAAAATTTATTATTTTAATATATTTACAAGTAAAAAAATATTTTAAAAAACAATCGTTATTACGATAACAAATAAAATTTAAATCTCACACCGGAATATGATAATGTGATGGTTAATATATATATAAACTTGAAATAAATAAAAAAATCAATTTTTTTTTAAAAAACAAAATTTAACTCGAACTCTTAACACTTTGATTGTTGCTTATCAATAACTAGTAAATTAATGCTATCAAACCTGACCTAATTCAGATTTCTTGTGTTTTCTCCTCCATTTTTTTTAAAACATGATGATACATACACTCGTGAAAAGATAAGCTCGAAACCCTCATAATTAAGCTCGGATAAGGGTCAACACGAAAGAATATAAAATATTTGATATTAAAACAGAGATTCGACTTTTTGAGTGCGAGTACAATTCTTTTCCACATAACCCCATCATGGATTCTTGCTTGTGTGGCTCGGCATCTTGACATCAGACAATTAATTTTCTCGGAAACTTCAAAGATTTGCTGCGCTGCCTTGCCTCATGTTCACACCTGATGATTATGTGCGTGTGAATGATCTCCTTATAAATTGTTAATAGCTTAAGATCTAATATCCTACTAGTAATTATTTGTTGATGATCAGTAGCTAGAAAATAATAAGTGGTGAGATGGTCTGTCTAACGGTGGCCCATCCCAGCACCCGTCAGATTGGAGCTCAGACCGGCCATATAGCATCTAGTCTTAGACCCACAGTGATGGGCCACACAATAGATACACCTGGACTAAGCAAGTGGATAGATTGAAGTTAGTGGAGGCCAGAGTGGCTTTAATTGGCACATGCAATCTCAAAAGTCGGAAGTACCCCTGCACGTGGCAGCAATCATTTTAGATTTGAAACTGTGCCCCCTCGTAGTGGCTCATCTAATCTGATAGTCTCTGCTATACTCCCTTTACGTAAAAAGACAAGCTACTTTTACCAGTTCAAGTAAAAAAAAAGTAAGATTACGTCGGACAACCAAATCTAATCTCTTTTTACTGCCAATACTGTTTTCACCTCTATTTTCCTAACTTTTGTTGATTTGTTCAGCTATTTCATTTAGAAATATACGTTATTCGAAGCCAGCCCTTCCTTCTCTCACTTCCCAGGGCCTGCTGAAGGAGTCTTCGAGAGCCAGATCAGGGGAAAAGAGCTATTTTAAGCCACTAAGCTCTCCGAGCAATGAAATCAGGAAGTCAAATGAAAAACAGTTTTTTTTTTTTTTTTTTTCCGGAAGCACTCTTTCTTCTTAAAGGACTGGAGTCTAAGTTAGCCAGTTTAAGCATGGGCGGCAAGAGCAAGTGCTCTCATATTCTGACTTCCCTAGAGCTTCTGGTAGCACAACTGAGACAACAACGAGTTCTCTGCCCCTGCGGGGATGGAGCGACAGAAGTTTTGAGAATTCAAGAGAATGCTACACCGAGACGAGCCGTTTATCATTACGATAGGTGTCAAGTGAAAGTGCAGTGATATATGCAGCTGAGGCATCCTAACAGATCGGTATACTTGAACCTTGTTCCTACATGACCCGATCAATTTGATCAGGTACTCGCCATCTATTTTTATTGTTGAACTCTTTGACAAAATGAAAAAAAAAAACCAAAAGCTCCGCCCTCCCTTCTTCTTGTTGCAGGATATCTCGTTCGTACACATCTTCTCTTTGTTTCCCGAGCCTATAGGGAGTTACAGACAGAGTTCGAAAAGGTCAAATCTTTGATGATTCCATCATACATGATTGAGTTGCGAAAACTTCTGGATAGATATCCTACATCTGAACTGAATTCTTTCTGGTTAAAGAATTTATTTCTAGTTACTCTGGAACAATTAGGAGATTTGCTAGAAGAAATACGAGGTTCTGCTTCTGGCGGCAACATGCTATGGGGTGGTGGTCCCGCTTACGGGGTCAAATCAATATGTTCTAAGAAGAAATTTTTGAATATCAATCTCATCGATCTCATAAGTATCATATCAAATCCTATCAATCGAATCACTTTTTCGAGAAATACAAGACATCATTTTTTCTTTTCTTTCGTATTTTCTATTTGATTTCTTATTGTCTTTGTTCTGGCATTCAGATCTTTCATATATTTTTTTCTGTCAGTGAATAGTTTATCCAATCCATAGATCGAATTGAAGTGGAAAATTTATGAATAGTCCGATTATTGATTGATGAATTTTTTTTACTTTTAGTTTCATTTAATTCATATACTTCTCTAAATCCAAATAATAGAATTGGATTTCTTTTTTATTTTGAAAATTTATTTATTATTTAAAAGTTCTATTTACTTGAGAAATATAATATTTTGATTGTTGCTTTTTTATTTGTTTTTTATAATATTTGTATGCTTTTCAAACATAAAATTTATTTTTAAACTGTTCATTTAGTTTTTTTTTTAATATTATAAAATGAGGATTTTAATTATGTTTCTAATGGTGTTTTTTTAATTTAACTTAATTCACTCACAACACAATAATTCATTTATAGAAATATGATTATTTAACTTTATAACACAACACAATAAAAAAAAACATTACAAACATAACAAAACAAAGGATAAATAAGGTATAGATGGCTTGGATTGTAGTAATTTAAATTTTAGAAATTGACTGATAATATATATATAGATCAAAATCGCCTATATCAAAATCACCTATTAATAAGTTTGTTAGATAAATGACTCTTAAGGATCCAAAAATTGAACCAATTTAAATAAGTAAGGATTGTAATTACATTTAGAAACACATCATCGTATTTCGGGGTGATTGATATAACTTCTGTTTTTGTTTTTAGATATTTTTTAAAAGTATTTTTGGCTTGAAAAAGTTTTTAATTGATTTTTTTATTGTTTTCTAATGATTTTGATGTGCTGATATCAAAAATTAAAAAAAAAACTAATTTTGATGTATTTTTACAACAAATGTCTAAGGTGTTTTTTTCTTTTAGTGTTACCACCAATAAGAGTAACTCCAATGATTTTTTTTTTCATTTGGTTTAGATCACTCAATTATTGTTCTGAATTTTTATACTTATACTGCATATTTGATAAACCTAAATTTAATGGGCCAAAAAAACCCTGAGGACCATCCTTCATTGAACTCAACCAAGGGACGAACCCATCCTCCCTAGGGCTCAGCCAAGGGATGGACCCATCCTCCCTTGGACACGACCAAGGGAATGGTGTTTTTCCCCTTGGACATGCCCTAGGGACAAACCCGGCATCCCTTGAGCTCATCCAAGGGACGTGCCCAACCTCCATAGGGCTCACCAAGAGACAAATTGACCATCTTTTAGACCCAGCTAAAGGAAGGACCCACCTGATTTGGGTCTAGCCTAAAGGAAGAGCTTAGTCTTTATGAGCTCAGTTACATTTAACATCTGGAACCTTAATTTTCCTACACCTTTTAATTGTATAAAAATCCTCCAAGAACCCATCATATTTTCATCAAATATTAATATAGATATAAGAGATATGTATCCCTTATTAAATGCTATCAGGGTAAAATTACACTTAGACACTTATCTTCACTAAAAATACAAAATTCATGTGCTATGTGAAAAACCGCTAAATTATAATCTAAGTAAAATAAATAAAGTATCGAATAGATTAAATAAAAGGATTTCAAGTATTGTAATTGGATAGAATAGAATAAAAAATAAGATGTTATGGTGTAAATTAAGTAAAAAGAAGAGTTGAGTGACAAAAAATAGAAATGAGAAGAAATGAGGGCCAATGTGTAAATAGGTAAAAGTTAGACTATAAATGCTCCATTTTTTTTTCTCTTCTGGCCATGAGCTTGAAACAAAGAGAGGGGGGAAGGATTGTGTGATTTTTCTATTTAAATCTCATTGATTTCACTAATTAAAGTGAGTAATTAGAGTGATTAACTAAATTAAACATCAAGAGGGGGTGATTTTAAGGTGGTGAGTGCATTGGAGGAAGGATTTCAAGCTAGGGTTTGAAGAGGGAGAAGAAGAAAACTTGATTTTTCTTGCATTCTTTCCTTAAATCCTTATCAAAATGAGGTAAATAACATGCTCCAAATGATTAATTCCTTTAATTTTATGTTTGATGAAGGATTATGCAAAATTATGATTATGTGAAGTTGTGGATTTATGTTATAATTTATAGGAATAATGCAAATTATGTTTGAACCATGTTAGAAAACATGAATTATGATTTGGTAAGTGTTTAATTTTAAATAAAAGAAACAAACATTATTTTTCCCCATTTTAATTGAATATTTGGCCAAAAGAGGAATAATTTAGGGGATTTGAGGTTTTAATACAATTGTTTGGAAAATATAGGAAGATAAAGGTTCATAAGTGTTATTATATGAATGGAGTAAGAATTTTTCAAAGAGAAAAGAAAAATCTTCACTTCCTTCCCTAGGTTATTTCCAGCAAAATGGAGAAGAAAAAATAGAGAATGGAGTTCTAATAATATTATTGAGAAGTCTTGCCAAATTGAAGACAATTGATGTTGATAGGTTAAATTAAATAAGGACTTTTGTGAAAAAAATTAAGTAAATGATTCAAAAGGGGGGGTTTTATCCCCCTTAAATTAAAAGTCAATTAAGCTTAATTAAGGGTATTGGATTTAATCAAAGAATATATAATGAGTATTAGATTTTTACCGGTTCAAATGAATGAACAATGACAAAGTAAATTTTGTTGGTACAGAGGAGTCCACATGACCTAATCAGCAACAAGGGACCTCTTCGCGTGCACAAACACCAGGTAGGTGTTCAACACCTTGGAGTAATTAATTAGTTTATATTTTTTATTGTAGAAGAATTTTTTATAGATTGTAATTTTTAGTGCTGGTTACTGGAAATAATGCCCTGTTGAATGGGCAAGCCTTGAAGATTATTTCCTGATTACTAGAATTAATACCTGGTTGAATGACCATGTTAAGAAAATTAACTTATGAATTAATGGGATAATCACTCGATGTACAATAAATTAATTGTAAAACTTTTTTTTGAAGTTAAATATGCAGGTTTGTGGGAGACACTCTTGATATTTTTATCTTAGTAGATTTATCTCTATGTCTAGAAGAGAATTTATGAAATTAGAAATTTAAAAACGAAAATAAGACAATTTATTTGATGATATTTAAATCACTTTGATGTATATGAATAGTTAGTCCTTAATCAATTACCTATTGAAATGTGCAATTTTTAATCATGTTTAATGTGATTATGTTTTTAGGTACATCACACCCTTGATCGGGAAAGTAGATGCTTTGATTAATAATTTTGTTATGTGATTAATGTAATTGTAATATTTTGTTGTAATATACTTTCATATCTAAAAATTGTAATGTTTAACTTATTATCTTATGTATGATGTAATTTATAATGTTATTATTATTAAGTTGAACTATGGTTGGTTGTATATATATTTTGAGCACAAATACTTTAAAAAAGAAAAGAAAAGAAAGAGACGATGCATGTTATGAATTTATTAGCTTTTATCATAGTGTTCTATAGAAAATAGAATTGAGATATTGAAATATGCTTGAGTTTTGGAAGTTCAAATGATGGGACGAATATTGTGATTGATTTTACAGGTAAAGAAATGATTGAGTCGATAACTTGGTATCTAAAGAATACAAAGGAAACCCTGCCAAAATTTCAGGAAAATATATAGAAAAAAAAATTGGTAACTACGAATATAAGTCATATAATTTAAGTTTACAAGTTTGAGACTGTTACATGTACCATGTTGTATCAATACACACCCTAGTCCCTTCTTCGATGCATCACTATAGACCACTAATCTTGCGGTTCTTGATGAGAGTGTTAACATCGATGTAGTAGTAAGTCTTTTTTTAGTTCTTGGAAGCTTTCTTCGCATTCCTGAGTCCACTCCCACTTTGTCTCTTTCTGAGTCAACCGAGTCATGGGAATAACTATGGTAGAAAATCCCTCGATAAATCTTTGATAATACCCTGGTAACTCAAGAAAACTATGAATTTCAGTGAAATTTGTAGGTCTTTCACATTTCAATACTGCTTCAACTTTTTTAGGATCCACCGATATTCCTTCAATCGATATAATGTGTCTTAGAAAAATCACTTCCTTCAGCTAGACTCGCACTTGCTAAGTTTAACATATAGTCGATGCTCCCTTAAGGTCATCAATACTTGCCTTGTTCATGCTCCAAATATGACTTTGCAGTTAAATTCTATGTCTATTCATGTATTGTTTGATTCGGGTGCCACACACTGATTTGTTGCAAATAAACTTATGGGGGGATTAGGGAGAAATCCTTGTAGAATAGAAAATAGGTTTATTATAAGCACTTCATTAAGTGAAACTGTGAATGTTGATCATATGTATAAAGGGGTCCAGATTAATATAGGTGGTTGTGAGTTAAAAGTAGATTTATTACCACTAGAATTACATGATTTTGATGTCATCTTGGGAATGGACTGGCTAAGTATGAATAAAGCTCAAATGGACTGTTTCACAAAAACAGTAACTTTTCAAGGGCCCGATGGTAAAAAGATAGTGTTTAGGGGGGGAGAGAAATGTCATCTCAAACTGTATTATCTCAGCTATGGCCGCTAGGAAAATGATAAAAAAAAGGGATGTGAGGCTTACCTTGCCTATGTTTTAGAGACCAAAATGGGAGATATTCAAGTGTCAAATGTTCTAATAGTAAGGGAATTTCCTGATGTATTTTTGGATGAACTGCCGGGAGTCCCCTCGGAGAGAGAAGTGGAGGTCATTATTGATGTACTGCCTGGTACGTCTCCGATAGCCCAATCACCGTATATGATGGCGCCAGCCAAGTTGGTCGAACTGAAGATCCAACCACATGAATTTCTAAATAAAGGGTTTATTCGTCTAAGTAGTTCATCCTGGGGAGTTTTTGTGCTGTTTGTGAAGAAAAAAGATGGGACCCTTAGGCTTTGTATAGATTATAGGCAATTGAACAGAGTAACAATAAAGAACAAATATCTGCTCCCTCGGATAGATGATTTGTTTGATCAGCTAAAGGGGGTAAGAGTGTTTTAAAAAATAGATATAAGGCCGGGATACTATCAGTTGAGGATTAAGGAACTAGATGTAGCAAAAATTGCAGTCAGAACTCGGTATGGACATTACGAGTTCTTAGTAATGTCGTTTGGGCTAACAAATACACCGGCTGTGTTCATGGATTTGATGAACCGGGTCTTCCGACCATACTTAGACAAGTTTGTGGTGGTATTCATATATGGCATCTTAGTTTATTCAAAGTCATATTTGGAGCATGAACAACATCTGAGGCAAGTATTGATGACCTTAAGGGAGCATTGGCTATATGCCAAACTTAGCAAATGCGAGTTCTGGCTGAAGGAAGTGATTTTTCTAGGACACATTATATCGACTGAAGGAATATCGGTGGATCCTAGAAAATTTGAAGCAGTATTGAAATGGAAAAGACCTACCAATATCAGTGAAATTCGTAGTTTTCTTGAGTTAGCAGGGTGCTATCGAAGATTTATCGAGGGATTTTCTACCATAGCTATTCCCATGACTTGGTTGACTCAGAAAGAGACAAAGTGGGAGTGGACTCAGGAATGCGAAGAAAGCTTCCAAGAACTGAAAAAAAAGACTCACTACTGCACCGATGTTAACACTCCCATCAGGAACCGGAGGATTAGTGGTCTATAGTGATGCATCTAGTTCCTTTATATTCTTTAGATATCGAGTTATCGACTCAATCATTTCTCAACCTGTAAAATCAATCACAATATTCGTCCCATCATTTGGACTTCCAAAACTAAAGCATATTTCAATATCTTAATTCTATTTTCTATAAAACACTATAATAAAAGCTAATAAATTCATAACACGCATCGTCTCTTTCTTTTCTTTTCCTTTTTAAAGTATTTGTGCTCAAAATATATATACAACCAACCATACTTCAACTTAATAATAATAACATTATAAATTACATCATACATAAGATAATAAGTTAAACATTATAATTTTTAGATATGAAAGTATATTACAACAAAATATTACAATTACATTAATCATATAACAAAATTATTTATCAAAGCATCTACTTTCCGGATCGAAGATGTAATGTACCTAAAAACATAATCGCATTAAACATGATTAAAAATTGCACATTTCAATAGGTAGTTAATTAAGGACTAACTATTTATATACATCAAAGTGATTTACATATCATCAAATAAATTGTCTTATTTTCTTTTTAAAATTTCTAATTTCATAAATTCTCTTCTAGACATAGAGATAAATCTACTAAGATAAAAATATCAAGAGTGTCTCCCACAAACTCGCATATTTAACTTCAAAACAAAGTTTTACAATTAATTTATTATACATCGAGTGATTATCCCATTAATTCATAAGTTAATTTTCTTAACATGGCCATTCAACCAGGTATTAATTCCAGTAATCAGGAAATAATCTTCAAGGCTTGCCCATTCAACAGGGCATTATTTCCAGTAACCAGGAAATAATATTTTCAAGGCTTGCCCATTCAACATGGTATTATTTCCAGTAACCAGCACTAAAAATTACAATCTATAAAAATTTCTTCTACAATAAAAAAAATATAAACTAATTAATTACTCCAAAGTGTCGAACACCTACCTGGTGTTTGTGTGCGCGAAGAGGTCCCTTGTTGCTGATTAGGTCCTGCGGACTCCTCTGTACCAACAAAATTTACTTTGTCATTGTTCATTCATTTGAACCGGTAAAATTCTAATACACTTTCCATATTCTTTGATTAAATCCAATACTCTTAATTAAGCTTAATTGACTTTTAATTTAAGGAGGATAAAACCCCCCTTTTTGAATCATTTACTTTTTTTTTTTTTCACAAAAGTCCCTATTCAATTTGACCTATCAACATCAATTGTCTTCAATTTGGCAAGATTTCTCAATAATATTATTAGAACTCCATTCTCTAAATTTTTCTTCTCCATTTAGCCAAAAATAACCTAGGGAAGGAAGTGAAGATTTTTCTTTTCTCTTTGAAAAAGTCTTACTCCATTCATAGAATAACACTTATAAACCTTTATCTTCACATATTTTCCAAACAATTGTATTAAAACCTCAAATCCCCTAAATTATTCCTCTTTTGGCCAAATA
>Ga0307510_10012145_pt1 | contig 10209 bp, 12 predicted proteins | sample 12_EM_MG_FD_207224 | JGI IMG/M metagenome (GOLD analysis project Ga0307510, IMG submission 207224) | Populus trichocarpa ectomycorrhiza microbial communities from riparian zone in the Pacific Northwest, United States - 12_EM | ecosystem: Host-associated > Plants > Roots > Unclassified | place...
GATTTATACAGCTTCGTCCCACGTGCTCCCATGCGCCACTCTCGGTTTTGAAATCCGGTAACGCGTGTCTTCTAAGGGGCACCGTGGATCCATTCAGTCCAACCCAACAACTGAGAGAGCATCATGAATTTGATTGGATTCTGGACATGGATGCAAATGCAATGCCTATAAGTTATCTATAATATGCGATCGTGCGTACTGCTCTAGTGTGCACAATTGAGCTCTTCCGTACAAGTACCGTACAGGTATACGTTCGCGCGTGCCTTGCCTTGACGGATCATAAGCATTATCACCTCGTGAGACACTCCAGGGACTTGTTCCATTCGATGACTTTAGGATGCGCAGCAACCTGGATTAATATTGATGCGAGTTTAAACCGAACGTTAACCGCTGAAAAGCAGCAAAGGCGGTTCGAACCCACCTTCTTGGGATCGAACCGGAGGACTTGCAAACCCTCCATCGTCGCAACGCGAGAAAGAGCGAGATAGCTCTGGCCCTTCTCGAACACGCGCCCGAGATCGACCTTGACCCGCTGTATGGTCTGACCCTGGCTCTTATGGATGGAAAGAGCCCACGCGAGGATGAGAGGAACCTGGTGACGCGATACCCCGTAAGAGAGAAAGAACAGCTATCATGGACAACAACACAGGAGAAAGGAAATGCTTGCCTGAACTCTCCGAGCCAGGATATTGCCCTCATTGTCCTCGACGCGAAACTCGTCGCGCGTTACGAGCGCCGTCTCCCTGCCCATTGGCGTCAGAAACTCCACAAGCGGGAACAGTTCCGCATCAGGAGCCGACTTGGACCTCGGCTTCTCGCCCTCCACTTTCGTCGTCGTCGTCGAGCTCGGGGAAGCGCTGGGAGCGGCAGCGGACACTACCTTGGCGTTCTCCTTCCCTTCGCACGCGACCACCATGCTCTTGCCGTCCTCCGAGAGTCTCACGTTTCTGACTAACCCCTCGGACTTGCCACGGGGTGCCGCGAAGAATCCGAGTACACGACCGACGGCGCCGTTCACTAGCACACGCTGATCATCGACGTTCTTGACGAGCATCACTTGTGCCCCTTTCTTCAGTACGAGACGCTCGGGCACCATCATCCCTGCCAGCACAGCCTTGCGTCTGTCTGGTGCAGCGGTACCCGAATCGCGTGCGTCGTAGGCGATGGGAGGCGTTTGCAACGCGGCGAGACGTGTCGAGTTGGCGCGCTCGACTTCGTAGCGCATGGGGAAGAGCTCCGTCGGGGGAAGGTCTGAATCGTTGGATACGATTGGACGGGAGAGCGCGCGGAAGGACTCTATTGCGAGGGGTGTGATGGTGCCTTGGCGCAGCTCGTTCAATAGTTGAACGAAACCTACGGCCGTTCAGTCCTGGCTCGTTGACCTAACCCAGGTTGTAGGTACGTACTGTCATCCTTCTGTCTGAAGACCTGCGTCAGTGTAACGGTGTGGTCGATGCACGCTTTCCACGCATCACATTCGAATGCGAAGAAAGGTTGCTGGCCTCCTTTGGTGACGGGGGGTAGCTGGAAGAAATCGCCAGTGACGACAAGCTGCACGCCATAGTCAGTATTGACAGACGATGACACAAACGACAGGACTTACTTGGATGCCACCAAATGGTTTGTCGGTCTTCTTCCTGAGCCGTGCTGCAATAGCGGATATCTTCTCGAACAAGTGCCCATCCACCATCGAGACTGACAATAAAAACCTAAGTGCGCGCTCCGCAACTTACGCGATGAGCACTGCGTACCTTCATCAATAATGAGGATCTGAGTCCGCTTCCATCGCAATAAAGCTGGACGCGCAGTCTTGATGTAACTGAGGAGTTTCTCAACGTCATCGACAGAGGGTGCGATCGCACCCCACGAGTGCAACGTCATGCCTACCACTGGATAATTAAAAAATGGATCCACGGTTCCGATTGGCGAAACGCACCTCCGATGTTAGAAGCTGCCATGCCAGTGCTAGCAGTCACAGAGACGACCTCGGGCTTGGACGCATGCTTCTTCTTGAGCGCTATGATGATGGCCCTCAAAAGCAAAGACTTTCCGGTACCTACCAGCATAGAAGCGTCACTACTAACCCATACCACTTGGCAAGAAATAAAGAAAGGATGGGAAAAGGACACAAGGAAAGAAAAAAAAAGAAACGGAACATGTACCTGCGGAGCCTGTAAAGAAGATGTTCTTTCCCTCCTCAACGACCATCCTCATCACTTTCACCTGTTCATCGCTCAGCACCACGTCGAGGACCTTCTCTTCCGTATCCGCTGCTACACCGTCGAGACCCGATCCGAGGCGTACCGAAACCTTGCGCGAGAAGAAACTGTCGATGGTCAACTTGGATTGCTTCGCACTGCGGGCATCGGGAAGGGCACCCAGTGACTTGCGCTTGGTGCCCTGCTTTGTTGTCGCCTTGTTCATGGGAGAGAGTAGGTGGGTGGTTGGTTTTGATCCGCCCTCAGCTCAGCTCAGGGCAAAAACATTGCTTGCTTTGGGCGATCGCGTCTAACACGCGTCAGATCATGTGATCGCATCTCTGAACCATTTCACAACACGTGCATAAAAATTACATGTAAAACATATCGTATAGTCCCTTCGCCTCCAAACCGCCTCAATAGAACTACCTTGTAGTACAACCACGGAGCTCGTATAGACGACACTGTACATAAAAATCCCCCCCCCTCACCTCTGAAAAGCGAAAGCGGCAACTGTCCCAACCGGCTCATGTGGGGAGCATCAGCACCCTGCGCGCAGCGCGAGCCCAATCCCTATCCCCGCGCAGAGTGTGCCCGCCAAGACGATACCCAGACGCTTGCCGGACAAGCTGATCTGAGCGATGCTGTCCCTCAGAGGGTTGATCAACGAGAGCGAAAACATCACGAGGGAGTGCACGTGGAACGGATCGAGGGCAGCCGGCGCGCAAGGTGCGCTTTTGGAATGAAGCTGGCTGGGGCCGGACAATGCGGTATTCTCGCGCAGCCGCCGGGCGACGTCGCGAGATAGCGTCGCGTCCCATTCGGTCTCCCAGGCAGCCTTGTCCCACGCTGCCGCACCTTGCTGGGACCGCGTGTCCTTTCGTAACTCGTGTACTGTGCATGTCGCACGTTCGATTTCGCGCCAGCGGAGGAAACGGTCGGCGGCTTCGCTGCGAAGCAGATCGAGGGTTTCGGGAGAACGGAAGATCCCTGCGCGTAGTGCTTGAGAGGACGAAGGATGAAAGGCGGAGACCGGTAATCGTGCACGAGAAAGTCCCTTGAGTGGGAGCACGACGATAGGTATGTGTGCACCTAGGCCGTCGATGATGGCACGGTGTCTCTGCGAGAGGGCTGCAGAGCAATCAGAAATTATCATTGGATTCGGTGCGAAGCACGTACATGGCAGGAGAACGACGAGAGCAGTGTAAATGGGGGACGATGATGATGCAATAAGATTTGACAATAGCGCGGACGGTGGACATGCAGGATCTATGACATCCAGCAGGTCTCGGAAAGGTTCGTGAATGATAGCCAGGATACGCGCAATAGCGTTGTCAGCCTGCTCGCACAGAGAGCCATCAGCTGGACATCGGTCGACCAACCACGGGTGAGACGCACTTCGCCGGCCGAGACAAGGCCCGAGACGTCAAGGATCTCCACATTGTGCGCCGGATCGAACTTTTCCAACCCGTGTCCATCTCTGTGTTCTGTCCAGTCTGTGGAAGCCCGAAGTACATGCCCGTTCTGTGTAACCTCTGAAGGCCCCACGTCCACTACGTCCTCGTTGTCTTCGAGAAGGACGTCTCTGAAAGAGGGACGACTTGGATCGGCGCTTCCAAACCCGATTATGCGAACATCACCGACGGTCTTGCCGTAAGGCGTCGGTTGGCGAAGTGCGGCAGGCAAGGTGAGCGATGGGATGATGAGCCCCTGAGCCGACTCGCGATCCTGCTCTATGTGAACATTGGGATGCGGTGGGCTTGCAGCTGCAGAAGAGAAAAAGAACGAGGAGGAGAGGGAAGGAGAGGAAGAGAGGGAGTCTGGGCTGTCGGGGGGGCTCGGTAGCGCGCTGGAGCGGGGAGATGACGGTTGTGATGGAACGATGGACGTGTCGATGGCGGATATGTGAACATCGCGAATGGTGCGGACACTGACACCGCCTAAACTTGAGGAAAGTTCCATTTGTTGGTTGAGGTTGAGGAATGTTATAGTGAGAGGGAAGGAGGGAAGAGCGTAGCTCAAGTAAGACCAATTCGGTTCCCCCCTGAACACGCGTCTGCGGCGTCTCTTTGATGCTCATTATCTTATCAAATAACGCAATGCTCCATCTGACTCTCAACAAACATATTTAGCACACCCCGTTTCCTAACTCGACGTCGTGATACAATGGGTCCGATATACGAGTGGTACATGACGCCGTCTTGGAGGAATCTTTCGAGACAGTCCGTGTTATGGGCGTCGGGGCCGATGTCATACCTCGGCCGGTGACGTCAATTTAACGTCCGAGAGCGGACATCTCTTTGGGGTTACTCGCTTTGGGGGGAACGTGTCCGAGTTTTACCTCAGAAACATGTGTTGCAGTTTGGAGTCAAAGTCGGACGGCGTTTGCGTTTGCGGCACCTCGGTTATGGCCACCCAACTTTGTCAGGGACCTCTACTCGGGCTAAAGCTAAATTACAATACAAAATGTGTCTGATCCTTTGCTCGTTCCTTCCGAACGAGAGCACACGCGACTGTAATCTAGTTGGAGTTCTCTGACGTCTGACATATTAATTACCCGGCCTGCCTGTCGGCCGAGCGGCACCGTCGATGGGCTAACTCGGGTCAATCGCGAGGAATGGACCAAGTGGTCTAAGCAGTTTATCGTATCCTGGAAGTAGAAGGTCCACAATATTAATATTAATGCCAATAACGACGGTATTTCCCATCTTAGGGAGAGTAATTGGGCCCACGGCATAGTCCGAGAGAACGACACAAGGGCGTCCACTGGCCGTGCGCGCGAAACATGACAATATTCAGGAGATCCTGACGTCCTGCGCTTGATGTGGTTCATCGAAGATGGATATATGATGGGCGCCGCATGATGATAGCCGTAAATTTTGGGGAAAAAACACACCTGTCGTTCTTTGACGTATGATGTACATCTGGCACTACATAAATACAGAGAATAGAACGAATGACGATGGGACAGAGCATCGGTGAGAGGGGTATGACAAATGATGGTGGATTGGATACCAGCCTTGTCCCGAGGAGAATGTGAGGAGAATATCTATCCCTGAAAGGCAACACCTTGCTTCCTAGTTTCAGCCATCCCACCACCCGCATAACCAGTGCCTGAGGAACACTCTGAGATGTGGATGGTAAATATTGGTAGTAGAGGCCCACCTTCTCGCTTGAGCTCGAGGACATCACCCTCTGCCAGTAGCTGGTCGCATACAACGCATTGACTCGCTGGCCGCACGAGTGTATCAGTACATGTTTTACATGTCACATGCGAACATGGTTTCATGACTGACAAGGCCGAGCTGGTGTAAATGTGCCGTCTTGACTAGCTAAGGGACGTACCGTATGTGCGCACACTATTTGAAAGTGCCTTCTTGCACGAAGGGCATATAGCATCTCGCTCCTCGTCTTTGAGTTTTGAAGCGCCATCATCCGCTGGTGTTGAACCCGTTGATTGGGATTGAGAAGAACGCTGTTGCCACGTAAAGTTTACAGAAATGAGGTTCTTTAGCCTGCATGGACATAGAGCATCAGTGGGGGGCAGTAAATGTAAAGCTGGAGAGCCCCGGGGCTCACGCGATAGGATGTGGTGGATTGCCACCGCGGCATGTCGTTTGCACTTTGACATCGGCGAGTGACGATGGCGGTCCGTTCGACGTGTACGTCGGCGTCAACGAGGGCAACCAGAAATCCGGCAGCTTGCTGCGCAGCGCAGCGGCCTGCTCACGCTCGATCTGACGTAACGCTGCCTCCTCAGCTTCCTGCGCGAGCTTTTCCGTGGCCGTGGAATCGAACGCGAATTTACGCTTGGTCCCTCGGCCTCGACAAAAGCAGATCGTGAGACAGACGATCACAAAAAGGTATGAAATAGAACCTCTCGTTACCTGTTACCTCGGCTCCAGAGGTCGTGACCGCGGCGGAGACGGCGGCGGCGAGCCCCAGCTGACCTTTTTCGAAATCTGCTAGCACACGTTCTCTCGCAGCTTCTTTGGCCTTCACTTTTTCCTGTTCGGCTTCCTTCTTGAGCGCTTCTAACCGCTCTTTTTGCCGCCTTATGTCCTTCTTTTGCGCCACTGAACGAGTCTGACAACACGAAAATGGTGGAGGGATAGTCCCGGAACTCACGGAGGTCCGTGTATGCACACTCCTTGCAAAACAGATGCCCCTCTTGGCAGGCTACCGGGTCGCGTGCTCGCTGCAAACACAAGGCACATGCATCAAATCTTCGCATGGACTCATTGCCTAGGCGTTGCTGCAGAGATGGGTGATTGTTTAGAACAAGGGGAGATCAAGACGAGGGGTGTGACGCACCCCTTTTGTCCCATAATCAAGTTTCTTGCGCTCTGCATAGGAGAATATCGAGGACGCAGTGTTATTTTTGCTGTGTTTTGTCATGGTATGTGGTGGTGGCCGTTGTCTCGATGATGACAAGCGGTCACTGGGTGCCGCAAAACGGCGGACGGGTATCACGGGCCGCCCAAAGTTTTGCGGAAGCGGAAGCGGGAAAGGATGACCTTATGCCATGTTCACCCCGGAAATTATCTCGCCCAAAATGCATGCAAAAAATGATTGAGTGTGGCGGCGTGCATTGGGTCAGATCGATTATGGTTGACCCACCCCTCGCCAAGTACACGATGAACGTTTCCCCGCGGACAAACCCCGAAAATTTAATAGTGCTCTGCTCCGGTGTCAGACCCCCTGAACGTACATAAAGGTCGCTTCATGGCGGCCTCCATGCCTCGATCACCCCTTGTCTTGCCCTTCCAGAGTCGTGTCCAAGAGTTTCCTGTACCTCCGTGCTATCGACAACTGGCTCCTCCCTTATTTACCACGAGATAAAACAATGTAAGTCAGAATATGTCTCATGTGTACCGTCACTTACAGCTATATCGTTTGTTCAGTACGTTGTAACGATCTACTCACGAGAAATGCGCTCGTCGTTACTCGCTTTCTTGGCACTCCTCTTCACGACCATGGTCCACGCAGCCGTCTTGGGAAACCACCATAACGCTCAGCACACTCACGGCATTCCTCACACTTCGCTTCGGCTGCCCGACCCGGCAACACCCGGGGGCCCTCTAGCATTTCTATCATCTATCTTCTTTTCAAGCCGCACAAGCAGCGATAGCAATGATAGCAATGTCATTCCAGTTTCTATCTCCAGGCGCTACTACCGCCGCCGACACGTCCATCCATAAATATGACATACGAGGAGTTGAAGCCATTTCCTATTCCCCATATTGTCATGCCCCTAGACGACGTTTTAGAACTTCTCTCTGGTTAACCCTGGTTACGTATATCGATACCCTTGTACTGTGTACAAATGTTTCAACGACGGCACGATAGTTTGATACTTAGAGATTACTTACAAGAAAGAAACGGTCCCCAGTTCTGATAGATAATTTAAGCCATTCAATTGTATACTTGCGTGTAGCTCGTTCGTTTTCATAGCCATCCCTTAGGGTGCTTGCCTTAAAAAAAAATAAGGCCCAGAAGCATGACTTTAGATACCATGGACCATTGTGAACGTCAGTCTTTAGCTTAGTCACCCGAATATCGTGGGGCAGTGCTCTCTCCCCATTGTAAGGTGATCATGACAAGGGTGAAATTGTGAAGAGAGTGCACATGTAAAGGGTGCCGTACTATGGTCGCTGGGACGCTAAGGTAGAATGATGGAGCATCTAGGGAATCACCGTTGCTCAAGATATGCCATAACACAACGCTCGCCATCTGTGGCGAGAATGATGGCATTAAAGTCGAATTTTTTTCGGAACCAGTGGCACGTCGATACCGTTGTCCAGTGGCGTGGTAGTCGTCGGTCGTCGAAGATCCTGATTACGCGAAAGCGGCGGCAAGGGCGATGCTTACCCTGGAATGAGGAAGTATAATAAGGCTTGTTAAGTCTCAAATTCGTCGAGAAAGGTTTTTATACCAAGACGGATGTGCAATTAGGGAAAGGGCTCGATCTGTCTAGCACGGACAAACGGCGCTGGTTGCGTGACTGGGTGGGGGAACCACCAGGTGAGCACATCCCAATGGTTGGATCGGGTATGGTCGTTGAGCGCTGTGATACCCTTTTTCGACAACGACACCAATAGCGCCAAGACGATTTAAGATTTTTGTGTCCCCCTCGAAAATGGAGTTGTTCGGTTAGAATGGGGCGATTGATCACACAATGGCATCCGTAAAATCAGGGTGCTTACTGCAATAAAAACTTCAATCGACGAATTGACGTTTGCGGGATATGGCCTTCTCTGTGGGGCCGTACTGTAATACAGTATCGTCCTTGGCTCCGACCCGGATGACGATGGGGACTTGCCAAAATACTTCTGTAACGTCATCACGCAATTTTCTGCAGTTTTCCGAATTGTCAAACGGTGGCTGAAACCTCGTTTCCTGCAATGGAGTCGGAGTTACGTACCGCACAAAGTTGATGGGATGTGATAATTAAGACGGAACTGAATACCATGCCATGACGTCTCGCCCGGGTAGAATTACAGGATTCGAACACCATGATGTGCTTCGTCCCATGGTTTCTCGACTCCACGTTGTAGGATTATGATCAGGATACGAGAACGCTTACGGGGCCAAAAACCCCGAGTCAACCCCCCGAGCCCGCATTTTACGGGGGTCAGTCAGTAAGGAGCTTTTCGAACGAATACATACATAGTAGCTTTCAAGTTAGCGCTGGTTAGTTGGCATGGGCAAGTCGCGTGACCGGAGCCGCCGTGTCGCGTGGCTGCGGCGCAGTCTGAGGTCGAGAACATCCTTTCAACCGAGCCGTCCACGTGGCTCATCAACACGGTAAGCGTTCGTGTTTTACTGGATGTTAGCAATTTGACGACTATAACAGCACGTAAAGGCGCTCTCATTACCATTTCGGAACGCGCTATCTTGAGAACGACAGAAGTGTGTGACCCATCCTCTATGCATCCTCCAGGCCGCGAACTGGATTACGACCTTAGGTTCGATGGCACACCGGCACTGGGAGCCAGAGCGCGACGTGCGATCGTTATTACGACCGTCTGAGCACATCGTGCTCATACTCGAGGGTTCCCATTTACGCCGCGGAGGGGAAAGGGACCCGAAAGCTCCTCCGCCGATTTCCTTTGATCACACGACTCTGGGATCCTCTTCCGAGGAATCGCGTGTCATTCTAGCCATAGTCGGGCACGTGAATCACGCGAGGGAAACAAATGGAAGGTCGATACTCAATACATTTGCTCTATCACTCTCCGCTAACCCCCCCCCTCCCCAAAGTGTGTTTCTCTACAGCGAGAACGAGGCGGCATCAAATACCACCGATGGTTTCCCGCTCGCGCTTCAACATGCATTTGCCATTTACGGAGATTTTTCTCTTGAGATATCCCAACTCGCTAGCTTGGTGGCCGCGGACGTGCTGGATTCCCCAGAAATCGAGCTTCCTCCCTCACCCGCTGGTTGGTGACTCTTGGCAGAGTGATACTCAAAATTCACGGCATACTTAGATTCCCGGTTTTGCCTTCAGCTATCCGATGGCGAGGTCACCTACATGATAATCACGGAAGATATGGAACGCCTTTCTTCGTTTGCATCGGCGTGCCGAAGGTTTCGCGACTCGGCTTGTATGAGGATGAGCTTCATTATGCTTCCCGCTTCTCATATTCTTTGTTGATCAGTGAAGTGTTTGAACGATGTGGAGTCTTATCAGTGGCTGGAACCATACACTTTTCATCCAATTTCGTGGCTATCCGGTATGTTGCTCCCACTGTGGTTTACCAACTATATCAAATCAACTGGGTGGTGTATTAGTAAGACCTCCTCGCGATTTGCGGCTTGCATGCCAACCTGTGCACTTGGGTCTCTCTCTGGGTAGCGCAGGCCAGCCAGTGAACGATGCTGTAGATCACGTCGTAATTCGTGATGACTGGTTATGGTCTCGGAGCTTATCACATCCAACCGTTAGAAAAGACTCAGAGACAAAACAGCTCAGGTATGTCAGTGGTCTCAAATAAGGCGCAGAAGACTG
>Ga0307510_10012146_pt1 | contig 10208 bp, 14 predicted proteins | sample 12_EM_MG_FD_207224 | JGI IMG/M metagenome (GOLD analysis project Ga0307510, IMG submission 207224) | Populus trichocarpa ectomycorrhiza microbial communities from riparian zone in the Pacific Northwest, United States - 12_EM | ecosystem: Host-associated > Plants > Roots > Unclassified | place...
GCCCCCCCCCCCCCCCGCAACAGGGGGTCCTCAAAGCGGAGAAGGATCGGGATATGGTCGGAACTGGTAGACGGGAGGGGGTCCGACCACTCTGAAAGGTATGGTGCGAGAAGAGGGCAGGCAAAGGCGAGGTCTAGGACGCCTGGGCGTCCAATGAGTGACATGGAGAACCGAGTAAAGTCACCCGGGGTGTTGAAGAGGGAGAACCCTAGGTCTGGCGTCAGGTCGAAGTAGGGCGTTGAGGTGGCAATCTCGTCTTCTTTGAAGTCTCTAAGGGTGTCAGCCGTGGGGTGATGGATATTCAGGTCACCAAAGGTGAGGGTGGGAAGGGGACTGGAGGGAAAGATGATGTCCGGCGGAACAGAGCGAGTGTTGTTAGGGCGACCTTTGGTGCTGTAGGAGTTGATGATCGTGCAGCCAGTGGTGGAGGGGTTAAAGAAACCATCAGGGGTGAAGAGGTCAAGTGCCATGACGTCCCCCCTTCCAAAGAACCGTGGTACGAGAGCCACAGTCGACAAAAGGAACTATAAACATAAAAGGCAACCCGGGGCTTACAGCCACTGGTCGTGGAGGGGGGGAAAAAACCGTAAATAAGTTAAACGAGGGGAGTTTGCCCCTGTAGACCGGAGGGTCTTGCCGGGCTACAATGGCGGGTGGGTGGGCCAGCTGTGTAAACGACCCGAACAGAGAAAGGAACACATCCCAGCTCCCGAGGAAGTTGTGTTAAACCAGTGTGAAGGGTTTCAGAGGGGGGGGGCGAGGCCTGCCCACCACCCTATGAGGATCGGTGGTACTGCATTTGCGGGCCAGGCCCGATGGAGTTCTGCTCATAGGAGAGGGGCTCTGAGTGTCCACGGGAGGGAGCTGTCCGGAGCCTGGTGCGTGCCTTACAGAGGCCGGAAGTATTGTTGTCCTTCTGGCCCTTGGAGTAGCCATCTCGAACGCCGACTGGACGGAGCGTGTGGGTGAAGGGGGGGGCGAGACGTCTCGGTCGTCGGTGGCCGTGTCCATCGCGTCGCCAGTGGGCGGCGGAGGAACCACCTCGGTTGCAAGGGTAGAACGCCTGAGAGGGGGCGGTGACCGGCGGCTTTCGCAATCCCTATTCGTGGCAGTATGGTCTCCCCCGCAGTTGACGCAGCGGGGTGGTGAGGAAGTGCAACAGCCAGGTGCAGCCTTAAGGTTGCCACCTCCAGGGCAGGTGGGGTTGGGGCAGCGATGCATGGCGCAGGTGTGGTTGAGGGCGCAGATAGAGTAAGCGGGATCGGTCGAGGGGCACCTGGGGGCGACATGGCCGTATCTCCAGCAGTTCTTGCGCTGCGTGTACCTGTTGGAAGTGTAAGCGCGTTCAATTGTTTGCGATTGGGAGAAGAGTCGAATCGAGGAGCCCATCGTGAGTACCTCTCCGGGGTGAAGGGAGACGATGACGGAGGTGGCAGGCTTGCCCTCCCTGGATTGTGCGTCGGGGTTGAGATATCCGGCGGTGAGGAGGCGTATGTTCTTGGAGCTGAGAATTGACTCCGCGAGAAACGGGAAGAGTTCCTCCGGGTCTTCTGGGAGGAAGGCGATTGGGAGTGAGTGGATGGCGCCCTGTGCTTCGTTGGGGGCGAGGCTGAAGGACAACCAGGGAGAATCATCTTCCATCACGAAGACGGGGTATCAGGGACGCGAAGCCTGAAGGGCAGGAGAAGTTGGGGGGTCAGTGGGGATCGTGCACTGAACGACGTGGAGTTGTGATTTCAATGACTGGAGGTGTAGAGGGCGCGGAGCGTGCAAGGAAATAGCGGGTTTTTTTTTCTCTTTTTTTTTCTTTTTTTTTCTTTTTTTATATCATATATTCGTTGTTAAGGTACAAGAAATCGCATGGAGCGCTAGCTATGGCGAAAACAAAACCCAAAATCCAAAACGAACTAACAAAGGAAACATCCGGCGTCAAGACATCTTCAACTGGGGTCCGTGCCGGTCCCAGGCCCACATATGGGCGCGAAATTAAACCAAGTAAGTCAAAGGAAACCCTCCCTTAACCAGCGGGTAGCATGAAAAACAAAAACATAAATCTAGCTTTCCTGAGACGACATAAAGTAACGAAAGGAAACTACATTAGAAGAGCGGGAAGAAACAGAAGACGTAGAGGACGACGGACGCGAGAACATGCCCGGGGGAAAGGCTGTAGCCGTAGACTTAATGAAACGAGCGAGGGCGCTTATGAGGCCGGCCGAGGACCAGACCGGGGCGTCGGGGCCGACATCCAGGACCCCCTGAAGGTGGCGGGTCCTGGCAGGCTCCTTGGCTGAGCAGTGGAGGATTGCGTGCTCGAAGGTTTCGAGGGCACTCAAGCAGCAGGGGCAGGTGGTAGGGACGTTGTTGTCCCTGCATCGGTGGGCGCGGAGATAGCTCTTCCCAGATCTCATCGGGTGGAGGCGGCCCGTGGAGAACTTGTCTAGGCCCATAAACGGGTGGGGCTTGAGCAAGGGGCGGTATGGGTATCTGGCCGGATCTGGCACTGCCTTGTCCCATTCTTCCATGAGGAGGCTCCTGCACTGGAGCTTTAGCTGGGGGTATGATCGGCCCGGAGGGGGCTCGGGATATAGTTCACAGAGTAAGTGTTGCGATGTGACTGGGAGGGTGCCGAGCCCTTCAGGGCCCGGGAGGAACAGCATTGAGTGCGGGAGGGAGTCGAGGGGCAGGTGGGCCCTACTTTTTTGAGCGCGGTCTAGGCTGGATCCACGCGAGAGGTAGACGACTGCCCGCATTCCTTGCGCTTAGGGCTCTGTGGTCTGGCGAGTGGCGGTGCAGGGAAGGAGTTTGCACCGAGGGGGGAAGCCTTGCGGTCGCGGGTTTGATTCCCGGAGGGGGGCACAGTATCCTAAGGTGGGCCAGGCGGCGCTTGTACCTGAGGAGAAGCTCGAGCGGTGGGAGGCAAGCCTCTATGGCCAGGATGTCGGTAGGGGTGCATATGAAGCAGTTGGTCGTCCACCTCTGGACCTTGTGCCAGAACACGGAAAGCTTCCTGGTCATGTGGGCCGTGGGCATGAAGGCGTCAGCGCCATAGCTAAGGATGGGGAAGAGAAGGGAGGAGGCCAGTCTATGGCAGAGGAAAGGGGGAAGGCCTATCCCCGGAGGGGAGAGTCGTTTGACCGCCACGAAAGCCGCCTGCGCCTTGGCCAGCCTCTTGACGAAGTGGGGTGTAGTGGAGAAAGAGGGGGTGAACCAATAGCCCAGCCACCTGACCTCGTTCTTGGGAGTGAAAACCGACCCATCCAGGTGGATCGGAGCATTGGAGATGGGGTCTCTGTCCCTGTTCGTGCGCCAGTGGATAAGCTCCGTCTTTGGTACTGAGCAGCCGACACCCAACCTGGCCCATCTGGCCTTCAGTCTGGCATACTGCTTCTGTAGGATCTGGATGTTGCACCTATATGACGCAGAAGATGCGGTCAGACCGAAGTCGTCCACGTAGGAGAGGGAGAGGCCATTGGGGATCTCGCAGTGAAGGCGAGAAACGTAAATCACAAACAGGAGCGGGGAGACTGGGGAGCCCTGGGGCGTGCCCACCAAAACTGGGGCGAACACCGTGGGGGAACCCTGATAGAGGAGCCGGCACGACCTGCCAGACAAGAACGACTTGGTCCAAGACACAAGTTACGAGTTGACCCCTTTGGCTCTAAGCATGCTGCAGAGGGTGGCGGGGTTGACGTTGTCAAATCCTCCTTTTATGTCCAGAAAAAGAGTGGAGACCTTCCTTCCGGCCATCTGGAGGGTCTTTACCTCGTGGGTGAGGGTACTGACTGCGTCCAAGGCCGAAAGGCCAGCTAGCGAACCGCATTGGTGGGGGCCGAGGAGGCCAGTTGCCCGGGCCACACATGAGAGTCTCGAGTTCATTATCCTCTCAAGGATTTTCGAAAAGGTCTGGTGTAGGACTATGAAGCGGAAAGACGAGGGGGAGTCATAAGAGGGCTTCCCCGGCATATCGAGCCCGATGCTGTCTGCCTTTTTGAGGGTGAGGGGGTGGGATCCGTAGGCCACCAAAGGGGCGAGAAGACTGTGGATGAGATTAGGGGCCACGCGGTGCACCCTTTTCCATACCAAGTTAGGGATCATGTTAGGCCCAGGGGCCGACGATGGGGAAGAACGGGCTAGGGCCCTGCCGATCTCGTCCACTGCCAAGGGGAGGCAGTCCCTGAATGGGAGCAGGATGGTATCAATAGACTTGGCCGGCTCGCCGGGGAAATTATAGTCAAGGAGAGCCTTGTTGAGTTCGGGTGGTGTAGAGGCTCGTGGGAGCTCCGGGAAATGTGGCGGAGGGCGTCCAACGGGCAACCTTTTGGCCGTCCACACAGTCTGGGGCGTCGCTGAGGCCAAGAAGGAGGACCAGTGATCTCTCTTTGCCTTCTTGATGGCCTTGAAATAGGCAGATCTCGCCGCCCTTGCGGAGGCGAGAAGGGCGGCATCGAAACGGTCATGCTTCGAGGAGCGGTGAGCCGAGTTGTAGCCCTTCCTGAGCGTTGACAGCAGCTCTGACCACCAAGGTTTGGAACGATAGGTCACCCTCTTTAGTGGGGTATCCAGCGCGAATTGGGACGTGACTCTACCTAGGTTGGTGCTAAACCAAATGTCCAGGGAGGGCGTGGTAGGGAGGACAGGGGGGGGCGAGATAGTTGTACCTTTCAGGGAAGAATCCAGAGTGACCCAGTCAGACAGGGCCCAATTAGGGGACGGGGGGGGAGCCCGGAACAAGGGGGCCTCAACGCGGAGGAGGATTGGGATGTGGTCAGAGCCGGTGGAGGGAAGGGGGTCTGACCTTTCCGAAAAGTATGGCGAGAGGAGAGGACAGGCAAAGGCAAGGCCCAGGATGCCGGGGCGACCAATAAGTGACATAGAAAACCGAGTGAAGACGCCCGGGGTGTTAAGGAGTGAGAACCCTAGGTCTGTCGCCCTATCGAAGTAAGGGGACGAGGTGGCAATCTCGTCTTCTTTGAAGACTCCAAAGGGGCCCGGGTCAGCCGTGGGATGGTGGATATCCAGGTCACCCAAGGTGAGGGTGGGAAGAGGACTGGAGGGGAAAACAATGTCAGGAGGAACAGAGCGAGTGTTGTTGGAGCCACCCTTGGTGCCGTAAGAGTTGATTATCGTGAAGCCAGTGGTGGAGGGGTTAAAAAAGCCGTCAGGGGTGAAGAGGTCAAGCGCCATGACGTCACCCCTTCTGAAACAACCTGGTAGGAGGGAAATAGTCGACAAAAAAGAACTATAAACGTAAAATGCAACCCGGGGCTTGCAGCCACCGGACGTGAGGGGGGAAAAAACAGTCAATAAATTAAATGAGGGGAGCTTGCCCCTGTAGACCGGAGGGTCTTGCAGGGCTACAATGGACGGGGGGTGGGCCAGCTGTGTAAATGACCTGAACAAAGAAAGGCACACATCCCAGCTCCCGAGGCAGTTGTGTTGAACGAGCATGAAGGGTTTCGGAGGGGGGGGCAAGGCCAGCTCACCTCCCCATGAGCATTGGTCGTACTGCATTAGCGGGCCAGGCCCGAAGGAGTTCTGCTCATAGGAGAGGGGCTCTGAGGCTCCACCGGAGGGAGCTGCCCAGAACCTGGCGCGGGCCTTAACGCGGCCGGAAGTATCGTCGTCCTTCTGGCCCTAGGAGTAGCCATCTCGAAGGCTGACTGGAGGGAGCGTGTGGGTGAAGGGGGAGGGCGAGATGTTTCGATCGTCGGTGGCCGTGTCCATTTCGTCGCCAGCCGGCGGCGGAGGAACGACCTCTTCGGCAGCGATTGAACGTCTGAGAGGGGGCGGAGTCGGTCGGGAGTCACAATCCCTGTGAGTCACAGTGTGGGCACCTCCGCAATTGGTGCACTGCGGGGGCGAGGAAGAACAACAGCCAGGAGCAGCCTTAAGGTTGCCACCTCCAGGGCAGGTAGGGTTGGGGCATCGGTGCATGGCTCGAGTGTGGTTGAGGGAGCATATGGGGCAAATGGGGTCGGGGGAGGGGCATCTGGGGGCGACATGGCCGGATCCCCAGCAGTTCTTGCACTGCATGTACCTGTTGGATGAGTAAGGGCGTTCAATCGTTCGCGAGCAGGAGAAGAGACGAATCGAGGAGCTCATCGTAGGGACGTCTCCAAGGTGTACGGAGACGATGACGGAGGTGGCAGTCTTGCCCTCCCTGGATCGTGTATCGGGGTTGAGATATCTGTCAGCGTGGATGCGTATGTCTTTGGAGTTGAGGATCGACTCCGCGAGGCACGGGAAAAGTTCCACCCCGTCCTCAGGGAGGAAGGCGATTGGGAGTGAGTGGATGGCGAGCCAAGCCCCGTTGGGGGCGAGGCGGAAGGGCAGCCAGGGAGCTTCGCCCACGGGGAACGACTTGTTGAGCTGGGAGGAAAGAGCGTCGAAATATGGCGCAGAGGCCGCGGCGGGGGTGGCAGGGTCGGTGACAAGAAGGGTGACGGATCCCCGGTCATTAATCTTGGTAGTGACCGCGAGAGGGAGGATGCAATTCGCATCCCTGAGGACGCAGGCAGCAATGTCGCAAAAGGTGGCAGCAATCAGGGGCGCTTGTGGGTGTTCAGAGGGGGAAGAACGCGGGGCATAGAATCTCCTTTCGGCCGTGGGGAGTGACCTCGGTGCCTGGATCACAGGGGCGAGGTTGTTGGTTCACCCGACTTTGGCGGCCATGAGGGACCTCTTATTCTTCTTGCCCTTTGAGGCACCTTTGGAGGCGGCCTGGGCATACGAGGGTTGGGGCTTGGGGCAGTCGGGGGCTAGATGGCCCGAGATGAAAGAGGTGGGGTCAGGGTACTTCCCCTCGTGGAAGGCGTTAGCTTCCCATGAATCTGGGAATTTGTCCGCCTAGGCGCGTGGGTCGCGGTAAAAGGCTCGAGTGGTAGGGGCGTCCCGTGGGATATCCGGGTCGAATGAGGAAGGGGGAGTCTTGTTGGGGGGCTGCGCATCAGACTTCGCCCTGGGCTGCGCAGGGAAAGGGGTGGGGCGTGTGGTAGCACTGACCGGAGGAATAGGAGGCCAAGTTGGGGCTGGGGCCGGGTATGTGGTTGCACCGGTCGGGGGAACTGGTGGCCGAGAGGGGGCTGGCGCTTGGGGAGGGGGTGCGGCTGAGACCGTATGTGACAGGTCACTGAGGAACGCGTTGATGGGGGCAAGTCTGCTGTCCAGAGCTGTGAAGGTAGGGAGGGTCGCTACGATAGACCATATTGTGCCTAGCTGGGTCGTTATGGTGTCGAGCTGACGGGTCATGGACGCGAGGGCGTTGAGGGCAGAGCAGGAGAGAGGGACAAGGATCGTCTCGCCATCCGAAAGTTCAGCGAGGTGATGATCGTCGAGAATCGGGAGCTGGATTGAGGAGAAGTTTAGTCTTTGGCGGGTCTCGCGAACGAAGTCTCGTATGTAGAGGTGGGACTCGGTAAGATCAGGGGATGAGGATTGCCTAGAGGGAGCACGCGAAGGGGCCCCCGAGGAGGGGAGGGGATGAAGGTCTCCCATCGTGAAGACGGGGATCAGGGACCCGAGGCCTGACGTGAAGGAGACAATAGGGGGCAAGGGGGGGATCGTGCACTGAACGACGTGGAGTTGTGATTTCAATGACTGGAGGTGTAGAGGGCGCGGAGCGTGCAAGGAAATAGGGGGCTTCTTTCTTTTTTTTTCTCTTTGTTTTTTTCTTTTTTTTTAATATCATAATATTCGTAGTTTAAGGTACAAAAATTCGCGTGGAGCGCTAGCTATGGCGTAAACAAAACCTGTAATCAATCCAACGACCCGCTTCACCCCCTCTTGGGAAAAATCAAACCCCACGAAACCAGAGCCCACCCTCCCCCCATACAGCACCTAAGACGAAAGCAAGACCAAGCACTAGCTTCCTTCAGACACGTAAGGAAAAGCAAGTATTGAAACGAAAACAGGGAAAGACACAAACCCTTCGGCGGGCCCCCCACAACAAAAGAAAAGATTCTTATAGCACCAAGTGCCGACTGAGAGGGAAGATAAAACTACTGTTGCCGGATGCCTAACAGTATGTCCCCTACCTATGCGGCTGCGGGGCAGCGGTTCGTCACGGGCGGAGTGCCCGGAAAATCGGCAACGCTTCGGACTTTAGCATGGGCCAAGGAGGTAGAGCTATACCATGACACAGCGTAACCTAATGCGAGGTTTGCAACCATAGAGTAAATCGCAGGCGCGGATCAGGAGGGCGAGGGGAGCCACCCGGTGAGGAGAGCCACTCAGCAGCGGAGGTGCCAGCTATCGTGAGGGGCAGTAGGGTGCCAGCCAAGGAGGCAGATAAGGTGCCAGCTAAGGAGGGGCGTAGCAGTATGGTGCAGGCGGATCTAACGCGTGGGAAGCGGGAGAGGGAAGATCTGCCGAGGACCGAGAGGTACGAACACGGAGGACGGAGACGAGGTCACGATTTTTGGACGCCCACCGTACCGACCGAGCAACTCAGAACTGAGTGCAATACGAGAGAGCAGGGCCACCAGGGCAACTACTTCACTGATGGCCCGAAACTAGCGACCGTGTATTGACGATGGAAGGAGTCTCGCCGACCGTGCACAACGCTAAGCGAGAGGCGTCGCGAAGTGCGGGGTAAAGGGTGGAACATCAACGCGAGCGTGCTCAACGAAGACGAACGGAACCAGAAAGGAATCCATAACCCCCGGCAGGGGAGGCCAAAGGCCCCAGAGAAACTAGAGAGATACAGGCGTGATAAAACCCCCAAGCAGTTGCCACGGACGGGGTAGATCAGAGGCGGAGGACACTCTCACGATGATTTCCCATGCTGTTGAGATTTCAATCGCTGGAGGTGGAGCGGACAAGAAAGCTGAAGGAAATAGGGGGCCGAGCCCCCCTTTTATAGAAGGAAATCCTAGCACAGCCTTTGCCGCCCAAGTCATACCCCAGTATGAGTCGCATATCCGCGTAACCAAGGAAACAATACAATTTGTCGTAAATGTTACAAAGGAAATCCCTCATAGCAACTGTGTAACACAAGAAAGCACACCAAAGTTATCCCAATACGTATCTTATCAGGGAACCGTGAGAGTGTTAGGCGCACGGACTCCCCGTAAGGTTTTACAGGGTAAAGTTACCCTACCTTGACCCACACGAACTTCGAAGGAAAAAGATAACACCCGACTCCAGCCCCGGCGTTGGGACAGCGCGTCATCACTGGCCGCCTGGGTAGTTGTGTCCCAACACCAAAGACCACTATCAATGGAACAGATCTTATAACACCCTATACGTCGCGGCCGTCTGGCTGTCCGGAACCTGTTTGCAGCATATATAAGGGGAGACCCTCGGACACCTTATGCAAGTGGAGGCAGGTGAATCGGGCGTGGGCGCATCAAGTTACAGACACTTGAAGACAGACTGTCGGAGGAGTGTGTCGGAGGTAACGGGACCTTTTCGCACAACAGTTAGTCCCCTCGTACCTACAAAGTCGTGTAGCGTATGAAGGAGGTAACTATGCCCAGTAAGTGGATCGGGGGAATCTACAGAGGACAAGTTGGTAAAAGATGGAGTCTAAGGAAAAAAGCCCATAGGTACGATCCCGAGGACAAGTCGTGTAATGCCGGAAGACCAGAATACGACATGCAGTCTCATGTCGAATTCTCGACGCAACCAACCAACGAAGAATGGCCATCTTCTGTCCCGCGAGTTACACTACCCTCGATGAGCACGGGGGCAAGATAACTCGTAACCATTGTTGTCAACGGATAAAACGGATGAGCTGACACCTGACGTGGTCTCCACACCCTCAGGAATAACTGAAGCGCAGACCGATACGTTGGCCATGGGAGCAAATGGTGTGGTAGAGAGTTTTCACAGTCTACTAGTATTCGCACACAGATGAAGTTCGCAGAGTTGCGGGCAAGGTACTTAGTTAGTATAGAGTTAGCATGTATACCACGATTGCTCAGCCGCGGAACATCCGCAAAAAAATCATCTTGCGCCCCATCTCTTCCCGCTCACCCTGTGCGTCGGACGTTCCAGGGGCTTATAACGTAAACTCGAGTTCTGGGTGCGTCCGCCCAGGTTTATTCCGTCCGGAAGTGAAAGGGCTGCCTCCAATGCGTCCGGACGCCACAGGCAGTGTCTGGATGCATTCGACGCGGCCCTTTTGCGTCCAGACGCCTTAGTGGGGGGGGGGGGGGGGGGGGGGGGGGGGGGGGGGGGGGGGGGGGGGGGGGGGGGGGGGGGGGGGC
>Ga0307510_10012147_pt1 | contig 10208 bp, 2 predicted proteins | sample 12_EM_MG_FD_207224 | JGI IMG/M metagenome (GOLD analysis project Ga0307510, IMG submission 207224) | Populus trichocarpa ectomycorrhiza microbial communities from riparian zone in the Pacific Northwest, United States - 12_EM | ecosystem: Host-associated > Plants > Roots > Unclassified | place...
CAACAAGGAAAATGAGAACTTAAAACATATGTGATGAAACTAAAAAACTTCAATGAGAAATTTGTGCTTTCCATGGGCTAGATTAAGGACATGTTTGGATTGTGATAGTGATTGCGGTTCAAAGTGCTTTTTGCTTAAAATTGCATCAAAATGATGTTTTTTTTATTTTTAAAAAATTATTTTTGATATCAGCACATCATAACGATTAGATAACATAGGAAAAAATAATTTTTAAAGATGGACTGGATAGTTTGTGTTGTTCTTCCCATGCAATACAAGCTTTTTTATTGTTGGGGCCAAGGTTGTTAAAATCGCGAGTTGACTCGTAAAATCGTACGATTTTACGAGTCAACATGTATATAACGTGCAAAATCGGGTTAAAAACTCGAAAACCAGCAAACTCGGTAAACTAGGTGAACTCGGACTGAGTTTACGAGTTTAACAGAAGTAAACAAATTAATTCACTCTCCTCCCCGTCAGGCCATCACTCATTTACTCTCCAGACTCCGATCCCTAGTCTCCCCTTTCCCCTTTCTCAAATCTTAAGTTCCCCTAATTGGTTCCATAACTTTCACCCTCTCTTTCTCAAAACACCCATTTTTTTTCCTTTTTGCCTTTGTTATTCCTCAAGTCTTCAGAGTCCAGACTTTCCACTCTCCATCTTCTGTGTTCTCGTGTCTCACCTCTCCGTAACAGGTTAGTTTTTTTTCTTGGCATACTTGATTCTTGAAGACTTGTTTCTGGAGATAGGTTTGCTGTAAAAGTCAAACTGAACAATCTGTGCACCTTAATCCTTATGTTCCATTTAAGTTCTTCTTTTCTTCCCTTTTTCTCTATTAAATTTAACTTAATTTAATGGAAATCTACAGGTGGAATTTAGGCCTGCTTTGGTTGCTACTAATGATCTGCAGTTTTCTATTAAGGTTTTCTCAACTCTCTAGCTTAAAATTTAAAAATTTTGCTTTATTATCAGTAATATGAAATTTGTGTTTGTTGACTTGTTCAGTCAAAAGTAATTGATTCTTTCTCTTTTAAAATATGTGATCCGTATAGTATTTTATTTTCTTAACTGCATGGAATACACTATACAGGGTTTAGTTTGTTTATTTAGTGGGATCCATGTATATTTTAACTTTATTCTTTTGCAACATTTACTAGCTTGTGAGAGAACTTGAAATTCCAGGACAAGACTAATTTAAATTGTTGATGGTCATAAGAGTTTTGACAAGGTTAGTTTTCTTACGTGCTGTAAGAATTTCATTGATTACAAGTTTCATTAGAGACAGTTGTAACTTCTCTAGTATTGTTTTGAAATAAAGCACACTTTACTTCTCTAATGTTCATCATCTAATTACCATTATTTCTTTATGGAAACTCCATCCTTCTACATGAGAGATTAACAGGCTATCATTAACAAAGCACAAGGTTAGTTTTCTTATGTCTATGTTCGTGCAATAATCCATTGATGCTCCTCTATATTTCATTTTCTAGACCCACAAGCCATTATAAAATATCAGATAAGCAAACAGATTTCATGAGGCAATATTATGATTTACTTTATACAGTTATCCTATAGGTAGTTAATCTCATTCTCTTTCAATCCCTGTTTTTTTTATGTCCTTCTATATTAGTGAATTACTCCATTGATTATGATTGGGTTTCATTAGGGATGGTTGTAACATCGCTAATATTATTTTTTAAACAAACCACATGACGTGAGAACATTTTTGTTAGAATCAGACTTTCTAATCTGTTGAAGCTTTTATATGACAGTGCTAATACCAAGTTGCACATAAAATAAACTAGGCATTTGGGCTCTTGATTTTCTCCTCTGACTATCTTGGATTGTTAAGTTTAATGTAATCCTCGAAATTCATTTTCCAAATCCATTAACTGAGACTTGATCAAGCAATATTATGACTTATCTTTATATAGTTTTTGTTTACCTTACAATCATATCATTAATATTCCAGGTGAAGTTGAAGTCATCTGTGTTGAAGCACAAGCAACAGCCAAAGGAATTGTCATTATGTTAGAGTATATTAAAAAGAGTAGGGGAGTTAAGGTGAGGTTCTTTACTTGGATTGTGATGCGATTGCATTGGGATTTAAAATCTCATCTAAAAGAGAGATATTCCTTAGATTAGTTATTTTTACATGTTTTAGGTTTGTTAATTTTTAGTTAATGAAATTCTATGAATATAATTGTATTATATTTTTAAGTTAGTTAAATTATATATGAATTTTTATTTGAACTGTGTATTTTAAGGTATTTGGACTTCTGTATTGTTTATTTCACTTTTATTTTAATTGTGTTATATTATTATTTATTACTTGACTGAAATTGTCAATATATAATTAGTTAAAATATTTTACTTATGATTTTACGATTCGAGTTTATATTGTATATTCCGTGTCGTGTTAAAAATGCAATTTTGACAACCTTGGTTGGGGAACCCTTTGATACTTAAGCTGGTCAAGTACGAGAAAAACAACTTGTAAGATAATTGGTAGAAAATGCAAGTTAAAAAAATATTCCTCTCTCTTTTACTTGGTGAACAAAGTATTTATAGGTCTTGATGCTGCAACTCATTTTAGTAGAAATGTTGACGCTCATTAAATGACCTTGTTATTGGCAAGAAGGTTGATGAATGAAAGTGTCGTGTTGGGGAAAAATATTGACAAACAAATAGGCTTCTATGATTGTGTTTGTACTTGCAGATAAAACATATAATGAGACTCTTGCTTGTTGCATAAAAGTTTGTACTCGATAAGAGGACTTGTCAATAAAGCATAAGTTTGCGTACATAGGGCGGTGCTCAAAGTGTGAGCAAATAAAAGGTTTCGTTAACATGTGTTGCATGTTACCAGTAAACGTTAACACTATATTTTAAGAAACCTATAACTATACTTGTGTGGTGTCCTGGGATGTACTTCTCATTCACCAAGATATTTTTATGCAGATTTGTCGCTTTAATGTTTAGGCCATCGTTTAGGTCGAGACCCAATTAGTATATGGAGCATTGATCAGGCCTAAACCCAAATGGCTCTGAAAGTTTTTTTTTTTTTTTTTAAGTGCATTGCCAATACGAAGCTGGAGCATTAACTCCCGACTTTGCCAAGAACTAATGTAGCATTTGGTTATTGTCTTGAGATAGAAGGGACGGAGATAATGAAAATAAATTGTGTTTGGTTGAAGAGACAATGACTAAGACATAAAAATAAATTTGTCATTGAGAAGATTTTTGAATGAGTTTCTATACTTCCAAAATAAAACGTACATAGTGGATATATTTCCAAATATAATATTTATTATTCCTTATTCCTAAAATATCTTTATAAAAAACCCTCAATTCTAAAATTGTTCAATAAAGACATGTAATGGTAAAAATGGTTATTATAATAATTTTAAAACCCAACTCGAGAGTCAAATCAGGGCAAAGCAGCATAATAATAAAAAGTGGTTATTATCATAGTTTTAAAATTCAATTCGAGGGTTGACCTAGGACAAGGCCCGGGTCACATGTAGAGTTGACCGTTAACCCGAATCCATATAAGGATAAAAACAGTTATTACTAAAGTTTTAAAACCTGACTCGGGGGATTACCTTAGGCAAAACCCGTGTCAACATAAGAATAAAAATAGTTATTATCATAGTTTTAAAATTTAATTCAGGGGTCAACCTATGCAAGACTCGGGTCATAGATCATGAAGGTCAACCCAGGTAAATGTAAGGATAAAAATTATTATTATCATAGTTTTAAAACCCGAGTCGGAAGTTAACTAGGGTCAAGCCCGTGTCATGGGTCAAGAGGGTCAACATGAGTTAACCCGAGTCAATGAATGGATAAAAACGATTATTATCATAGTTTAGAAACTCAACTTAAAAATCAACCCGATACAAGATTCCGGTCATAAGTCAAAAAAGTCAAACAAGTTGAGCTTTTTTTAAAAAAATAATCAAAGCAATCTTGTTTTGAGCCAAATTTATTTTTTTAAAAAAGTTAATTGGTTTTTGACAGAGTCAGACTGAGTCAATCATTCTTTAATTTTTTCTTAAACTCTAAATTAACACAAAAATTATGCTTAAACTACAAAAATAATATGAACAAAACTAGAAACAAGTAGGAAATTTTGAAATTACCCAAATTTGTTTGGACTAAACTGATTGGAATATTTTTTTCAATCTCGATGCAACAACAAAATTTTTATGAACAATAAGTATTTTTTTTATCAAGAAACCCTAGTTAACACAAACCTTAGTGCTAAACGCTATGAAAATCAACAACGAAAACAAAAACAAAAAAACTCAAGTTCTATAAAGAACCGAAACAAAAAAAAAGGAAAATAAAAGGATATAACATGATTTCATAGCCTAACTTTAATACCACTGATGAGGACCTCTTAATCACATGGTTAAGCAACCCCTAACAAAATTGAAATACAACTCGGGAAGTTAAAAATCAAGTTTTATAGAACACTAACCCAAAGGTAATCTTGTATCCAAGAATCAAAGGTATTGGAAAAAATTTGGATCCATACATAACCATGTACCTAAGAACATGAAGTATGTTAATGACGCCACGAATTCAGTTAATCTTTGATAAATTGAATGTACAATCTTTATACCTGCAAAAAAAGAATATTTTACCCTAAACAATAAAAATAAAGAAACTCACGTTTATTATCACCGAGCTCCTGAAATTTGAAGTTCCAAAAACATTACATAGTCTCCTCTAGGTAATCCTTAATGGATCATTTTTGGATTGTAAGCCCAAAAGCCAAAATTAGGAATCAACTAACATAAATCTAATAATGAAATAAACTTCTAAGTAATGTCTAACAGAAAAAAAAACCAAAATTAAAAATAATTGTTCAACTTCAAATAAATAAAATAAGATAATCAAAACAAAGTTTTCATGCTATAATTTTTACATGTAGTCGAAATCTCTAAGCTCTCTTAAGTGGTGTTTTTGCCAAAACTTCTAATGTAGGAATTCAACCAAGAAAATTTGTTTTGATTGCTAGAATTTCCTTTACTGCAATATAGTTTCATGTGTCTAGAATCTCCTTGTAAAATTTCAGATCGATCTGATATACGGTTTGAAAAATATGTTTGATCTCGTAAAACAAAATTTGAACTTAACTTGGTTCGTATCAAGCATGGACAACAGTCATATGATCCAAATAGTCATTTTCCATTATGGTCCTCAAGTAAGCCACCCACTCCAGCTCTCTTTAAAGAAATAGTAAAACTGTCATTAATGTTCATTCTAATTTGATATAGATTTGGCACTTTTCAAAACGTTGAGAAAGAGATTATACATGTTTCATCTTTTGTATCAGTGTCAAAAGCAACTTGCAAGTTGCAACCCTCCAAAGGAATTCCAACTTCTTTAACTTGGGAATAATTGGAAGTTTAAGGGTTTAAAACATACATTTTGTAACAACATGCATAATTTTTAAGATGTGGATACCAAACACAAGTCCCATGTGATTTTTTTCTTCTAAATCAGGTCAATGCTTTGAAAACCCAGTGATGAAAAAATAATTGTACTCTATTGAAATCATGGATTCCTTGATTTTATCCTTGCATCTTTGCTCCATGTGGATTTTTGGATGAAATTGAATAAAAAAAGGATAGAAATAAAGAAATGATTTTTCTTGTTTTTAAGATAAAAGGTATTGTGAATAGATATTGTAAGTATCACCATAAAAATTAATATAATTATGAGGGATTATTAAATTGTTACTCGTACCACAAGTTTTGATTAGTTTGTTTTAACAAACTAGGCAAACTAGTTCACACCCAACTTATTGAAAGGCAAAGAAAAATCTTCCATGACACCAACCAAGTTATCATAAGTCCAAAACCACTTATTCGAGGGGATGCTAGCTTTGTAAGGAAAAAAATAAAAACAAAGAAACATGATCTATGTTCCTTGGAAAAATCATTATTTCATTGGCTAACACACTCTCTTTACTTCAATTCAAAACCTGTTTCTTATGAGGAAAACATTTTCTAATAAAATATTAATCTCATTTTCAGTCCAAAACAAACATTACATGATTAGTTAACGGAAAATATTTTTCAATTTTCCCCTTCAACTAACAAAACACTAAAAGGCGTGGTTAAATCACGATAGCCACAACTATAAAACATTATTTATTGAAATAGTGTTCTGTGTTTTTTTTATTTCACCCCTCATCAACTCAATTTTTTCTTTTTTTTTTAATTTCATTACTTAATATTAAGTTGTTTAGGGAATCGTGCTTTGTAATTATTTTTTATTTCATTTATGTTGGGTCATGTACTAGTCTCATGGATTTTTTCTTGATTTCAACTTTTAATATTAGATCTATTGGAAGTGAGATTTCATATTTTTTGTTATTGCTTTCTATGAATTTACCGTGTCTTATGACTCAGGTCATAATTTTAACATATTAACTTGGGTTAACACAAATCTTTTTTATTTGCCGTTATTTCTAATTAATTTTCTTTTTAATTTTATCATTCAACATTGGGTTAGTTGGAAAATTAGTTTCGTAGTTTTTTTTTCAATGGGGTTATCACGATGTCATGAATCTGGTCGCAGGTTTGACAAATTGACTATATTTATTTCCTTAATTAAATATTTTTTTTCGATTTATGTTATATAGATTTATCCTGATCTCATAACCTAAGTCGTGAGTTTGGCATGTAGAACCAGGTTGACTATGATTATTTTTTTGGGTTCTTTTTCAATTGATTTTTTTTTTAATCTCAATCTTCAATATTAGGTTGTTTGTGAATTAGGCTTCGTAGTTTTTTTTAAAAAAGTACGTGGAGTTATCCTAGTCTCATAGATTTAATTTCTTTTTTTCCTTGATTTCAACTTTCAACACTAAATCTGTTAAAAATGGAGCATCATAATTTTTTTATATGCTTTTTATAAAGTAATCTTGGCCTTAAGACCCAGGTTTTGGGTTTAACAGGCTAGACCGTGTTGACTTGGGTGTTTTTGTTCTTTTTTTTCGATTTCATCCTTTAACATTGGTTGGTTGGAAATTGGGTTTCATAATATTTTCTTTATTTGCTTTCCATATGGTTATTTTAATCTCATGTCTCAAGTAGGTTTTTTGTCTTTTTTTATAATTTAATATCTTTTTTTATATAATTTCATCATTTTAACATTAGGTTGATTAGGAATTAACCTTTCACAATTATATTTTGATTCACTTCTATAAAGTTATCACGATATCATGACCGAGGTCAAATATATGACATGTTAACTTGGGTTGATCAAATATATCGTCTTAGTATCTAAAAACAAGTGTCATCCAATATATTGTTGTATCAATATTTTTAAAAAAACAATGTCTAACATGCATCATATTTTGATTTTATTTTTATTTTTATTTTATAAAACACTTTAGCAATGCTTGAACATTTTTTTATGTAAAAAAAAACTGATATGACCCGAAGCACAATGTGAGCCAATAATCTAGTAAATTCTAATTTAGTGTGTTGAAGTTCGAGGCTGATGTTAAAGTTCCGCAAGGCAAAAATGCATCAAATTATAAGTTTCATGCCAATCAGGGGTGCAATTAAAATGATTTAAAAGCCGGAGGACCAAATTCCTAAATTAAAACCTTAAAGCAAAAAATAACGTTGTTTTGAAAACAAAAGGGACTAGATGACATGTCGTCTGGTTATTATTCATCATCCTCTTCATTTTATCCGAAAAGGCTGCTTAGGTGGCTACTTTTTAGGTGCATTAAATACTTTGTCTCTTCTCCAAAATTGACAAAACATACATCACCCTAATGGCCTGACATTGGACTACACTCGGTATGATTCTTTTTGGCTGATTGACACCACAACCACTGCAATGCTACCCTAAAAAGGCCAACTCAAACAGCCTTTAACTGTCAATATTTGACAATTCATAATGGTCACTCTGAACTTACGATTGGGATCCTACCGGACTGAATCAAGGGTCAAAATTAGTGTCTAATAAAGACTAAATGTCCCTCTTCTATCCCCTATAAATAGGGGTAGCTTCCATGCATAGATGATCAAGAAATAAGAGGCCAAAGTTTGAAAAAATAAGCTTTTTCCCCGGTCTTTTCTTCTTCTCTTCACCAGTCTCTTCCTCCTCTCTCTGCCGCTTCTTCAGCCATTACCATCTCAGCACCATCATGAACAACAACAACCCAACCTCCTTCACCAACTAATAATCTCATCGGCAACAAAAGCAGCCACCGTGAGCTTGTCCCTCTCCGCCACAAGTTTTTTCTTCTAGCAATAAAAACCAGCCCTCCTCGCCGGCAGCGACTCCAGCCTCACTGTGAGCCACCAATGCCTTTACCATCCTCATGCCAGACTATTGACGACAACCACACCCTCTGCAGGCAACAAAAGCAGCCACCGTGAGCTTCTCCCTCTTCGCCACAAGTTTTTTCTTCTAGCAATAAAAACCAGCCCTCCTCGTCGGCAGCAACTCTAGCCCCACTATGAGCCACCAACACCTCCACCATCCTCACGCTAGACTAGTGAGGACAACCACACCCTCCACACTAGGTAGTCTTCTTCTCTCCTCTTCCCTCTTCACCGCAACAATCACGGTTGCTGCATGCAACATGATAATTCATCCTACATGCAGCATAATTAATTCACATGGTCGCTGGGTTGGGCCGGTGACCATGTGAGCCGGGTGAACATGTATTAACCCAGTTAGAAAAAAAAACAAAAAAAGGAAGGATATGTTGGGCCAAAAGTTAGCCCATCTTGACTAAGTCGGGCTGGCCCATCCTAGCCCTGCCTAAATGGCTGGGCTGGGTTCAGCCCAAAAAAAAAAGAGAAAGGTTGTTGGGTTGCCAATTAGCCCAACTCGACTGAGTCGGCTGGACCCGTTTTAGCTCAGCCCAAATAGCGGGCTGGGTCTACCCACTATATTTAATAATAAAATAATATTTCAATAAAAAAAACTCCAAATTTTTCAAAGGGCATTTTAAAAATATTTGTGGGTCCCCACATGTTTTTCTAACAATTTTTCATAATATCGGACTGTAGACTTACACTGTAAGATACATATCTGGTATTAAAAATAGCTGGTTTTTTCCGAAACTTTTTTAAAAAATCAAAATTGTTTTTCAAAAAACATATAAAAAAATATTTTTGTTTTCATGCATATGGTCAAATCTTAAAAGTTGTTTCATGTATATTTTCTAAAAACAAATAAAGTCATTCTTCTTTTATTTTAAAATGCAAAATAGATATCGTAACCAGTTTAAGATTATCCATTAGGGTTTGACCAATATACAAAAACCTCATAACAATTATTTTGTTCGGAACATTAGGAATTAATTATATTTAGAAAATAAATACGATGCTAAAATATGAACCTTAGAAAGATCAAGATTTAACTTAATAAGGTAGAGACTTCCTTACGAAGGAAAATCTATTTTGAACCTTAGAAAAAACAACAACGAATAGAAACACGACCTAGAAAAACAATCAAAAAATAATACAGCTTACCATAGGTAGAGTGCACTAGAGGTGATGCATATTTCCCTTTCACAACTAGTTCTTTATCCAGCATACAATAGGTTTTCTAGTAACTATACTACTAAGTGGTAACTCCTGAATTCATAATCATAATTTTATTATTATACTCAAACCCTATTTTCAACACACTCTCAGGAGGCAGACTCTCCGTTCGACGCCGCACATGCTGCGACAGTAACCACTATTATAAATACCACCACTACAACCATCATTCCAGCTACCACCATAACCATCGCTATCACCTTTATCATGAATGTCACAACAATTTCTCATTTTATTACAGCCATCCAAAAACCACTAATGGAAAATCAAATTTACTCCATTTAAATGTTTTGTTTTTAATTTTATAAACACAAAAATTAACATAATTTCCAAAAAAATAGTTTTTGCTAAACAAAAATAAACTTTATGCATTAGCCTCACAATTCTTATTTGTTAGACAACAAAACTTTTTTTTTATCCATTGGAATTTTATTTTGATATTATTATACATTTGGTATGCAATTTTTTTTATTTTATTCTATTTAAATGTATTTTTTTATTTTTTTCTATTAGAGTGTGTAAGCTTTAATTTTTTCTCCAGTTTAGTGTTTGTATTGTGTTTTACCAAGTACATGATGAGGTGGTTGTTAAATTAAAACACCATCATGCTAACATAT
>Ga0307510_10012148_pt1 | contig 10208 bp, 10 predicted proteins | sample 12_EM_MG_FD_207224 | JGI IMG/M metagenome (GOLD analysis project Ga0307510, IMG submission 207224) | Populus trichocarpa ectomycorrhiza microbial communities from riparian zone in the Pacific Northwest, United States - 12_EM | ecosystem: Host-associated > Plants > Roots > Unclassified | place...
CAAGAAAGGCCTAGCGTGTAGGGCCCGGCGGTCCCAGCCTAGCCCGGCCGTCCCCTGAGTAACTTGACCTACCCAGGACCACGGTTAGCGGTCCCGTCCCGTCCCGTCTTCTTGGCATTATCCCCGCCGTCCCTGTGGGGCCCCCGGACGGTTCGGAACACTGCGCCTCAACTACGATAAGCCCCAAAGAACATCCCAGGATAGTTCGAATTTCAGGAACGTTTTCAAGGTCGAGATCGGTGGATCCTATCTTGACTCCTAAAGCATGGCATAGCTCACTAGTGTGTAATGGCCGCTCCGAATTCGATACCCACATCAGGGCTTCCATTCCGAGTCGGGATCTACTCCCCTTTTGTGCTCTCATTCGATCAAGGGTTGTCGTGTACGCATCTCCCAAATGGTTGCCCTTGGTCATCTCTTTCAACTTTTGCCTTCTGGAAGAGATGGTAACCTCTCCTAAGATCGCATCGATGTTCAGTGAAACAAGAAGGAATCTGTAAATCACGGTTAGTCAAAACATGGTATGGAGTGGGGACATGTATGCTCCCAGGCACGTTTCCGGGATTTTTCCTAGAATAGTTCTTAGGATATCCGCTCGCAAGCCATCCGACATCGCATAGTGCTCGGTGTCCATCTCCAACTTCTTCTCCAAATATCTTTTTACGTCGTGCGTCTTGGGACTGATCGGTACTATAACGCCGGTAGTGAAATATCTCCTAATTTCGATCGCAACCTGAGGCCTCCCGGTAAGAAATATTCGCGCTCCCGGTGATTCATCAAGGATATCGTCCAGTGACACAAGAATCTCAAGTAGATGCCTAGGAAGGCACTCATCCAGGGCGTCAATGCAGATAAAAACTCGGGGTAATGTGGCAACGGCCTGCTTCAGCATTTGCACCATATCCGGAAGTCGCAGACCTCGACCGCCGACCTCCTGTTTCGCCTTCTGAAACGCTTTTTGCACGTGCTCCAGCACTTGACCCTTAGCTACTAGCTGCTTAAGGATGGCTCCCAAGATGTTGGTAGCTGTCTGGTCATGTTGGTCGCGAAAGTCGCAGTAGAACATCGAGACCGCGATTTCTTCCTCGCAAGGCCGATCGCACAGGTCATCGATCACTAATGAACTAATATTCCTTGCTGTCGGCGATAATTCCTACCCTTTCCAGGTGAACCAGGCGCTTACCTTAGATATGTTTTCCCCACTCCCGGATTCCCGTAGCAAAATAAGACAGCCTTATCTGCTCCACCTTCTTTACTCCTCCACTCCCGAAACTGGTCTGTCTCCAGAAACCAATTCCCCACACCATCGAGCCTACCGGTGCGCACATCCTGGTGCCTTCCCCTGGGGTCCAGTGGCGAGAGCCATTGCATAATCTCTGGATTATCATCGGGAATGGCATTGTTGACATTTATGATCTTGTTATGGCTATTCGTCACGTTATTGCAGTCAACATTGCCGGTACCAATCGAGACCGAGTGTCGATAAGTTGTGTTATCCATGGTGTGTCCGAAGTCTCGATCGCGCGTACATATGCTACGATCACAATGGTTGTATCCGGTAGCGGTGGTTTAGTGAAATTTACCACGGTTGGGCTGAAAAAAAAGGATGTGAGACTCCAACCGCGAAAATTTCTCTCCTATTATCTCCCACAAGGTAAACAGTAGAACGGCAGTGAGACACAACACCACGTAGATGTATGGATCCCGAATGAAGTTACGGAGCAGTTATTCAAGTCAAGCAGCGAAATATATCCCTGTCGGCTCCAGTTAACTTGTGAGAAAACCGAGAAAACAGGCGAACCTTTTCAATACCATGCACTTGGCACCAAACCTTTCGGATACCATCGGTCGGGAAATATACTATCAAAATAATAAACTCATTGGAAAGAATTACTTACCTTTGGTCCAACACCAAATGGCAAAGAAAAATTAAAAATTAAAAAGAAACAGGGATGCGCAACCCAAATTAATTGTCAAATTTTTACATTTTCTCACAGTTAGAAAGGATTTCTGTGGATTGGTTTGTCCTCACGTAAAAGTTTCGCCTTTTATTTTATTTTTTCAAAAATTATCTGGATTAGAAGAATGAAGAAACTACTAACACTCTGTGGACAGCTAGACTCTAGTTGTTCTGTGAAACTTTTTGGGTGGTAGGCTGGGGGGGGGTGTCAAAGAACCGGAGGGCTCAAGACATAGACCAAACAAAACCGCCGCTCGAATTAACGATTACCAAGTCACTTTGAATAATAGTGTTCGCTGAACCCGCCCGTTCGTTGACCCCTCTACTCGGGTACTCTATTACCTCTCGAGTATCGGCGATGTATGCACAAGATTTCATGGAATTAGAAGGGTTTTCTCATGTTCAAGTATTGGCCAAACACAAGTATCCTATCAGCAGCCCTGACAGTGGCGCTGACCGAAGAGACCGTGCGGTTCTTATCCCACCATTTCCTGCGGAATAAACACAACAAAAGGTGATGCTAAGCGATCCGTGCTTCAAGCGAGCGAGATAGCAAATCTTGTCCCAGAGTCAGTCATGTGACTGACTCAGTATCCGAGTGGACCTTCAGTACCGGTACAAGGGAAAGGCATAAGAAAGTGGTATGATACTCTGTAAGTGCCAGTACACTGCAATCAAACGGCCCTCTCACAGAAAATATGTTGTTTTGGTGAAGAACCCTACTCTGGCTTTGATTAAACACTTGGATACGGCCCCGACAACCATCGTTCCTCATCAACCATCATACTACAGTCGCATCTCGTCATAATGGAAATCCTTATAAGGGAAACTCGCTGTTGCGAATTAACCCTCTAGGATTTTACACCCCTACTCCCATACAAATGGACCTCGCTATAAGGAATCTCTTCCAAAACCTCGCTTACAAGTGAACCATCCTGAACTCTTGGCATTCCTTATACAAGGGTCCGGCATATACTTGTACGTGTAGCGATCGCACACGCTATTTTGTGACCCACCAGTTTTCACGGATGTTTTGCTGGTAAGCCACTTTGGTGTGTTCGATCGCTATATGCCGGACCCTTGTAACGAGGTGCGACTCTACCACTTTGCCAACCTCACAGCCGCCTACTGCCACAACAACCACAACGCCAAATCTTTTCAGCATTTTTTCCCACATCTATTTTGCCCTAAGGCTACCTTGTAGAATAAATATTTTTCTTATTTTTTTTTTAAGTACTGGGCCATGCTACTTTTCACTTGTTGGGGATTGATGATGACGAGGGGCGGCCGTTGTCACCAGCGTTCCGAATGGTCGGCGGAAGACTGGACTGGACTAGCTAGTCCGGTCGGGGGTCAAGTCTGCTCTAATGGTTGAAATTAGACCGACTGGGCAGTCAGGATTATCGAAACCGACTCGACCAGGCCCGCCAAGCAATAGATATTACGTTCAAATAAAGCTTTTCTTAATTAAATCTCCTGTTTCCATAGATTATATGGTGGGGATAGTTCCTTGCTTAGATTAGGAGTGGCGAAAATAGGTTCTCAAGTATCGAAACTATTTTTGGTGCACTGAGTGATATTACGTGACCAGACAATAGCGGTATTCGATGAGACTTATCCATCGGGTAATCGCATTTCCACCACATACTATCCTCTCCGGGATGTTCTATCAACTTGTATTCAGAGGCTGTTGATTTATAACGTGACAAGCGGCTTTAATATCATACTATAACTTGGCACAGGTGGCCTTCTGACTCTCATGTGATCTTTGATAAAGAGTTGTCTGGGACCAGTCCAAACCGGACGAGACCACCCGACTTAGTCGGATCCAGTCATTGACATCAACCAGGACTGGCCAGCCTGGTCCTGCATCCAAGACTTGACCGGTCGGACTATTCGGAACCCTGGTTGTCACGAGCATTTCGAGTATTTAATTTGCGCCCGAGTAAATGACACCTTTTACGATAAAGTCACCAGCCCCAAAGGCTAAATATTTTGAGCCAACACTCCTATAGATAAGAAAATATACAGGAAAGCATGACAGAGAGGAGTAATCTCTATATGTATGATACAAAAGAATATTGATTTCTTGAATGAGCCACTTGGCTTTAAAGCCCAATAATTATGAGGACAACACTAGACAGGGTCCCAGTGCAGAGCTCATCTACATCACTTATAGATAATTTCCTTCATCAGTTGCATAGCATGGAAGGAAACATAGATTCTCTAAATGTGTCCCTCTCAAGTGTTCAACAGCTAACTTACTGAGACATGGCTAGTGCCCCGTATGATAGGGCTTGCTTGTGGGGCTGGTTTGCTGTTCTAACTTGTATTGGTCGCAGAGGTCTTTGGACTTTTTGAAGAAAAATGCAGTAAGGAACCACCTATCAGTACTAAGGTCAGAGTCGTGCCCAGCCCAGAAAACCCCAAATCCTAAGGACCTAGATTACATCACCCCTGTTCTCCGGGCACACCACGAAAAAGGGCCCCACCACCACAACCATAGAATGGCCTCCCTAACGGGCCAAGCATCACTCCATAATCCATAGTGTGAATAATCACTTATGGAAAATGTAGTTCCTACGGTCTAGACACGATAGTTTGGTGGATGCAGCAGGGGACACCTTCATATAAAATTTAGTGCAAAAACGGTCCAACTAATTGCCATCAAAATTCTTATCCCATCTTTGATCCTGATTTGAACCGAAGATAGATAGGTCTTTTTTGCCGGAAGTCCATCACAGAGAGTCACCTGCTGTACCCCAGCCACAGTTGCCCCTTTGATGGGCGGAACCATATCTTGAATTTGCTTTAAGACCTCAATCTAAGTGCCCTCACTTCGTGGAGATATCATAGCTAATAAATACCTGAATAGAGAATATAATGGCAGGGTATATAGTACAGTACTGGCACCATTACCGATGATCCTAATCACTAAACGGCGATGACAGGCGGCGAAACAGCGAAACAGCAGCTATGAAATGAAAGGCTAAGATTAAGGCAACACAAAAGACAGATCGTCAAAGCACAACTTGAAGTGGGAAACCTCTTCTCATTCAACTGTTCGCTCTCTCACGCTCACACTACTTGTAAACTAACTAACGATAAAAACAAAAAAAAGATATAAACCAGCGAAGTCTTCCCCCTTCCTTTTATCGATCGGGGGAAAGGTCCATTTTCTTCCATGTATGCCCCCTTTTGCTTTTTCGCAAACTTCCATATCGGGGGAGAGGAAGCATGACAAAGAACTCCTAGGTTCCATACCCTCCACGCATCCGGCTCTTTCCCGCATCCGACACTTTCAGAGTCGCATTTCCAGCACTGCATCGATCCTAAGCTCATATCCGAAGAGAGATTGTCTAAACAATAAAGGGATAGGCTGCGCGCACGTGTGGTAGGCTGAACAGCCGAGCAGCATCAAGGACTCCCAACACTGATTACCTCCAAGTCACGTCCCAACTCCACAGGTCTCAACAGGAAGAGCAAGAAAGAATAGCCGGACTTCCGGTTTTGTGAGCTTCAGCACTAAATGAGGAAAGGAAGGAGATGGGGGAATAGCATTGAGTATGCTTGATAGCTGATCTACAACCCCACGTGAATTTCAACCCAAAGGAACCCATCACTCCTCCAGTCGGTATGGCATACCTAAAATAATATGATGTGAGGAAAAAAAACTTAGGAAGAACAGGGAGAAAATAAGTCTGTAGGTAGTAAACGGAGATAAACAATGTCGTACTATACAAGTAAGGGGCAGGAGGCAGGAATTAACAAGGAAGCAAAGAGAAGTAAAAGAACAAAATAGAGATTATGGGCCACATTCCACCTTGTATATCAAACAAATAACAAGGTTTCTGTCCACCTCTACTACACATGTATAATATAGCAACCACACATAAAATGAGAGAAATAAAGTAAATGAAAAAAGGCTAATAAGATGGAGAAAATAGGGGAGGAGAATGAAGAAGGAATAATGGCAAAGGGAGTAAACGCTAGTACGAGAGGGGACCGGGCACCGAGAGAAGGGGATTCGGTGGTAGGAGGTGGTTTAAAGGGAAAGACGGAAAGGGGCATTGAAGTAAGTCCGCAGGCTTACATGAGAGACGCTCGCGGTTTCTTTCTCGGTTTTTCTTCATCAGTGGGAGGGATTGTTCTTTGTTGCTGCTGTTCAAGATGGCCCCTTGGGGAGGAGTCTCCCGCCGTATATTATCGGCTTGTTTGGTATTTGTAGGGACGGGAAGGGAGGATTTGGGCTTAGAAAGGAATTGCACAATTGCTGCATGTCCCTGGGACGTGGCTAACTGAAGGGCGGTTTTGCCGCTGAGGGTTGGTATCTCGGGATTGAGATCCTCTCGTTCCAATAGCAACTTTACTATTCCCTCTTGTCCACAAAACGCGGCTCCCTGCAGTGGTGAAAGGCCATATTTGGTATCTGGAGTATTGGGATTGGTGTCCTCTCGTTCCAACAGCAATCTTACTGTTTTGTCATACCCGCGCTCCGTAGCCCACCAGAGCGGTGTTCCACCATATTCGGTGTCGGGAGTGTTGGGATTGAGATCCTTCCGTTGTAATAGCAATCCCACTACTCCTTCGTGTCGATTAATCACAGCACGCAGGAGTGGCGTTCGGTTACCCTTGGTGTTGGTGGGGATGTTGGGATTGGTATCCTCTCGTTCTAATAGCAACTTTATTATTTCGTCATACCCGCGCTCCGCAGCCCACCAGAGCGGTGTTCGACCATATTTGGTGTCTGGAGTGTTGGGATTGGTATCCTCTCGATCCAATAGTAACTGTACGATTCCCTCATGTCCACTAATTGAAGCGCAGAGGAGTGGTGTTCGGCCACATTTGGTATCTGGAGCGTTGAGATTTATATCCTCTCTTTCCAATAGCAACCTTATTATTCCCTTATATCCGCGCTCAGCAGCCCACCTGAGCGGTGTTCGACCATATTTGGTGTCTGGAGTGTTGGGATTGAGATCCTTCCGTTGTAATAGCAACTCCACCACTCCCTCATTTCCATCCACCGTAGCCGTCAGGAGTGGTGTTCGGCCATATGTGGTATCTGCAGTGCCGGGATTGGTATCCTCTCGTTCCAACAGCAACCTTACGATTTCGCCGTGCCCGCGCCGCGCGGCCCGCCAGAGCGGCGTTGCACCATAGTGGGTGTCTGCAATGTTGGGATTGAGATCTTTCCGCCGTAGTAGTAGCCTTGTTATTCCCTCATGCCCGCACTCCGCAGCACACCAGAGGGGTGTTTGGCCACATTCTGTGTCTGAAGTGTTGGGGTTGAGATCCTCTCGTTCCAATAGCAACTTTACTATTCCCTCTTGTCCACATAACGCGGCTGCCCGCAGTGGTGAAAGGCCATATTTGGTATCTGGAGTATTGGGATTGGTGTCCTCTCGTTCCAACAGCAATCTTACTGTTTTGTCCAAGCCTTCCAATGGGTTAACCCGGGCTCAAAAAAGGCCGACCCGACCCGGCCCAAGCCCGGCGAATGTTGAGCCCAACCCGGCCCAACCCAACAAAGGAAAGCCCGGGTTGACCCAACCAACCCAACGAACCCATTGGGCTGAACACCGGAGAAGTGCAGTAACCAGAATCAATCTGAATATATTAATACAAAACAATTGCGATACGGAATGAAAAATGAGAAATGAGAATGACTGAATCGTGAGTAGAAAGTATATGGTATGGGAAGGGGGTGCTTTCTTCGACATCAAGGTAAATGTTTAGGAGGATTGCCAACTACGGAGATACTCAGTTGACTGGATTGTCTCTGGATTGAGAGAGTGGCGGGAGTCTGAAATTGTCCTCCGGGATTGCTCGTTCCATGAGACTTTTGATACCTCTGGGAACAATATATACATTGCCAATATCTATTACACAAAAAATAAATATTTAGTCCTCACTCCCGGATCTTGTATATGTTGGGTGTGTGGATGACTTACTCGATATTGTCTGCAATAACCAGCCTTCCGTTTGGAGACTCCGGAGGTCCCCAAAGCCAGGAAGCCGGACGGGGGCTTTTCCTTTTTTGTCGTGCCTGATGCCCAGCAGGCTGGGGATTTGGTGTGCATAGGTGATCATTGTCTAACTCAACAATCTCTGAGTAATCGGCAGTACCAGGCTCAGACTCTATGGTTTCTGAGCGAAGGAATTCAGGCAATGGACTTGGTGTTCGCAGTATAGCTAGAGGACTAGAGAGGTAACTCTTAGTATTAGAAGAGAAACTCATCTTTCTTGAATGTGAATACGCACAGGGGAGTAAAAGTAATGGAGTAAGTAAACCGAGAAAAAAGGAGAGTGTTGAGGGTTGGAAGAAAGATTCGGTGTTTGAAAGGGGCGCCGAAAATATATTCTAAACTTCCGACCGTAAAACTAAGATACCGAGAGAGCTCAAGAGCACTCAAATCACCTTAAGTCGCACGCTTTTTTCCACACTACCTTCACTTGGAGAGCATTTGCCTTTGACCTTACTTCATCCGGTAATGTAGTTCTAGTGAGCAAGGTGCTCAGACTATCGTTTCCCTGGTGATACGAACAGATGTGGACGATCAAAAGCTAAAAACCGAGGTGAAACATTCATTGGGTCCGTTGAGGGGGCCCGGCCCGGCCCAGGGAAGCTATTGAGTGAGCCCGGCCCAATGAACCCGGCCCAGCCCAACGAAAGACCCGGGTTAACCCAACGAAGGCCCAACCCATTGGAAGGCTTGGGCTGGTGGGATATTCTTGACTATGGATGTCGGCACCGATTGAGTGGGGCTGGTGGGATTGTCTGAAGCGGAGGGCTGTGCGTGGTCGGGTGCTGGTGCGGTCGGTTGTGTGCTGCTGCTGCTCCCACCAGGGGCATAGCTAAAGCGTGCCCGTGCGGGGGCTGGGATGCCGGCTGGGGCTGGCGGTGGGGCATGGAAGCGGCGGGTTGAAGATCGGAATGGTGGGGATGCTGAATTTGGTGTTTGAGCTCTTGAGGACTGGGTTGCTGGCAGCGGTAGTGATGGGGGGGGGCGGCGCCGGGAGTGATTGGGGTGTCCAGATGTGGAAGCGTCTTGCTTGAAGCCTCATCTCAAAACGCGTTTTAGGCTCAAAATGTGTTTTTCAGATGTTTTTTTTAGGGGGGTTTGAACTGTACTGCCGACAGGGGTAGAGTATTGGAAGAAGCATAAGGGCGAGTGTGCAATGAACAAAAAAAAGAGCTGTTGTTTTCCCTCTTAGGTGTCCCGGGACCCGAATAAAGGAAATTTCGCATTGGCCATCTTGACCCCAGTTTATTCCAATACTTGTCCTTTACTCTTATGATCTAGATTACTATGTAATAATAATAATATTATTATTATAGGAAAGAATTTATGGAGTGTTTGGCCCACAGTAATCCCCCCCATGATTACTACAAGCAGAATTCTATCCTGCGATTTGACAGTTCCCAGGTCATATTCAATCTTTCCGATGGTATAGAAAATTATTAGTACTAGTAGCTTGCTAACAATAATTTAATTACTTACGGCTAAGATTTTCATTTTGCTATCTAGTGGAGGTGGTATAGTACGACCGCGTGCTCGTGTCCCCCACGGGAGGAGAGGTCCCGGTGTGTATTCTCTATGGAGGCTGCTAGCTAACGTAATTTGCCCTGCAACGGTTCATCACATTGATGCGGCTCAGCATAGCAACCACTGGAACACCAAATCTATATTTTATTATCTGCACAACTAGTAGTGATACCATATTGAAAATATGTTAGTACTTTTAGAGATGGAGAATCTGAATCTGAAGTTTATATTTAATAATAAAAAATAATGCTTCTTGTATACTCACTTTATTCCAAACAGGTTCAAATAGCATGTTACTTACAATAGTAGTGAAGAAAATTGAAACCAGCCACAAAAATCATAGTTTAAACAAATAATATGATTACATAGGTTGTGTATTTGATGTATAAACTGCTTTGGTATTTGTTTGTAGCTATTTAGAAAGGCAGTGTGACTGAAAAAACAAGGATAGTTAAATATCTATCTTAAAATCTGAACAAGATGATAGCTGCTCATAGGGTTTACATAATGTTCCAATACTTTGTAATGTACTTCCATTTAGTGATTCAAGATACTATATAAACCTTCAAGGCAGTTGGTGATGCCTTGCAAAATTTATTCACTAGTTATTGGAAAGTAATTTAGAGAGAAATACTACCCTCCTGCCTTAACCATGTAAGCTACACATGCCGAATAAGGCTAAAAGCTGTGTTATATGGTCT
>Ga0307510_10012149_pt1 | contig 10208 bp, 11 predicted proteins | sample 12_EM_MG_FD_207224 | JGI IMG/M metagenome (GOLD analysis project Ga0307510, IMG submission 207224) | Populus trichocarpa ectomycorrhiza microbial communities from riparian zone in the Pacific Northwest, United States - 12_EM | ecosystem: Host-associated > Plants > Roots > Unclassified | place...
GTGGGCGGCTGAGGGCGGACATGAGGGAATAGTAAAGATGCTTTTGGAACGAGATGGCGTCAATCCCGACCAGGTAGACATCAAGTATGGCCGGACACCACTCTCGTGGGCGGCTGGGAAAGGGCACGAGGGAATAGTAAAGATGCTTTTGGAACAAGAGGGGGTCAATCCCGACCAAGCAGACACCGAATATGGCCAGACGCCACTCTCGTGGGCGGCTGAGAAAGGGTATGAGGGAATAGTAAAGGTGCTGTTGGAACGAGAGGGCGTTAATCCCGACCAGGCAGACACCTTTTATGGTCAGACACCACTCTCGTGGGCGGCTGAGGGCGGACATGAGGCAGTAGTAAAGATGCTTTTGGAACGAGAGGGTGTTAATCCCAACCAGGCAGACACCGAATATTGCCAGACGCCACTCGCGTGGGCGGCTCAGGGCGGACATGAGGGAATAGTAAAGATGCTTTTGGAACGGGCTGATGTTTGCACCGTTATGCCGGATAACACAAACCAAACTCTGCAGCCGCCGGCTCTCTCTGAAGAACACGATGCAGTCGTGAGCATCCCACGGGCGCGTGGCAATGTCAATTGCGCCGCAGCAGATCACGATAGCCCGACATCCCTCCCACCCTCTGCTGTGACTCGGAACGAGTGTGTGGTGGGGGTGCAACTCCGATCTCGCGATTCAAATACCAACATGACGGACTTTGATGGCCAATCTGAACCCCTGCCGGCAACCCACCATCAACAGCTGAGGCTTTCGGACCTTCCCAAGCCCGCAGAGAGTGGCCCCTCAGCCCAATCACGGCGGTGGCCCCAGTACACTCCCCGGAGGACTGATGCTCATCCTAACACCCAATCCTTCCCGCCACTTGCTGTCGACAGATTTTTTATCATCGCCTCTCTTGTTTGTCTTTTCGCTCTTTGCCTTTACTTCTTACCTTCCTCGTCACTAGATATATTCTCCTTCCGTAAATGTTTGCCAAGTGAAAGATTGGCTTAAGCGGGGTCTCCATAGATTCACAAATATAGTTCCATAAGGGTGTTTTTCTGGTTCTGCTGGCTATTCGCTACTTACCAACTTGTGTTTTGTTCCCCTTCTTTGCCCCTTTCCTCCATTGGAGTTCTGGTCAGGACACTGTTCTTGCTCATTCCTATTATTCGTGATGTTGGTATTTATTTTAGGTATTGTGGACAGCGGTTTACAGTACAGTTCTGTCCGTCACAAGTAATTGAGTAGGAATTGAAAGTAAACTAGAAGACCCCTTTCCCAGGCCCGTAAACAGCTTCGGTGGTTAACTCATGTGATTTCCACCCAATTTTGGAGCCTCTGTATTAGGTTTCGTGTAATATTTGACCTGATCAGCCATCTATTCCATCTTTCACAAAGTCTCGCTCTATACTACCGTAAAAACTCAAATAGAAGAGAAATGTGCTGGGACGTTGGAATTTCCCTCCTCAGCTAGCGAGGGGAAAACACCACCAACTCAGCCCCCAGTTGAGACAAAACAAAAGGAATATACGGGGCGCCTTACTAGGAGAGGCAACTCCAACGTCCTAGCACATTTCTCTTCTATTTGAGTCTTTACAGTATGATAGAAGGAAAGCAAACTTTTGGAGTTCCTAGCGCTCGGATAGGCTCTACAAGAGACATCGACGAAGGGGTCATGCGCACCCACGATAGCTATGTGAAGCGTTTCCAGCCATAGCATCTTTTAAATTGTAGTTTAAGCTTTCCGGACGAGAAGAGAGGTCGTTTTGAAAACTTCTCCTCTAAACGGCGTAGTGTATTAGGAGCTTCCCTATCAGGTAGTTTATCATATGTGGAGGAGCACCTGCATTAGGGATCATCCTGAGGGTTTCCACAAACCCTGCGTCAACTGTTCTACTAACGGTAGTAGCTTCGATAACCTCATCTTTAAAACCCAAATCCCCCCTTCTTTAATAATGCACGAAGAGCATCCACGTCTTATTTCTATATCGCCCGACCAAGCGGAATCCCCCACAGGTACGGATCCTGCTGGAACATATTTATTGGTACCATACCCGATTAAGAACCCCCAGGCTACTGACAAAGGTGGTTTAGAACAGGTGGCAACATAGTGTAAAAATCCTATCTCCTGTGCTCTCTTTCACTTCACCGAGATCGGGACCCGGAAGTCGCAACAGCATTGTGAGAAGATGGCCACTTTCTTTCCCTAAAGCAGCATGAATATACCCGAGTTTGACTGCAGTAGGCTCTTGTTCTCCCAAGTGGGGTAAAGCTATGAGATCGGCTATGGATCACGATGCCCTTTGGGAAGGGTTGGGGGCCGCGGGGGGGGCCTTGTTTAACTCCCCCCTTGTTTATTAATCATCGAATGGGGGAAAAGAATGGTTTGGCCTGAAGATGCAATAGTCCAACACTTCATCTGCCCAGAGACCCTCTTCACTAAAGGATCACAGAATATCACTCAAGCGATATCCACTGTTATTATATAATACCTTATCAGAGGGCGATTGGTACAAATGTGCAAGAAGCCCACTAGTCATGCCCATAGAGAAATTACAATGGAAAATTGCCCGGGAGAGTTCATACATAACTTGCCTTTGCACTATTATCAACTCACCGAGGCTTACCAAACCTAGCTCCAATCGGGGGGATGGATACAGTGGAAACTCGGTTAAGTTAACTGCGCTGCCTGAAGCCTACGTGCTCAGCGTATGATATGGCTCCCCACTTTAGAAATATCATCGCATATGGGGGTTCCAGAATTTGTAGTACCGGTAACCCACCTAGACGTCTGGTAGATGGCGGAGCTATGAGATAGTGTCTAAGGATGTTTGGCACGTTGGGATCCGCAATTTCCTGAATAGGGAGCTGGCAAGTGATCATCCGGATCCCCTCTGATTTCAACACCACCATCGGATTCTAGCTGCTAGGCTTCCTCTGACCTCCTTGAACCCCTCAACAGGAGTCAATACCGAGTGATACTGGATGATCAAATCCCCTTTGCCGCTTAACCATGGGACCGGCCAATTAACTCGTGACTCCCGACACGAAAGTTGGATGCAATGGCCTGAGCGAGATTATCATAAGTTATGTATATTGTATCACGGCACCCTGCTGTTAGACATCAATCAATGCACTTGTGCTTTGATAGCCTTCTGCGATATATCTGTAATTTGTAACCCTCCAAATATTTTCTTTCCCGTAGCTAACCTGCTTCTTTACACCACCAATATTCCAGCTACGCTTATTCCCTTACGCTCGAAGAGGTTCTATCGTTATCTACCAGTAATCAGTGGCTGTAATCTCCTCTTGATAGCATCTACACCTATAGTGTATTCAACGTTCAATAACATTCTATCGCTACCCCCAACCCTACCCGGAGAGAAAAAATAAAAATCTACACGTGATGCAGGATAAGTATAATATTCGTTCCTATGATAATATTATATGAAATACCTAGCTGGCGCAGTGGTTGGGATGTCAATAACCAATTAACCCCCTGCTCAATTAGCAGGCGCCTAGGAGTTCAATTCCTGCCTTATAAGGAATTATTATTGAGCGATCCATCATGTAGGGCAGGAAAAACAAGAAATCCTGCCCTATGGGGACTAGGGGTTGAACCCCTCGGACTTCCATAATGGGGCTATAAGGCAGGTCGGTCTTTCTACAAGGTGGTAGAATCCGACTCTAGGCGATACACCAAGGGGTGAAGTCCGCGATCGGCGTGGTATCATAGCAGAAAGAGAAAAAGAAGAAATCATCTTTTTCCCCTCCTGGGTTGGGAACAAGTAATTGTGAATCACAAACTCTTAGTATAGAATCCACCAGATGTATCGGTGAGGGGCCAATTGCCATCAAGGGGCCCTTTCATCACTACCCATCTTTGTAGGCTTTTTTCCCTATAATCAGAGCCCAATACCACATCACAGATCAGTGTCATTTTTTCTTGGGAAGCTAGTATGATATTACCCTCTGGGTGCAAGTGGGTGCTCGCCCTCAGCCCATCATAAACTTCGAGCTATTAGGTTCCACAAGAGTAATGGCATCTAGTATGATAGTGATAATAGTAGTAGTAACAATAATAATTGCACTCTTGATAGTATTCTTAGAGCAATTATTCTTTCCCTTGAATAATAAAAATATAGAGAGAGGCCCTAATAGTGCTACAGTAGTATTAGGGCTTCCAGTGCTATAATGTGTAGCGATTTAGTATTCAGTGATAATGGGCCACTGCTCTGCCGCTGCCGCTGGGTTGGATGGAGTGTGTGGTTGGCCCCAAAGCTTGAATACTATTGGAAGAGCGAGATTATATGATATCAGGGGGATCTGCAAGCCTGAAAGCTCATTGTATTCATAGTATGATTGCACATGCACCCGTGCTTTCTACAATTAAGTGGGGTTGTAGGCATTGATCAATCAACCCTAAGAATTAGATAGGGCTTCTGCTTAAGAAATTGATCTAAAGGTTTACCTCTGGCAACTGCTCGAAATTGGACCACATGTGCTCGTTGGCAGACTAGAACATGGAGTAGCAGATACCGCATGTCTTGTTTCCGTCCTATGAGGTTGTGGCCAATCTCTTAGTATTTGTGAAGAATGAAAATAGTTAGGATATCTCAGGACAGAATGATTTTGGAGCGAGACCTCGATAAAAGTGAAGAATCTCAGGATTATAGTCAATCTACAACTGATCCAGTTGAATAATCAACCTCTCAGCGATTTTATCAATCGTCATGATTCGGCGCCCACAGAAGGCACGCAAGTGTATACAATTGCTAGTACCTTTCCCGAACAAGATTAACATATTACACTATATCAGACTACCTTGTTGAAGTGCTCGCAGGAGGGAAAATCCGGAAAACAGGGATTCAGGAAGGAGATGGAAAAAAAATTCAATGCGCATCTGAGCGCCCATACAAATTCATGACTCCTGTTTTCTGGTATCATACTTCTTGCCTGCTGCGAGCACCATAGAATACAGTGTGGCTCGGAGCACTAGGGAGCCCTCTGCACATCTTTGGTCCGACGACTGGTAACGATACGTCCCTGTTTCAATTATTCCTATTCCAAGAGTGATTGTTTGATTATTTGATGTGACGGAATACAGCCACAGACGAATCATCTCGGAGAGGATCGAGTTTAATGGGGTTGTTGTTGGCTGTGGCCAACCTTTTTTGTTGAACCTGTAGGAAGCCTGGAGTGGCTGGAGAGTCTAATCAGTTCAGGCTGTTTTGGGCTCTCGCGTTTCGAAATCCTTGGTTATGTAAGCATCTCCACTGCCACGTTTGACCCCTTCTCAACACAACTTGTTGCCCTTCTCTTCTCTTACTCTCTTACACACACCTACCCTCTGATCTTCATCAACAACACCAAATCTCAACTGCAGTACGTGATTTAACAAGCAGGCTTTTCATCATGTCTTATCGTGGGAGCGGTGGAGGAATTACCGGAACAAATAATGTTCCTCTTGGAAACCGGAGAAGATTTGGCGAAGGAAGTACCGGAAGTAATGACTCACCATCACCAGCATCTGGAGGAGGTCCATCTTCGCGGGACGAACAAGGGGGAAATGGCCTCGCCGAGCTCAAGCGTGGAAGGTCGCCTGTTCGCTGTAAGTTTTTCTCCTTTTGTTCTCCGATTCTCGCGGGTTTCTTTATGAACGCGGCTCTAAACCCCATGACCATGTGCAGCCCACCCGGACGGTCCAAAAAAGAGAAAGAAGAAGAATCGCTGGGGCGATCAGACAGACAATAAAGCAGCTGGTTTAATGGGTCTTCCGACCGCTATTTTTGCTACAATGACAAGTGAGCAGTTGGAGGCCTATGCCCTTCATCTGCGTATTGAGGAGATCTCCCAGAAGCTCAGGATTAACGATGTTGTTCCGGCTGATGGCGACCGGTAAGCAACCTCCATTTCCCTATCAGCCGTTGGTAGTTCTAACCGGGCATTAGTTCGCCGTCTCCACCCCCGCAATATGACAACTTTGGTCGTCGTGTCAATACCCGGGAATACCGTTACCGCAAGCGCCTTGAAGATGAACGTCATAAACTAATCGATAAGGCAATGAAAGCCATCCCCAACTATCACCCTCCGAGTGATTATAGGAGACCCACAAAGACACAGGAAAAAATCTATGTACCAGTAAATGATTATCCAGAGATTAACTTTAGTATACTAACTCCCCTCCTAACATTTCTGCTATCCCATAACCATTCCACAAATGAGCTTGGTGACCTTTTAACCACAAAGTCATCGCCAGCTTCATTGCCTGCTCTATACGAAAAATATGCTTTAACAGTCCTTACGCACGCGCATAACTTAACAGGGAATCATCTCGCTAACCTCTAGGAATTTCTTCTGTTACTAATAGTTGGACTCTTGATTGGACCTCGTGGCAACACCCTCAAAAAAATGGAGACTGAATCTGGTGCTAAGATCGCTATCCGTGGGAAAGGATCTGTGAAGGAAGGAAAGGGCCGTTCCGATGCTGCCCACACCTCTAACCAAGAAGAAGATCTCCACTGCCTTATCATGGCAGACACTGAAGAGAAGGTTAACAAAGCCAAGAAACTTATCAACACCATCATCGAAACTGTATGTTATTCTTTGATTTCCCATTCGTTGTATTTCTATGCAATAAGCTCTTAACATTCTCCACATTAGGCCGCGTCGATTCCCGAGGGTCAAAATGAGCTCAAGCGTAATCAACTTCGTGAGCTTGCTGCCCTCAATGGAACTCTCCGTGATGATGAGAATCAAGCCTGTCAAAACTGTGAGTTATTACCTTTTCTAATATCCACAGCCCGGTGGACTAATGCTTTTGATAGGCGGTCAAATTGGTCATCGCAAGTATGATTGTCCTGAGCAGCGTAATTTTACTGCCAATATTATCTGCAGGGTTTGCGGCAACGCAGGGCATATGGCCAGGGACTGTCCCGATCGCCAGAGAGGCCAGGACTGGCGCAACAATGACAGAGGTGGCCGTGGCGGTGCCGCTGGTGGCTTTGGTAGGCCCGGGGCTGCTGGCCTAGGACAAGGAGATGCTGTGGATAGAGAATATGAGGTGGGTTGATTTTTCACGAGACCCATCGAGTTAATTGTACTAACAAACTGTTTAAGCAACTTATGCAAGAGCTCTCTGGGGGCGCTGCCCCTGCCATTGGTGGTGCTGCTCCGCAAGGTCGTATCGAAGCTGGTCCAGGTGGTCCTGACGGTGGCTATGGTGGTCGTGACAGCTATGGAGGGGGGGCATATGGTCGCGACAATCAAAATGACCAGGATCTTGGCCCCGATGGTCGTGCCCTGAAACCGTGGCAACGCGGACCTACTGGAGGACCCGCCCCATGGCAGATGGGTGGACGCGGACGCGGTGGAGCTCCTGGAGACAGCCATACCCCTCCTACCAATGCCCCAACCGGGCCGAGTGGTGCGCCTTGGCAATCTCAATCCCATGGGCCGCCCACTGGACCAGCGTCCTCTGCCCCTCCCCCTTGGGGTGGATCACACGGTATCCCACCGCCCCCACCTCCTGCGAGCGCCGCCCCTCCCTGGGCTTCTGGTGCTCCCGGGGCTGCTCCGGGCATGAGCTATGGCGCTTCTCCTTACGGTGCTCCTGTAAGTTATCCCTCACATAATATATGCTATCGGCCCATGCAAATACTCACGTTTCATTAGCCCGGAGGCTATGGCGCCCCTCCACCGCCCCCACCGTCGTTCGGCATTCCACCGCCTCCACCGCCTCCCGGGAACCCACCACCACCACCACCGTCTTCCTTAGCCCCGCCGCCCCCGCCACCACCACCCCCACCCTCCTCCAACGAGCCTCCCCCACCTCCTCCCCCTTCACACTACCGTTAAGGCCATTTAACATGGTCATTTTGGACAGAATGCAGGGGCAGGATTAAGGGAAGTCTGTTGTTGTAGGAAAGGTACGGTCAAACTTGTAATACCGCTGGGATTTTTATCGATTTTTTTTGTAACGCCTAAAGGAGGGGACTGGGGTGATGGGGTTGCAGGTAATTTCAAACAAAAAAGGGCTGGCTGACTTATTGACTATTTTCCTATTATGTGTTTCTTACTAAGATTGGCAATCGAATTTCTGCGACGATTTCCGTGTTTCTATTAAACTCAAGGACCCCTATTGGACGGATAGGAGGGGAATATAAGTCTGTAGCTGCTGTAGGATATCGTGCAGTGTCCGTAACGTCTTGTAGCGACAACTTAACGCTCGGCCGCATCTCATCCAATATCGTGATTATGTCCCCACTGAGCCACTCATTCAATAGTGGGGTTCGACCTTGAGAGGAATGGAGGATCCCATAGATTTATGCGTGAAAGTCTGGCAAACACAAGGATCAAAGATGACAATTTTTTCATAAAGAAAAGGTGCAACCCTAAGAGACAGATCCCGAGATGCTGCGCGGTCCCGCACGTATGTTCTAGATGGTCCTAAGCTTAGCTGGTCCCCCTCCTTTCCGTGTCATGCAGCAAGATTCATCCTGCGTAGCCGGGAGGAGAAAGCGTCTCCGTCGCTGCCGGTCATCGATGTCATGACTGGTACCCTTGCCTGAGTCCTCTATCGAGTTCTTCTACTCGTATAGGTGGCTCATCCCACGCTGTGGACCTAGGGTGCGGTGTTCGGCAAAAGTCTTGGTTAAACGGCATCCCTCGTTGACGGAGATTTCTATAGCCTGAGGGGGGATTACGCAATCGGTATCTGTGTGGCGGAGGGGCCCGTTTCCTCGGCAAGAGAAATTCCCTTTCAGGGAGACTTTGCAGAGTTAGCTGTACGATACCGATTAGAATATAGGGGCAACTTTGGGGGCGAACTCTGCAGGGAGTCAAATCTGCTGCTTCGCGGGGTTAGCGTAGAATAGGGAATGGTGACTTACCTGGCTAGGACGAGCATCAGACTCTGGCCCTTGGGGTCTGAGGAGAGCTTACTGTATTGTAGGATAGGCGGCTTGCCAACAGTGAGCAAAAGGAACCTCTCGGAAGGCCGCGACTGCGACCAGGCGTTGGAAATTGGTCCGTTTCCTCCATCCGTGGTAGGGGTGTCTCCGGGGTCAGCGATTTCTCTTTACATGACGTTCGGGCTCCGTGACCCGGAAACCCAAATTCGAAAAGCCATTACTATATTGCTCCTGATTAGAGTTGGCCATTTCTAGTATCTGCTCTTTCGGGCATATCACTGCTTCCATCGAGCTGCAGAAAACGTATAAGCCACACGTAAACCATTAACATGAAAACTTAAGGAAGATTGATACTTCGAATTAGTGACGGGGTGAAGTAAGGACACCGGAAAAACAGGCATCGCGCTATTGAGCATGGCCTGGGATGGCGGGTGATAGAAACCGTAGATTACTGAATCGTCAAACAGGATTACCCAATTCACCAGTAGATATATCGAGTGCTAGAGGGTTACGGTAGGTTGCCGGGCCATGGTCTTCAGCAAAAAAAGCCTGCCGGGATAGTATATATTTCGGTCCCCTCTTCTATCAAATAGCTGAATGATGGTTTCAAGTTTAGACGCACAAGGCCGGCTCAGACCTGTCTGCTGTGGGTTAGCGCTCCACCCAACCAATTTATCACCTACCGGTATATTATCCCACCGCTCCAATTATCGCAGCCTCCCTTAACATCTCCATTACTGCCATCTACAGTGCAATTACCCACACGGTCCCGTCTTCCACCTGCCCGGTTAGGCATTGACCCCAATGGTAACGTCAAGCATATAGCCTATTTGCCACAGTCGCCTCTATCAGATTTTAACTGAATACTACCTCGGAGCAGTAGAAATGTTTCGAGAGCCCCGAGCAAGCTGGGTCCATGGAAGGCCCCGCCTAGCGTGTGTTGCATTCGTCTTAGAAACCCGGCTCGATCATTGGCATCTTTGGGCGAGTCCGGGAATCGATCAAACTAGAAAAAAGTGACCCAAGGTTAGTTAAAGTCAGTGGGGTGGAAAGAGAGAAAGGAAGCTAGTATTTGGGTGAAGTTCTGCGAAAAAGTGAGCCTTCCCGAACCATATTTAATCAGAAAACTGGCTCAATGTTAGACTATTAATGTCCAAACTCTAAATTTCGTCAAAATCTTATCACAGAAAGATTGCCCACATCAGCATGTATCATACCTGGGAGGAATCAAATAAGGAACTAAGGTTTTCTTCGCGTTTTATCTCCTCCTGCCCCCAATTCGTGCGCTTGGTATATTTCTACAATAG
>Ga0307510_10012150_pt1 | contig 10208 bp, 8 predicted proteins | sample 12_EM_MG_FD_207224 | JGI IMG/M metagenome (GOLD analysis project Ga0307510, IMG submission 207224) | Populus trichocarpa ectomycorrhiza microbial communities from riparian zone in the Pacific Northwest, United States - 12_EM | ecosystem: Host-associated > Plants > Roots > Unclassified | place...
TATCATCTCCTCCACTTTATAGCATATATATTTAACTATACTTCTTTTTAAAGTCACAATACCCCCCATAATAGCTACAAATAAATACCAAAGCTGTTCATACATCAAATACATGATCTATAAGCTCTTATTACCTGGTCAAACTGTTACTTCCGTGGTTGGTTTCAATTTTCTTGACTTCAATTGTACACAATCTGCTAAATGATCTAGTTTGGAATAAAGTCAGTATTCAAGCGGTATTATTTTTTATTATAAATTGAAAACTTCATATTCTGATTCTCCATATTTAAAATTACTTTGTAACAGATTTCCAATGTGGTATCACTACTATTTATGCAGATATTAAAATATACATTTGATTTTCCAGTGGTTGCCATGAGGAGCCGTATCCCGGTGAAGAGTGGTTACTAGGTAAATGACGTTACTGATCAACTTACATAATAATATTATTATAATACTGGAAGAAGTGAAATAATGGGAGTTGCGTTCGCTGGTAGGGTCTGACTATTGGTATTTTTTTGTCTTAAGCTGGGTCTGGGGGGTTCAGTTTCCCCTCTGCCCAGAGAGGGGAATTGCTGACGTCTTAGCGTGAGGCTCATTTATTCTAGTTCTTGTGGTATATGATACCTTGTGTTTTTTTTTGTGGGGATTGATTGAAGGTATCATATTCTAAGAATTACTGCTATGAATTTAGTTTACTTACCAGAAGCTATCTGTGACGTTTTGGTTGAGGAGCTGCCTTAGGAAAGTGCTAGTGACCGGAAGAATTATGCGATTGTCCATTGTTCTATTACCGGTAATTTTATGAATATACTAAATTCACTTGTTGCCTCTCTCCAGGAGATAGTCTTTGTGTGTACCAGGGGGATTGCGTGATCTGTTCTCACTTTGCGGTATAAATGTCCAAGCAGTCAGGTAAAGCAGTAACGGATTCTCAGGGAAACTTACTAGAGATTGAGCAACTATTCCATACCGGATTTTCAACATTCGTCCATATCTTTTTGTCATATGATACCATAAAAACGTCTTGTACGGCAGCCTATAGTACCAAAACCACCACTACGCCCAAATCTTAAAACTTAAAAATCCAAAATGGTAAAAATCCCATCGACCATCAAAGTTCCATGGGGTTATTTATAATTGTTATCATGGGTAAGATTGGCAATGATTAATGCCCAGACTGAGAATGTTGCAAAGTGAGGAATGGAAAGAAAACTTTACAAATGAAGAGGAGAGAAAGCAAGGCTGTGAAACAAGAATTTCGAAGAACAAAAGCATGGAGGTCTGGCTGTGCCCAGGAGGGACTGCAACAGTACAAGCACAGCTAGGAGGCTGCTGGGAGGCGAGCCTTATGAAAAGAAATACTGAACGAAGATGGCAGGCGAACTAAGGTGTTTCCCTTATTGAATATGTAAAGTGATATTGGTTATCAAGTAGGCAGAAAGAAAACGAGGCTGAGACTAAAAACAGTTTGTTGTAGCCACTCGCGCGCACTGGACTCTCTATCACACAAACATCTGACATCAGCAAAAATATTAGCCTGCGTTCTGTGCGTTCTGTGCGTCTGACGCACCTGACGCTGGAACGCAAATCGGGAACCAGGACGCAACCACCCTACCACACAATGCACCTGAGGCAACCTGACCCAACACCTAATCCTCAGGACGCACTAGACGCAGCACCTAATACTCAGGACGCCATCTGACGCCAGAATACATCTTCCTGAGATAAGCGAAGGGTCTCCCCTTTACTCCTTTCTGACCTTGGTCACCTGGGTCACAATACATTTCATTCTGTCAAACTATTAAATTTACTACAAGAAGGCTTCTATTGCTCTAATAAAGAGGCCAATTCACATCCAAGCCTGAGACCGGCCCCCCCTGCGTAAGCCACACCCCTCCCTGGGACCCTATAGCTCCATGGGGAATTGTCGCCTCAGGACATAGCTTATACCTCCGTGTAGCTGGGATGGAGCCCAACAACGTCCCACAATCGGATCCAGGGTCGGAGCTCTGGTTGTGGAGTAATCTGCCATCGAGTTCTGGGATCGCCAGCATCCCACCCCATTCAGCCCGGTAACGTGGTGGGTAGAAGTCGCGGAGGGATCGATCTTATACCGTTGCGTAGCTGGCGTGGAGCCTGACAACCTCCCGGAATCAGATTCCAGATTCGTCCAACGGTCATGGAGGAATCTGCCATTGAGGTCTGGGATGGCCACGGTACCTATAAGACACCAGCCACAAGGGTCAGCGATTTCATGAGTTCTGATGCGACAGAGACGTCCCTTATACCGCTGCGTAGCTGGCGTCGAGCCCAACATTGCCCCGCAATTGGATCCAGGATTGGAGCAGTGGTTGTGGAGGAATCCTCCATCGAGTTCTGGGATGGCCAGCATCCCATCCCATTCAGCCCTGTAACATCATGAATAAAGTTCGCGGAGGGATGGACATTATACCGTTGCGTAGCTGGCGTCGAGCCTGACAACCTCCGGCAATCAGATTCAGGATTGGTCCAACTGTCATGGAGGAATCTGCTATCGAGTTCGTGGATCGCCAAGGTACCTATAAAGACAACACCCAGAAGGGTCAGCGATTTCATGAGTTTTGATGTGACAGATATGTCCTTTATACCACCGCGTAGCTGGAGCCGAGCCCAACACCCTCCTGCAATCGGGTCCAGGATCGGAGCAGTGGTTGTGGAGGAATCTGGCATCGAGCTCTGAGATCGCCAGCACCCGGCCTCTCATCATCATTCACCCCTGTAACTTCATGAATAATAGCCCTCTCAGGATGAATCTTATACCGCTGGGTAGCTGGCATCGAGCCCAGGAACCTCCAGGTGTCGGATTCAGGATCGATTGTGTGGCTGTAGTGGAGTGTTGAAGCTGTGGCCCCGGTGTGTCGATGTTGAGCCTGAGGCCCGGGGTTATGATGAAAACCGTGTCGCGTCGCGTCCAGTTTGAGGCTAAGTGCTGAGAAACCACCAGGCACTATGCTAGACTTGAGAGTGTTATGGCTATTACTCGCTTTCAGACTGGACTGAGCTGGCATTTTCGCTCATTCAAAGATGGTGTTCTGAAAATAGAACTCTGAGCGCCAGTGTGACTTGGCGTCCTTAGCGCAAATTTAAGATTAAGGGTATGATGGCTTTCTCACCAGGCACGAGCACTAACTATATTTTCTTTGCCAAGAAATACTCCTTGTTCACATCTGGGCTTGTAGACAAAGAAGGCTGAAAGGAGAATCAGGGGTAGTGGTGAATCCTGATGTGCGATGGTGTTGAGGACTAAGTCAGGATGCATGGGAGGCAGGGTTGCTTTGTTGCATGTGTCCAGACGGAACCCAGTATAGGCAAGGGTCTCCAGACGCACCAGACGCAACCAGATGTGGCGCATGGGTACAGGACGCACTGGACGCACAGGACGTAGAGTCCAGTCTAGGAGAGTCAGGACGCGACATGAGTGTATCTGATGCAGGCCACCTTTTTGCTGATGGATATGCCAGATGTTGAAATCCCCTGTATATTTCCTAGGTATATTCAACACACTAACATGTATTCTTTTACTTAGTTTGTGTTTCGGCTCCGCCTTCCCACCGCTTACATTACTATAGCTAAGATAGATATTAAGGTGTTTTATTGTGTATTTCAGGATAATATCTTGGGATTTAACATGTGCTTTCACATCAGGAGTTTAGGATTTACGGTTGTTTATGCATCTCTTATGCACCATCCTTGGTCATAATATTTCTAATAATCACTCCACACTCTTTTGTTTTCACACACATTATTTGGGATTTACTTGGCTGGATTTCAGGGTCAAACATGTTTGCACTTATGTTTTTTACATTGTTTTTCCTATATTTCTCTTGCGTATATGGACATATACTTTTCTATAAACAAGGTGCTACCGCCCACCTGGGTTAGAAGAATTAAGAACTGGAACTCCTACCAATCCCTTCTCCACCTTGTCCCTAAGCTTGCCTTGCGACCCCCCTCGGACTTGCGAAGTATCATCCATATAGAATAGATTGTGCCGCATTCCCATATTGAACACCAGTCATCCTCAACATATGTGAATGTCCCAATTACCTACTAGCTAATATGTCCTGGTATGGTATCTCAAGATAGGGTTACTCTGTCAAACCGCATGTAATAAAGGTAGAATCAGGTAGGGATAACCAATTCCCAATTCGACAAAGTGCACGGAGTATTACTCAAGGGTGCAAGGTGTGCCCCAGGAGTTGTGGTAAAAAGCTACACTATATCCTGAGGATCAGTGGACAATGGAACATTTCTTTACACGAACAAGTCTAAAGCCACAACTATATATACTACCACCAGGGTCCTCCGACAGTGAGTTCAGTCTTCTGAACGGTTCGGGGAAGCCATCATGGTTGTGAATACTAGGCCGACAACTAGCTCAGACTTGCAAGATCAGGTCCAAGACTAGTCGAGTCTAATGGTAGAAATTATACAAACCAGAGAGTTGTGATTGTTGAAACTGACTGGACAAGGCTCAGTCAGACTAGGTGGACCAGGTGAAAACTGAGTGATACAAGGTGCACTAATTTGCGCCTTCTGCGTTTAAAGGCAACCACTAAATTGTTAAAACCCTTACAGAGACCCTAGATGCAAGGCCAAGAGTAAATCAGGTGAAGACCTCAATCACTAATAGAGGTGTGTGGAAGTTCTCTCTCATTCACCCACACTCACTAGCACACTCCACTAACTCATTTGCTAATTGTATACAGAAGAATACATCTGAAGGAGAAAAGCTCCCTCATCTTGAATCAATCGCAACAGAGAGTTTTTCTCTTCAAAGTACATTCCATTGGTCTATTCCCCGACCTCGAAGGTATTTGGGGCAGGGGGGTGGTTGTCACTCTCATTGCTCATAGGATACCCAAATGCTTCACATTTTTCCGCTTTCCCTTGCTTTTTCAAAAACTTGCATAGTAAAAAACCAAGGACAAACATGATAGCTCCTATTACTCATTGTATTCGGACATCCAGCGTCTGTACACTCCTTCTTGGCTCTTCCATGGACTTCTATGCTAATAAAAGAAAGATAAATATCATTACAACCGCCATCGCGTGATACTTTCGGGGGTCTGGTGCATTTATGCAATAGTGTGAGAGAGACCCGGGCAGGACTAGTACCGGAGGAGACCTGACCACTAGAACTAAGCCGGTTTAGTCATTAACACCAATGCCAACGGACTGACTGGTCTTGGCCTCAAGACTTCACTGGTCAGACTATTCGGTACAATAGAACCCATAGGGACAGAGAGGATAATGCCAAGAGGAATAGACACGATAGGAGGGGCTCGGACCACTAGCGGCTGTCCTCCATGGGCCCAATTACTTGGGGGACTGCCGGCCATACATGCAAGGAATTTATTATAGTGCGACAAATCGAAACACGGCTGCTTCGGCTGACAGCATGGGAGTGCGAAGATTGCCGGAGGAGCTATATGGAGTATCAGAAGATGGTAGGGCGTAGGTAAGGACTGCAAGGAAGGCCACAGATAGCAGGTCTTAGGAATGATGGCTAGGCACATGTGGAGAAAAATGCGGGGTGTGGCCGGGAATTTCTGAGGATGGCAGGGGGTTGCAGACAAACTATGAGGGATATGGTGTATGGTCTACACAATGACCAGTGTGCCTGGGAGAAAACAAAGAAGGTTAAACAGATCATCAAGTGCTCCAAGTATCAAGATAATACCGAGCCAATCATCCGGCTACGAGCCTTATTTTTCCGTTAAAATACTTTGCTAAGTCTTGTGGTTTAATCCTAGTCATAGTGATGTTGCAACAAACCCAAAGAACTGAGACACCCGAAGTTAAATCGAAGCACAATGCCCGGGATTTTCCTGACGAGTTACAGGGAAACTCAATTGACCATCTTGGATTTGGATGTCTGCAGCTAATATGAGCGCTTGCCGACAACGATAGTGCTAGCGCCCTCTCCGGCAAGGATACTACCTTTACCTTGCAGATCCATACCAGTGGTTTCTAAGTTTTAATTTGACCAATACTTTTGACTTTTTTGTTTCTTCATGATGTATTCTTCCTTGCTTATTAGTTTACGAATATGGCACATGATGTGCCTGATGATAAACTATCAGTGAAATCAAATTAGGGACATGAACTTTCTGAGCATACCAGCGAAAGAAATGTAACAGGTAAGCCTTTTCTCCAACCATCTTATAGCCCTTTTTCTAGCATGGCTATTTTCTACTACCCAGTGATACCTATGACGATAATTAGGCCTTTCACTTGCAATGTTCTGTTGGTTGTGGAGATTTTAGGTTTTTGGATTTTGAAGTTTTAAGATTTGGGCGGAGTGGGGGTTTTGGTGCTACAGGCCTCCGTAGACCACCCTGAAATTCAGGCTGACTAAGTAGCGAACACGCCTTCATTTTTCCTGTGTACGTACGGTATTTCAGGCAAATATCAATCGGCAGAACTAATGGTTCTTGGTTGTCCTGGCTCTGCTTTTGGCATTGGGTGTTTCATATTCACTTAGGGTGAGGCTGGTCCAGTAACAGAGTTTGAAGAGTGATTATTTTGTATTCCCCTCTCATCCAGATTCGACCCAAATGAATCAGTTCCCCCCACTCACCAAAAAACCGCTATGGGCTGTCCTCTTATCTTATATCTAGCATCGCCGGAAATAATGTTTTGCCGCCAGCAATAGTTGCCTAATTGTCTTATGCGAGCCCACTTACTAACACTGGAGCCATTCACAACCAACCTCTGCTTGGAGAATCCCCGCCTTCGTGCTAGTAACTATCAAACCCGCCTTTCAAAAAAAAGCCAGCAATGATAAGCATCACCAAGCAGCCAAACTTTAGATCAATTTTGTTTCTTGACCCCCCACCAAATCCCCAAGTGATATTGTCAATTATATTGCAATTTCTGGCCCAGATCCCTAAAGTTTCATCCGATATCGCTCGCTTCCGCCTGGACAGATTTGTCGTCCTATTGAATTGTAAAAATAATCTCCCCTGTAATAGTCCTCTAGAATCCTACTTAGTCTAGAGCATTAAGTTCATCGGTCTCTCAAGGTTGTGGTGATTGACCCCTAAGCAGACTGGGATAGATATCGGCATGAATATGAAGGCACCTTTTGCCATGGTGTCCAACATTCCCTGTAAGGGAGGGTGTAATCTTTGACGGCGAATTGGAAATGGAGCAAGCCTCGAAATAAGCATGATGTCAGTTTCTTGTTTTGTTTTGTTATTACGCTTGTTTCTTCTTCTCCGCTGCTCATCGGAATGATTTGTGGCAAATTCAATGTTCAGGAGTCCAGTATTGTGCCTAGTGTTGTTCATGAGCCGGCTTGAGCAGCCAAGAAACCGTCAAGAAACAGCCAAGAGACCGGTTGCCATGAGAGTCAACCCGGCTCGTGGCACCCCCAGGCTCGAAGGGCTCGAGTCCTCTTGGCTCGTACGCAACGCTAATTGGGCCGTGGAAGGGAATGAGATGGATGAATGCAAAGAAAGGAAATCCGGAACGAAATAGAGGGGGTCTTTCATCAATTTATTTGACAATGACGGTCCCAATAATGTGGAAGTAGTGTTCGTTACAGGGTGGGGTTGGGCGGTTTTTTACTCGCAAGATCCTACCCTTACACAGGGCCCTGGGGGGTATTTTTCAGGTAATTCCCACCCTGCCCCCTTCCCTAGACCAAGCCGTACTTGTTACAACTTATTTTTAACAGGGGCCCATCTGGGGTATGGGTGTGGCGGGGGCCTGAGCGCAGACAGCTGCAGAGAATGCCAAAAGGACACCACCTCCCAGGCCGTTGAGTGGGGCAGGGCGGGGAAAAGGGCCAGGGGCCAGCATTTTACGGGCACCTGTCCGCCCCGTAATGAACTCTATGTAGAGGATCTAGCCTATTGTAACAGGAAATGAATATCTAATTAGAAAAGACCCATAGAAAACCCCTGTTAAAGCAATACCAACTCTCATACCGTTGTTGACATTTCTTCCCTATTCGCTTTTACATCCGACGAACCACCAGTTTCTCAGACTATTATCCAAACCCCATGCCCCCCACACAGTCAGTCAAGATAGAGAGCAGCTTTAGTGAAAGGGTGACAAACTATCCTACAATAGCAACATCCTAATCACTATTAGTCTTTATTGGTTCCTCCAAAGGGTTATCAATATCGTCCAAACGGTCATTGGCACGAGCAGCCTCTACATTACGATGAAGAAGCTAGATCTTCACCTCCCTCAGAGGATCATCAATCTAGTTCAAATGGATGTGAACTTCAACTCTGTCCTGTACTGTCTTATTGCTAAGGTTCTGAATTTCACTGTCAGTCTTGTAGGATTCATGACACATATCGGCACGAAGTTCCACAAACTGTGTACCAATATCGGAATAAACATCAGCACACTAGTGAACCAATTATTTGCCTCAATCGGAATGTACATGGCCACACTGTTGAACCAATTGTTTGCACAGATTTGAACAAACATTGCCACACTGTTGAACGAATTGTTTACTGAAATCTGCAAGAACATTGGCTCCGTGTTGAACCAATTGTGTGCCCAACTCTGAAAGGTCATCGCCATACGGTGTGACCAATTTTGTACCGAAATTCGGACAATAAGGACACATTGTTTAACCAATTGTTAGCACAAATCCACACCAAGATCCCGAAACTGTTGAACCAATTGTTGCCCGAAATCAGCACAAATGTTAGCAAAATCTGGGGATTTCTGTTTCGCGAAATGGGCATTGATATCTGGAAACCGTCTGGTGACCTCTTCACGAAGATCACTCTAACAATCCTATTGTTGCGCAGGTATGGAACAGGCAATGACAGTTGTCTCCTGCATAAGCGAGTCTTGTGTTTCTCAATCCAGGGGTAGTGAGGTACTATCTTGTCAAATAGTAAGTAACCAGCTGCATTGTTTGGAAGAATACTATCTTGTCAGAGAGTAAAAAGGGTGGTCTGTTGTGTCTTGATTGAACTATCACAATATCACTAGATCCAGCAACTGGTCGGTAAGACTATCACAATACTCTCCGGGTTCTTAGAGCATAGATTCTGGTAGCGGAGGAGTGTATGGAGAGAGAGAAAGAGTAATTGCATCCAACTTCTAGTATAGAAAGGGGCTTACATGATTGCGTGAAGATATCTCTCAGTCGGAACCAAGCCCTTAACATATGCATCTTCTCCCAACCCTGACCCTGGTGACTCACCACCTTGTGTCATGCTACCTCTATGACTCATTGTGAGGCATTGCGTCTAATCTATCAGCTGACTCTCTTGAGTCCCCTGCGCAACATCCTTTAACCAATCAAAACCCTTAACCCAAGTCATGTGCTCAAATGAGTCGCATGCGTGAAACTCATGACTCATAATCTGAGTCATGTGCGAAAGTCATTACCTCATATGATTTCACAATCGTAAGTTGTGAAACAATCAACTAATGATAATATAACAATGACTCGCAAGTGCGCAGTCATGTGAAAACTATGAGTCAAGTGATATTACCATGTAAAACCAACATAACCTGTAACTAATAAGCATTAGTCATTTGAAATCTGCCTTCCTTAGTCACGATTTGGGACAATTGATGCCCTCTTAAGCCAACCTGGCCTTAATATGCACAAACATTGTCACAAAGTAACCCGTACCTCATAAAATTACTTGCATAGTTGCTAAAACATTGCCTCTATAGATTCTGGAATCGGAGCTGTCACTTCCATTGGAGGCATGATCCGGCTTAGTGAGAGTCGTTCTGCACCTAGTTGGATGTCAACAAACGTAGGGCGTACTCTTGGCTGCCATTTAGTTTGAAATGCGGTGAGCCATGTTTGGCAGGCTTACCTGCAATCTTGGCTACAGGTTGTCTTCGATTGATGGTGTGTACACTTTCATACATAGTGGTGAGTCAGGAGGTCAGTACAGCTGGTACCGACAGTGGTGTTTGCTTCGAGCTTCTATTAAATAGTTAGCAACTCAAGAAGCATATAATTAAATTAAGAAAAACTCACTCACTATGAGGTAAATGGGAAAAACAAGCACTGTCTAATGGGCTGGTTGCTCTGGCCTTGGGTGGGTCAAGGACTTCGTGGCTTTCTCTGTATTGTGCAGGCAAACACTGATGTTATATCAGAATCAAACACAGCTAAGCAGTGGTGTGAGGGTGTGACATGCATTTTATGTAAGCTCCCGGGCACA
>Ga0307510_10012151_pt1 | contig 10207 bp, 4 predicted proteins | sample 12_EM_MG_FD_207224 | JGI IMG/M metagenome (GOLD analysis project Ga0307510, IMG submission 207224) | Populus trichocarpa ectomycorrhiza microbial communities from riparian zone in the Pacific Northwest, United States - 12_EM | ecosystem: Host-associated > Plants > Roots > Unclassified | place...
TGGTCTCCATTTTACCATTTGCCATATCTCATCACAATGAAAAAAATGACGGCATAGGAGAGGTCCAGCACCCGCATGTCATCAAAAGTTTCTGGCCTCGGGAGAACACCGGTGCTTGACAAACAACCGACAAACAACCCTCTGCCCATGCCTGACGTAATCTACCCTCCCTCTCCGCAGAACATCTTATTGCTGCCGTTTCCCTTTTCCAGTGCCTCCACGTACAAAATGCCCATATGTAGGCACCTCTGTGCAGTGCCAGGCTACTTGTATTTATCCGTATCACTCGGAGATCCATAGAGGACAAGCGGAATAAGGGTGTGGACGTACGATCGGTTATGAACAGGCGTGTCTTTTGGCGACGTCACCTCGTTTTTGCAAGACGTCCTGATGCCGTCTCCACCACCCCTCCCCAGCACAAACAGCTCGCTTCTGTTCCAAATCAAATCACAAGGACTCGCGTAAATTGTGCCGTAAACCTGGTCCAGACGTTCATTCCTGGTACACGCAACACCTGGGCTTGGGCGTCTGATACCAATCAGCTACTCTAACTGGTCGATTTGACCAGGGTCCTGGCAGGCATACAGACGACACGCGCGACCTATAAAGGTTGGACGATGGCACTTGTGTCCCTGGTTTCCCCCACCCGATGTCCGTATATGACCCCTACCGCGGGCGATTCAGCCTACACAGGTCCCCCTCCTCAACCTACTCCCACTCCTATGCATCCTCCAGTCCATACAGTGCCTACACAGACGACTGGTACTCCAGATCCCTACAGCCGGGCGCGGGCGTAGTCTCGGAAAGGATGTACTACAGTCTCAATGGCAAGCTGATTAGGTCGTTCAAAATCCGAAATTACAGGGTACGTCATTCCTGCTTGCGCCCACGACCGTCATCCCGATGATTGACTCTCGATCTAGAGGGCACAGAAACACGTTCTAGACTTGTTTCCCGACATGATGCAAGGCATCGCCTCCACCCGCATCCAGTTCTATGTAAACCGTCCTGGACTTTCCGGCGGACGCTACGTCGGCTTCAAATCGTACATATCCAAGCATGCATGGCAATCCGAAATAGAGAGTTTGGCGGAGCATGAGACAGTGGTGATCGAGGTTCGGCCAAGTATTTCATTCTCAGAGTCCGTCTCTAGTTACTTCAATCGCACACGGTTCGTCTAAATTAGGTATATTTTGTATTTCTACGCCGCGACGGCGTCTCCATCGATCGATATCATGTATAGAAAAAGACTATTGGGCTGTGGTGTAGTAGATCACCTGTACATACGCGACTCGATTGTCATCATGTGGGTTCGTCGTATGACCTTCATGCCTATAATTGATAATTGCAATTTTCAACGGCAAGCATCCTCGCAACGCCCCTACGGTCGCGTCGCACGTCCCAGCAGACAACTCAGGCCCACTGTCCTCCCGATGTGAGATGGGTGGAGGGCATGCAACTTGAAACGTGTTTCCTGCGCGGCGTCTGGATTCCGGTGCTTAGCTTACTATCACACTAGCATGGCAGCCTGGTGGCTCAAAATCCCCGCACAATGACGCTCACGCACCACTCCTTGCCCTAACCACTAATTCCGCAGGACTCGCTCCGTGGGAGGTGATAGCGCTTTGTTTACATGCTGCATCGCCTCATCTGCGTCATACCCTTTCAGGGCCGATGTCGGAAGGGCCCAAATTGAGAGTCCATCCCCACCTTTTTATTTTCGCATTTGCATGACTACCGCTTGGCGCAACTCCAGAGATGCGATGGGTGTGTGGAACTTCTAGGTGTAGGTGGGAATGGATCAGGGATAAGGTGTGTGATGTTGTTGGTTGGCGCTTCAGAGAGTTCTATGAGTGGTCACCATCACCGATAAGAATCTCCTCGGTGGCTACCTTAATTGGGGCCACCCAGAGCCTAGGACAACTTATTAGTCAAGGTGATACCTCGTTGGCATGCATCCGGACTTTGTAGGCTGCAGCCTGGACTTTCCTTGAACATGATAACGATCCGAACTATCCCCAGTACTTTATCAAAGTTCCCTGACTGTTTGTTTTGCGGTGACCAACCGACCAAGCTCCCTACTTTTCTTTGGTCTATGCGAACCCCTCTTTTTCATTTATAGCACGGCGCTTGTTTGAACGTACAACTTGAAGGACGGATGCCAGTGTAAGCTACGGGTAAAAACTCACGGCTTGTTTTGGCTCGCGCTGGCGACCATGACCCTCCAGCACCGTGCACATGAAGTCCGCCCATGGAGGCACCAGGCTCTGACCGATGGGTGAGGGTGCTCTCTGCTGATGACGTGGGGCCATGTTGGCCGGTTGCGGGCATGCTCGCACTCTCCAGTCCGTCTGTCGGAGGGCTATGTCGGGGTTTTTTGGCAGCCAACACCCGGCTGATGATGCCGGGAGATCGCACTTGAGAACGCCACTGCATGCTCGGTATTGCTTCAAGAGAGCGTCGTGCCGTCATCGCCTTGTTTTGGTCTGCTTGTGATGCGGTGACTATGAGCGCGATATGTCCGCCATGTTGCTTGCGCTTGCCATGATTGTGGTCATGTGGTAAATTGGGTGCGCGGTACCCTGTTCCGCTCATTAGCGCTTAGCAGCACGGCACGCAAGGAGTTTCATATTACATAATCTTTATATGGAAGGTGGTTGGCTTTGTGCTCTCTGTTCCCATGGACTCGCATATCTCGGCTTTCTGAGACCTATTGCATGCCAAGAACTTAATAACCTAGCCTTTGCGCTTTCTACAAGTCGATGGAATCGAACGCAACTGAAGGTATTGTGCATACTGATGACGCATCTGAGCTTGGAAGATAATGAACGTGCGTTGGGTTCGTCAAGCGCATCAAGCTCCAACGAGTCGCAACGACCATTAGTAGTCCGTGTAGATGAATAACCGATGGATGATCTAGGGAAAAAAACAAAAAAAACCAAAGCGGTATAAAAGCCACTCTGATACCTGCCCCCAATTCTCTAGCCGTTGCTCGCCCTTTCCTTCTCTGATAGGTACTGGTTACCGCCCTTCGTCAATCCTTTCTACGCAACCCTCTTGCTCATATCTCAAAGACTTTTACGACATTTGAAACAATGCGTGCCTCTACTGCTACTGCTATTTTAATCCTCGCCGCTAGCGTCGCCCCGTCTGTTGCGCTCCCGTACGCCTCTCCTCTGTTGCATCCGCAATGTTCGAGTTTGACCCTTCTTTGCAGATATGGGTCTAGGCCGCCGCCTCCGCCGATAAAGACCACCCTTCTGCCCCCAAGCCCTCCTCCGCCTTCTTCGATGTCTTCGGTTGGACTTAGCCCGGGACTCGCGAATATACCACCCCCAGTCCCTCCGAAGTCTCCTTTGCAGCCATCGTCTGCGGCCGCATCACTTGGGCACTCATCGCTTGGGAACCCCCAGCTTGGGCACTTATCGCCTGGGCAGTCCCAGCTTTGGAACTTACCGCCTGGGTCCACATCGCCTGGGCCCTTATCGCCTGGGTTCTCATCGGTTGGGCACTCATCGAACCCATCGTCTGTGGGCGGATCGGTTGGGCACTTATCGCCTGGGCCCCCACCGCCTCCGCCCAAATCGCCTGGGCCTGCATCGCCTGGGCCCGCATCGCCTGCGCTCGCATCGGTTGGGCACTCATCGCCTTGGAGCCCACCGCCTGCGCACGCATCGCCTGGGGGTCCGTCTAACCCTGCGCCAATGCAGCCTGCCCCCGAAAAAAAAAAGCCTGGTCTGAAGAAACTGTTCGGGTTCGGCAAATCGAAGAAGGGCAGGGCTCTTATCGCCGACCGTGACGAGGTAATTGGTCAACCCTAGTAGGCTATTTTTTTTTCTCTGCCCAAGTGATGGTTCAAACGTTCATCCCTCTGCACCCGTCCCAGTTCGCGCCGCGAGTTGCTCGAGCGCTTTGATGAGCTAGTCATGCTCGCTGCTCGCGCATACGAGTACGAGCAGGAACGCCTCGCGACACCCATGGACAATTTAGATTGATACATATTTCGAGATGGTGGGACTTTCTAGAGTTGTTCACGATACCCGTCTTGGTAAATTTCGTATTCGATTGATAAGATATACGGTGTCCCAGTTCCACTCATTAGCTGCAGCACGGATCAGTTGTTCGTTGCGGAATGTCATATTACATAGGAATCGTTCTTTATATGGAAGGCAGTTGACGTGGTGCCCTCAGTTCCCATGTCTGACTCGCATGTGTTCTGGGACCCAATGCATGCCAGGTAGTGATTTGCAAGGCTCGGCTTGAGAATCCTGCAAGCCCGAGCCGAGCCCTCGAGCTTCAAGCCCAGGCTTTCAGCGCCTGCGGGGTGAAAGTCTGCGATCTGCAATCAATTGCAATGCTTATCTAATAACTGTACAGTTTTACAGCTATTAAGGCCAAATCCAAGGACATGTGATACTGTAGGGTAGTGCCCGCCAACTCGACAAGTCAGCTTGCCTTCGCACACCATCATGCCTCCACTCCCTTGTCCGCCAACTCCATCTCCATCGCTTCGGTCTACCCCTTGTCTTGTCCTCCTCAAGTTCTCTCTTGTCTCGCCTCAAGCTCTAGTGCCGAAGACACCCGGACCGCCCACTCTCGCTGCATTGAGCATTGAGCTGTCAAGCCAACTGCGTACACAACGCCTTGTCAGTCGGACCCCCTCTTGGGACCACATATCACTGCAGTCACACCTTACAGTTTTTAGGACTTCCCTTCCTTCCTTCGTTTAGAACTTCAACTCTTCTTTTTTCATTTCCCTCTTCCCACTTAGCTATCGAACATGGCATAACACCGCTCCCTTTTCGACCCTGTGCACCTTTGGTACCATACATTCACTGCTCATTCTGAACACTGAACACTTTTGGTATCATCGCCATGTGGTCTGTCAACGGCAGACTGACTTCACATTCCCTCTTTCCTCTTCTTATCCCTTCTGCTCACCTCTGGTAGCATACTTGTATTTAACCCCCTCACCTGGCCTCGGTCAAGAAAGGCGCACCTCAGAACCCTCTCATGTAATAAATAGACCACCGTTTTTTCATCTTCTCGTTCGTGTGCCATCCGAGTCGTCGCCCCAAGCCTCCGCTTTACACCTTACTAGGATCCCCTTCACATGTTTTTGGCTTTCGGAAATATGGCCTCTCTCTCTCTCCTTCTCCCCTCACGCCTTCGCTTTCCTTTCAGGATCGCAGACCTGCCTTGAAGTCCGGGCTTAAGCCCGAGCCGAGACTGAGCCGAGCCCGAGCCCTTGACCAGGGCTCGGCTTAAAGGATTTGCAAGCCCGAGCCTTATCAAGCTGAGCCCAAGCCCGGGATATTGAGCCGAGCCGAACCCTGCAAATCACTAAATTGCCAGGAACTTAATAACCTAGCTTTCATGCTTTCTAAAACTCGATGAAATCGACCGCAACTGAAGATATTGTGCATACCGATGACGCATCTGAGCTTGGAAGTTAATGAACATGCGTTGGGTTCGTCAAGCGCATCAAGCTCCAACGAGTCGCAACGGCCATTAGTAGTCCGTGTAGATGAATAACCGAAGAAAAAACAAACAAACAAGCAGTATAAAAGTTACTCTGATACTTGCCACCAATTCTCTAGCTGCTGCTCACCCTTTCCTTCTCTAATAGGTACTGGTTACCGCCCATCATCAATCCTTTCTACGCAACCCTCTTGCTCATATCTCAAAGACATCAACGACATTTGATACAATGCGTGTCTCTACTGCTGTTGCCGTTTTAATTCTCGCTGCTGGCGTCGCTCCGTCTGTCGCGCTCCCGTACGCCCCTCTCTTCTGTTGCATCCGCAATGTTCAAGTGTTACCCTTTGCAGATCCGGGCGTGTTCCTGCGCCCATGGGCCCACGGCCTCAGCAACCGCCTCCGGCGCTTTCTCAGCTGAAAAGTTCTGGGGTGTGGCCTCTCAGTAGGCCCAAAGGCCCACGGCCTCCGCCTGAGCAACCGGCGCCGCCTTCTCCGGCGCTTTCTCAGCTTTCTCTGCTTCAGCTCCCTCACAATGCTCCACCTTATCCCGGGACGCCTTCTCCGCTTCATCTTAATTTCGTGTCACGGCCTTCTACGCCTAGGGCCCCAACGCCCCCAGTGCTTGCGAGGCATCCGTCTGACCCTGAGCCTGCCCCCGTAGAACAATTGCAGAAACTGCCCAGCAAATTCCGGGGCAGGACTCTTATCGCTGACAGTGACGAGGTAGTTGGTCAACCCTAGTAGGCTATTTTTTTTTCTGCCTAAGTGATGATTCAAACGTTCATCCCTCTGCCCCCGTCCCAGTTCGCGCCGCGAGTTGCTCGAGCGCTTCGATGAGCTAATCATGCTCGCTGCTCGTGCCTACGAGTACGAGCAGGAACTGCCTGCGACACCCATGGACAATTTAGATTGATACATATTTCGAGACGGTGGGGCTTTCTGGAGTTGTTCACGATACCCGTCGCGGTAAATTTCGTATTCGATTGATAAGATATACGGTGTCCCAGTTCCATTCCTTAGCTGCAGCACGGATCAGTTGTTCGTTGCGGAATGTCACATGACACAGGAACCATTCTTTATATGGAAGGCAGTTGACGTTGTGCCCTCAGTTCCCATGGCTAACTCGCATGTGTTCTGAGACCCAATGCATGCCAAGAACTCAATAACCTAGCTTTCATTTCTACAATGTAAAGTGGGCTGTGCTGTTGCGTACGGAAAGCACTCGCATACGGGGGTAGTAGCTGATACTGACTCGATCCCATCTCCTCCTCGTCAAAGTCTCTTCGTATTCGTCATTTCGTATTCGTCAGCAGTGGCACCATCGCGTGCTCATTTCACCTCTGATCAACATCGCCACACGTTCGCCTCCGTCGCGCTTTTCATCTTACCCATCTTTCCTCGCGTTTTCCTCCTTACTTTTGCGTGCCATCGCCTATTCTCCCTCGCCTTCGATCTATCGACGCTGACTCTGAGCCGCTGTGCCGATCAGCTTTGACTTTACGAAGATCTCGCCTTCTCGCCTCAGGCCCAACGACCGCTTATCATCCATCATCATCAAAATCAAATTATCTTCGTTCCCCCATTTATCACGTGGCTCTTCCTTTCTTGGATTAGCTGGTAATTCCTTTCTCTCTATTCTTTCTTCTAGACTCTGGTCTGCCCCACAAAACTCACTCGCGGGACTAACAACTTCGCTTTAACAAGTCAATGAAACCGACCGCAGCTGAAGGTATTGTGCATACTTATGATACATCTGAGCTTGGAAGATGATGAACGTGCGTTGGGTTCGTCAGGCGCATCAAGCCCCAACGACCACACAGTACGTGACACGTGTAGATGAACAACTGATCCAGGATAAAAAACAAGCAGTATAAAAAGCTACTCTGATACTTGCCACCAATTCTCTAGCTGTCGCTCACCCTTTCCTTCTCTGATAGGTACTGGTTACCGCCCATTGTCAATATTTTCTACGCAACCCTCTTGCTCATATCTCAAAGACTTTATTTATAACGACATTTAAAATAATGCGTTTCTCTACTGCTGCTGCTATTTTAATTCTCGCCACTGGCGTCGCTCCGTCTGTCGCGCTCCCGTACGTCTCTCTCTTCTGTTGCACCCGCAATGCTCAAGTTTTACCCTTCTTTGCAGACCTAGGCCTCTGCCCAAGCCTCCATCCGCAATCCCTCCGCCTCTTCGGCCTCTCCCCAGGCCCAAGCCTCCATTCACAGTGCCTCCGCCTCTTCGGCCTCCTCCACCCCCTCCGAATTCTCTTCTGCTTTCTCAACCCCCTCTGACTTCTCCGCCTCCTCCGCTTTCTCCGCTTCCTCTTTCTTTCATTCCTCCGCCTGTTCCGGGCCCACCCCAAGTCCCTGCGAAGGTCAAGAAGCTAGAACCTTTGAGGCGTCCGGCTGACCCTCCGGAGCCTGCCCCCGTACAAAAGTCTTTTTTGCAGAGACTGTTCGGGAAACTCCGGGGCAGGACTCTTATCGCCGACAATGACGAGGTAGTTGGTCAACCCTAGTAGGCTTTTTTTTTTTCCGCCCAAGTGATGATTCAAACGTTCATCCCTCTGCCCTCGTCCCAGTTCGCGCCGCGAGTTGCTCGAGCGCTTTGATGAGCTAATCATGCTCGCTGCTCGTGCGTACGAGCGCGAGCAGGAACTGCTCGTGACACCCATGGACGATTTAGATTGATACATATTTCGAGATGGTGGGCTTTCTGAAGTTGTTCACGATACCCATCGCAGTAAATTTCGTATTCGATTGATAAGATATACGGTGTCCCAGTTCCACTCATTAGCTGCAGCACGGATCAGTTGTTCCTTCATATTACATAGTAACATTCCTTATATGGAAGGCAGTTGACGTTGTACCCTCAGTTCCCAGGTCTGACTCGCATGTGTTCTAAAACCCAATGCATGCCACGAACTTAATAATCTAGCTTTCATGCTTTCTACAATGTAAGGTGGGCTATGCCATTGCATATGGAAAGCACTCACATACGGGGGTATTAGCTGACACTGACTCAATCCCCGCGAGAACCACATCTCCCCCTCGGCAAAGTCTCTTTGTATTCGTCAGCCGTGGCACCATCGCGTGCTCATTTCACCTCTGATCGATCAAACATCGCCACACGTTCGCCTCGCGCTATTCATCTTTCCCATCTTTCCTCGCGTTTTCCCTCACTTTTGCGTGCCATCGCCTAAGTTTCTCTCATGCCTTCGACCTATTGACGTTGATTCTGAGCCGCCGTGTCGATCAGCTTCGACTTTACGGAGATCCTCACCTTCTCGCCTCAGGTTCAACGACTGCTTATCATCATCAAATCATCAAATCATCATCATCTCCTTTGTTCCCCCATTTATCGCGTGGCTCTTCCTTTCTTGGATTAGCTGGTAACTCCTTTCTCTCTATTCTTCTAGACTCTGGTCTGCCCCACGAAACTCACTTGCAGGACTAACAACTTCGCTTCAACAAGTCAATGAAATCGACCGCAACTGAAGGTATTGTGCATACTAGTGACGCATCTGAGCTCGGAAGATGAACGTGCGTTGGGTTCGTCATGCGCATCAAACCCCAACGACCACTAGTACGTGACACGTGTAGATGAACAACTGATCCAGGATAAAAAAACAAGCAGTATAAAATGCTACTCTGATACTTGTCACCAATTCTCTAGCTGTTGCTCTCCCTTTCCTTCTATAATAGGTACTGGTTACCGCCCATCGTCAATCCTTTCTACGTAACCCTATCTCGACTTTTACGACATTTGAAATGCGTGTCTCTACTGCTGTTGCCATTTTAATTCTCGCTGCTGGCGTCGCTCCGTCTGTCGCGCTCCCGTAAGCCTCTCTCCTCTCTCTTCTGTTGCATCCGCAATGTTCAAGTTTGACCCTTTGCAGGGCCGGGCGTAGGCCTCTGCCACCGCAAAAACCTCCGCCCACAGGCCCTCTGCCTCCTCCTCCGCCTCCTCCGCCTTCTCCGCCCTTTACGCCTCCTTTGCTTTCTCCGTCTTCTCCGCTTTCTCCGCTTTCTCCCCATTCTCCGCCCCCAACGCTCCCTCCGAGTCATCCGATTTCTGAGCTCCGTCACTCTTATTCGTCTCCTGAGCTTTCTCCGCTTTCTTTTCATTTCAGTCGTCCGCATTCTGCGCCCCCACGGTCAGTCCCTGCAAAGGTCAAGAAGCTAGAGCCTTCGAGGCGTTCGCCTGACCTTGTGGAGCCTGCCCCCGTACAAAAGTCTACTTGGCAGGAGCTGCCCGGCAAACTCCAGGGCAGGACTCTTATCGCCAACAATGACGACGCAGTTGGTCAACCATAGTAGGCCTTTTTTTTTCTTCTGCCTAAGTGATGATTCAAACTGTTCATCCCTCTGCCCCCGTCCCAGTTCGCGCCGCGAGTTGCTCGAGCGCTTTGATGAGCTAATCATGCTCGCTGCTCGAGCGTACGAGTACGAGCGGGAACTGCTCACGACACCCATGGACAATCTAGATTGATACATAAAGAACGGCGACGACTCCTTGAAGCCTGCCATGGTAACTTTTACAAGTTGATGTCTCATGCCGGTGTGCCGAGGGTGGAGAGCGTGATCCCGGTCAGTTTCGATGCAGTCATTGGTTCCACAAGTCTAGATAACTAGTTTGCCAAACGTGAAGCCGATGTTTTGAACAAAAAGGCTTGTTCGGCCTCACGTTTGTCAGTCAGCGCACGCACTGCTTCCACGGGACT
>Ga0307510_10012152_pt1 | contig 10207 bp, 9 predicted proteins | sample 12_EM_MG_FD_207224 | JGI IMG/M metagenome (GOLD analysis project Ga0307510, IMG submission 207224) | Populus trichocarpa ectomycorrhiza microbial communities from riparian zone in the Pacific Northwest, United States - 12_EM | ecosystem: Host-associated > Plants > Roots > Unclassified | place...
CATCACAGATGAAATTAACCCATACCATCATTCTTCAGACATTGTCACGGCTCCACGTCTGCGCGACTTTGGCCTTCTCGCAGATCATTGGTTCAATTTGTGTGATGGTCGCCCGCGCCACTGCCCCCAATAGAATCGGTCCAGAAAGTGTCTTCCCAGACGCAGGGACGTGGGACTTCCAGACCGGACTGAAAGCGAGTCCATTGGCTTCGGGCCCTTTCTGGATTGCACTCACCTGCCAGCTCGTCATCGTCATCGGGTATTTCTGGTTCTACCGCAAGGAGCAGCTAGGTTAATTCATTAGTTTATTTTGTCTGAGATCGTCTATGCTGACATGTTGCACTAGCACGTCCATGATGGCGATATCTTTTTTGTATCTGCCTTGCACGTATAGTGGTTTATTTTTTAATTTCGGACTTTTGGATCCGTTCTGCGTTGTCGAACACCGTATTGACTCTAGCCTGAGGCAAATTCGCGCCGCGCTTGTGTGGTGAAGCAACGACTCGCGGAAGGACTCGCCACTGGTCACGCGCTCGGCACGTGATCGCCGCTCATCCGTAACACTGGCCAGTGGCAGATCCGATTCACCGATCGCCCCTCCCAACTGGCAATCCCCCTCCTGCCCTCTTCACTTGGAAACCACCTCCGAGACTTCTTAAACAATTATCTCCATTGTCGAGACGATTGTCTTTTTCCCAAAGTCGCTCTTGTTACTTCCGACTACGACTTATCTCACCATCACTCAACTCAAGTCACGATGACAAGCAGAGCACCTCGGGGCGGACCCGCGGCGGCAGGAAGGGCGCTCGAGGCTTATCCTTTTCAACATCATGTTGCACGAGGTGGTCGACGTAATCAAGGAGCATCAGGCGGCTTCTGACGCGGAAGAACCTCGAGCACAGGTACACTCCCAGTCGGATCAAGACCCTCCGCGCCGAGCGTCCCACCTTCATGCAGTACAAAGGCCAGCGCCGAACTCGAGCACCTCGCACGCGTCCTGCTGCGCGCATACGAATGGACGGACCACCGCGCCAAGCTCGCACGCAAGGAAGCCCAGATAGCCGAACGGGAACACCAACTCGACCAGGCGCTTCCTGGGAAGGAACGAGCGACGCGCGAGGCTGGTGTCGCAGAGAAGGATCGGGTTAATGTGCAGACACAACATGATCGCGAGCTGAAGAATGGTAGAAAGGTCACGTGGACGGAAGAGGAAGTCAAGGAGCTTCGAAAGGTCATGATCAAGTTACGTACCAAAGCAGAGATTAAAGAGCTTGCCACCAAGGAGGAGGAGGCTGCGCGGAAGGGGTCTTGGCGTGAGCTCAGCGAGGTGCGCGCGTATTCTCTTCTCGTCGCTTGCTTTCACGTTGGCTGATATATCATCTAGCTCGAAGCTTTACTAGCGGCGAAAAAGGAGCAAGTAGATGCTGTCATGGCCGAGCACAATGCCGTTAAAGAAAGCATACTGCGACGCAGACGGCCTCGCCACAGCCGAAGACCTCCTCCTGGCACTCCTCACAGGTCTCGCCAGTTCCGCAGCACGGTCTTCTGTTGGTGGTGGATACATGGGCCAGATTGCGGGCGTCCGCGCACGACTGGCGCAGCCGGCTGCCAAGGAAGAGCAGGCTTGCCTGAAGCTCGACATGAGTAGGCATGAGCTTGGGGAGCTCGAGAAGCGGTGGAAGGCGGTGGAACTGGAGACAGGTCAGCGGTCAGGGCGAGTGTGACATCAGGACAATGCAGGCCGAGGTCGAGAGTCTGGACGAAAGACGTGACGGGATGGAGAGCAGAAAAGGAGCAGGCGAGTGAGGAGGCGTTGCGCAGAGCAAAGGGCGTTGCGATGACCTGTTCACGGTGAGTGTTTACCCTCCCCCTGACACGTAGATTTTTGCTCAACAACCAGCTGGCTACGTAGGATCGCGATGCGGTGCATTCGCAGGGTTCCCAGCTTGATTCAACTACACGCCGCCGCCCGGATTCGACACGCGAAATTTCAAAGGCCTCCTCGCACTCAAGTCTGAGGACCACGGGAAACGCACGGCGCTAGAGATCGTGGCAGGCGGCAAGCTATACAACGTCGTCGTGGAGGACGAACGCGTACGCAAGGACCCCTCGAGCGCGGCGGGAGGGATTAAGAAACAGGTGTAGGATCTACGCGCTCAGATTTCCGAAGTGCGTGCCGTAGCCCCCTCTATCTCCTATCTACGTGCTAAACTCTACTTAGAGAAACTAAAACCGCGAAGCACCTCTCCCCAGGCAAAGTGCAGCCTGCGCCATCGCTCATCGGCTACCCAGGTGTAGTGTCTGAAGCGATCGCATTCGTGTTCAACGACACGCTGATATACGACGACGCGGCTTCCGCGCAAGCCGTCACCTTCGCTCGCGCTCGCAACGTCGGCGTTCGGAGTGTTAGATTTACGAGCCGAGCGGGACGATGTCCGGCGGTGCGGCGCCGAAGACATCTGACGTGCTTGTGCGAGCGCAGGTGCTGTATGCTGCGGAGGGGTGGGTCGAAAATGCGCGGAAGACGCTTGAGGCGCTTGAGCGCGAGGAGACTGAGGGACGTGCGGCGAGGGAAGCGTGAAAAGAGTCCGCACGCATGAATTTGAGGTTAAGGAGCATGAGCTGCGGTTGTTGCAGGAGCAGGTTGGAAGCAGCGATGCCTCGCGGGTGCGTCGTTCCTCATCTCATCCTCCTTTAGGTCTTCCCTGATGAAGAGCCCACCGCCGTGTGTTAGATCGGCGCGCAGGTCACAGAGCTCAAGCGGTTCATCAGAGAGATGGAGGCTGCGGTCACGGGTCACCGCCGCGCAGGAGAATCAGACAGCGGCCAAGGCGGAGCTCAAGAAGCTCGAGAAGGACATGGGCGAGTTTAAGAAGAACAAGGAAGGCAAAGCGGAGGAACTCAAAGTAAGACCGTTTCCCTTTTTCAGACCGAAATCCACAGCACTCAACGGATTCCTCTTCGTAGGCCAGCATACAGAAGCCAAAGGCAGCGCTGCAGATGTGCGTCGTAAGCGTGACAGCTCAAGAGAAAGAAATTCAGACGGCAACGCTGGCCCTCGGTTCGTATACACGTAACTGTCTTTGGGCCGCGTCTGTCACTAAACGTGTTTGTATAGAACAAATCGAGGCGGACATTGCTTCGGCGCGTGAGGCGCTCGCCAATGGATCGGCCGGGATCGACAAGATGCGCAAGAAGCTAAATCCCTCGCGGGGGGTGATGCATCCCATGCTGACCCGTACAAAATATCTATAACTCATCCTACAGGGTGAGCATGGAGAGGCTGAGCGTCGTCTTTGGGAGGAGCGTGCGACGCTGATCCGCGTCGACACCGAGTTGCGCGTGCTGGACGAGGTCATCAGGCGAAGACGTAGGCCACCTCTGACGCGGAGGTCGCGATCAAACATGCTTTTCCGCACGCGATTCCACGATGGCACTACAGTAGCGTCGTCGAACGAACTGGGAAGCGCGGCAATTCGTGTTTGTATGATCATGGTGAGTGCGAGCAGGAGGAAGGTATGCCGGATGGAGAGGCAATGACTGTGGGTAGGTCGGTGAGGGCACGGGGGGGGGGGGGGGCGGTATTCACGGTATCGTTCGTTTTGTTTTCGGCCTGTAGTTGTCGAGTTTGGATACCTACCTACCTTCCTGTAATACAAATGATGTAGCTTCAAAGTTACGCTTCATTGCCTTTAACCGGACAACTTGGATTTCTGCCCAACCAATGGGAAATGCTGGGAGTGTAAAAAATGGTTCTATTCATTTTTATTGATATTGTTGTTGGAAGGGCGGTATAACACGTGGTGCCGTGTGGCTGGAGCGGGAGATAACCATCAGCTACGGGGTGAGGAGAAAATTCATTCCTGCGCAGCCATGTTCAGGGACAGTGTGGGACTCAGCTAAGTTCGGCCCTTAAAGGGAGTCGCTATATCCTCCTACCCACTCAAAACTCACCAGATGGTTTTATTCATAAGTGTTTTTTACTCACGATCGTGTCACGTGACATGCGACGCAATTTGAAGCCCGACGCGCGTCGTCATATGGCCTGGGAGCATTTCGAGCACTGGCAACATCCTTCGTCGACACCTTCCAAGTCCATCAGTTGGTCTGGTCACGCCTCATTTTTTGATATTTTGAGCATGCCAGTATCAGGCCGTGAGTCCCCAGTCCAATCCCTACCTTCCCACTCCGTGACACACCAGTCATCCGAAACTGCCGGACTAAAGGTTCTTCTCCCTTCCTTACAGGTTCTATCGATGACGTTGACAAAGAAATTACGTGTCTTCAAGATACCCTCTCTTCTTTACCGAAATCTAGTCATCAACGTGCATCTCTACTTGAGTCTCTGGCCAAAGCACTATTTGTGCGCTACACTCTGTCCCACGACGAACGAGATCTCGAAACGTCAATCCTCCAATCTGTTCATGCTATATTGCTACCATTTCCCCTCACGAGGAACACCATTCCAACTTTCTTTTCCCTCACGCAGACCCTTTTTCATCGCGCGCGTAAATCAAAGCTGCCCAGAGACGTCGCGTGCTGCCTGAAATACCTTTACTACTTGCGAAACCCATCATTTGAACGCCTTGGCATCACACACAACACGGTTATAACATTCCTTGTCCGCACATTGGCTCTTCAGATGAAGTTTGAGCCTGGAAATTCGATGCAGTGTCTGGAGGAGATGGCGGTACTTTGCCGCGAGCAACTCTCTTCGAATCTCTTGGAGCCAGAGCTAAATAGCGCTGTTGAGTCTTTTGTTGGAGCTGTTATCACCCGTATGTCATTGGACCCACCTTCACAACAAATCATCGACTGCCTATGTGAGGCAAATGCGCGCTTACCACATTCACATAATGTTTCCATCGCGTTATCCAACTCTTTTCTCCGTCGCTTCATTCTAACACGGTCGCATGAAGACTATGAAAGCGCGATGGCCCCCTTAGACAAAATTATCACCTCTCATTCCCCAGCGGAGAGCCCCAACCAATACTTGACAGAGGCTTTAGCTGCAGCTGCGCAGATCGCACGTGCCCGGTTCATTTTTTATGGGACCCCGGAGCATTTAGAGGAGGCAATCTCTCGCACTCGTGCTTGGCTCGTCTCAACATCGCTTGAAGATCCCAAGCGTGGTGACATTATTCAACGTTTAGAACGATTGGAGAGGAGACGCCTCGATAACTTTGGCGTCACAAATGCCCTTCCAGAAGTGCATCCTAGTAATCCAGAGATCGTATGCACTCCCCCATTCTCACAGCTGACTGCATCTCTTGCTGAGATGAATGCCATCGAGTGCCCTTCAATGACGACAGAGGACTGCTTTCGGCATGTTCATGCAGTTAAGTCCATGGGTCGCATCACCAATAGAACGGACATCGATGAAGCTTTCAAATATTGCCGACTACTCCTTGCATCACTTCAGCAAAGTCCCGTTTTCCCGACCGCTATGAGAGACTTGATTATTATCAAGTCAGGCGACTTTCTCCATCATGCATTCACGCTTACAAACAACCCCGAATATCTCGACGAATCAATTGACGTGCTTCGGGACATCCTAAAACTACCCCATGCACAGTGGACCCAATTTCCTGTCATTCGACACCTAATTAGGTCCTTGTTCTCCCGGTTCGGGCTATCCAAGGACAGAAAGGACTTGGATGAAATGATGCAACTGTACGTAAGCGCCGCTACCAATACGTACGGGAAGGTAACCAGACGATTCGAGGTCGCATGCCAATGGGCACATAGGGCATGGTTTTATGATCACTCCTCTACGTTTACCGCATACGAGTGCGCCATCTCGCTGATGCAGGATGCTCTGACCTTTGCCCCTACACTCGAAATCCAACATGTTCATCTTGTCAAAATGCGCAACTATATAGAAAATCTACCTTTGGACCATGCATCATATCTTGCACACATTGGTCAGCTTAAAGAGGCGATCGAGACTTTGGAACGAGGGAGATGCCTTGTGTGGTCTGAGATGCGGGGTCTGCGTACCTCCATCGATTATCTTCTTCGAGTGGACCCGCCTTTAGCGAGGAAATTTGCAGGTCTCAATGGAGATCTCGAGGCATTGACAACATCAGTCTCTCCAATGGACTGGTCGAATGGCGGAGGTGTCAATGCTAATGGGGAGACCGACCCATTTGGTGACGTCGTGGTAAAACAACGAAGACTATTGGACGAGCGAAACAGTCTTATCACGCAGATCCGATTGTTGCCAGGTTTTGAGAACTTCTTGATGGCACCATCTTTCGACACGGTCTGCTCCGCTGCTGCTCATGGTCCAGTTATCATCATCAACCATTCTAACTGGCGTTGCGACATCATCATTGTCCTCTATAATTCTCCTCCTTCCCTCATTCCGACCCCCAGAAATTTCTATGATCGTGCAGAACGCTTGAAGGACCAGCTATTGGCCGCACGAAAGGAAGGCCTCGACTCTACGGAATATGATGATGCATTGGCTTCCGTTCTCAAGGCACTCTACGATCTGGTTGGCCGGCCAGTAATACAGAAGCTCCGCGAGTTGAATGTCCCGGAACAATCTCGGATCTGGTGGTGCCCAACATCTGCGTTTTGTTCTCTTCCCCTACATGCCATGGGTCCAATTCGATCAGACGGTCCTTATGAGTTATATTTTTCGGACCTCTACATCCCTTCTTATACTCCAACTCTCTCCGCCCTGATCGAATCCCGCAAACCTGGCTCACATTCTTTCGAGAAGCCATCGATACTTCTTGTGGCACAGCCAGATGAATTTATGCCAGGTGCATGGGATGAGATATCTCTGATCCGACGTCTCGACACGACTGTGACCACACTGGTCTCAAAAAAAGCGACACCCTCTGCTGTTGTGAAGCGCCTTCGGGACCACAGGTTTGCCCATTTTTCGTGCCATGGAATACTTGAGACGGGAAAGCCATTTGACGCATGTTTCAAGCTTTATCAAGGCCAGCGTCTTACACTCCTTGATATCATTCGGTCTCGACTTTCCTCTGCCGAATTTGCGTTCCTTTCTGCTTGTCACACGGCGGAGCTGACGGAGGAGAGCATCGCTGACGAGGGGCTACACCTTTCTGCAGCAGTGCAATATTCCGGATTTCGAAGCGTAGTCGGAACGATGTGGGCGATGGCCGACATCGACGGGAAGGTCCTTGCAAAGAGCTTTTATGGGTCGTTATTTTCAGATAGGTGGGAAGGTGTGCCGTATTACGAAAGGGCGGCTGAGTCACTTCGGGATGCTACGCAAGAGTTGAGAAGAAGAAAAAAGGTGACTACGGAGCGTTGGGTAAATTTTGTTCATTATGGGGCGTGAATAGTGTTTTGTGCTCGCGTAGGCATGTCAGTTCAGTATGTTAATGCGCACCCTTCGTACTGACTGGTTTGGGTCGCTGTATAAGGACAGTCCGATGATGTATTTAGCTAGGACGTAATGAATTCTCACTTTTGTAGGCCAAGACAAAGTTGTTTTTCTAGAGGATCGTGTTGAAATTTCGGACCAGATAAGATGAACACGGGAGGTTTATTGTGTGTGCATGAGAGTACACAATATGTATCCGCGTCTATGTTCGACGAGTTGAATGAAAATTTGCTAATTTATCTGCTCCACACTCAAGCGAGTTAGGCGAGCTCGTAAGGATGCCAGACCTACCTGACGCCGCACCTCAGGACGTGGTCCAGCTTAGCTCATAATGCTGTTGTCAAGAATGATATTGTATTTGTAGAACCTTTGCATGAAAATTACGGCTACGAGAAGGATGCCCCATCGTGGATCAGCTCCGTCCAACAAAATACAACGGTCTCGGCCACTTCTCGGCCGCCTTCTAAATCCTTCCATGTCAGTGGGTGGCCAATAAACGGTGGGGTGGTATACTCGGCGTCAAGGAGCAATCGTTTATGAGGTACATCTCGGAATCGAGGCTAGCTGGCTGTTAGGGAGACGTCACAAGCGCCCGGGGTATTGTCCGAGTCGTGGCGATGGACTTCAAGGAGACCATTGGCTACTCGAGGAGCGATGTGTAGAGGGTACGCAGGGGTAGGCTCGGGATCTACAGCATAAACTACGCTTGTTAGAGGAGCCGATTAGCAGCAACAATGTCTTCAAGTTCCTGGTGATGTTTTGTCTCCCTTTACCTTGTAACGTCGAACCTTGCCTTCGCCATGTTTAGTTCGGTTCGCAAATTAGTTGGTTCAGACACGCCATCACCGAGATGGAGGCCTCTGCGAAGGACAATCAAGGAGAATCGGATGGGTACCAAGGCAGAGATCTCGAAGACCGACAAGGACATAGATTACCCTATAAGAGAAAGGACGGCAAACGAGGGGATTCAAGTAGCCCTGCCTCGTCCTCGACAAGGGCCCCATAGAAATTAAAGTTCCGGTTGTAGGAAGGGCGCGCGACGCTGATGGTGTAGTAGGGCCCATCCATTGGCCGTCCGAGTCTCTCCCGTCCCTCGCATCTTACCTTCACCCCACACAGATAATTGGTCACTCGTCACATCGTCACTGATCATAGCCTTGCTGCAATTTAAGCCCACGTCAGCATACATTCTCAACAAGGTAGAGATAGCGCTTGGCCTCTCGCACCTAGTACGCTCTCCCGTGTGCGGTTCCACCGCGCGACAGTACCAACGTCACCCAGCGAAGCGCAGGGTACAAACGCCCTGCTGGATAGTTATGGTGCGTGCGAGTGGATGCTGCTGGGGAGGATGGGTGTACCGTAGACGGCAGGCGATGTGCAGAGTCAGGAGGTATATGTGGGATGCGAACGTCGTGTCTTGCGTCGTGTACGGGCCGTATTGTTGTTATAGCATAGAGGTCGAGGCCTTTACCCGCACCATGGGATAGCCTCTCATACATACCCACCTGCGATCCTGAAATGTCAACGTCTTGACTTCAAAGTCGCATATGATTGCGGTATATATTGACAGGTCACCTTGAGTTCTCCGGCGCATAACCTATTGGAAGAGGTGCCAGTGGGCAGGTATGAAATTCGCGTGGGTCCGATCGCCGCTTCCAAGTCCGACCCGGAGTGACCCGGGACGTCTTTCGAAGCAATTTGTGCGTACAGTACCAAACTTTTAGCACGTCACACTGCACGGTTTCCCCATAACCCAAACACGATGCAAAACGAGAGGTGATACGCGTGTTGAAGCCATGGCTGGAAAAGTCCTGTATCGCGCCGCTTCGAGTGGGGCCCTTTACCACATTTCTTCACAACCCCAGTGGAGTCCGTCTGTTCACATTTTCGTCTGAGGTTTAAAGCATGGCAGCCCCACAGTGTGAGTCCCGAATCCAATCGCTGCCTTTCCAATACGTGATCTTTTGGTCACCTGCGATTCTGTTTCATCCTTTAATTTCAGCCTTCCTTGGTAAAATCGACAAGGACATTTCCGATGGCCAACATATCTTCTCGTCCTTGCCCCGATCCCATCCTCTACGCCCTGCCCTCCTCTCAACTTTGGCCGATCTACAATTCTGGCGCTATATGCTGTCAGACGACAAGGTCTGGTGGAAGACCTCTTAAGCTTGTGTGAAGGACGCCGACCAACTGCGTCGTATTAGAGAGATTGCGACGGCACTCCGGGACGCTGTGAACTGGAAGGGAAAGAAGGAAGTGTGACGCTGTGTGTCACTGCCGGTGAAATTAGACTTAGTGAACGGACGCAAACACGGTGTATTGAGACTAGAGGACAGGAGATTTAACTTGGGCTCGACATGGTACACTACGACGCGTTTATAAACGACTCGCCCCGACTCATGGGTGGTATTCGACTCCTAACTCATAACCCGGCTCGGGTACTTCTACACTTCCGTGGTCCGGTTCCCACCACTTACCTCGGCTATACTGAGTGCCGGTCACATCACTCCTGCCATTAGGTCGAGAGTCCTCTCTTGAAATTAGTATCTGGCGTAGCTTGTTTCCTCCATGCACCATGTGGGCGAGCACGGGGATGTCCGGAGTGGAGAGCCTCCAAATGTCCAAGTTGTGTGTGGACCTGCGCTGCTTCCAGCTGGCTTTGAATGAGGCTACGGCTGAGCTTGAGGCCGTCGTATTCAGCCTGATATTGCTCGATACTAGTGATTCCGGAGTCCGGTTCTGAACCTCGGTTCGGACCTGAACTTTTCTGAACCGGACCGAAGTCCGGTCTGAGGTTCAGCATCAGGCCTGAACCGAACCGGAAGTCCGGTTCTGGGTTCG
>Ga0307510_10012153_pt1 | contig 10207 bp, 7 predicted proteins | sample 12_EM_MG_FD_207224 | JGI IMG/M metagenome (GOLD analysis project Ga0307510, IMG submission 207224) | Populus trichocarpa ectomycorrhiza microbial communities from riparian zone in the Pacific Northwest, United States - 12_EM | ecosystem: Host-associated > Plants > Roots > Unclassified | place...
CACGACCGCGGATGCGCTGGCGATGGCGCATTCGCTTCTGTTGAGCCACTACCGGCGTCGTCTGCAGAATGTTTTCGAACAGCTCGGCAGCTCAACGCAGCAGGTGCCAGTATCGGCTGAGCTGAAGGCGTTGTTGGAGCGCTATCTCACGCAGCTTCGCACCGCCGGACAGACGACGCTTGAGGAGCGCTTCCACTTCGAGTATCTGCGCCTGCTGATTGCCTGCATCATGATGCGTCTGGGAGCGACGCCGCAGAGCTCCGTGCCGTTGCCTCCGAATCCCGCTCTGTCGCCTTACACGCGTGCAGCCGAACTGCTTGCTGACCTCACCGTACTGCGCGCCAGCCTCATGGAGAATCGCGGCGAACGCCTGGCAGAGATGCTGGTCGATCCTCTGCTGATCGAGGTTCGCACCTACGGGCTGCATCTGCAGACGCTGGATATTCGGCAGCACGCTCGCGTCCACGCTGCTGCAGTCAGCGAGATCGCAGGTTGCGCGGAGACGAGCGCAAACTCTTCGGAGCTGCGTCTTCCTGCGGCACTCTCCGCGCAAACAGCCGAGGTGCTCGATACCTTCCGAGCTATTGCTCAGTTGAAACAGGCACATCCGCCTGAGGCGATCCGGCAGTATGTGATCAGCGGAGCAACCAGCGCAGAAGACGTGTTGAACGTCCTGTGGCTGGCGCGACTGGGCGGCGTGAAGGTCGAAGCCGACGGGCAGGGCGATGATCCGGGTCTGCAACCGGTGCCGCTGTATGAGTCGATCGAGGACCTTGAGAATGCGCCGGCGATCATGCGCAGGCTGTGGTCCAGCGAGGCGTATCAACCGCTGCTGAAATCGTGGGGTTACCGGCAGGAGATCATGCTGGGCTACTCCGACTCGAACAAAGACGGCGGCATGATCACCAGCACGTGGCAGATATGGAAGGCGCACCGAGAGCTGCACCGCGTGGCCGCCGATTGCGGCGTGACGCTGCGTCTCTTCCATGGTCGCGGAGGAACGGTTGGCCGCGGCGGCGGACCGACGCACCGCGCTATCTTTGCGCAGCCGGTCGACAGCTTCTCAGGCGAGCTCCGTCTGACGGAGCAGGGCGAAGTGCTGAACTGGAAGTACTCCGACGTAATCCTCGCCGAACGCAACCTCGAGCTGATGATCGCGGCGTCGCTCGACGCTCTTGCCCGGCCTGATGCTGTGCTGCAGAAGGGCGCAGGCGGAGCGCAGAAGAACAACCCAACACCGCACCTGACCGGCGAGATCACGCCTGCGTGGGAAGCTGCGATGGCGCGCATCTCGGCGACCTCGTACGACTTCTACCGCAAGCACATCATCGACAACCCCGACACCTTCACCTACTTCGAGCAGGCGACTCCCGTGGCCGAGCTCGAAAATGCGCGCATCGGCTCGCGCCCCACCAAGCGCACAGGCAAGAAGTCGATGGCCGACCTGCGCGCCATCCCATGGGTCTTCGGCTGGATGCAGTCGCGACAGCTTGTTCCGGCCTGGTTTGGCGTCGGCCACGCGCTCGAGGAGTTCGTGCGCGAAAACGCGGACGGCCTCAAGCAGCTTCAGACGATGGCAAAGGACTTTCCGCTCTTCGTCGACATCATCCGCAACGTGGAGATGGCACTGGCGAAGTCCGACTTCGGCATCGCGAAGCTCTACGCCTCGCTGGTTGAAGACGAAGTTCTGCGCGAGCGCGTCTACACCACACTGAAGTACGAGTTCGACCTGACGCAAAAAATGCTGCTCGCGGTCACGGGCCAATCGAGATTGCTCGAAACCAATCCTGTGCTCGAGCGCTCGATCCGTCTACGCAACCCTTATGTCGATCCGATGAGCCTCATCCAGGTGGAGCTGATTCGTCGCAAGCGCGCCGCCGTGGCGAAGGGCGAGATCGTCTCTGCCGAACTCGATCGTGCGATCTCAGCGACAATCAACGGCATCAGCGCCGGTCTGAGGAATACAGGCTGATTCAAACTGCTGCTTTGAGTTCGTCCGGATGCCGCTGCAGATACCACTCGCCTGCGATGTAGGTTGCGGCGAAGCCGATCCAGAAGGCGATACCGAAGAACTGCCGCGGCTCAAGATGCGTAAGCCTGGCAGTAGCGAAGAAGATTCCCATCACTGGTCGCGTCGTCGCAATGCCCAGCAGGACGGCGATGGCGCGCATCATCCACTCTCGGTAGCGTGGTTGATGTTGTACGAAGAGCATCAACGCTCGCGCGAACGAGAAGAGGAAGAGACCGTCGAAGACAATGATTGCGGAGAGCTCCGTGATGCCGCCGACAGGATTCGCCACCATTGGAATTGCTGTAAGGCCGACGAGGAAGCCGAGCGTAAAGAGCACCCAGGTGATGCGCCGATGCGCATGCTCGTTGCGTCGCATACGCACGGAGAACCACAGCGGCAGCAGGATCACGAAGAGTAGCGCCGGTACGATGTGCGCAAGTGTAAGGCTCTTGCGAGCGGCGAAGGCGGCATCGAGATTGGCATATTGGCCAGCGCGAGTAGAAGCGCTGACCAAGAGAAGCGCGACGATGCGGCGCAGCGCCGCAGCCGCAGCGATAAAGCAGAGGAGGTACAGGACGACGCGCGTCCAGGTTGGATGCGGTGTTTCGTTTGCCGTGGCTCGCGTCATGGCGGCCTCCTCCAAAAGAACGCGTGAAACTGCCGTCGCTTTAGAAGCCCTGGTCGGGACGGAAGGCGGTCACCTTGTTCTTAACAAACGTTACGGCGAAGGGCTTGCCTAAGTTCGCATAAACAACGAGCCGGTTACCGTAATCTTTGCTCAAGCTCTTCGAGACCTGGCCCAGCGCCATCTGCACCTGCCGCTCGTTCATGCCGAGGATGACCTGGTGCGAATCGATCGCCTTCCAGATCTCCGAGCCCCAGTGCTTGTACAGCTCGTGAGGATCGTCGTAGAAGAAGATCTCGTCGAGGGAAAACGCGTATATACCGGCCTCGTGATAACCCACAGGCACACCGTATTCCTTTGTTGGAGCATCGGAGTTCGGCAGCGTGAAAAGCATCAGCACCTGACGATCACCACCGGGTACGCGATGCGTCGCGGACTTCGGCGCGACCTGCTCGGTGAAACCTTTGATATCAAGCTTTTGCGCGCCGAGAAGCGTCCCCGTAGTCTTCGAGTAATCGACGTGCTTGCCGTTGGCGGGGTAGTAGTCCATCTGACCGCCGGCGGAGATCCACAACGGCTGGCCGACAAGCTCTTTGGTATCGGTCATCGACGACTGGCGCTTCTTTTTCAGAAAGACGAGATCGTCGTCCGCGATCTTCTCGCGCGGCTGGTTGGCGACCGGCTTCTCAGGCGCATTGCGTTCGCGATAGATCATTCCCACGCGAACGCCAATTACTGCCAGGAACACAAGGGTTCCCCCGATTGCAGCCTTCTTTCCGTTCTCCATACGCCTCCGTGGCCGGTTGAGAGTCGCATCTGACGCTAACTGACGCGGCCGCTTTCCTTCAAGCGGGATGCCCCTCTCCCCCAGCCTGTTTCTTGCAAAATATTCATAACAGGATGGTTAGCAAGGTACTAAAACGCAAAATATTCCATTGAAAGACTTTATAGTCAAAATCTTGAAAACAGGCAGGTTATGAATGGCAGATGCTGCGAGGGGTTCCAGGTATTGAAGAGTTCCTACTATCCATTTTACCTGTTGGAAGACAACTAATATGACACTTGTAAGTATTTGATTCTATGACTGATAAGTAATTCGTGGGGTTGACAGGCGATTTTGCTGGAGTTTTACGGGAAGGTGTCTCGATGTGTTTTGGAATTAGAAGGATGGCTCGTCGAGTTATTCATCGCCGGGCCTTCGATTTCCCCGGAGACATCCAAAACTCGGGGGTCTCTCGACTCCGCTTGAAATGACACATCGGGTGGGGGCTCGATATCACATTGGGGGACCGCTATATCGCTATATGTCGATACACCCTAACTCTTCGGCCGTGTATCCATGCCGAAGTCGTTCTCGATCCGCTTGTACCAGGTTTCGTCGTCTGATCTATTTCAGTTGATCGGCTCTGCGGTGCTTAACTCACGGTCGGCTGCCATTAGCGAGTCAGCATTCAGAGCATCGGCCCGGCGAAGTCTGGGGAAGAGCACGGCGGCAGATACGGTGACGATCAGCGAGCCGATGCCGCCGATCACGACAGCGGGCACGGCTCCCCACCAGCTTGCGGTAAGACCGCTCTCGAACTCACCGAACTCGTTCGATGCGCCGATAAAGAGCCAGTTGACAGCACTGACACGGCCGCGCATCTCAGGCGGTGTCGCAAGCTGCAGCATGCTTGACCGCACGACGACCGAGACCATGTCACTCGCTCCCACGACGAACAGCGCAGCAAGGCTCGCCCACATGCTCTTCGATAGGCCAAAGACAATCGTGGCAACGCCGAAGATGGCGACGCAGGTAAGCATCAACCTTCCTGCGCGGCGCTTGATCGGTTTTACGACCAGTAGCAGCGACACAAACAGCGCTCCCACGCTTGGCATGGCGCGTAGAAGGCCGAGGCCGCGCGGACCGGCGTGCAGGATCTCGGTGGCGAAGATCGGGAGCAGAGCGACGGCGCCGCCCAGCATCACGGCGAAGAGATCGAGCGAGATGGAACCCAGCAGAAGCTTGTTACGCCAGACGTATTCCAGGCCGGCGAGCATTGTCTTCGTGCTGAAGGCTACGTTCTTCTTCACGACGGGATCGGGACGAATCATGCCAACGAGCACAATAAACCCACCAAGCATCAACAGCGTGAAACTGTAGACCAGCGGAGCACCCTTCCAGTGGTCTAACGCTCCCGAGAGTGGAAGCGTAAACAACAGGCCGCCGACGGCGGGGCCGGACATGTTGGCGATCTGATAGACGGTTGCACCCCATGTCACTGCATTGACGAAGTGATGTCGTGGGACGAGCGAGGGCAGCAGGGCGCTTGACGCTGGTCCACTGAAGGCGCGTCCCATGCCGATGCCGATCAGTACGGCGTAGATCGGCCAAACGCGCCCCCCGGCCAGCGCCCAGGAGCTGAGTGAGAGCCATAACAGCACCACGGTACATACGGCCTGCACCCCGTAACAGAGCAGAATGATGCGGCGGCGATCATAGCGATCGGCGGCGTGGCCTGCTCCCAGCATGCAGATCAGTCCTGGGAGAAAGAGGGCAAGTCCAGTCAGCCCCAGCTTCAGGGCCGAGTGCGTAATCTGGTAAACCTGCCAGGCCACGGCGACCGACTGCGCCTCAGCACCCAGAATCACCATCAGGCGCGCACTCTGGTACAACCTGAAATTTCGCGAACGGAATGCATCCGTTGCTCTTAGCGGCGTTCGACTATCGCCTTCAGCCATATCTCTATGCTGTCATACTTTACGGTCGAACCGTGTCAGCAGAAGCGGCCGAATCACGTTACAGGATTGAAACACAATCGGCAGGTTACCTTGGTTTTCTTCTGGCCATGCCGATCCGCCGCAAAAAGGATTTATCGTTCATACACGCTTTCTTTCTGCAGCACCCGGCCCTGACATGGTTCACCAGAAGAGGATTGCCTTGAGGTTTCGGACCATAGAGAGAGTTCCGGTAGAAGACTCTGCGAGAGTTCTGGCAGTGCTGGAACAGCGCCTGCGCGCGATGTTGAGCAACGTGGAGCGCGACGGCAACCGGATCACTCTATTGGGACTCGGGCCGTCGTCGCGAGTCGTCAACCGGCACGACACAACGGTGATCGATGTCTGGGCCACGGATGGTGTCACAAACATCGGTGCGGACGTCAGCTTCCAGGCATTGGCCTTTCTAGGTGCTACAGGGCAGGAAGAGATCATGCGCCTGAAGCTTGAGCGGCTCTTTGAAGAGACAAAAGAGCAGCTCGATCTTGAGCGGAGGCACGATAAGGCTCGAATAGCCCGGATGGAGGCCCTGGTTGGAGGAGTGGTCGCTACCGCTGGACCTCGAAGACCCGTAGAGAACCGTGAATTTGATGCTCCCGCCGCCATTCCTTCTGAAGAACGTCCTGCTGCAATCGCACAGGAGCTTTCGGGCAACGAAGTTGTAACCGATATCGCTCCCCCGGAAGAGGAGAAGGAAGAGGAGTCTGAATCGTTGCAGGCATCGATTGAAAAGAACGACGCTATTGTTGAAACGACTTCCGTCGCCGCTCCTCCACCCGAAGCTGCTGAGATTGTCACAGAACCCGCATTCTTTTCAGCGGCGGTTCCTGTCAATGAAAAGCCGAAGCCTACATCCCATTCCGAAGCCGCCGATTTAGTTGAGAGCGAAGACGAGCCTCACGACGACGGGGAAGGAAGGTCCAACCGCTGGATGGTGTGGGCTGTGCTTGCGGCCTGTATCACGGCGGCGCTTCCGTTCGGCTTGCACTACATCTCGGCACTGCGAACCGGCAACACAACAACTCAAAACGTCTCCGCGTCGCAACCCGTCGCCAGCGCGCCTCCAAAGCCTGTAGCGGCGGCGGATCCCGCGGACCTGCTAAGGCAATGGGAGCTGGCAATGAACTCGCGAGATGCTTCCGCGCAGGCCGCCTTCTATGCTGTTCCAGTGGAGCGCTATTTTTTGCGCCACAATGTGAGCAAGGAACAGGTTGAGGCAGATATGCAGCAGCAGATCGACAACCGAAAAGGTTTGTGGAACATGAGGATGGAGAAGGTAAAGATCGCCCGCAACAGCGATAACACAGCGACGGTCAGTCTGTTGAAGCACTACATGCAGCGGGAAGACGGGAAGCAGGGAAAAGAGTGGTTCGTCCCCTCGCAACTTAAGCTGAAGAGCGAGTACGGCGTGTGGTGGATTACGTCGGAACGTAACTTCACCCTGGCGATCTCGGCCGCCGGACTGTAGATCTATTTCTTCTTGAGGAGCGCAAGCACCTCTTCGGCGTGGCCCTCCGGCTTTACGCTTTCGAAGATGTGGATCAGCTTCTGGTCCGGGCCGATGAGATATGTTGTGCGCTTCACGCCCTTCACCATCTTGCCGTACATGTTCTTCGGTTTGATCAGGTCGTAGCGGTTAATCAGCACCATCTTGTCGTCGGCAAGCAGGTCATAGGGCAGGTCGTATTTGTCCTTGAACTTCTTCTGGTCCTTCGCCGTGTCGCGCGAGATGCCTAGCACGACGATGCCAGTCTTCTTGAATTTGGTAAAGGCATCGCGGAAGCCGCAGGACTCGATGGTGCAGCCCGGCGTATCGGCGCGCGGATAGAAGAAGAGCACAACGGGTGAACCCTTGAAATCAGAGAGCGAGACGTCCTTGCCGTCCTGGTTCTTGAGCGTAAAGTCTTCTACGAGATCGCCGGGCTGCATGTGGATATGCCTTTCTTAAAAGAATCAGGAGTTGATTGGCTGAGTCGCTTCGAGCGTGTGGAGCGTCTTCTCGAACGAGGCGACATCGTCGATGTGCGCCGTATGAATGGTCGAATCCTTGCCGAGGATCTGGCGGTTGAGGCCTGTGAGAACCTTGCCTGGGCCGACTTCAAAGAAGTGAGTCGCTCCATGGGCGACCAGAAGATTGATGCACTCGACCCACCGTACGGTTCCAGTCACTTGGCGTACGAGGGAGTCGCGTGCATTGTCGCTGCGCGTAACGAGAAGCGCGTCGACGTTGGAAGCAACGGGGAATGCCGGATCGTTGAAGGTGATCTGCAGGAAGTCGGCAGCGAGCCTATCCTGCGCGGGTTGCATCAGCGGGCAATGGAAGGGTGCGCTGACGTGCAACATCACTGTTTTTTTGGCGCCGGCTTCTTTGCACAGCGCGGCGGCACGCTCAACGGCGGTTTTGGCGCCGGAGATGGCAACCTGCGCCGGCGAGTTGAAGTTTGCTGGAGCCACGACGGCGCTTGCGGGTGAGAAGGTTTTTGCCGCAGGGTCGGTGGGCAGCGCCATTGCGCCTTCGCCTTCGGGCACGGCCTCCTGCATATAGCGGCCGCGGTTGCGCACTGTGCGAACGGCGTCGGCGAAGCTCAGAGTTCCGGCGACGACGTGCGCCGAGTACTCGCCCAAGGAGTGTCCGGCGGCGAGTACGGGCGTCACACCATGCTCGGCAAGAACACGTGCCACAGCTACCGAGACCGTGAGAATGGCAGGCTGCGTATGCTCGGTTTGCCTCAACCGGTCTTCTGGTCCTTCGAAGATGAGTTTCGAGATGGCGAAGCCGAGAGCGTCATCGGCCTCTTCAAAGACTCTGCGGGCTACGGAGTGGATCTCGTAAAGATCGCGTCCCATGCCCACGGTCTGTGACCCCTGGCCGGGAAAGAGAAAAACAGGTTTATTCATCGTTGACTATCGTAAATGAGCGCGACGGACGCGTGTTGAACGCCCATCACGAGCGCCTGCTAGAGCTTGCACTATTTGTTCCGGTAGCCCTGCGAACCTGAGACATGACACATTTACACGTCCGCGACAGCGTGGCGTGTTTTGCCGATGGATTGGCGTGTTCTGTCTATCAGGTTGTAACCTTCGAGACATAGAGTAAACCTATGCCAAACGCCAAAGCTTATTCAGCCGCCAGTCCGACTTCGCCGCTTGCGTCTTCCACGATCGTGCGGCGCGATCCCACCCCAGAAGATGTGCAGATTGAGATTCTGTACTGCGGCATCTGTCACTCGGATCTTCACCAGGCCCGTAACGAGTGGAAGGATGTCTTCGCGACGGTGTATCCGTGTGTGCCCGGCCACGAGATTGTAGGACGGGTCGCGAAAGTAGGCTCTGCGGTCACGAAATTCAAAGTGGGTGATCTGGCGGCTGTGGGCTGCATGGTCGATTCCGACGGGACGTGCCCGGATTGCGTCGAGGGACTCGAGCAGTTCTGCCCGAACTTTACGCTGACGTACAACGCGCCGGACAAGCACCTGGGTGGCGTCACCTACGGCGGCTACTCGGAGAGCATCGTCGTCAAGGAAAAATTCGTGCTCAAGGTCCCTGCGAATCTCGATCCGGCGGGCGTGGCTCCGCTGCTCTGCGCTGGTATTACAACTTTTTCGCCGATGCACCACTGGGGCGTAACCAAGGGCAAGAAGGTCGGCATCGTCGGCCTGGGCGGCCTGGGTCACATGGGAGTGAAGTTCGCCCATGCTCTGGGAGCCCACACTGTAGTCTTCACCACGTCGCCGAACAAGAAAGACGATGCACTGCGTCTTGGCGCCGATGAGGTGGTGATTTCGAAGAACGCGGATGAGATGCAGAAGCACCAGTTCAGCTTCGACTTCATCCTGGATTGCGTGTCTGCGGACCACGACATCAATGCGTACCTGCAGCTGTTGAAGCGCGACGGCAACCTTACGCTCGTAGGAGCTCCGGAAAAGCCGCTGCAGGTAGCAGCATTCAACCTGCTCTTCGGCCGCAAGAGCCTCTCGGGCTCGCCGATCGGTGGTCTCAAGGAGACGCAGGAGATGCTCGACTTCTGCGGCGAGAACGGAATCACCTCCGACATTGAACTTATCCCCATCCAGAAAGTGAACGATGCCTACGAGAGGCTCCTGAAGAGCGATGTGAAGTACCGCTTCGTGATCGATATGGCTACTCTTAAGGCAGAGGTCTAGTTTCAGCAACCATGAGCAAGCACTTTCGGATACCGAACCGCATGATCTCCAAGCTGCAGGAGTGTGGGGTTCGTCTACCCGATGTGCTGCGATGTGCCGGGTTGCCGTCAGGGTTCTTCGATCAGCAGAGGATCCTGGCAACAACTGAGGAGTTGTTTGCTCTGTGGCGGGGGATTGGCGAAGCAAGTCAGGACCCCGCCATCGGGCTCAAGCTCGGCACTGAGGCCAAACCACAGCAGCACGATCCAGTTGGCTTGGCGGCGCTTGCGTCTGCAAGCTTCGGCGAGGCAGTCCGTCAGACGGGCCGCTACAAGCAGATCACCTGCCCGGAAGAGATTCTGACTGAGACGAAACGCGACGAGTGGAGTATCCAGTTTCGCTGGCTCGAAGCAGAAGAAGCCGAGCCGGAGATTTTGGTCGATGTCTGCTTCGCATGGATGCTGTCACTTGCGCGTCTCGGCACGGGAGAGCAGCTCTCGCCGCTGCGCATCGAGCTGATACAGAGGCGCGAAAATGTAAAGGCGCTGGAGCGTCACTTCGGCTGCTCGATCGTGTTCAACGCCAATCGGAACGCGATTGTCTTCCGCGCCTCCGATGCCGGCCGCGCATTCATAACCCACAATGCCGACCTGCTGGCGATGCTCGCGCCGC
>Ga0307510_10012154_pt1 | contig 10206 bp, 7 predicted proteins | sample 12_EM_MG_FD_207224 | JGI IMG/M metagenome (GOLD analysis project Ga0307510, IMG submission 207224) | Populus trichocarpa ectomycorrhiza microbial communities from riparian zone in the Pacific Northwest, United States - 12_EM | ecosystem: Host-associated > Plants > Roots > Unclassified | place...
AATTATAGCGAACAGTCCTCAGACTGTTCTCTTGTCTACCCCCACTACTTCCCACCATTGAGCCCATCAGTCCCCTCCTGTTCTTTATCCTCCTTTGCCTCTGCCTATCTCAGCTCCTGCTTTGGTACAGTCACCTCCAAGTCAAGTCCCTCGTCGCCACCCTACTTTCATAAAGTAGTAAGTTCACGACATTAGAACAGTCTCCTAATATTGGAGCTGACTGTTTAACCCACCAAAAGTGTCCTTCACCTTTGGTCCCATCGCTTCACCCTCCAACTTCGTTGCCCAGTTCAACAAAGATATCTTCAACGTCCCGGTCACCACCGCCGCCTCCTCCGTCGACGTCTCCCCCCGTTGGTCCGAACTTGGGCTCAACTACCCCGCCAACACCGATACCGCCATCACCTCCTCAGTCACCTCTCCTGCTTGGTCTGAAGTAGGTCTTACCTACCAAGCCAACGTCGATGCCTCCACCGCCACCGTCAACTACGTCCTCCGTCAGGACTCGCCTCCGCTCCCTCCTCCTTCTCCTCTCCTCTACCACGATGCTCCTGCCCCACCAGCCGGCCTCCTCTTCGATGCCCTCCTCACCGTCGCTCGTCACGAGCTCCACGAAGTTCAGCACCAGTCGCTGAACCTCCTTACCGATGTCGCCGCCCACACTGCCGTTTTCGACCGGCTCGTCGAAGACCTCCCGTTTATCGAAAACGACGAGAACATCCCGCTACCCATCTCCGCCATCCTCCCAGCCCGCTCGCCCACTCCCGCCCTCCGTTACCCATCGCCCGAACATGTCGTTCGGAGTCCGTCCCCAGTCGCCACCGCCGCCGTACAGCCTCCTGCCGCCCTCAACGAAGTCCCCAACAACTTCGATCTTTTCCCGAATCTTTTCGCTGCCCCGCCGTGCACTAACCCGTCGCCCACTCACCCACATCTTTATACCGTCCTCCACGAAGACGGAAGGAAAGTTTGGTGCCCGCAAGACGAGTTCATAAGGAAAGATTTTCTTGCCAACATCCCTCATGCCTCCGCCCTCGACACCGCCAACCCCAACTTCGTCACCCCATTCCAATCTCGTGTGTACCACGAGGTCCATATCAAAGCCGTCGACACACTCCCCCCGGTCACCATTTGTGCAAAGGTCGGCCTTCATCCCGCTTCCCTTTTGTTCCCTTTCAGATATTTGGAGTCTTCATTCGTAGACTCCATTAAGTTTTTATTTGGACAATTTCCCCCCGTTTGGCTACAATACTTTAACGGTTCCCTCGTACCTTTAGTATCGTACGATTTCTTGGACGGACACCTTGTTACCATTTGCGGACAACTCTACTTTACACAGGAAGGAATCTTCGTTATACACCGACATACTCGGATCGAAGATAACTTACAAAACAACCCGGGGCTAGCCCAGTTCACTTGTAGCCCACAAACCCCTGTTGACCCGCTCCTCTACCTTACGCCTCCCCCAGTAGAGCACCCCTTGTAAATACCTAGTAAGTATTTACAAATATAAAAACAAGGTTCTAAACTCCTTCAGTGGAAGCTTTATCAATAAGACAAATCCGAGAACAATTAAGAGAAGCTTCTCCCCAGATCGCGGACTTAAGAAATCAAGTCCATATCTCCTATTGGAGCGATCATCACCTCATCTCCCAACCACTCCTAAATAACCTCCCTTTCGGCCGATCTCTCGGACCTACCACTTTCTACCAGTATATAGATTATCAATTTGATAATCTATTAATCGAAGCTCGAAGAAACCTACTTTATTGGGCCCTCTCTGACACCAGACATTTCAACCAAACCCCCGTCTTGCAGACTACCCTCTTCTTCGACGAAACCTTCTTCTGGCACTATTACATTCCGGTCCGAACAAGGGAAATTACGGAAGCCATACTCCAAGGGAATAGAATTAGATTTCTATCCCGATTTCTCCTGTCGCAAACCCAAATTGAAGTGGAATTTAACGAAATTCAACTTCGTACAACAAACCAAGGGACTGAATTAGTCTATTGTCACAGCAAGGAGTATACCTATAAGTGGAATACTTCTTTGTGGGAAGTTAACATTATTAACCACGAACAAGCTCTGGTTAATCCCGCAAACTTCTCTCGCCCCATCACCGAACCAAACACTTTTGGACGAGAAGCCGAGTACCAGGACCGCCTGGAACAAATTCTCCGTCAACCAGAGAACTTTAGTATAGACGCCCAATACTGGGATTCCTTGGATACTACCGAAGTCGACTCTACCCTCCCCAGCTCAACCCCCAGTCTCCCAAACCTCTCCTCTCAAGCTGGAACCCTGGAAATTTTAATAGTACCACCCTGTTGGTGTGGAATAGACCTCTGTCTCTGTAATAACCCTCGACCAGAAACTCCACCCACACCTCCCTACGTTTTTCTTTGGAAACCCACAGCATTAAACGATCAACCGGAAGTAGGCCTCCACTATCAGCGTCACAACTCCTCTATTCAATCTGGATCACCGATCTCGCTCGACGCCAGCACCTGACCGAGGAAGAGGATCCAATACTCGACGCACTCAGCCTTTCATTCATTGAAGGCCTCATGACCGCTCTGCACCCCCAGTTATTCCCCAAAGCCGCCAACCATCGAATCATTCCCCGGTGTTTGCAACCCTTGCTGCTCCAGTCCCAACTCCTCCTCTCCAACCTTTTATCCCACCTAGGATTGAAAGCGATTCCAGCTTGGGTACCCTCGAATTAACTGGGCAACTTCACCAACCCTTCCTTCCTGAAGTACTCTACCTAGGACCAGGAATCCCCACGCAAAACCTAGCCGAACTACAGGCTTTCGTTAACCATTGCCGATACATCTTGGGAAGATGTCACCAAAGAATTATAAACCACTCGATTACTGACCTCCACGAAATTACCCCAGCTCCTGCGGTATTCGCTGGACATTTGTGGAGATATAGAATTACTATAGCAAACGACGGAATTTTAGAGGATTATCGAATCATCACTCGCACCACTACCCTCCCGATTCACGCCGTCTTGCAACACGCCTTTACAGTCTTTTACGACTGGCAATCCTCTGGATATACCATATCTCTTACTGAATGAACGAGTGGGAAAGGTGTAAAAAATGATTCACCCACCGAACCGCATTAACACCCGAAGAAACTGACCACCTCTCTATCTTCTTTGAGAATCATTTCGCCGCCACAGAACAAGGGCAACGTTTCATCTTTGCTCTATTTACAGACGCAGTACTTTGGAGCGCAGGTCCATCACACCCTTGGCGATATTTGGACGATAACAAACCAGTCTCGGAAGCATTTCTCACAGCCAAGTACCTTGATCTCGAGAGCATCGACAACCTAAACATATTGAAAGGAACCGGACAGTACCAAGGAAAAGAAGTCCAATACTCCACCAAACGAAATTGTTGGACATACCTCAATAATAGGACAGTCCATATCCACGGTACTAGCGCTTCCGAATCACCGGAAGAACCAACAGACGACGACACCGCCCGGGTCGAACAATTATTGGAACGAGCCGAAACAACCGTCACCTCGGCTATCCAGAAACTCCAGACAATTAGCCAACCCGCCAGCCCGGCCGTACAAGCAAGTTCGCTTCCTACTCCACCCGTGTCGAAAGGAAAAGCACCAGCCCCAAACCCACCTCGACCCAGAACCCCAGCTGCCCGTGCACCAGCACCACAGGCCAGTACCTCCCAACAACCAATACAAGCTCCGCCACCTCAGCCAGCTGCACCACAACTGCCTCCAGGCAATCCACCACCTAACCCACCAGCACCCGCAGCCATGGCTCAACAGAACCAACCCCGTATTTTGGGAACACCCCCAGACCCATACAATGGCTCCCCTGATAAGGCCATCGCCTTTTGGAACACCCTCGCCAATTATTATGCCATCAATGATGGTGTTTACACCACCAACGCCCAGAAGGTCTCATCTGCCCTTACCCACTTTAAGATAGGGACCCCAGGCGGAAATTGGGCCAGCGATCTAATGCAAATGGCATTAGCCGCCCAGCTGCCTAATTACGGGACATGGGACGAATTCAAAGAGGCCTTCAAGAAACAGTTCATCCCACCCACCTCACAGATGGAGGCCATCTCAAAGATGCACTCCCACCCAATGGGAACAAAGGACTTTGCCACCTGGTTCCAGGAATGGAGCACCGAATGCCGATGAACTGGTGTGGACGAAACCACCAAGATGTGGGCCTTTAGACGCAATTTACCCACGATCTTACAACAGAAACTCCTAACGCTTTCCCCACAACCCACCACATTGGATACTCTGGTTGAGAAAGCCCGGGAATTTGACCGTAACTGGCAAATCTTCGGATGACCTTCCGGAGCACCGACTAGAGGACAAGGTTCCTCTCAAGGAAATTGGCATGGCAACCAAAATTCTCGTATTCAAGAAATTAAAGAAGAAGAAGCCGAAACCGAGATCGCTGCGACCCAATCACGTCGTGGGAAGAAATGAAGCAAACTTACCAACAAAGAACGACAACACCGAAAGGCAAATAACTTGTGTATGTACTGCGGCAAGCCCAGACATATCGCAGCCAATTGCCCAATCTCTCGATGTCCTTATATGGGCAGTTCAGTTCGCCAACTTGGAACGACCCCTGAAGGTGAACTCTCGATTGAAAGTCAACTCGAGGATCTCAATATCAATGCCATAACCCCGTTCAATGTAATCGACAAAATGATAGTCGATTCTGACTCCAAGACCAAAGACAAGTCTTTTTGATTCCCTCTCCTGCTGCATCATCAGAGAGAGTTGTACCAATATCCCATTGTATTCAAAGAACCACTGACTTGGGCCAGGTGGCACCTATCTCCATTGTAACATTACGTACAATTCAGAATAAACGAGTTCCTTCTATTCGAATTCCAGTTCGAATCGTACACAATGGGAGAAAAATTGATGCTCAAGCCCTTTTGGACAGCAGAGCAGAAGGGATCTACTGTAATTCTGCCTTTGTCAAAACCCATGGATTTCCCCTATCGACACTACAGAACCCCATATTTCCATGAAACGTCGATGGCACAATCAACACCCTAGGAGCAATTCGTCATACTACAGCGCTTCATATAGAAATGGGCACCCGACACATGGAATTAACAAAACTCTTTGTTACTAATACCGGTGACCACGACGTACTCCTCGGAACGGATTGGCTCAGCAAGCACAATCCAAATATCAACTGGGCAACCAACACTATTACTCTTAATAGGTGCCCTACCATGTGTTTTAAAGAAACCAATGATCCTATAGCGCCCCTCATTGCGCAACTGCTGCCAGTCTGTGATTGGGACCCACTGACTGAAGAATACTTCGACATCGACGAAGCTTACGCTGATCGTGCATTATGTATCGAAACACATATGAACAAACACTTCGATGGACCACTCCATGGACCACTTCTTGCACATACCACAGTATCCACCACTCTAGCTATGAAGAAGGAGGTCTCACAGTTGGAAATCCCTCCTGAATTTCGACAATATTCTCGAGTCTTCTCAGATGAAGAAGCACAGCGACTACCAAAACATCAACCATGGGATCACAAGATTGATCTACTTCCCGATAAATCTATGAGAAAGACATCGATCTATTGCCTCACACCCCCGGAAAAAGTTGCCCTCGAGAAATATATTACCGACGGCCTTGCACAAGGTTCTCTTCGTTGGTCCGAAGCCCTGGACACCTGCTCTTTCTTCTTTATCGACAAGAAAGATGGCAAACTCCGTCCGGTCCAAGATTATCGCCCACTAAATGACATCACTCGGAAAAATGCGGCGCCAATACCTCTCATACCAGAGCTCATGGATAAGCTACTGGGCGCGCGGTTCTTTACCAAGTTGGATGTAAGATGGGGATACAATAACATCAGAATACGAGAAGGCGATGAATGGAAGGCCGCTTTCAAGATACCTCTTGGACTATTCGAGCCAACGGTCATGACCTTTGGGCTCTGCAACGCTCCAGCCACATTCCAGACATTCATGGACACCCAATTCGCGGACCTCATCGCCACAGGTCACATCGTCATCTACCTCAACGACATTTTGATATTTGCCACTACATTGGACAAATTAGTCTTCTATACCCACCAAGTCCTGAAACGTCTTCAGGCACTGGACCTCTTCCTTCACCCTGCCAAGTGTTCTTTTAACCAAACTTCGGTTGAATACTTAGGCCTTATCATCTCAGAAGGAGAACTCCGCATGGACCCAGTCAAATTACAAGCGGTCAAAGATTGGCCCCGCCCCAAATCGGTTAAAGATATTCAGAAGTTTTTAGGCTTTTGCAACTTCTACCGACGCTTTGTCCGCGCATATTCTACGTTAGCGTGCCCCCTTTTTGACCTTACAAAGAAGACTACCACATGGACCTGGACCCCAGCGTGTGAAGCCGCTTTTACCAGCTTACAGCACACTTTAATGACATCTCCAGTCCTCATTCTTCCGGACTATGATAAGGCTTTCACGCTTATCACCGACGCCAGTGATTATGCCACTGGCGCTATATTAGAACAAGAAGATGCACTGGGACGATCCCACCCTGTCGCATACTACTCAAAGTCCCTTCAGCCTGCGGAGCGAAATTATGAAATCCACGATAAGGAACTATTAGCCATCATTCACGCGCTCCGCCACTTTTGCCACTATCTTCAAGGCAATCTCCACCTGACTAAAATCTTCTCGGATCATGCCAATCTTCGGTATTTTACTACCAAACAGTCTCTCACGCGCCAACAAGCACGTTGGGTGCTCTTTTTGGTCACTTTCAACTACAAAATTATCCCTAAACCCGGCAAAATTAACAAAGCTGATGCTCTGTCCTGGCGGCCAGACTATAAAGAGGGGATAGCATCTGATAATGCGGAACGAATTTTGCTCACACCCGATAAATTTCGCATACAAGCCTTACAAACCACGGCAATTCCGATACCAACAGACACTGAGCTGAAAGCAGCAATACAAGAGGCCATTCAATCTGATAGACTAGCAGGCCAACTCTTGAAGGAAATCCTCCTTAGTGGACCACGAAGCATAACTAAAGGCTTACAGGAATGGAACTACAAAAACGGGCTTATCCTTCACAAAGGACTCGTATATGTACCAAAGAATGACAACCTAAAGCGTAGGGTTGTACAACAATTTCACAATAACATCATGGGCTACCCGGGTGAATGGAAAACACTCGAACTCATTACTAGAGAATACTGGTGGCCAGGTATTACCGAATTCGTCAAAGAATACATCAAAGGATGTGCCACTTGCCAAACAACCAAGATACGCCCCCCAGTCAAAGTACTGCTCAAGCCAAATGAAGTTCCCAACGGAGTTTGGGAAACAATCACAATGGATTTCATCGTAGGACTCCCAACATCGCAAGGATACGATAGTATCCTCACAGTCGTAGATCGCCACAGCAAAGCGATCATCCTATCCCCCTGTAAAGTGACCATCACAGCAGAACAAACTAGTCAACTACTTATGGATAATGTATGGAAACGTATGGGTTTCCCCTTAACTATCATATCCGATCGCAGGCCACAATTTGCAGCACAAGTTACTCAGGAACTTTGGAGAAAACTAGGAATCAAACAAAAACTTTCGACAGCCTTTCACCCACAAACAGATGGAGAATCAGAACGAGTAAACCAGGAAATCGAACAATACCTTCGCATATGTGGAAACTTCCAACAAAATGATTGGGCCACTCTACTCCCTATTATTGAATTCGCACATAACGTTCGACCTCATCGAAGCATGCGCAAATCCCCCTTCGAAGTCTGGTATGGGTTCCAACCCACATTTAAACCACCACTGTACCTTCAAACCAGACTACAAAGTGTCGATGAACGAATCAAATACCTCAAACAAGTACGAAAAGAAGTCACAGCAGCACTATTACTTGCAGCACAAGAAATGCGAAAAAGTGGACCCACAATCGAATCACATGTCTTCCACAAAGACGACCTTGTACTACTCGAAGCCACAAATCTCCAGACCACACATCCAAAGGCTAAACTAGCGCCCCGACATTATGGACCTTTTAAAGTCCTCTGGGCTTCTCCTACTAACTGTAAATTGGAACTCCCGCCCCAAATGCAGATACACCCCATTTTTCATAACTCCCTCCTAAAGCCCTATAAGGAAACCATGGCACACGGACCGAACTTTGCACGCCCGCCACCAGAAATAGTTGGAGGCGAAGAGGGACATTATGAAATTGAAAGGATCCTCACCTCTCATCCTACAAGAAACCGAAAGAGCACTCAATACCTAGTCAAATGGAAGGGCTATCCAGACTCCGAGAACTCCTGGCTGCCAGCCAAAGAACTACAATCAGCGTGCAAATTGTTAAAACAATTCCACGACCGCCAAGTCCAAATCATAACGACAAATCAAGCATTGCAGGCGCAATGGAAGCCTAAAGAGGGGATACTGTCGTGGGCTTCGCCCACGCCACCCCACCTCAAGAGGGGATCACACACGAAATCCCCAAGTCCACCAAGTCCGACCCTAAAGTCTAGCTATAGCCAAATAGTGAAGACGAGAATTCCCTCACGTGACCCTGAGAAGCAGGCACGTGACCCTGGGAACCTATCACATGTCCTAACACGTGATCCTCCTACACCTATCAGGTCACCTGACATAACACGTGACCAAATAGGATCATGTGCCCCTATACGACCACGTGACCCCACATACTTTGGACGGGCTACACGTCCGTTGATCAACACGTGGCAGACTGTGGGAATGAACCAACGGTCAACGAGATCTAGTAGATCTCAGGAGATTCCCCAGGGGATTCCCCATAGCCTCTCCCCAATGGATACTGAAACCGGTAATACCCTTATCGGTCTGAGGGCCTAATGCCATTGGCTGAAGAGAGGATGACTCAGTGCGCAGTAATGCGCAGCACACATTGGAACTCCGACATACAGCTGACTCATTGCCTTTGTACCATATATGTATAGATTACACCCGTCACTTGTGAAATGCCGGCCCTAAAGGGCTGCGCACGGACCACCCTGTATTAGTATATAAGACCTCTGAATTATAGCGAACAGTCCTCAGACTGTTCTCTTGTCTACCCCCACTACTTCCCACCATTGAGCCCATCAGTCCCCTCCTGTTCTTTATCCTCCTTTGCCTCTGCCTATCTCAGCTCCTGCTTTGGTATAGTCACCTCCAAGTCAAGTCCCTCGTCGCCACCCTACTTTCATAAAGTAGTAAGTTCGCGACAGTGCTAGCTGTTGGAAAATTCTATCTGAGTGCCCACAAGGCTTCATGTTTTTCCCAGTTCAGTCTCATGTTCCTTAAAGGAGCAGGACATACCCACCCACGTCGTTCTTGTTGGCCTCAACAGGCCTTTTCGAATTGAGGATTCGCTCCCCAGCATCCACCCCTCCTAGATCCCAAGGGGCTGCTTGTTTGCATCTTTTCCTCATTCTGGCTGCTCGTGCTTGCCAGCGCCTCTGGTTTGCGCACTGCCCGTCTGGCCTCACCTTGCGGCGGTGATTCTACCCACGCAGCCATGCCCTGCCTTGCCATATGCCTCGGGCCCCAACACCTCGGGCTTTGCAGGGGCTGCTTTCTCAGCCCCACTTGCAAGCTTGATGCTGGCAGTTCCCTTGGCCAGGCCTGGTATGGCGCCCATGACCGGCAGTGCTCCCCCTAGCTCATGCGCATCGACTCCTGTGGATTCGACTATGTCCAGGTCAGTGTTCACGGAATCACAGCCGTGCTAGCAAGCCCAAGAGGGCCTGCGTCTTCTGTCCCTAACTCCAAGTACACTCATATGGCACAGGCTTATGTGAACTTGGAGGGCGTCGACCTTACAACGACCGATGGCAAAAGTCGCTGTTTCACAAAATCACTCATTCACAAAGTCGCCCAGCGCTATATTTGAGGAAAGGGGGTCAAGCATATCAATGAGCACGTCACTGCATCCCCTTTTTCCCCTTACCACCACCACCAATGTCTGACTCCCCCTTCGGTACTTTCAGTATCCATGATTTCCAACTGCTCCCTGGTCGAGCAGAGGAACTCTACAGGCAACTCGGCTTCACCAGGCCTTTTCTCTCTGCGATTGAGCTTCGGGACGCTCTTCTCCGCAGGGAACTCCCCCCTTTCCGCATTGCCCTCGAAATAGCGTCTATCGCAAGCGCTATGC
>Ga0307510_10012155_pt1 | contig 10205 bp, 7 predicted proteins | sample 12_EM_MG_FD_207224 | JGI IMG/M metagenome (GOLD analysis project Ga0307510, IMG submission 207224) | Populus trichocarpa ectomycorrhiza microbial communities from riparian zone in the Pacific Northwest, United States - 12_EM | ecosystem: Host-associated > Plants > Roots > Unclassified | place...
TCCTTTCAAGGGAGGCGTTCTCCGGCAGACAGAGAGCGACTGGTATATTCAGGCGTTTGGCGATGTGGGCGTAGGCAATGCCGGTGTTGCCGCTGGTGGCATCGAGCAGGATTTTTCCTGTGGTCAGTTTTCCCTGCTCTATTGCTTTACGGATAATATTGTATCCTGCCCGGGCTTTTACGCTGCCTGATAACTGCATCCATTCTTTTTTTGCATAGAGCTGTACTTTATCGTGATGGAAGAGTTGGGTGACATGATGCAATGGTGTATGTCCTATCTCCTTTTCGAGGGCTCTGACGGCCGAAAGGAGCGTGGGATCTGCAGGAATAATGGTCGTTGTTGACATAGATAACTAAAATGATAAAATAAAAAAAGCTCCACTGGTGGTGGAGCTTTTAACTATTGTCAAGATAAGTTTGATCAGCTTATAAGAGGTCATCCCCCACCGTAATAACCATGGCTTGCTTACAACAGCAACAACAACAAATTATATGATTAGATGCCAAGGTCATGTGATAGATAAAAATGGATGATAAAACAAATGTAGGGCAAACTCTGCGAATTTCCTACCAGTTGGGTAGGAAATTGTATGGCGGGTTGAAAAACGGAGGGCTTCCGGGGCATCCGGGGAAGGGGCGTCAGATGGGGTAAAAAGATTGAATGTCAATGAAAAAAGGGACCTTGGGGAGGGGAATTAAAAGATAGTTAATTAAATTGCATAATAATGAATTTATCATGGAGAATGCTGCTGTAAATGGTAAAAAGATTGCTGCCGGGAAGGCGATAGAATATATTAAGAATGGCATGACCGTTGGTCTGGGAACGGGTTCCACGGCCTATTGGGCCATTCAGGGAATTGGCGGGATGGTAAAGAATGGGCTTTCGGTGCGGGCTATTGCAACCTCGGTGCAGTCGGAGAGCCTTGCCCGTGAGCTGGCTATTCCCATTGTGCCGTTTGCCGAGATCGATCGTATCGATGTGACCATCGACGGAGCGGATGAAGTGGATGAGCAGCTGAACCTGATAAAAGGAGGGGGTGGGGCCCTGTTGCGGGAGAAGATCGTGGCAGCGGCTACTAACTTTTATGTGATCATCGTCGATGAGAGCAAGCTGGTGCGTTTGCTGGGGCAGTTTCCGCTTCCGGTGGAAGTGACACCGTTTGGCTGGGAGATAACGGAGCGCCGGCTTCGGGAGCTGGGTTGTACGCCAAAGATGCGGATGAAGGATGGGGTGCCTTTTGAGACGGATAATCAGCATTATATACTTGACTGTGCCTTTGGTTCGATCCCTGATCCTGCCCGTCTGCACGAGCAGGTTAGCGCTATAACAGGAGTGATGGAAGATGGATTTTTTATAAATATGGCCGATGTGGTCATTGCAGGTTCTCCGGGTGGGGAGACGAAGGTATTGAAGCGATAATCTGCTGTTCCTGCGCTATCTTTGCGCTATTTACGAATTATCATGAACAGTACTCGTATTCAGCAGCTAAAAGAGTCAATTGATCCTGTCCGTAACCGTCTTCTCGAACATCCTATTTACCGGGCCGTGCGGACTCCTGCGGCCCTTCGTATTTTCATGGAGTATCATGTTTATGCTGTCTGGGATTTCATGTCCCTGCTGAAGGCGTTGCAGCAGTCGCTTACCTGTGTAGATGTGCCGTGGGTCCCAAGAGGGAGTGCAAATACACGATTTCTCATCAATGAAATAGTTGTAGGGGAGGAGAGTGATGTGGATGAGCAGGGGAGGCGTGTCAGTCATTTTGAGCTTTATCTGCGGGCGATGAAAGAGGCGGGGGCATCTGTTGAGGAGATGGGAAGGTTTATTGGTGCTGTGGCAGCGGCCAGGCCGGTGAGTGTGGCGACCGGGCCTGTGGCGGGGGCTGCGGTGTCTGGGGCGGAGCCAGCGGCTCCCGGGGTAGAGGTGCAGGTGGTGGTGCGGGAAGCGATAGCGGGGCTGGTGCCGAAGGAGGCTGTGCGAAAATTTCTGAATTTTACGTTTGATACTATTTTTTCCGGGGAGGTATGCGGGATCGCTGCGGTCTTTACGTTTGGTCGGGAGGATCTGATACCCGATCTTTTCCTGCCTATTGTACAGGACCTTTCAAAAGAGAGGCCCGGGTTTGAGACGTTTCGTTATTATCTCGAGCGGCATATAGAGGTTGATGGGGATCATCACAGTCATCTGGCGATGGAGATGTTGGAGGAGTTGTGTGGGGATGATGATGGTAAATGGAGGTTGGCTGAGGAGGCTGCCAGGGCGGCTTTGGAGGCAAGGATTGTTTTGTGGGATGGGGTAATGGCTGCGATTGGGGCAGAGGTAATGATTTGATGTGAAGTAGCAGCGTTGTGAGGGTTTTGGTGTGCGGAACTGGTTGAGAGTGGGTGATGGTTTGGACTGTGGCGATGATTGGGGCGGGAAGGATGGTTAAGGGTTGTGGCGACGATTGGAGTGGAAGTGATGGTTTGATGGGCCCGTTGATGAGAGATTTATGGAGCTGGTGAGGGGTGATGGCCTGATGATTGCAACGGCTAAAAAAAATGGATTCGATCACGCATATAGTGTTGGGTGCGACTGTTGGGGAGGCGCTGGCCGGGCGAAAGCTGGGGAAAAAGGCCATGTTGCTGGGGGCGATTGCCAATAGTCTTCCGGACATCGATTTTGTGGCTTCTTTTTGGTTGAGGACGGCTGAGGATATCTGGGCGCATAGGGGTATTACTCATTCTTTCCTGTTTGTGCTGGTCATGACGCCGGTGCTGGCATTGATAGCGGGCAGGCTTTATCCCCGGAGCGGGATGAGCCGGCGGGATTGGGGCCTGTTCTTTGGCCTGGAGCTTTTTCTTCATATTTTCCTGGATGCCTTCAACGCTTATGGGACGGGTTGGTTCGAGCCTTTTTCTCACTACCGGGTGGCCTGGCATGTATTGTTCGTGGCTGATCCCTTATATACCTTGTGGTTGTTGTTGTCTACGCTTGCCTTGTTGTTGCTGAAAAGGGATAAACCGGCGAGGAGGGGCTGGGTATCGTTTGGTCTGCTGTGCAGCAGTCTTTATCTCTGTTATTGCATCACCAATAAGATAAGAATAGATACGCAGGTGAAAAAGGATCTCAGGGAACAGGGTATTGCTTATGACCGTTATATTTCCACCCCGACTCCGTTGAACAATTGGCTTTGGTATATTGTGGCCGAGGACAGCGGAGGTTTTCATACTGGTTATAGATCGATGTTTGATCACCAGCCCACGTATTTTCGTTTTCTCCCGCGTAATGACTCGCTGTTGAAGCCTTTTCGGGGGCAGGAAGACGTGGGTTATCTTTTACGTTTTTCTCAGGGGTATTATACTGTTGAGCAGTGGGGGGATACGCTTGTGTTCAACGATCTGCGGTTTGGGGAAATGAGGGGGTGGGCTAATCCGAAGGCCCGGTTTGTGTTTCATTATTTTTTGCAGTATCCGGGGGAGAATGCGGTGGTTGTTCAGCGTGGTCGGATGAATGGATGGAATGGGCAGACGATAAGGATCTTTATCCGGCGGATAAGGGGGAATTAGGGGATATTGGATTTTGAAATTGGGAGGAGGGGTGGAGAATTAGCGAGTGCCGGATTCTTTTTCCTGTTTAAAATAGAAGGTAAAGATAAAGAAGATGAAACGGATGGATTCGTAGGCAATTCGTTGGAGGCAACGTTGAAAGAAGCCGTGATGGCGAAGGTAATTTTCTTCGGTGATTTGCACGCAATGGTTGCGGATGATATCATCCATTTCTTCTTCTACCCGAGCGGCAAAGGCATCATTGCGGACGTCCATATTCAATTCAACGCTGGCATAGGCGCTGATCCGGTTGACATTATAGGAGCCGTCGGTCATCCACACTCCGTCATAGGTGGCCATCTTACCATGTAAAATAGTATCCTGGTATTCGTAGACCTGCATTTTGTTCTTAAAGAGCCAGTGGTACATATATTGTTCGGCCAGCCGGGCGACTTTTACGTCCGATATGCTGCCGACGATGATCTTTATGACCACGCCTCTTTTGGAGGCCTGCATCATCTGTTTGCGCAGGATGGAGCCGGGTAAAAAATAACTTGACAGGACAATGACCCTTGATTGCGCATGGCGGAACATTTCCACGTAGCTGCGGGATATTTCGTTCTTACCCTGTACCCAGTCATTGCGTCGTACTCTGACCAGGCATTCTTCCTGTGGGACTACACCTTTTTCCCATTCGAATTTGTCTTCTGCCGGGTGTTGTTTTTTCCACCAGGCCCTGGTCCACATATCCCGGCAGACGAGATGCAACTTGAGGGCTGCCTGTCCTTCTACGAGCAGGGCGCGATCGAGCCAGGCTTTTTCCCCATCGATGTCATTATAACGGTCACTGATATTGACTCCGCCTGCCATGCCCAATGCGGCATCTACGGCTATTACTTTATGATGCATTCTTCTACCCAGGTAGAAGTTGCGGCTTTTCAGGAGTGGCCAGAACCAACGGAAACGGATGCCTGCTTCTTTCCATTCACGGATAATATTTTTGGCGAGGTGCTGGGAAGCATAGCCATCCAGCAGGATGAAGATGTTTACCTGGCGATGGGCTGCACGGATCAGCGCATCAGACACCATGCGGCCGGTTTCGTCACCGTCGAATATATAAGTCTGTAAGTGGATCGATGTTTTGGCGTCATCGATCATCTGTACAAGGGTGGAGAAATAGTCTTTCCCCCCGTGGACCAGGCGTACTTTATTATGACGCGTGTAGCCCGCTAATAATTTCGGGGTCCTTTTTTTGGCCATGTTTCTCGTTAGGTCAATCAGAAAGATAAAGATCGGGAAATTTAAATGGAAAGGATCGGAGGTCGAAAAAAACCAATTAAGATAAGCAAAATGAGATTTGCTCAAATATTAATTAATTGTTAACTTAAATGAGAAAACGATTAAATATGAAAGCTTGTCTACTCCTGCGTGGTTGGGTCCTGGGGCTGGTGTTGGCGCCCTGTTTTGCCCACGCTCAAAATCAAATTTCTCCTGCTGTCTACACATACAACGACCCCGGAAGCAGCATTTCCTGTAATGTCCCGTTAAACGAGATCAATATTCATGCTTATAGGCATTTTCACCGTCGGTTTCCGACTGGTACAACGGGGGAGTATTGGTTTAAGTCAGCGGAGGGGTACCAGGTATCCTTTGTTCAGGATGCTCAGCGTCATCAGGCCTATTTTGATCTCCGCGGTGCTTATTTATATTCTCTGAAGTATTATGTGGGGGCGAAGCTGCCGGGAGGGCCGGCGGAGATGGTCAGAAAGAAATACCCTGATTATGGGATAGATGTGGTTACGGAGATCACTGATGGGGAAAAGATCTTTTATCTTGTGAAGATCATTAATCCGGCTTCGGTGAAGACGTTGTCTGTTTGTGAGGGCAAGGTTGAATTGTTGGAGGAGCTTGTTAATGGGGGAGCCCGATAGGGGGGGAGTTGCGGCGCGGCCGGGTAGAGGGGCTGGGGAAGTGAGTGGGGGCAGCGAAGGGGCTAGTTGCGACGTGACTGGGGTGATGAGGCTGGTTGCGACGGCCGGTAGAGGGTGGGTGACGGACATAAAAATCCCGTGGCGCGTGTGCTGCAACCACGGGATGGGTTCGATCAACAATTATTTATCTATTGTTCTTCCTTTGAGTGTTCTGGATTTATGTTCCCATTTGTCTGCGACCTTTTTACGGATGACGAGGGTTGCTGAGGCTACATCCTGGCAGGTGCCACAACGGGCGCGGAACTTATTGGAATCATAGGTCACTGAGCAGGTGCCATTTTTCCATTCGGTGCCATATAACACATAATCGTTAAATGTATAGCCGCTGCCGGGGCCAAAGGCCAGGTTGTTATTTCCTTTTTCAAAATTGATGAGCAGTCTTTCTCCTTCGCTGCCATCGTAAACGCCGGGGGTAAAGGCGGGTATGATCACTTCATTGACGTATTTTCCGTTTTCCATTTTTATGACGCCTGAACTGACGGCTAGTTTTTGATCTCCGAGATTCCGGTTAAGGATCAGTTTCTGGTCTACGTAGAACTGTACCTGCTTAAGATCAATATTTTCCTTTTCCAATTTTTGCTTCAGGTCCCTGGTAAAGGGGACAAAGTTATTCCGGGACATTTTCGAACTGCTACAACTAACTAAAAAAGATACGGAAGTAAAACAAAGGATCACGGTGAAAATGCGTCTCATAATATTAGGTGTATTTGTAAGTGGTTGGACTTTTCTCAAACGAAATAGTTTTATCGGTACTTTGGAATAAATGTTATACAAATGTTAAAATGGGGTCGGTTGGGGGTGTTTGCGGCTGATTATGAGGCGTGAGGGTGCAACATGGGTTTTATTTTGACGTCTTGTTTTGTGATGTTGGTGAAGATTGGGCGCGGATTGGGATGAATATGCCTGGAGGAATGGGAGTATAGTGATGGGGGAATGGTGAGCGGATCAGGTTATGGGATGACGCTCGAGTGAGGATGGGCGAAGGATGGTGATATAGGGAAATTGGATATTGGTGGGATCGGGTAAATCGGGGATGGAATAAACTCCAAATAAACTGTTATGCTGAAAAACTTCTTTAAGGTAGCCCTTCGTAGTCTTTGGAAGCAAAAAGGATATAGCTTCCTTAATATTTTTGGTCTTGCTATGGGGATGACCTGTAGTCTGCTGATCCTGCTTTGGATCAGGGATGAAAAAAGTGTAGATGGCTTTCATGTGAACGGGGACCGGTTGTATAGCATTTATGAGCGGCAGTATTATGACGGAAAGATAGAGTCCGGGTTTTTTACGCCCGGAGTATTGGCGGATGAGCTAAAAAAAGTATTGCCGGAGGTGGAGATGGCTGCTGGTTTTAGCTGGCGGGACAAAAATACTTTCCAGGTGGGAGATAAGATCCTCAAGGAGCAGGGGAGCAGTGCCGGGGCTGATTATTTCGGGATGTTCAGTTATCCTGTCCTGGAAGGGAAGGCTGCGACTGCCCTTGCCACGCCGGTGAGCATTGCCATTTCCAGGAAGATGGCCATGGATTTTTTTGGTAGTCCGCAGGCCGCTATCAATAAGACGATCCGTTTTGAGAACAGGAAGGATTTTACGGTCACGGCTGTATTTGAGAATCTGCCTGAGAATACATCTGATAAGTTCGACTATCTCGTCAACTGGAAGTCTTTCCTGGATGATAATACCTGGGCTAAGGACTGGGGCAATAATGGTCCTCATACGCTGATCCTTTTACGGAAAGATGCCAACCCGGTACTGGTGACAAAGAAGCTTACCCGTTTCCTGGATACTTACAATAAAGATCAGAGCAAGAGTTTTCACATCGAGCTGGGTATGGCGAGGTTTGGGGATATTTACCTGCATTCGAATTTTAAGAACGGGCAGATAGAAGGCGGACGGATCGAGTATGTGCGACTGTTTAGTGTGGTCGCTATTTTTATTTTGCTGATCGCCTGTATCAATTTTATGAACCTGACGACGGCAAGGTCGGTAAAACGGGCTAAGGAGATTGGTATCCGTAAAGTAGTGGGGGCTGTTCGCCCGGCTCTGATCCGGCAGTTTATCGGGGAGGCAGTCCTGCTTTCGCTGTTCTCTGTGATCCTTGCGCTGGCCATCGTGCTGCTGGCGCTGCCGGCCTTTAATCATATGACGGGGAAGTCTATTTCCTTCCCTTATGGCTCGTCTTCTTTCTGGTTGAGCCTGGCGGCTCTTACGCTGGTGACGGGAGCGCTTTCCGGCAGTTATCCGGCGCTGTTCCTTTCTTCTTTTCAGCCGATACGCGTATTGAAGGGGACTATGAAGTTTAGTGCGGGGGCGGCCTGGTTTCGGAAAGGATTAGTGGTGTTTCAGTTTGTGCTTTCGATCGTGCTCATCGTCGGGACGATTGTCGTCTCAGGGCAGGTCAATTATGTGCAATCCATTAATCTTGGTTATGACCGTGACAATCTTGTTTCTATTCCTCTCGAAGGTGATCTGACGGGGAAGTATAAACTTTTTAAAGAACAGGCGCTTCGGATCAAGGGCGTGGGGGACGTTTCGCGGATCAGCCAGATGCCTACGGATATTGAGAATGGGACAAGCGGGGTCGATTGGGATGGTAAGGATCCCAATAATACGATCATGTTTACGCAGGCTTCTGTGGGGTATGGACTGGTAAAGACTATGAAGCTGAAGATGGCTGTTGGGCGGGAGTTTTCCGAGGAGTATCCGACGGATTCTGTTGGTTATATGCTGAATGAAGAGGCGATGAGGAGGATGGGATTTAAAGATAAGGACGTGGTTGGCAAGCGGCTTACTTTCTGGCAGAAGAAGGGCACGATCGTGGGTGTGATAAAGAATTTTCATTTCAATTCGTTGCACGAGCCGATAAAACCCCTGATCGTCCGTTATGGCGAGCAGGAGACTTATGGCCTGGCGCTGGTCCGGATCAGGGCGGGTCAGACGAAAGAGGCGCTGAGTCAGTTGGAGACCCTATGTCACGGGCTGAATCCACGATTCCCTTTTACTTACCGGTTTACGGATGATGAGTATCGTGATCTCTACAAGAGCGAATCTATTGTCCATAATCTTTCCAATTGTTTTGCGGGGTTGGCCATTTTTATCTCCTGTCTGGGGTTGTTGGGGCTGGCGATGTTCACGGCTGAGCAGAGGACCAAGGAGTTCGGTATCCGCAAGGTGTTGGGGGCAAAGATGGGGACCTTGTTTACGTTGCTTTCAAAAGATTTTTTGCAGCTGGTGCTGGTGGCTTTCCTGCTGGCGACGCCGCTTGCCTGGTGGGCTATGCATTTGTGGCTGCAGAATTTTGCATATCATATTCAATTGGAGTGGTGGGTGTTTTTGCTGGCGGGTGTGCTGGCCTTGCTGATCGCTTTGTTGACGGTGAGTTTTCAGGCAGTGAAGGTGGCGATAGCCAATCCGGTGAAGAGTCTCAGGACGGAGTAGGTGTGATCGGGTTGAGAATGACAGGGGTGGGGCAACATGGAGGTTAGTTGGGGGAGGGGTTGAATTTGGACCAGGTGAGTACGGCTCTTATCTCGCCAAAGGAGTAGTCTTCGCCGAGCTTACTTTTTATGGGCCCCAGTGAGGACCCGCCTATGGACCTGATGGCCGAGAGAATGGATTCGATCTTGTGTTCGGGCACCAAATCCTTCAGATCTATCTCACCGGTTGGGATAAAGGAAGCGAGGTGGCTTTCCACGGTGCTTTGGGTAAGGTTGCGTAAGGCTGCTATTTCGGTAATTGAGGTACCTTCTTTATAAAGTCGGAGGGTAGTGCGGTTGGTATCTCCTTTTTGTGGTTTGCCGGAAGTTTTTGGTCCGGCTTCCTGTTCAGCTTCTTCTTCGGCTACTGTCTGTCTGTTTTGCCGATCTTCCTGAAGGCCGGATAATAAGCGGGTTGTATCGATCCCTTTTTGCAGTCCAGAGATCAGCTTGTCGGCGTCTTCCACTTGTTGTCTTTTACGGGTAAAGACCAGTTTTAGTGTTTGCAGGTCCTGGAGATATTTTTTTGCTTTTTTACTGGCGCGCATTTCTGCGATGTGCTGTTGGAGAGGATCGAGGATCTCTTCCTGTAGGATCCGGGAGAAGTATGTGGCGGCGGCGGTGGTACGTTGCTGTAGCTGCTGGTAGCCATCGGCCTCGGCTCCGGATAACAAGGTTTCGAGCTGTCGGGAGAATTTTTGGGCGACTTCCTGTTGTGCGAGTACGTTGTCGAGACATTTTTTACTCAACTCTATTGCGGCTATTTTACCCGGGATCTGCCGGTGTGCGTAACCGGCATGGTGATCCTGCTGTTGTTCGACCAGGCGTGACCATTGAAAGGTCTTGCGCAGGGAGTCGGTGATATAGGTCAGCTGTTCGTGTTCCAGCTGCTGTTCTGCCAGCTGTTCCGGTAGCTGTGCATCCATATAAGCAACGACGCGGGGGTCTGTGCTGATGGAATTTGACTGGATGCGCGAACGTAGTACCAGTCCCTCCAGTTTTGTAAGCCGGCTAAGCGCCACATATACCTGTCCTGGTGCGAAAGAGGCTCCGGCGTCGATGACGGCTTTTTCAAACGTGAGTCCCTGGCTTTTATGAATGGTGATCGCCCAGGCGAGACGGATGGGGTATTGGCGGAATGTGCCCAGCTCTTCTTCTTCTACCTGGTCCAGCTCTTTGTTGTACTGATACCGGATGTTTTTCCAGGTCTCTTTTTC
>Ga0307510_10012157_pt1 | contig 10205 bp, 9 predicted proteins | sample 12_EM_MG_FD_207224 | JGI IMG/M metagenome (GOLD analysis project Ga0307510, IMG submission 207224) | Populus trichocarpa ectomycorrhiza microbial communities from riparian zone in the Pacific Northwest, United States - 12_EM | ecosystem: Host-associated > Plants > Roots > Unclassified | place...
CTACTATCAGGTTGCCCACCCTGTAGAGGCAGGTTAGATGCAGCAGTGTTGGGAATGGTGCAGTCAACAGGGCTGAAAGAGGTGTAGGATTCGGCAGGGTCGGGATTGGGGGAGGTGACTAGATTCAAAAGAGTGTGAGTGGTGCCTAGAGTCCATAGGATCAGGATACTAAGTGAGGGGGAGAGTACTAGGGTGGTGTTTTGTTTGACCAGTTTCTCTTCAAACATGTCATAAAGCTTGACGACCGTCATCTCTGTTCATTTCTCTGCTGTTTGATCATGTTTTCTTGAATGGAATGATATAGCTTTGCCACAGCCATGGTAGTGAATATCCCAGCTGATTCATTGTGTCTCAGAATCATCGAGGTTGGCCTTTGTGGTTTCCAATTGTCATAGGCCATTACCATCCAAGCCGTAGCAATTCCCATGAACATGTTTCCCAGGACAGCCGAATATGTAAACATAAAGGCTAAAGAATATGAGTCAGTGAAGTTAATAATTATAGGAAGCCTTCAAAAATGATGAGCATACATGCAATTCCAGAGAGTATGAGTCTGATCGACCTAAAAGAACCTTTGCAGATACTCTCCAAAGTTGAGACAATCCAAAATATGATAGAAGCCCACATCATGGAGAACAAATGATAAACAAGATCAGGGAAGCTGGTTGGAATGAGGTTGGGAGTGGGGTTGATGTCAGTGGAGTCATGAGTCCCAATGGGATCAAGAGTGAGATTGATAGAGAGGGCAATGAGGATAATGTTGGTATTGAGGCTGGGAGTGTTGGACATATTGGCTGATTGTGAAGTGTGTTTGAAGATGGTGAAGGAAAAGATGAACCAGGAGCGTGGGGACTCTCTATTTATACCCAAACCTGTTAGGACCCATGACTTCCGGGATTATTAGATCATGATTGGGGCCTTGAAAGAGCTGAGGGGGCCTTGATTAAGCAGGGGAGGCCTTTGAAAAAGTATCTGGATTGCCCGGAGAGGACTCTTTCCATGATAATGAATTGTGTATGTAAATTGTCAGTATTACTGAGAGTACTCAAACATACTCAACATATCTGCAATAGTAGATAATCAAGATCATGCCAAGGGACCTTTAATGATAATTTTCAACACCTGTACAATATAATTTATAATTTCATGTGAGATATTGAAGAGCAATTAGTAAATAAGAAAAGTAAGGTTGGTGAAGGTAGGATTTGTTGTTAGATAAGGAGCAGAATTAGCAGTAGGGTTGAGAGATCAAATATATTGTGTGAACAGAAAAGGTATTAAAAATGGTAAAAGACAAACAAAAGTGAGGTTCAGTTAAAATGTGGATGGTTCTGCTGCTGAAAAACCTTACTTAGATATCTGTACAAAAGACTAGGAACCTTTAAGTTAGTCTTAGTAATTAAAGTATTTCTGCAATACATGAAAGAGCAAATATTTCAGTTAGAATAGAAAATCTTATACCATTTGAGCTCTCTTATGTATACCTGCAGCAAGTTGTCAATATGTTACTGTTCACAAAAATGATTAATCAATAGGGAAGTTAGATATGGAAGGGCTGTGGCTGATTCCTTATTCAAGATAGTTATGTTGTTGGAAGACTTAGTAGGGATGAAGGCCCAGCCATGTACTGAGCCTTCCTTTAACTTAATACTAACACAGTTAGTATCTGACAGTAGTACATTGTGCTAGAATGTTCAGTTTATTGTAAACTGTGGAATAATTGAGTGTAAGGAATACCTTATATTCAAGAGATATTAGTGAAATAGATTGATGGGGAACTAACTGAAGAGAGAGATGTGACGGAAAATAGTGGTAGCCATAATGTAAGAATCATATGATGCCCATGAAGGGTAGTAATGGGAGAAAAACATTGAATAAGTAGGTGGTGTTGAGTTCAGGGTGGATATTGGATGTAAATACTTCCTTTAAGACTAACTTGATAAACCAGAGAAAAGAGAAAGAGAAATGATAGGTACTTGACCAGGTAGAATGTGGCCACGAAGAGAAGAACAAAAGGGAGTGGAGTCAAATCTAATTTAGATAGATGTTGACATGATCTAAACTGATGCTGAAGGGATGTGGTTAAGCTTGTTCAAACTGAAAGACATGAAAGAAAGTTTTTATATGCAAGCCTTGATGCCAAGCCACCTAGTCACATGGCATTAACTGGATTTCAAATAGGTAATCCACCTTAGAAAACAACCCTACTCCATGTGCTATGCTGCACCTGTATTCCCCTCACTGCTAAGATGTTTCAGTCGCATTTAAAAAAGTTTAACACTATCCTATTCGGGTACTTGTGATATGAAAGACTATGTGCTTGAGAAGTAGTTCTCACAATAGTGCTAGATAGGTAGTACTCAACATGGCCATCATGGAAACCATACTTTCTGTATAGATTTGCTTTTGACTACTTATAGGGGCTAGGGTTCAATATTTTGCTTGTGCTTGATATTGAGAATCCCCAGTGATCATTCTGCATGAATATGATTTCCTTTGTGCCTTTCCTATTTTTCTTAGTTATTAGTTACTACTAGTTCCTCTATCACTCATTTTCAATCGCCTAGGGGGCCTAGTATGCCTGGTTTGTATACTTGTGGAAGGATTTGCCGACATTGCCGGAAATGATTGGAGAGCAAAGCCCAGAGTGGGTCGGAATACGGTGTGTGTAGGGGAGTAACATTGTCTCTGGAAGAACTCTTGCTAATGAGCATGTGTGGTGGAGTTCTCTGTATTTAAACCCTCCGCTCCGCTGTAGATATATGTCGGGTTGGAACAACCCATTGCCAATGGGGCAAAGCTAGGGGGAACTGCGTGGAGGTGGAGGAAGGTTCACCTGGTCCCTCAGAGGTCATAGCTCACTATGCATGGACCGGAGCGCCACTAGCACATATAGAACCATCGACACCCACACCTCGAGAACCTCGATGCTCGCTACAACTCGCATGCTCATCTTGAAGCTTGCTGCAGCTCGCGTTTTTTGTTACCCGCCCACCACCCACAACCCTCTCACAGCCCCCGCATTGTCACCTAGGGATCTATTGGTGCCAACGATCTCAAGCGACGAGGGGAGCGACATCTCCCCCACTGCCTCCGACAGTGGACACATAGCAGATGGTTGATCGATGGAAGAGATCGCATAGATGGTTTTTGGTTTTCTGACTTTTCTGTTCTCATTATATTTTCATTATCCCATATTGGTTATTATCTCCATGTATTTGTTTGGCTTTGGAAAATTGGTTAGAAGAAGTAAGCAAAAATACGGAGAATATAGAGCAGTTTCCTCCTCTGGTAGACTTTCTCTCTCTCTCCCATTCACCTATCTGCCGCAATCGGCACCTCATAACACTTGAGTATGGTACGAGTGCGAGTACTTCAGCTGATTTTTATTTTATCCCTTCGTTCGTTCCCGAATTTCACAGCTTTTTAGAATTGCTGTAGCGTTGGGATTATCAATGACTAGTCAGTAATGGACAAAGTCTACCTCAAACCGCCGTCATGTTTAGACCAATTCACAATGTTGGGCACTAGTCTATTTGCTCAATCATGATAAGGAAAACGCCTTGCTTGAGAAGGGTAGTGCTCGTAATAGAGCAAAATCAGCAGCACTCAGCATGCCCATGATGAACACAGGTTTGTCCGCGTATATTTGCTCCTGATCGCTCAAATAGGTTTGGGCCTACCATTTTAGACCTGGGTGGGCGCTAGAGATTTAGGGAATAATCGCCAATGGCATAGTTAGGCGTACCCTCATTGGTATTCCGCTCATTTATGTGTCGTTGGCACACCGCTAGGGGAACGCTGCGAAATCAAACGAAGGGATCATTGTGTGTTTTCTATTATCGTTACCTTTCCTGTGCCAATCGTCCGATTAGAGCAACGCTAAGAGTGCGTGAAACTCGGGAACGAACGAAGTGACACGTAGGCACTGGAGGAGGACCCCCAACCCGTGAAAAAAACTTTAACCCTCCTGTTGGCTCCTTATTTCTCATCTTCTCTCATGACACACCCCCCCCCTTTAACTTATCACAATCAATCAGATCTTCTCCACTTGAGCGGTTTGACTCTGCAGCCTACAATCCTAACCCTCAACCTTGACCTCCACAGCCCGTATTTTCAACACCTTCGAAAACCCTCCCCGGACTAATCGATATGTTCTCCGCCGTGTGGACAGCCATCCAGGGTTTGTTCAAGATATTTTAAATCTCTAGACAATCTCGATTACTAATTCTATTATCTCATATTCTTTAGAGCTCTTGTCCGCCCATTCCACTACTCTTGTTACCGTGCTAGCCGGATGTGGCACGGTCATCATTACAGCCGCCTACACAAACCACTGGAAGCCCCAGCAACCGCCCCCCCCTATCCTCGAACCCGAAGACGTCGTTCGGAGGTGTGCCACCATGGCAGTTGAGATGCTCCACGAGACAATTGAAAAGGAAGTCACCAAACGCCAGGCTGGCCCCACCCTGCCCACCGCGGACGCCGGAGCCATGCCCGGCGCTGCTGAGCCCAAGTTTGAAGCGGATAGGAGTCCCTGCGATAGGGTGTTTGAAACCGTGATGGATGGAGTCCGTTTCCACTGTTGGGTGGATGGTCTGGCGGATAGTGTGAGCATCGGGTAGGAGTGCTGGTGCTGGGTGGGGGTATGGGGAGGAACCAGGGGGGAGGGTTACTGGTAGGGGAGATTAAGCGAAGAGGTGGCTCAGCTAGCAATGCATATTATTGAATTCCAATCAACTCCCATTACCTTGAGTGTGACTGAAATTTCCTTAAGGTCCGAGTGAGACTTTCCGTGCAGTGAAAACTCATAAAAGTAGGTTATGTTCGGTAGAGAGTGTCAGTGTTCCGAACCGTCCAGGGGCCCCACAGGGACGGCGGGGATAATTCCAAGAAGACTGGACGGGATGGGACCGCTAGCCGTGGTCTTGTGTAGGGTAAATTACTCGGAGGACCGCCGAGCCCTAGAGGCTAGGGATTTATTAATATAGTGAGAAACTGGAAAACGGCTGCTTAGGCGGACTACAGGGGGGATGGTAGGGTGGAAGGGGGTTGCGTGGGGGGCTATCGGGGGTATCAAAAGACGGTAGGGTGTAAAGTGCGCCCAACCTGTGTGCAATTTGGCCCTTGGTGAACTACCGTATTATCGCGTCAAATTGGGTATCTTGGGACGGGGGTTCTTATCACCACCCCATTAGCACTCGCCCCTAACAAGGCCTGGTGGTGAACAAAATTGGGATAGGAAGATTGCGTTAACTCAGACTCACAAGGGTTAACGCAATCCTTCAATTCCTCTTTTTGATCATTACTAGTCTTCATTATAAGTCATCATCCTGGTGTGGTGATAAGAACCACTGTCCCGGGATACCCAATTTGACAAGATAATACCGTATTGATTACAGGAGATGCGAAGGTTTAAGATGCAATTTTTTGCACTTTTTCTAATCCAACAATAGATCAAGGATATATGGTTATCCTTCAGGTTAAACTCCTGGGACCGGATTCCTTTTATGAAAACAGTTTCCACGCCCATCACATCGGCTGTATACCTCGGACCTCTGAGTCACCCGGGAAATAAAGAAGAAGAAATGGGCCACCATGTCGTAAAGGATCCGGTACGCCGCAACCTATAACCCCTGGAACATCTCCGATACATACGGCATATACATACACAGGCCTAGCCAGCAATCCCAGGCGTGCTGGCACCCGTGGAGGCATCCATCGGACTCTCCGGGCATGTGTCTCAAGCCGTACGGGAAGATCGTCAGTTATTTGCGAATGAATGCGGTCCAAGAAGGTGAAGGCCGGTCTCTGCGGTCCTCCAGCGATCGTTAAAACTCCCGGACAGTACCTACAGTCCCAGCCCTTCGCCTATAGTCCTTGCCAGTTACCTCCATGCCGGGCTGTCACCCATCACCTGTAGGGACCCAGCAGATTCCGCGGCCCGAGACACCCACAGTGCCCGCCTACCCATCCTTAGTGCCCTTTCGGGTACCGCTCAAACCCGTGCCCGGAGCTATACGATATTATTTACGCCGGTTCAGGCTTCCCTGCTAATCAAAGAACACAGATACCAAAATCCAAAGCCTATTGCACAACAATTTACCTCTCGAGTCGAGGGTGCCCACCAACCCTAAGCCTCATTAAGTTTGAACATAATCACAAACCACGCCCAGACCATTTCCAGTGACCACAGATCAAGAACCAAACCGTCGCTAGTATTTCGATTTTACTTTCTTAAAAACTCTGGACTCATATTTATTTATTTTTTCGCAAACCTCAGAACAGTAGCGGTCGGGGTCGAGTCATGAAAGTACCAGCCTTGAGCAACAAGTGATGGAAAAAAAAAAGTGGTCTTGCACCAGGGCCACTTTTTTTCCGATCACTTACCCTCACACCCAAGTACTGGAGATTTATGCACCACAGGATCACCAGCATGGGTCATCATTGCCGCGGAAGTTAAAGAACGTTAGGATAGATGAGGACTTTGGTACTTGGCCGTGGTTTGCGCGGGGGTGGCGCTAGCACGGCATACTTTTTTCGTTGTTTTAGTTTCCAGCACAGCTGTTGTTGCGGAAGGAGAAAAGAAAGAAGAGCCTGGAGGGCACGCAGAGACAGGGGAGGAATGAAGGATTTGGATCCAGCAGAAGGGCAGTGGAGAAATACATATGCTAGGTAGAGGCATCCTCGCAATGACTGCGGTGGGGGTGTACTGAATGGGGCAGCTGAGAGATAGCCAAATCAGATCTATTCCGGAGCTCCTTTTAGCAAAATATTTTAGATTTTCTTTTATTATTACTATCAAACCCCTAAATCTCTTCAGGTGCAGATTCGAGTACGATCTTAGCGACAAAGTTTGTGTGTCCCATCCCATTTTACACCCAACATGGGTGATCTTTGATACTCATAACTCAACCCAAAACTATATAGATTTAATGAAACCAAGCGATAGTGTAGGCAATTGTCCAAATTTCCTGGGTAAAAAGTTATGAGAATTTTCCCGTTCTCCTATGAGGGTTGAGAGCTCAGGATTGTCATCGGATGTTGTTGCAATATACCTTTTACCCACCATCATTATTTCTGGTATTGCACAATAGGCATTAACTAACAGAGCTTGTGAGGTATGAATAATAATGTCTTGATGGGTCCAGAGACTCTAAGATTTAATTATTTTTCTATAGAGAAACCGGCTGTGATTTTATGAGGTGAAAACGCTCGTTTTTTGTGTGAAACGTGGGGGGGGGGTGCACGAATCCTATCCAAGACTAGGGCCGGCTTGTTCTATTCAACCCAAGTGATGACATGAAGGGCCGATGCACTAATAAAGGAAAGACCCCCCCACCCAATCCAATGCGGTCTAGTATGGAACAAACCAACTGCCCATCCTCCCCCAAAACAAGAATGGGAAGGAGAAAAGGAAAACATCATCGGTAGACCCCAATGGGAAACAACGGAGCAGAAATAAACTACGGTTACAATTAATCCCCAATTTCATCCCCGGTGGTGGGATAACGGATGAGGCTCGCCCTGGTTTCAGCACCCGGGAGCCTCTGGTATCGGTCGTTCAGGCCCACCCAGAAATACTAGCCTGCGGAGCGGAATTCATTGGCTCGGACCCACCCGGACTTGAGTAGAAGAAGCGCGGAGCCCTGGTGGAAGAGATCGAGTGGAATTGAGTTATAATTTTCGGATGCGAGCCGGCTGGGTAAAACGTGGAACTGACGACGCTATGGTTTACCCTAACTATAGAGGTTTTCCAAACTGTTGGGAGCTAAAAGCCGGACGGTATTGGCTCGCCCTAGCTGTATCGGTGGTGCTGCTAGGGAAGGTCGAGTAGGTGCAGGAGCATAGTGCCGCTGAAAAATGTTAGTAGGGTTCTGGTAATCGTAGATGCGGACGCCGCATATTTGCATGAACCGAGGTGAAGGGATTCGTGGTATTGTTACCTTCATATCCTTTCTGTCAATGCTATGATTCTGGTATGAAGCGGAGCTTGAGTGGGCTCCGGCAAATCCAGCAAATTCGGCGCCGAAATAGTTATTCTGAATAAGTACGAAAGCCGTTTTGGAATAGTCATTATGAGTAAAAAAATCGCGGACGCCAACGGGATCCGGCGGTGGGGTGGTATAGGAGATGCGCGAGAGAGCAATAGCTCTGTGAATCCACAGTAAGTGGTTGCGGAAAAACTAAGAATATGTTAATATGATTAGGGATAACTAGTGAGGGGTGGACATGCATTGACAAAGGGCGAAGGTAATAGAGAGGACAGAAAACGGGGGAATCTTTCGTTTTGGTAAGTCAGAATGGCGACGAGTAGAGTAAGGGTAGTGATAGTAAGCCCGAGTATCGCGACCAGATTATTGTTATCATTGCTGTCGGCCCCTTCGTTTCCCGTTTGATCACGCTTGTTGAGCTGTGCAAACAGGCTTTTAGTGGCGGGGGGCATGATGGCTTAAAGCGATGGGAGGTTGGGAGGCCCAGCGATATTGTTATTCGGCGGTAGGGAAGGCAATAATTACTGGTAAAACAAGGAGATTTCCTTCGTTAATTTTTCAAGAACAGTTCTGTAGGGGCATGATGGGGATTTTATAGGTGGGAGTGCCTAGAGGGCCAAAGTGGGGTGCGAGAAGTACAATTAAGTCAAAAGTTGGTGCGTAACACTTCAGAGAGCAGGGCTGCATTGGCGGATTGCGTCACACCCGAGGCGAAAATCGGTAACCGATACTCTACAAATACGGTAGGCGCCTCGAAAAAGAGACCCCAGAATGCCTTGAATTTTGTTTGTTGAGTGAGAAAGGTGGCCTAGATCGATTGGGCGGAAGAATGAGGGGCAAGGGGTGCAGCCTAGTTTCAAATCAAGGCGGATCCTCTGCATCGCAACCAAGTGCCGGAACAGAAAACGTTTGAAAGTTATGATACTTGTACCCGGGGTTGTGGTGGGGTCTGTCCAAGCCTTCTTAATTGGCTCCTAAGCCCCACTCCGAGAATAGTGTTAGCTCCAACCTCCCAAAGGTCTGACAGACCCTTTTCCTTCACCAAAAGTTCGCGCTTATCGGTTATCCGGCACTATTCGCGTTACACAGATGTAATTTTGACCAACCAGGAGGGTTTTCAGCAGACTTCTTTTTTTTTCTCGCTATCCCGTAGTTTATTTGTAACTTCGCTAACTACTGGAAAATCAGTATTATTGACCCGGAGGTAACTCATAGCCTAAAAACCTTAATCCGCCCCTGTTCAGCACCACCCCCCCGATCCTACTGTCCCTCCTCCCCCAAAATAAAAAAAGGCAGCCAGAAAAGGAAAGTACCACCAATACACTTTGGTTTGAAAAAGTCCTCGTAGGAGCACTGGTACATTCATGTTGTTGTGGCTGCTGCTCAGCTGGCGCCAACATACTACGTCAGCCACAACTACATGAATGTACTAGACCCAAAAGTGGGGGTGCTTCCTCTCCTCGCTTGGCCGAGTGGCTGTTGAACACTCATAGAGCAGCAATCGGCGGGCGAATGACAAGTCCCGGCCCAGCAAGATCATTAATAATCAATATTATGATACAAATTGTTTGTGGCGGCCAGAGAATTCCATAAATAAGCCGGGCGGCTATATCAATGGTTGAGCTGTGGAGTGCTCGGGCGCAAATTAAAGATCCGGAAAAAGTGACTTGAAATATATGTGTTGCAACCATACATTTTGTTTGTCACTTTTTCCGGATCTTTAATTTGCGCCTGAGTAAGAGATTATCTAAGGACTCATGGTCACGTGAGCTAGGTTTTGTGTGGCTGCGGCCTCCAAGCTGCAGCTTATTTATAGTCTTTCCAGATGCCCAGTACTGCAGTACTCGGGGGGTATATTAAAAATCGGAAACTACCCGTGGTGAAGCAGGGGTGATGGCAATCGGGCGATCACAATGTCTGGAAAGAGTGGCGGCGTTCTGGACATCTTAAAACACCAGATACCTTGAGAAAGAAACATCATTGAGGTTCTTGCCACATGAAAGCCTCTTGCTCGACACTACACACCATCATAGGTTTCATTTCTCCTTTTTTATCCCACGGGTTTATGAAAGCAATCACTCTACTGGTTTATGAAAGCCGTTTCCTGTTCCTACTTTCCAAGTTTTCTCGAGTTCTGGTTGCCAAGCTACTCGAACAGGGATACCCCCCTTTCCGGTTTTTCATGAACCCCCCGAGTACATGCGGGTTTCG
>Ga0307510_10012158_pt1 | contig 10204 bp, 13 predicted proteins | sample 12_EM_MG_FD_207224 | JGI IMG/M metagenome (GOLD analysis project Ga0307510, IMG submission 207224) | Populus trichocarpa ectomycorrhiza microbial communities from riparian zone in the Pacific Northwest, United States - 12_EM | ecosystem: Host-associated > Plants > Roots > Unclassified | place...
ACATTAGTATAAATAGTAGGCCTCTCCCCCGGTGGTTGAAGAATCATCAAGCAACGGAGAAGAGACCTTAACAATATAACAAGTTAGCGAGTTATATTCTAACTCTTTGAAATTTGACTACACTTTATTACTTTACCTTTATCAAACAATTACCAACGAGCCTTCCTGACTATTAATCCATTGTCTCGAATATCCTTGGCCTAGTTAGCTCGGAATCCTACCGTGTTAGCTACCCCGTAACACCCCGCAAGCCTCTGGAAGAGCAAAGGCGTTCTGGAACAAAGACCTCACCCTGATGAGGAAGAGACTCCTCGAAATGGTAAAAGGTGGAACGAGAGGGAAAGAACTGGTGGTGGCCAGGAGGAACTTCAGGAAAGCCATCTTTGCGGCAAAACTAACAGCTAACGAAAAAGCCCTACAGGAAGAAACAGACCCAGAATGTTTCAGGACGGTAAAAGTAAAAACCACAAAACATCTCATTCCAGCCCTGCAGAGACCAGACGGCACCCTAGTAGCCGAGCACAGCCACATAGCAAAGGAACTCCAAGACTCCCTGTACGGCGAAGAACACTGAAGAGAAACCCCGACAGCACTAAAACCCACCGAAACACAAGTCGACGACGGCAAAATCCAGAAGGCGCTTAAGGCCTCCCCCAACGGAGCAGTAACAGGCCCAGACCAGATCCCCATCAGGATGCTGAGACTACTATGGAAACTTAAACCCGACCTCTTCCAGAAAACCATGAACTATGTATACAGGAAAGGCATGCCCGACTCCTGGAAAATAAGCTCCACGATCCTAATAGTACCCAAAGCGAACAAACCTTCCTACACAATAGCCAAGAGCTGGAGACTGATACAGCTGCAGTTGATTTTGGCAAAAACGATGGAAAGGATCATTACGAACAAACTGACCAACCTCAACCTCCTCCCAGATAATATGTATGGAGGAAGAAAAAACTACGGCACCAGGGACGCTATACAAGCCTTGGATACATTCGTTGAAAGCAACAGAAACCGAAACATATGCATCACGGCCCTGGATGTAGAAGGTGGTTTCGACAACTTGGAAACATCAAACCTCCCCGTGATTATCGCGAATGGGTGAGGAGTAAACTTCATCAAATCTGGCATGATACGAGAATGGCAAGAACAAATTGACCATGAGGACATCCGATACAAAGGCAAACCGCGAACGAAATATGGACACCTACGCAATATGTCACGGACCTCCTTCAGGAACATACTGCCAGTGTACCTCCGAGCCACGTGCAGATGGCTCTACCAAACAACAACAAAACAATTAAAAAGCTTGTTGAATGGATCGAAACATGGCCGGACGACCTCAAAGACCAAACCGGCAAAACAGCAGACAGGGCGAAATATAGGATCCAAACTGGGGGAGCCTCAATCAACCTGCCGACCTCACAGCCAATCACACAAGACAGAGTGTGGCGCAATGGCAGGTGGTACATCCAATGTCAGGAGTGCCCAAAATCCTTCGAAAACACAAAGAGGGAGAGAGAAGTGCATGCCAGGACACACACAGCCAGCGCTAGGACCAGGAGAACAGGAGCGGAGGACGCCCGGTACCTGGTGGGCGTAATGACCAGCAGATGTATTTCCTTTTGTACACGACCATGGGGTGCGGAGGCACAGGAATGGGTTTCGTTTGTTCGAAGGATTTCATAAAGTACATGATCATAGGGCTGAGGGGGCGGGTATGGGTTTCATTTCTAGCTGTGGGATTTATTTCCTTTTGTGCATGACCATGGGGCGCGGAGGCGCAGGAATGGGTTTCGTTTGTTTGAAGGATTTCCTAACGTATACGACCACTGGGCCCAGAGGGGATGGGGTGGGTTTCTATCACGTGACAGACCTAAAATTGTTGAGGAGAGAGGATGTGGGGAGGGGAGTTTCCTTTGTTGAATGGGGCGAGGGGACCATAGTGATAGGCTTAAGGCGGAATGGTGGATATTTCTTTAAGGGAGGTCAGGCCAGGGGACAGTATCCCTGGACGCGCTTAGTGTCATTTAGTTGATAGCGTAGAATGAAAGAAAACAAGGTTTAGAAAATACCAGTCTTGAGTTTATATGGGCGCTCAGACAATCGCAGGGATTTTACCATATATATTTTTAATCCTTGTTTCCGGATAATTCTTGCCTGGGACGAGTACTCGAGTACAGTATGCATCTTGGCAGCATTTTATTATGCTGTAAATATCTTCTATACGTTGTATATGATTCCTTTCCACCAGCTGAAAATGTTTGTCCTTGCCGATAGGCTTGGTGGCGTTATCATAATCTGCTACTTTGGTATTTGATGGCTGCCAAGAACTGCCCATTGAAGAACCTCACGGGTTGGTCATATGAACAGCCGAGCATTGCGCATAAGTTGTTGGGAGGGTCTGTGTAGTTTTCGCCATTGGGCACTTTGATATCTTTACCTACGTTTGGTCCTCAACTCTGCCTACCGGTACCCTAAGCCTGGAAACTATCGTCCCAACGCCCTGGCATTGTCCAGCCAACCCATCACTCGTGGTTACCCGAAGCGGAAAGAATTTACCTTTTCGCGGGTCTTACTGCCATCCGCGATTTTTCTTGGGGTTCTGGCCTTCTTATATTGTATTATCGGCATAACGTCGAAAGAGGAGTCCCGAATCAACTTTTACGAAAAGTTTTTCTTTGCTCATGCCCTATTCCTGTTTCTAGCCCTTGAATTCCTCTATTTTCACCATCATAGCGGTCGTCCCTTCGTCATGCTCTCTCTCTTTATACCCGTCATGGACCATATGTTCTCCTGCGCACCCACTTTCTGCACCTTCAGGATGAGATCGAAATCCTACCAGGTTGCGGGGCAGTCCGGATTACACTTCCGCTGCTGGACCAATCCGACATGTCTTGGGAAGTAGGCGATCACATGTTTTTATCCGTCCCCAGAATAGCATATCTATATCCATTTCCTATCGCCTCGCTGGCGAATAGTGGGAGTTTGGATTTCTTGGTCTGTGCGGGGGATGCCTTTTCTAAACACTTTCTAGCGTACGCTGCAACATTCTTCTAAGCTTAAGTGATTGTTGGCGGCCCTCATGGGTTGAGGTTTGCCGTTCAGTGTCTTACTCCGGTGCTACTATTTTGGTTTCCGGAGGGGGGGTATCGCCGCCCTGCCACTTATCGCCCTCGCAGTGCGGAAAAGTCACTCTGGAGATGAGGAGAGGGTTGCTCCTGAGGCAAATTCCGAAGCGGCAGCGGGGGCACTGAGAAGATCGTGCTCGTCTACGCGGTTCACGACGAGTCCTAGATGGCCTGGGTTGGGAAAATAGGTCTTGCTGGAGCTTCGCCTCGAGATATAAAACTCTCGAGGTGGTCACATCTGGTCCGACTAGTGAGATTCTGGGGCGAAGGTTATGAGGATTTGGAGGGATGTAGAAGTTGTCGCGGAGAGGTTTGGTTGGTGGCGGGAGGGAGGTCGTTGGTGGGGTGGTGTTTGTGATTTAGACTCGTGCGCATGATGGCCCCGAATTCATGTTTTAGGTGCGTGGCTGTTCAATTTCTTTCTGGGGAGTTATTTCACACGCATAGTAGATGCTCGCATTGTGGGGAAGATCCTAGATTTTGTTGGTAGTATACTTGCAGATTGATTGGTGGTACATATCGTCCGCTTCCACTTGCTCGGTACAGGGTGTTGGTTTTTGGGTTGTACAGTACTCGATACGAGATCGTTGGTGGTGCCCCACAACGTGAGGTGTGGAATGGCGTAAGCTAGGAAGGAACAGAATGGGAAGAGGGGAATTATTTCTAGAGGTGAGATTCTGGAGTTCGAATTAGACGTGGGTTTCAAATGCGAGTGATATCTGGTGACTAAGGCTTCTTACATTTGAGTGAAAATGTTTCTGACCATGGACCCAGGAGGCACGCCTAATGCTATTAGGTGAGAAACACTTAAGTCATCCTATTGAGGACGTGTTTCTAGGCCGTTAGACTGGCACGCTGCTCCTGGTAAATAGGCATATGAGGATATTCCTACCACTGCACTAGGCGCAGACTACCAACTCTCTAACACTCCCAATAAACAGGGCCCCGCGAGCACGTCGCGAAGCAAACAAGCCGAGCGCGTGAATCTTTCTGTGCGCGATTCCATGCATTCCGTGAAGATCCAAGTAGCGACTGCCTGTGTCCTTGGTTGACGCCATGAGCTATCCACCAGCACCTGAAGCATCGCGACGCGAAACAACCACATGAATGCATTCCTCCCGGTATCATAAGCTTTTGTGGGTGTGGTAATTTAGTTGTGCCACCGCCGTGCCTTTGGGACTCGGCTAAGGTAGAGTAGAGTAGAAGAGTATGGCACAGTACCGTACAAGTAGGCTCTGGGGTTGACGGGGTCGGATGCACGGATAATCGGGTATTATACGATGGATGGGCATTTGAGTACATTACGGTATGTGTTTGTCCGTCGTGGGGAAAAAGTGGGGGATGAGCACTTTGTTTTGTCTTCTTTGTTTCTTTCTCACTTTCTTTCTATCTTTCCATCTTCCATTCTTGTTTTTTTTTTCTTTTTTCGGGGGGGGAAGAAGGTGCTTCCTGAATTAGTGGAATTGCAAGGGTTCTTGAGGAATGGTATCATGGGGTATCACTCGATCGAGAATCGCTCGGCGAATGACCAACCTTTTTTTTTTTTGTGGAACACCTTCTATCTGAGGTTTCTGTTGGGATATATATTGCGAGGAGAGAGAGCGGGAGCGGGGGAGGAGGCGATACAAGTCGGTCCGTCCTCCGGACAGGGCATAAAGAGGGGGCGGAAGCATGTATGATACAGGGGAAATAGATGGGAGTGGACTCTCGCACACCCTCGAAGGAGCGAAGCCGCCACACCTTAAAAAGTTACCGAGGCCCCAGATATCTCGGAAGCCCTCGAGCCCGCGTGGGGGGGGGGGGATGGCGTAATTGTTTAGGCTCCGATAGTAACTTTTGTGAAAACATCCTGTGAAAGCCATTTTTTTTTTTGCAAAGAAAAAAGAACGTGAAAGTCTTGGTAACATGATTCCCTCCCCCTAGACAGACTTCCTCCGTTTTTTACTATTGGGAATGGTCTAGACTGGGGGCTCTATGATAGTAGGATAAAGGTGCCCTGGGCATATCCATCGGAGGAGGAGGAGGAGGAGGAGGAGGAGGAAGGGGGAGAGTTACCAACGCCCATTCCTCCGAAAAAACGTGGATGTGAGATTATTCGAATCGTGAATTGTTGCCTTTTCCTCCCCGTTAGGCCAGATTGGATTCTGCGTGGTTTTAATAGGAAAGCCATAGGTTAAGTTTCCACAATAGTTTTACAATGCTGTACTGTACAGTACGGAACCGTTTATAATACGCCGTTGTTCCCAAGTGGTATGATATCATAGAAAAATAATGATTTTCCGAATTGATTTATTTAGCAATTTGAGGGGGGTAGGTTTATTGGATGGACTTTGTGGTGCGTAACTATTACGAGTAGTCCGTATGTTGCGTAAATCTTGCTAATGGTGGGGGTATGGCACGAGGACGTTAGGTGGGGGGTGGGTAGCAATATCGCGAACTACAGTTTTCTTAGGAGCTTGAAAAGGAAGATAGGATGGATGGATGGATGTACTGTACATAGCATGACGTTGGAATTCCCTTTTTTTTCGGCTAGGGGGGAGGAAAGAACGCCGCTGACTTGGGCCTCGGTTTAGATAAAGGGATGGGGGTGCTGTGCGCGCAGGTTGCTGGGAGTGGCAATTATAGTGTCCTGGCACATCTAGCTTCTGTTCGAGGTTTCACGGGATGGTATGGTAGAGCCATGTCCGTAGAGTTCTAGTACTATCCCTGGTACCATATCTTAAGAACGATACCTACTAGTAGCAATAGAATGGCCAGGGCCCTTTAGATACGTGTTTTCGGACGTGCCTCAGGGACAATGCTGGCTTTCACCGTAATTTGCTTTACTGAATGGTACGGGAGTGTTATCAGAGCGCTTCCGAGGGCTAGTAAGCACTCGGAATGGTATGAAAACTTTGCGGACGCGGCCGTCCGTAGGTGGTAGGTTTAGAATTCTGGAGTGTGGTGCTGGTGACTTTTTATGATGGGATACTGTTCTTGAGGTTAGGGAAACGCGGCATGAGACAAATCTTTTTAAAGTGTAACAGGTAGAAGCAAATTATGCTCTAGGCAAAGGTGTAGTGATACACAACAATTAGAACAGAAATAACATTACAGCTATTCTCTACCTAGTTGAGCAACGAAAGGCTATAAACGTATTCACTAGCAAAAAAAAAAGAGAGAATTCGGTCATCACTCACCCTTCTCCGACTGGATGTGGATGTGATGCCAAATGCCAGTGACGTCCAGCCCAGTGCCAGAGGACTCACTGGCTAAAAACGCAACAGGAAACCCTTCTAAATCTGGGGATGGTAAGAGTGGTCAAGGCTCCTGTCGAGAGTTCAGGCTTCAGTGTAATGCGCCAGGTTTCCCCTATAAACCTCATCGCCACTGAGATTCCGCAATCTCTCTGCTGCTTGTTCTGGGGTGATATCGCGTTGTGGCTCGGCCATGAGCTCGTACCTAAAACCTTCTAGCGGGCGGCGGGGCTACGGCGAGGAGGCAATGCTTACCCAACGAGAAATTTCCTCACTGCAGCACTACGGAGTAGTGGGGGGACGAAGTGTAGATGCAGATGGCATGCCTCACGGTCTTCCGGGTCGCCGTCAAGCGGCGCCTGATGCACCCCCATACCTTTTGTAGCATCGTTGGTTAGCCAGGCTGGCAGCCTCCGGTTGGTTTTACTTACTATAAGGGAAGTTCGTCTCAAATAAATTGTCGTACTTCTTCGTGATGATAGAAATAACTTTCGCAAGCCCAACTCGCTCCTCTTCTGTTAGTTCTGGAAGGCTGCGCACCTCTCTTCTGCAAATGATCATAGTCTCGAACGGCCATACAGCCCACCAAGGACACAGAACTGCAAAATGGTCATTGAGCGCCACGATCCTCTTCTTCTTTGCAATCTCAAGATCCACGTAATCCTTCAACAATCCGGTCCCATGTTTACGCTTATACTCCTTCATATTTTGAATTTCCAGACTGGGCTCCTCTGGGATGCCAGTGGTCGTCCAGACCTGACCATGGGGATGCGGGTTCGAGCAGCCCATAGCAGCACCTTTATTCTCGAATATTTGCATGTAGGCGTACTGGTCTCTAGGAACTGTGACTCCGAGCTCTGCCGCTGGTGCCTGGTAATATGGGGATGATCTGGGAAGGTGGGATGCGTAAAGGGCTGTCCAGGTTTTGATGATTGGGACTATCATCTCAGTTGGTATGTCTGCCAGTGTGAGATTGTGGGATGGGTTGAAGCATATTACATAGCACTTGCCTCGAACACCGGTGGCTTGTAGGAGGAGAGAGGATTTGTCTGTTGGAATCATCTCTATGAACCTCTGCGTCTTGTTCTCACACTCCCCAAGGTGAACCTACCCTCGGATTTTTGTTGAACATAGTCCTGCTGATCTTCCTTTACAGCACTATAGTCATTGACGAAAACGAATGTCTCCGAGTATGCGGGGTTGGGGTCGCCCACTGCCCTGAGATTTCCGGGGCACAAAAAGCACGAGGAATCGAAGACCGGAAGCGACGTTTTAGAGGGGGCTTCCTTCTGACCCCTAGAGTCATATTAGCCCCTCAATCTCCCTAAAATGGGACAGGCATCTCAATTCTTACAGCCACGGCCGCTTCGTGCGATGTGGTGAAACGAGAATCCATGATCCACGTAGCGGATTATACCGACGGTGGGAAATGTCGTCCAACACTTCACGATCGTTCATTTCTCAACACTCTCTGCCTGCCGCTAGTTTTCGGGTGAGAGATTGATATGAGTTGAGCGGGGCAGCGGGAGGTGCAGGGGGGCGTTTGTTTTCAGCGTTTAATCGAAGGCGGGACATGTTTGTCAGCGGGGTTGAAGCGTTGAAGGGGGTCTCCTCAGTTTAAACTGATACTCGAGCAGAGTGCGGCTTTCCAGGCCCCATAGGATACCGGTATCATAACATCTGGTTACAAGCATCACGCCAACTAATTTCATGGAAAACTATGAAAAAATGGAGTTACAAGTATGATACCAACCCGAAGGATTCCCTGGGTATCGGGTATCTTCCGCTCCTGGCAATCGGGGACATTGTGGGCAAATGAATGTTTTCCTCGGACCCCCAACGAAGAGCGCCCGAGTGCACCATGTCGGGGGCACAAGAACCGTGGCGTCCAAGCCACCAGTGTCCCATCAACAAGTCGGCCAAACAGTCTGCCATACGGCTGTGGTAGTGATAACCCCGAAGGAACTGGCCCACTACTCGAGTACCGGTATCCTGGTGCCTGGAGTAAATCCCCATCGCAACAATAAACCGTAACACCCCTGAGCGGCCAAATAACCAACCCACCAAGGCTACAACCTACACTCTATGTGAGAGAAAGGAATTAAACAAACGCCTCCTAAGCAGATGAAATTAACCCAAGCGCCCCCGAGCAAACCCCCGGCATCATACCAAGCCATGAGACCAAAACCCGAACTATCATTCTCTCACAGCTCCATGATAATTGCCCGGAGATCAACCTCTCAATTCCGACACCTTAGGATGGCTAACGCATTGCTTTCCGACGGCAAAGACCGTGGATTCGAGTTCCATCGGTGTCGCAAGAACTGGATTTCTCTGGTTCATCATTTTTTTTCCAGTTTCCTTATCGCACGGCATTTTCCTTTACGCTTGATACTTATCAAGCAAAGATGAGATAAAAGTATAATGGGGGAAACGATCGGCACAGCAAACTGCCCACATGAACAGCACCGGTAAACCTACAGTCCTCCAAATTAGAAGGGGGGGTAAACAAATCCTCCGATCGGAGACGGACTATCGGCCTCACCCGCGATACCGATGTTCTACGGTATCGTGTATCGTTTGCTGTTACAAAGCGTGGTGGATGGCCTCTGTAGCCGGAACAGAGAGAGACATTCATTCTGGTTTAGTAATAGTATATTAATTTGCCAGGTGTATCCCCATTATAGGTTAACCACCGCCTCTATTGCTTTCTCTGCCAAGGAAATCAGCAGTGCGATAATAAACAAGCCCCTGCCCCTACCAGAAGTTTGACCTATCTCCCGATACCGGTATCTCCATGAGAACTTGAGATGTTCCCATTTTCTCTCTGTTCATGGGAAGGCAATTAGCTACTCCGCTATCTAATAGAGCCGTAACCCCCCACCGGACTGGTTCTTGAAAATCCTGAGATGGTCCAAGTTCTTGTGCTCTGGCCGCAGATCTCCCCCATCATGCATACGGCATCTTCCTTCCAATGATGCACACCAGCTAAAAGGGACCGATCGACAACACCGGTGCTCAAGTAGGAAAGGAGGGAGCCGGAAATCCCGGGTCCAACCAGACTCAACCGAACGGCATGGTTAAGCTTCTCCCCACGTCACCCCGAACGACAACAACAACCACCCACCCTCCCATCCTTTCTCTCTCTCCCACAGAGCCTCACTTACTACCACTACCACCAACAACCAAACCAAAAAAAAACCCCTAAAATTAAAAAATTAAAAAAATGGACCACCTAACAGCCTACCTCCCTCAAACCCCCGGCCTACTTCCAAAATGGTTACTCTTCGTCGCCGTGGTTGCGCTCGGCAACACTGTGCAAGCGTACTTGACGCTACGCTTCAACAAACGCATTTACTGTGCACGTCCACAAGACGTGACGGCGCTCTCGTCGCGCACCTTCGGCACGTGGACCGTGCTCAGTTCAATACTGCGCATCTACGCTGCTTACCATATTCACGATCCCGTCGTTTATGATCTCGCGGTGTGGAGCTATGCCATTGCTGGGATGCACTTTGTTAGTGAGTGGCTGCTTTTTGGGAGTGCTGGGTTAGTACTGCGATTCTTTTTTTACCCCCGGAGTCTTTTTGAGGGGGGGGATTGTGGCTAATTCGGGGAATAGGTTGGGTGCTGGGTTGGCGGGACCGTTGGTTGTTTCTTCGATGAGTCTTGCTTGGATGATTACACAGCGGGGGGAGTATTAAGGGGAATCTCCGGTGATCGGATTGGGGTTAGGAAGATGGGAGGTGGGAGGTGGGAGTGAAGGGGAGGGATCGTACAGTTGTTTTTAGACGATACTTGGTAGAAACATAAAAGCAGCTAGGGGCTACCCGG
>Ga0307510_10012160_pt1 | contig 10204 bp, 9 predicted proteins | sample 12_EM_MG_FD_207224 | JGI IMG/M metagenome (GOLD analysis project Ga0307510, IMG submission 207224) | Populus trichocarpa ectomycorrhiza microbial communities from riparian zone in the Pacific Northwest, United States - 12_EM | ecosystem: Host-associated > Plants > Roots > Unclassified | place...
TAGAAGAAATTATAAAAGAACGAGAGAAAGGACAGCTGTTTTAAAGATAACAATCATTTAACAATAAAACTTTTAAAAGAGAAAATTTGTTAACCGTTTGCACCCAGTCAATGGCTTGACTAAGATCATTTCTATTCAGGTCAAGATGTTCAAGAGAAAAAAAGTTAAAGAGGTAGTCAAAACTTTCAAAATTAACACTAGAATTATAACTAAGATCAAAAGATTACAATCTTGAGAGGTGGTTGCAAAGCTAATTTGATAGAGTTCCAGTTAAAAAATTATCAGAGATTCAAGTATTTCGATTTGCTTAGGGACCCAATGAAATATAAAAAATGATTCCCTTCAAAATGATTTCTACTCAAATCTATATAACTTAAATGTTGAAACTCAAGTAATGAATTAGTAATCATACCACTTAGATATTCATAGATATTCTCCTAATGAAGAATAACTAACCAATTATATTGTTCCATCCAACTCCTTTCTATTTGTAGTAATCTTGCTTTTCTTCTTCACCTCCCTGAGTAGAAAGAATACCACCATCACTATCAATAATTATTATAGAAAGTCTTATAGAAATATCAGAAGGCATTGGTTGATATTATAGAAAATCTTAAAAAAACAAGACATTATTATATTTTTGGTAGAATGTGGCAAATTTTCAAGTTAAACTATACCCAAGTTAATTTTTTTTTTTAAAATAAAATAGCTCCCCACACCATCTTCTTGTAACCAAACCAATAATGTTCTTCTTAGATGAAGTTCAAGAATGTAAAAGAACAAATTAAACATAGGTAATCATAAAAACAAATCCAATCACTGTTGACCAACAATTAATCAAGCAAGAATGGTTAAAAATCCAAAAGTTAAATAATTTAAAGCTTGAACGACATGTAGTTTTGGCTTGTTCTCCTTTCTGGTAAACCAGTAGGCCAAGTTCTAGAGAATTAATGAATGGATATAATTGCTTTTTAGTTTATACCACGATTTCTAAACCAACGAAGAAGGCGAAAGAACAATACCTAGTAAGGATTTAACTTGATTACTCTATAAATTGCCCAAGAAATCCCACTCGATATCCTTTGAAAACTGCATTCAAAACCCAAAAAAAAGCACCAATAAGTTAGTATCCTGAGCATAATTTTAACATAATTAACTGTGAAGATGAGGAATCTTAAACAGAATTAGAAACCTGGGGTGCTTTTTCTTTGACTTCCTGAGCGTAGTTTTTGCCCAAACAACGGCTACCCATTTCGGTGACTTGTCTAATTAGCGAAACTGGTCTGGCCTTGGTGATAGCCACCACTCTGATCTGCTGGCAACCATGAACTGGCCTCTATGCTACCTAAGAGAAACGGCGTAGAGCATAGCAGAGAGCCACCGTCGCCACTTTGACCGCTCCAGATACCTTGAACCATATGTGTTTTCCCTGAGATTAAAACCTACGAATGATTAGTTCCAATGACCAAGGAGAATAGATCTGGACCAGCTGAAGACTTGCTTGACAGAGGAAAAAAACAGAGAAACATCAAAGTTGACAATAATTACGGGACTGCCGGTGAATTCACTGCGCAAAAGACCATCATCTTTTGGCTTTTGTTGTAATTATAATATAATGATCCGTTTGTCTATTTATTAAATATCTTTCTCGGTCAATCACGGGAACTTTTTATTCATCCAATTTTAATTTTTTTTAGTATTGTATTATTTAGGGTAATTTTTTTAAAAAACATATATATTAAAATAATATAATTTTTTATTTTTTAAAATTTATTTTTAATATTAACACATCAAAATAATACAAAAACACACTAAATAAAAAGCCATTGAGTTACAATATCAAACAAAGTTTTAATTTGTTATTAATAATATTTTTTTTCTAAAAATTATATTCATAGTATATCTATCAATTAATTTTGTCAAGTATTTGGGTGGGTATGGTGGTTTTTTTTTCAAAGCTATAATCCTTTTAAAACACACAACATACCTTTTAAAATAAAATAATATATGCTTTTCATTGAAAAAAAATCACCACACTTCCCGCTCAAATACACACTTAGTAATTAGTCATTGAGCTTACCAAAATTAAAAAAAAGTTGGAGACTTTATTTGATTAATCACTTACATTTTCTAGCATGGATGCTTGTAATTATCTACTGTATTTTTGTGTTGATTAATCTCTACATGGAAAAAAATCTAGTTTTTTTTTTGGATGTTTTTACTAGCAACATATCCCATATGTTCATGCTAGGAGTTTGCAACAAGAACAGTTGAAGAAAGATGAGAGCTGCTCATTATTGATACGGTATTCTTTTGACAGCTTCTTCTCACAATCTATTCCACACAGGTTCACATCGTTTTTTCCAGTTAAGGTAATCAATACCAGGAAAAAGGGATGATCTTAACTCTCAAAGATGGAAGACTCATTGAAAGTTTCAGCTTGTCTCTAGAGATGAGCAGCACATCATCATATTCATGGGATATCAACTTGAAGGCTATCAGGAAAATTTTACCCCATTACTGATGAGGCATGCTTGCTGATATGGATAATTATAAAGCCATGTTTTTCCATTTTTCCAGACTCCAAACAAGCTAGCCTCAACTTCTATCTCCTGAGCACGTCTTCTCTCCTCATAGACACAGCTTGCAGCAAATTCAGAAAGTTTTTTGCTGAATTCCTTGAAGTTCAAGAGGCTGCAGCCTCATACTGCATGGGAAAAAAGTTCATCCAAATTATTCAGATTAAGAGTTAATTAGAACAGTATTAGCTACCAATTGTACACTGTCATTTCGTACTGCCACGGACAAAACTAGCCAGCCTAACCCTGAATTTTTTAATTTTCTAAAGTTGCTTGTGCAACAGACAGGTTAAACCTATGAATTTTTGGACAGGTTTCCAGTCACAAAATTGACGAGCAAGTATAGAAGGATACAGCAGTAGTTCCCATCCATGCTCGATCTCATATAAAATTCATCAAAAGCTCTAACATTTCACTTGCATCTGTAGATGATATTTTCGTCTGTGAGCAATCAAGATCTTAGAAAATTTAAACAACTGCTTTAATGAACATTCTGATTGTGAAGGATTTATACATGCAGAACTGGTTGCTGCAGTTCTCCTTTAACGAGGAGGTTGTTAGCTTGAAGCCCCTGCCCTAAACTATTAAAAGACCTCAGACATGATTCCAGTTTACTACCATCCATTGTAAATATTTGCTACATTGATAAAACAAGAGTTCCTATCAGCCAGACTGGTTGTCCAGAATTCAGACAGTGGAAAACAAACAAGAAAAAACTCACAAGATCATATCTTGCAAACGCGATGCTGAACCTCCAAATAAGTGTGTGTGGCCGCTTTAAAAACGAACCCTAAATGCTTAACCATCCACCATTGCAAGCTCCTAATACAAAGAAACGATATAACAAAACGTCAATAATAAGAATATCCATGACCAAATACCTCCGAGGATAATAAGAGGACATAACTACCAGCTTAATATCCACAACATGCGATGAAAAATCCTATGTACAAGACTTATGGGTAGCTAAGAAGAGGTTCAACTGGTTGAAAGTAGTCTGACCATTAAAATGATTCTCTAGTGCTCTCTTTGTCGGGTCTAGATTGGAAATAATACAAAACATAATCTGTGAGACTAGTAGTTTCCTCTGCTTGGCAGCACCTGGTCTTCCTTATTACAAAAATTACTAGAACAATTAAGAAATAAAATATTATGGATTGAAACAGTATAAATATTCTTGTATTCTTGCCAAAAAAACTGAATAGGCCAGCAATTGAGGGTACAATTGTTTTTTTTTTTTTTAAGAGGATACATTCCTCATTGTAAAATTAATTAAGAACAAAATGGTTCAGATATTTTTGTTATAGTGCAATAACTATTTTACCCTTAAAAACAACAATAATAAAAAAAAGCTTTGAGTGAGGGGCTCTTTTGTCTTTTTTTTTAAAAAATAAACAATTAACTTACTATCATACCCTTAAGAGAGAGAAAAAATTAACATGTATAAAGAGGCTTTTCTGTCTTTTTTTATTTTTTAAAATAGTAAAATAATAACATTATCCTTGAATTCCGAAAAAAGTAAGATTGTTTATGAGATGATTTTGTCTTTCTTTTTATATTTTTGAATTGTTTTGATATGTTAATATTAAAAATAATTTTTTAAAAAAATACATTATTTTAATATATTTTTAAATAAAAAATAATTTAAAAAACAACTAACACACAGTATCATCATCTTATTAGTTTCTTACCATGTGCATGCTTAAGCTGTAGCTTTCTTCTTAGATTCCTATAACCCGAAACAAACAAACAAAGTGAGGAAGAAAAAGGCAAAAGTGGCATGCACCCTTAAAACGAGCACGCAACACCAATACATCATAGTATATTTTAATCCCTAAATCTTTCGATTGTGCTATTAGCTCCTAAACCAGCCAAAATAATAACATTTAAATATATATTTTTCCTGTTCAGCCTGTGGTCTTTAATACTTATGCAAGTCTTTGATTGATTCTGTGTGCAATCGTTTGTTGACGATATGGTTGTTGTTTCAATAGTCACCCACTTGTTTAGCTAAATGTGTGCAATCTCCATAGATTCGATTCTCCTTGATCATATTCATCAACGAGTTTGCTCATCAGTTTGTTTCCAACGTAGAAATATTTGTTCCTGAAATGAAGAATATCTTACATACAAGGCAGGCAGCCTAGGACTTGGACAGAGGTGATGAAGTTCTAGAATCGCAGTGGTTGGACTCTGACCAAGGATACAATGATATGAATATGCTCTTGCCCAATATTAAGGATTGCTGTTTCATGCTTTCTGAATGTGCTGATAAAGTTGGATCAACATAATGAAGCTGTAAAAGCTTTACTTTCATGTGGGCTGGCTGCATTCGTCTGGTCACTTCTGTTATCGGCGCCGAAAGCTGATAGCCAAATCTGGGATTTCAGTTGACTACGAGGACTTCAGCTTTTGGAATTCTGAGACGGATAGGTTAGAGACATATAGCGCGGCAACATGGGCAGCAGGTATTATCATCTGTGGAAATGCAATTTGTAAAATACGGAAATTCCTTAGTGCCTGGGCAGGCTGCAGAAGTTCCGAAAGATTTTGTTGAAAAAAAGCATCCTACTGTTCTTTCTGTCGATTAAAAAAAATAGCATAAATCACCGGAAATTACTATCAGATTTTTATTTGTATTGACTGACAGGTTACTGATATACTCATTGTGGTGGTTTAGCGGGGAGGAATGTAGAAAATTCAATGTTATATCTCTCAGTGAAACTGCTATTACACTTGCTGGAAGTAGACAAATCAGAGCCCTAACATCCTCTTTAAGCGACATCCTTATTCACTGTCTCCTTCAATGTTGAAAATATTAACAATTATTCCTGACACTGTTCCTGTTTCAAACCCATGGGCAGCTTCTTCCTGGGAGATCTCCTCCCCCAAGCATGCTCTTGGGGAAAAAGATAGGGTAGAATGTGAGGACTGGTAAACTTCATAGTAGGCTACCGGAGAATCATAGAGATTGGTATCAAGATCAGACAAAGTCAATTATTAAATGATGTCTTGGATATCTTTGACTATCAACTAGATTGTATTTGGTTAACGTACTGAGATAAAAAAAGAAGATGAAAAAACGGTAAAAACAGAGAATACACGACCCTTTACACTTCCTGTTTGAAAAGCCAGAAATTCACTTCAAAATTGTTTCAGAAACAAGTTTATTTTATGTTAGTAACTCTAATCAAACACATTTATATCACTTTCCATTTCTATCCTAAAACCATTTAACGAACTCTCTTGTTGGTACAGGTCTACGGCTAGAGATAAATAATAGCTGCAGTGGCCAGCTTGACAACTGCCTATGCTTGATTGATTTTGCTTGTCACAAAGACATCTCCGAGTGGTAGAAGTTTCACGAGGATACACACTTGCGCCAAGCTTATTTCTTGAGATGAAAGCGATGTCGACATATGCTTGAATGGGAGTCTTATCTCCAGGGAACAATTATCGGATTATGAAAAAATCAGAATGATGCTTAAAGGAGTGAAAAGGGGGCAAAAGAGCTGCATGATAAGGCAATACCTTTTATGCGAAAGAAGTTGCACAGGCTGACCTCTCTTAATCAAGATCATGATAAATGGTCATTCAACTTCAATTCTTTAAGATGAGTCCTTTCTGGATAAATGGCTTAAAAGATTGCTTCAGAAAACAAACTAGACATGTTTGATGGTTAGCGAGGAAGGGTGCAGGGAGTTGCATTTTAATGGTTTCTTCAGGGAGGAGATAGATGCTGTAGACAGTGCTTTGCAGTTTTTGTGATAGATGATGTACAATGGATGCCTTATTGTCAAAGCTCCTACAGAAGCAAGGTAATGTCTGTAACACAGACTTGACTCAGAATACAGCTAATATGGCTTATTGGTTATTTTCATTTTATAAATTTCTAAAGATGATGTCTCCACACAAGTACACGCGTGCACATGAAGAGAGACAGATAGAGGAGGGGGTTGTTCATATCAGGGGTGATCGGCTTCCATTATGCCAAGGAAGAAAAGGTTGTTCCGCTGGCTGCTCTGCTAATGGTCTCTGGGGAAAAACTAATAACTCCAGAAACACATCCCAGAGCCAAGATGGTTCTTCTGATCTGATCATGGTGCTTTGTGTATGATAATGCATGAGATTCGAAACAAAAGCTAATCACCGATAAGATTACTTTAGCAGGCAGAAGCCACAGTGTTGAATTGGCCAAGTCCAAGTATAAGAAGTCAATCATAACATGACTAAGAGAAGGCAATGGCTCAGCACGACAATCAATAGATGTTAATGAACCCCCTCAATTCAGTGAGACAACAGTCCTCACAGCCATGATCATTTCGGTATAGATGCAAATGTCACAGTTACCTAGTTTGAAGGCAGGTATATTCAACTGATAAGACACTGGAAACGACAGCATTTGTAGATATAGAAGGTACCAATGCTGGAGATAGGTTTCAACGGTTATCCTCAATGCTATGTGTATCTAAAGAACAGTGTTCGGGGTGAAACAAAGCGAAGCATGAACCAGATCTACAACCCAACTAAAAAGACCTTAACGTACAATTGTGATAGCCTTTCAAAGTGAAGCAGCCAAATAGCTTGCCTGCATCCCAACCAACCTACTACGCACTCGTATCACCTATCAAGCCTGCTAAATAGTGGTAAAATTGCTTCGACAAAAAGAGCAGATCACTCCCTTGTTTCAAAAATCACAATATGTCAACTTCTATTCTCATACCAATAGTCTGAATGGACTTTGTTTGGCTTTTGGCAGTTGGCAAACCTCCCCTATCCAACTGAAACATTCAATGCAGGAACCTACTGAAAGAAATTCAAGGACTCTCAAATGGCTCAACCACCGACAAGAAATTCAAATCAAATAGGACAGTAAAAGTTATACTCTAACCCAGCAACCCGATAAAACTTTGAGAGAGAGAGGTTGACAAATCCAGAAAATATATTTCCACAAAGAAAATCCAGTATGCATGATGAGTTACTTTGGATTGAGAAAATATGAAAACAGACCAAGCAAGAAACCTTTTTCATTTCCTAGGCAAGCCATCTATTTCCTTCTCAACAAGTTTAGCAAGCAGACAAAAAAATAAATAAACCATGTGTGTGGGCGCGCGGGCATATGTGATATGTGTGGATGTGTGGATGTATGCAGATATCTATCAATGTCAGTGCTCTTTTCTTATGTGTTGTCTGTGTGCACATGCAATCATTTCTTCCTAATCCCAATACATAGGCGAGCACAAATAACTATAAGTCTTCACTGGCACAGACAGTCACGTGTCTAATCCCAATACATGGGCAAATGCAGATAAGTCCTCACTGGATCAACTAGAAACAAATTCATCGGTATCCTCCAATATGCATACGGAGACAACCATAGGTAAATTAACACAAATAAAACTGCAATTATGTAACAGAAAGAACGCCGAATCCAAGTTGCTAACCATTGTCGAATAATTATCGAAAAACACACGATAACGTTTATCCTACTAAAAGTGCTGATTCCGATATTTGTGATTCTCGAAACTGCAAGGTTGTGATATCATCCCCCATTACCATTTCCCAGTTTGCAAACCCTACAGAAAATGGTCGTTTCCATGGTTTAGCCTGATTGATCGCTTTACAATAAAGTTTTCTTACATAGCACCTAACGGCCATGGATAATAAGAGGTCGAGCGGATAAAAAAGAAAGCAATAATCACCTGCAAGACCGCACTATTCAACGCTTTCCACGATGCCCGCCACCTGACCTTGCACCAGGATAGCGAGCAAATTGCAACCTTAAATCGACCGAATCACGGTCATGCTCATCAAATCTATAACCTGCAAAATCGAGCTTGACTATTTTACGTTGCACGATTAACCACGCTTTGAACGGCGAATTAGGGCATCGATAGATAGCTCACATAAGGCGTTGAAATCATTTATTTCAAGTACATAAACTCAAAATACACCAAACATTCATCATCACTGTTTAACACACCCAAGCCGCATATATGGGACACCATTCGCTTCCTGACAGAAAAAAAGACAACGCAAAAGCAGAAAGGACCAAGACAGCCCATCCACTTCCCAAGGTATGGTCCGCGGCAGTGTTTTTTGTCTACCATATGCATATATTGAAACTGGGATAAGGAAAACGTAAGGCTAAACGTGGCATGAGAGATTGACATCGGATCTTGCAAAACACAGTTAGCCATATGGATAATCATATAGGCCTCAAACAGTCTGGCTAACCTATTTGACCAGTTAGGCTTAAAATCCATCAAGATTTGATGACGAACTCAAGTCGGTTTACAGTATTCCTAGCAGTATACGAGGGTCAAAATGTCACGGCTATTTGATAAATCCATCAATATGATCAATCAACTGCCCAGACTTCCAAGAAAATGACTCTCTAATGCATTTTCTACTATTCAACCATCTCGAAGTTGGCTCACATCCCTAAAATATATTCCTGCTACGCAGCAGTGAACAACCCCCAATAAAAAAAAACATGCAAAAAGAATAGGTACATTATAAAAAAACTAGCATGGAAAAGGAAATGTGAGATAAGTAACAGCTATGATGCTACGGGTCAGTAAACTGATATATGAGACTGAGACTTCCGATAGGGGGGGAATACAGAGCATGTCAAGCTCACCTTGCAATGCATCCATGGAAGTGGCAGCATGTGCAGGACTCAAAAAGTCAACAAAACAGAGTACCAACGGATCTCCCCCAGGCTGCACATTTTAACAACCAGTGAATTCACTGATGTGCTATAACATTGACCCAGCAAATACTAAAACAATGAAAATCGATAATGATAATCGTATTGATAATAATAACTAGGATAAACAGACTCACATGTCTTGATTCCTTGCTTACAAGTCTCACTTCTTTGTAGCCAACAAAAGGGCGAAAGATATCTGTTAATCCCAAGTGAAGGAACATAAAACAGATGGGAAAAGGTACCAGGGTACTGAAATTACACATGGAAGGCTAGGAAACAAAAATAGAAGGTAAAAGGGCCAAGCAATACTGTCATTACATATGGAAAACAATCAAAGGATACGGGAAACTTCCCGGCGTGTACAGTCAGAAGGCAAGCCCTCCACAAAAAGTGTGCTGCTAGCATCAGGAGGAAGGGAAACCTCAGATCTTCCACTTCCTGTTCGCATTGACCTGTCTTTTACACTAGACCCTTGGTCCATGGACCCCATACTTACCATGCGCAGATCATCAACAGGACGAACAGGCACCCCACTTATGGCTCTAGCAGACTGTCCCCCACCGTAAGATGAAATTGTCTGAAACATTCATTCAATTACTCAGATAGTTTTAATCAGGAGCCAACCAAGAAAGATAGAATTGAGGTTAAAAAATGAAACAAGACCACCATTATCAAAGACATTAGCAGCTAACAACATGTAACTTAAGAAGAATTTTGAACATAATTAATTTAGACACCTTTTGGGTATCTATTATTTTCTTATTAAATCCAGATTATGACCTTGTTTTGGCATTACAATTTGGTTTCATCTGTTCTACATTCTTCAATGCCCATATAAAAGCACCTCAGCATGACATTCAACATAGGCTTTCATTGACGGGTCAAATAAACAGAAGTACTGTTTGTTCTC
>Ga0307510_10012161_pt1 | contig 10204 bp, 9 predicted proteins | sample 12_EM_MG_FD_207224 | JGI IMG/M metagenome (GOLD analysis project Ga0307510, IMG submission 207224) | Populus trichocarpa ectomycorrhiza microbial communities from riparian zone in the Pacific Northwest, United States - 12_EM | ecosystem: Host-associated > Plants > Roots > Unclassified | place...
AACTAGTACGGTACGCTTTTTTATACACACTGACTACTTTATTCTTCCTCTCTCATGGTATTCATCTATTTTGCTCAATTCATCCGCTCGCAAAATACCTTTTTCAATGCCAGTTCGCGGTTCATTCACCCCCATCCAAAAAATTGCCCACAGTCGTAACCGAAATTATCGAACAATCAATATTTAAACAAAACCCAACCCAATCAATCGATTTGGAAGAGAGAAAAAGACACCAGGAATTAAGCCCTAACAAGAGAAATAAAAGTAAAAGGCATCTTTGCAAAAGGAGAGCAGAGCCCCCCTGTTTCCTCTAACTAGATATTACTATTCGACTACCAAAAATTAGGGGTTCAAGTCCCATCTTTAGTCGTTGTGATATTATGCGAGATTTTGCTCTCATGCCCTTTGTAGGAGGCGGTACGGTACTCAAACAGCGCTGCGATAAACAGGTGCAGCAGAATCACGATTTAAGTATAATGATATCCATCCAATCAATTATAGTAATCAATTTGAAAAGGTGCTCGGAATCAAGGCCAATAAGGCCAAACAAGAAAAACGGGGTAGAACAAAAACGTAAATCCGGCCCAAACTTGAAAAGTAGCAGAGTACAAGGAGGAGGGGGATAAAGAAATGTCCCCGACATTACTATCCCATCAAACTTTCCGAATCAAGCTCTCGTTGTTGGGGATCACATTGACCGGGGTGACATGTGCGATTGCGGGAGCCTCGGTGCCGCCCATGGAGGTATCGCCGTCGCCATCGTTGGTGGTCGCAGGTATCAGAGCTGAAGGTGTTGATGTTGCTATAGCTTTGCCCTTCTTCTTTCCCTTCCCAGGAGTACTCGTGCCGACAGCACTCTTTACCTTTTTCAGCTTCTTCCCGGAAGCGTCCTTTTTCTTGCCCAGTCCCTTTTTCTTTCCCTTGAGTCCCTTCTTTTTCTCCGGAGCTAACGCCACCGGCGCTACGATCTGAACAACTTCCTGGACTTCAACGGCAGCAACTGGAGGAACTAGTGGCGCTTCTAGAACTGGCGCGGGGTCAAGTGCGATCGCTGCGGCTTCAGTGGTACCTTCGGTATTCCCCTCAGCAGCAAAGGTCACGGTCTTCCGATAACCTGGCCTCCTACCTCTGGGCTTTGCCTTCCTCTTTGGTGGTGGGACACGACGTCTAACGGGCGCGACAACGGGTGGTGGTGGGGGCTCTGCTTCTGTCCTCTTGCGCTTCCCACCGAGCGGCTTGGCCAGGTACACGGGCTCGGGGGGTTCCAAGTGGCGCGGGATTTGCATCCAGCGCTTGGTCTGGAAGAGTTGTTGCCCCGGGATGTGCGCTGGTTTAGCGGCGGGCTTACCCTGCGAACTTGATCTCGCGGCTTGGAGGAGTGCCTGTGACATGGGCGGCAGGAGATGGGTTTCTTTTGGCAGGGGGAGCTCTGGCTCGGGAGGGGGTGGGGGTGCGGATTTACCGACGTGAACCCATTGTCGAGACCACCGGCGCACTGGCAGTCCCTCGAAGACGTCGTGGTCGTGTGCGGAGCGTGCTTGGCGTCGGGATTGACCGTTTGGTCGGTACTGCGATGTGTTAGTTGCTGTCGCTGCCGTAGAGGATTCTTTCTTCATAATAGCAGAGGTGAAGTGTTTGATGCTGTAACAATAAAAAGGAACAAGCGAGGGAAGGGGAAGGGAGGGCTCACAAAGGAGATGCGTGCTGGCATTTTCCTTTTCTTCCACACGAACCACGCGTTCGCGTTTTTGCCTGGAAGGTAATAGGCTGAAGTGAAGATGTTTTTGGTAGCCTGACTTCCCTGCTGCTTTTGGCTGGTCCTCTTGAAAGGTTGAGGCTCTAGGGTTTGACTGACGTGTTTTTCGTGAGTTTGATTTCTGGTTTGTCGCGATGAATGCAGGTAGATGTTGGTGTGGAAAAGGGGACGCTGAGCAACAGGGATAGGTGAAGATGACAAGGCTTGGCGCTGAATGGATCGGGATAAGCCGTTACCTGTATGATAACTCACCTGTATCGTGCTGTGGGGTCTCAAAAGCCAGGGACTAAAGATATGACACGGTAACAAATCGATGACAACTGATCTCACAAACCCCCGAGTTCTCGTTATCATATCTCCGGGGTGGTTATGCCTGTCGTGATCCTTCTTGTAATGGCGACATATTAGCCAAGCGTAGGAGCACAAACGCAATGCCAGTCCCAAAGACGAAAGGTTACCCTGTCAACAATGCCTTGTTTCACGATAGACTACGTCCACGATGATGACGGCAGAGTCGGGGCATGGGGCTACCGTAATAGCATCTTGAAAAATAGTGAATAAGGCTAGGCTGGAGGTAATAAGAAGCATGAGGCGTGTATGGCCGGTAGATATTGACCCCCGTGTGCAACAATGCACACATTATGTGCAAATGAACTCCACCAGAGATGGCAAACTTAGTGCACACCCCCAGCCTAGCCTTACTCGCTATTTTCTAAATAATACGGTGTTGGATACCTGGGAGGTAATGAGAAGAGCGGTTGTAGATAAACTTGGTAATATATATATAGTTTGCCCGTTGCAAGTATCTAGGCTGTCGATGGCCAGTACGTACAGTGACGAGTGATACTGCGGAATTAACCAAACTACCGGTAGCGAATCCCATTTATGAACAAGAGACAAAGCAAAGTAAAAAAAAGAGGGGAGGGGGTGGAAATCCAAGTTTATCTATTGAGACGGCCGTTAGCAGAGCTCTGCAAAGGTAGCATAGAGGGGACCTCACCCAAGCTCCTTTTGTCGCACAATGCCCACCCTTCTGCCCTTCTGCCCTCCCTATCCAATAGTCAGCATTGACCAAACCTCACGCCTCATGGAAGGAGAAGTACCGGAGCACCACCCTCGACAACCAATCTATCCATCTGGAAGAACTGGCTAACCACAGTTTGTCTCTAGGTACCCCCGAGCCCCAATTAGCACCATACCACACATTTGCTCCAGCGGCGCCATCGCCGCCAGCGGACAGTGGTCGAACGGACCTTCAACACCTGAAGCTCCTTCAATCCCTTCTGCATAAGTTCTTGGATTTTCCTTGGATCCTCAATGCTTTTGTGTTCCCTGAATGCATCCCTAGTCCTTCGCCTCGCGTACTCGCGGAAATTGTATGAAGAGAAACGATTAGAGAAACGGAGAAGATTGCGGTACTAGGTGCATCACCGCCTTTGTTAGTCTCCCATCCTAATAGAGAGAGGGGAGTGAGAGGGGGTAACTGGGGTGGAAGAATACCAAAGACCTAACTTGGAATGCCGTATCAGCCATAATAGAGAACCACCGGTAGAAGGTGGAACAGTGATGTTTGTGACCGAGGTTGTTTTTTGCGTAAACCAGATGAGATTCTCACACAACACCTGACGCCAAGAGATATTATGATCTCCGCGGTCACTCCCTTCCCAGGAACGAACGGGTGGGAAGGGGTGAAAAAAAAAACAGGGCGAGGCCTTCCTAGCCCTTGTCGAGTTTGATGCCCCGCAGAGCCCCACCAATTTTGCCCCTCCAGCCTAGATTAGGTAAAGCCAATCCTGGTTTCTCTGGAAAGATGAACGGTTTCTGATCCGCACCCCGCTATTCATACCGCTAGGTAAAAAAAAAGAAGCCATCTTTTATTATTATACTCGTACAGTACACTGAGGGAGAATGGCTTATCGCTATTAGCGCAGCCCCCGAAGCCAAGGGGCTGGGATGGTTTGCAATCCAGGAGCAAAATCACGTCATTTGTAGAGAGATGTTTACTCGTGAACTTTTTCTATGAAAGCACTGGGTTGAAGGGCGTATCCTTTGCTCTGCAGATACTTATATTAATCGTTCCCACTCTTAGGCTTCATTCCCTCTTTCCAGCTGTCAGGGTACTATCTTCAGTTTCTATTTCGACCAGTTTAATACTCTTCCACTATTGCCAGAATGTCGGATTTGCCGCAGCCCCATGGAGGTGTTCTCAAGGACCTAATTGCTAGGGACATTCCTAGACACAATGAACTTCTCGCTGAGTCCGAGACTCTCCCGGCTCTGGTTCTTACTGAGCGCCAACTTTGCGATTTGGAGTTGATTCTGAGTGGTGGATTTTCTCCTTTGGAGGGTTAGTCGTGATTGTATCTCTTTCGTTCCCTGGCATGCGTATCCTAACTGGAGTGGATAGGGTTTATGAATGAGAAGGATTATAACGGGTTTGTCGTGACATATTCCGGAATTGAAGGGTAAATAAATGTTAAGATTGGGACAGAGTTGTTGCGGACCTTCGGCTCGTGGATGGAACACTCTTCTCCATACCCATTACTTTGGATGTTTCCAAGGCTCAGATCGAAGGATTGGGGATCAAGGCTGGCGCAAGAATCACACTTCGCGATTTCCGTGATGACCGTCACTTGGCCATCATTACTGTTGACGACGTCTACAAACCTGACAAGTAGGTTGAGAGTGAGATGTTGTGAGTGGACCCGCTCTGACAAGGAAATAGGCAAAAAGAGGCCAAGGAGGTCTTGGGCGGTGATGAAGAACACCCTGCTATCCGCTATCTGTTCACCACCGCTCGGGAATATTATGTCGGTGGGAAGATTGACGCCATTAACAGGCTCAATCACTACGACTACGTTGGCTTGAGATGTTGGTGATCCGAATTGGCGCGACACCATTGCGAGGTGCTAATGGTGACACAGACACCCCCGCCGAATTGAGATTGCACTTTGAGAAGTTGGGATGGTCTAAGATTGTTGCCTTCCAGACCAGGAATCCCATGCACAGGGCCCACAGAGAGCTCACTGTCCGTGCTGCCAGGGCGCGCCAGGCAAACGTCCTTATCCACCCCGTTGTGGGTCTCACCAAACCAGGCGACATTGATCACTTCACCCGTGTACGTGTCTACCAAGCTCTCCTCCCCCGATATCCCAACGGCATGGCCGTCCTTGGTCTCCTACCACTTGCTATGCGCATGGGAGGGCCCCGTGAGGCCATCTGGCACGCCATTATCCGTAAGAACCATGGTGCCACTCACTTTATCGTCGGGAGAGACCACGCTGGCCCCGGAAGCAACTCGAAGGGTGTCGAGTTCTATGGCCCCTACGATGCTCAACATGCCGTTGAAAAGTACAAGAGTGAGCTAGGAATTGAGGTTGTTCCGTTCCAGATGATGACATATCTCCCCGACACCGACGAGTATGCTCCTATCGACGAGATCAAGCCAGGAACCAAAACCTTGAACATTTCGGGAACCGGTATGATCAGTATTGCTAGCCACATGAGCGAACCTAATGAGTGCTAACATTCCCAGAACTCCGTCGCCGTCTCCGTACGGGAACCCCCATCCCAGAGTGGTTCTCATACCCTGAAGTTGTCAAAGTACTTCGGGAATCCCATCCACCCCGTCACAAGCAAGGCTTCACCGTCTTCTTGACTGGGTATACCAACAGCGGCAAAGATGCCGTCGCCCGTGCGCTACAAGTCACATTGAACCAGCAGGGCGGCCGCTCATCTACTCTTCTCCTCGGCGAGACGGTCCGTTCCGAGCTCTCAGCAGAGCTTGGCTTCTCCCGGGAGGACCGCCACAAGAACATCCAGCGCATCGCCTTCGTCGCAGCTGAACTGACCCGCGCTGGCGCTGCCGTCATCGCCGCGCCCATCGCCCCATTTGAGAACTCTCGTACCCAGGCGAAGCAGACCATTGAGCAGTTCGGGTCTGTGTACCTCATCCATGTTGCCACGCCGTTGGAGTACTGCGAGAAGACGGACAAGCGCGGGGTATACGCTCGTGCTCGCAATGGCGAAATCAAGGGGTTTACTGGGGTAGACGATCCGTATGAGGATCCCATCAAGCCTGCCCTTGTCGTGGATGTTAGCAAGCAGACCGTCCGCAACGTTGTCCACCAGATCGTCCTCCTTCTTGAGAGCGAGGGCCTTTTGGACACTATTTAGAGAGATTTTCTTCTAGTTTAACCTTTTTTTCCTCCTCTTCTTTCCCCCTTTTCCTTCCAATATTTCTGTAACCGTCTTATACTTGGGATCTATCTATTTGTGGTTATTAGAGTTTCCGGGGGGAGTTTTGTCTTATGTGTGTGATTATGAATGTATTGTTATAAACAATCCTTTTCGCCTGTCCCCTGCGATCATGATATATCACCCGATATCATTCATCGATGCACCGCTCTTGGCACTACAGAACCCGATTATAGGCTACCAGGGTGGGAATCCATTAATAGGAAAGAGCAGTGATATGATTGGCTGGTTAACTATAAATAACTGACTTCTTGCCGGACCCTGCACCGCAGCCCACCCCGAAGCGGGAGGGCGTTTTCTCATACAGTACCACCAGCATACATTGTCCGAACGAATTGAAATCCGTCCCCCGTAGTAGCGTAAATCGTAAGCCGAATACCGGTCTTAGTAAAGATAAATCGAATTAACTCTTTGTCTTGGAACGCCCACTAGATTACATTACGATAGGTGGGTAGGGATCCAGAGGGACTGGCGGGCGGGGGGGTTAGCACTGTAGAGCACAGTAAGATCCTCATATAATACGATTTATTCTCACCAGTGTTCTATGCTGAAAATGGAGCCTTTTCACTTCGTATGGGGAGTCCATGACCTGCGGGTGGTTCCCCGCACTTAAATTAAGGGTAGACTAGAATGTTTGGAGGGGGGGGCGGGGGGCTGTAGCTTTTTGTGATGGCTTGTCGGGTTCTTCCCCGCTCGTGTGCCGTGCTACGGTATCTGGATACCGCATTATCTTGGTATGGTATCGAGTTTTTCGCCAAGGCTGGGGGTTACTGTGGGATGGGTGGTCTGAAGTGGGTCTGCTCGACAGCTAAGATCATAGAATTGGGATGAGAATATATCTTGGGCAGATGAGATGGTTGAAGGAAGCTCTCGACAGATGTAGCTAGAATTTACTCTTCGTGGTTTCTATGAACTTTGTTTTTGTTTTTGGTTGGGTAAGTGTTGGATTGGGAATGCGAGTCTAGCAGGTGGGAATGCTACTTAGTTAGGGTGGTAGCCAAATAGGTAGATTTTAGGTGTCTGCTATAACACTCCAAAGTGTATGGAACTTGTTTGACCGCTAATTAGACTACCCATTCCAACACTGGTACGGTAGGTTGGTAATTGTAACACACAGCTGCATTGCTGTACAAGTAGTAGGTTCCTGAAGCCAGGCTTGCCCACTTGGCAGTGGAAGGATACCATATGCGAGGGCCATTTATTTTACCCAAAACTCAATAGAAAAAAACAAAAACAAAGTTCATCTAATAAAGAGGAGTAAACATTTGGTATGATGGCTCATTGGGATCTTCCCATCCTTCCAAGGCGTGTTCCATTTTCAATTCTATCCAGTGATTCTTGCCGTCGAAGATCATTGGACCATAAGTAATGCCCAGCCTTTTGGATATTATATCATACCCCGGATAATACAAGCTAAGACCCCGCTCCTAACCACACATGCCGCTCCCAGAAGGAAACCCCCATCAACAAATCACTCAAGGCAACAAACCATGAGTGAGAAAAGCAAAATTGTCGTGGTTGGGTATGTATGCTTGCTCGAACATCCGAGTTGGGGCTTAACCGCTAACGAAATACCACTTCAGCGCAGGAGTAGCAGGCCTAACGACGGCTCTCCTCCTCTCAAAGCGCGGCCATTCCGTGGCCGTCATGGCAAAACACATGCCGGGGGATTACGACATAGAGTACACCTCTCCAATTGCGGGAGCAAACTACCTCCCGTAAGGCACAAGACACCCCCTCCCCCCTTCTCACCTAGCAACCCCTTCGCTAAAGCGGCACAGCGTATCAGCGCCAGGCACCCGAGAAGCAGAATGGGACCGTATCACTTTCGCAGAGCTCTACAGACTAACCACCCAAGTCCCCGAAGCCGGCATTCACTTCCAAGAGGTGATGAACTACGGGCGGGAGAAGGACCTGCACAGCGTTTCGGGGGAGTGGCTTTCCGAATTGTTGAAGGAGAGGCCTTGGTTTGCTAGTACCGTTCCGGAGGTACCGTTGGTTTGCCGTTTGCCTATTTACTGTATAGTACTTAGGAGAAGTGGGTGGGTTGGGGTAGGCTAATGCAGGAGGACAGTTCCGCACAATCCCGAAATCGCAACTCCCGCCGGGAGCCGACTTTGGCACGAGGTGGAAGTCTGTGTGCATTAATCCGGCGATATACCTGCCATATCTTCTGTCTCAATGCCTCAAGCGGCAGGTAAGGTTCTTCCGGGGCGCACTGACGCACATTTGTGAAGCAGTTCACTTTCACCCGACAGCCTCCTCCTCCTCCTCCTCTGACGTAGTAGTCGTAAACTGCACCGGCCTGGGCTCTTCCACCCTTGGCGGCGTCACCGACTCGAGGCTAACGCCTGTCCGCGGACAAATAGTCTTGGTCCGCAACACCGCGCCCGCCATGATCGATGTTTCCGGTACGGATGACGCTAGTGACGAGGTAGTTTACGTAATGACTCGCGCGGCCGGGGGCGGGACGGCTCTGGGAGGGACGTATCAGAAGGGGAATCGGAGCCCGGTTCCGGATAAGGCGACTGCCGAGAGGATTATGAAGAGGGCGGTGGAGTGGTGTCCGGGGTTGGTGGGGGAGGGGGAAGGAGTTGAAGGGTTGGATGTTATAAGACATGTGGTGGGCTTGAGGCCCCTCAGGGAGGGTGGGGCTAGGATTGAACGGGAGGTGATTGGGGGTGTGAGGGTTGTGCATAATTATGGGGCGGGGGGGTTCGGCTGTATGTTCCTTTCTCGCTATCATATCATACTTGCTTTATCTATTGCTATGGATGCTGACGGCGGCGGTGGCTGCGATAGATCAAGCAAGCTACGGAATGGCGGAAGAGGCAGTTAAGCTGGTTGAGGAGAGTTTTGAAGAGGGGGTGAAAGCAAAGTTGTAGATCGGGAGGAGTAGATAATATAAGACCGTTAGTCCGGGTGAGGGGAGGGCCCAGAATATCCGCATCTAACAGCACAGATAACCATGACAATCTCCGAGTGATAAGTTATGTCCATCCCACGAGCTTGAAACCCCCCGCCCCAAGTATCATAGAGGGTTCACAATAGAAAAAACAAAAAGAAGAAACCGAGAGGAATCGATCGCCTAGATAAGGCATGTGGCTGTTATCCTTATCGACTGCGCCCATGCATCCCGCCTATAGGGGTTAGGTTATTGGAGAGCTGCAGTAGTCGCTACCTGGTAACGTGTTCCGTAGTGAGATCTGTAAAGTACTAGGACAAAACTTTTCGTCCGATGCCCTTTTTACACCAAAAGTGCCCATTTTCACCACCCTCTCTCATTGCGCAATTTCTATGAAAATCAGCAAAAATTTGTCCTTGCATTGGCAAACTCGTAGATAACATGAAGAAATTTACAGAATGTTTAAATATCACAAAGTGGTGGAGAAAAGGTCATCTAAGTATCTGGTATTGGTTGCCATGGACTTTTTTGTATGGAGTGATATACAAAAATCTAAGTCACTTTCAAACCATTGATGAAATCACAAACCATGAAGGTGGCTTTAATTACTTACACTTTTACTTATAGAGATTTGAATAGATAGTAATTCCCTGGCTGATTGTCACAAATCATGACTAAGCAAGGCAGATTTCACATGACTAATACTTATTAGTTATAAGGTATGTTGGTTTTACACTATGACGTTATTTGACTCATAGGATCTCACATGACTCTATACTAGCAAGTCATCGTTATATTATAATTGGTTGATTGTTTATAACGTGCGATTGTGACGTCAGATGATGTAATGACTTTCGCACATAACTCGGATTATGAGTCATGAGTTTCACGCATGTGACTGGTTTGAGCCCATGACTTGTTTCATGAGTGTTTGATTGGTTAAAGGATGTTGCGCAGTTGACTCAGGAGAGTCAGCTGATAGATTTTATACTATGACTTATTATGAGTCATAGGAGTTGTATGATGCAAGGTGATGAGTTACCAGGATTAGGGTTGTGGGAAGATGCCTATTGTTACGGGGTAGCCAACACGGTAGGTTTCCGGGCTAACTAGGCCGAGGATTTTCGAGACAACGGAATATAGGTCAGGAAGGCTCGAGAAGAATTGTTTGATAAAGTAATAGAAGAATATCGTAATAACTTATAATATTGTTAAGGTCTCTTCTCCGTTGCTTGATGATGTTCTCAACCATCGGGGAGAGCCCTACTATTTATACTAATGTTCAC
>Ga0307510_10012162_pt1 | contig 10204 bp, 10 predicted proteins | sample 12_EM_MG_FD_207224 | JGI IMG/M metagenome (GOLD analysis project Ga0307510, IMG submission 207224) | Populus trichocarpa ectomycorrhiza microbial communities from riparian zone in the Pacific Northwest, United States - 12_EM | ecosystem: Host-associated > Plants > Roots > Unclassified | place...
TTCGTCGTGCGCGCCGACGTGCCGGCGCCGCTGCCCGAGTGCCCGCAGCTGAAGATGATCCGCATGGAAGGCGAGGTCTACTTCGGCGCCGTGCCGCACGTGGCCGATCACCTGCGCGACCTGCGCGCGGCGCCCGACGCGGCCCGGCACCTGCTGGTGATGGCCAAGAGCATGAACTTCATCGACCTGCCGGCGGCCGAGCTGTGGCGTGACGAGCTGCGCCAGCGCCGCGCCGACGGCGGGGACCTGTACTTCCATCGCCCGCGCCCGCCGGTGCTCGAACTCTGGGACCGCGTCGGCTACACGCAGGAGCTCGGTCGCGACCACATCTTCGCGACCAAGCGCATCGCGATCGCGACCATCTTCGAGCACCTCGACCGCGGCATCTGCGCCCGCTGCAGCGTGCGGGTGTTCACGGAATGCCAGGGCTTGCCGCCGCCGGTGGCGCCCGCAGGTCCGTTGCCCGATTGACCCTGGCGCATTTGCCGACATACTCCAGCCATGCCACCCCCCGCCGCCGAGTTGTTGCAGTTGCAGGAAATCTGTGCGGCGTTCTACTCGGGCAAGAGCACGCGCGATCAGGCCCGCTCGGCCGTGATCGATGTGATCTTCGGTCGCCTGCACTGCTCGCGGGTCAGCCTGTGGCGCTTCGACGGTGACGGCGACGCGCTGAGCCTGCTGTGCTTCGCCTCCAAGGTCGCCGGTGGCACGCTGGACACCACGACCAGCCGGCTGCAGGAGTGCGAATACCGCGACTACTTCGACGGCCTGGTGGTGACCGGCATGTACGTCAGCGTCGACGCGATGGCCGACCCGGCCTTGCAACCGATGCGCGACAACTACCTGGCTGCGCTGAACGTGCGCTCGCTGCTCGACGCCGCGTTCATGGTCAACGGGCGGGCCTACGGCATGGTCTGCTGCGAGCAGACCGACGCCGTCCGGCCATGGCGCCCCGACGAGATCGCGGCGCTGCGCACCCTGGTCGCGAAGCTGGCGCTGTTGATGGCCGGGGCCGCCGACCTGGCGCTGTGGAGTTCGCCCTCGCTGCCGATGGCGCCGCTCCCGCTGACGGCCTAGCAGAAAGTCCATTGGCCGCGGGTCGGCAAGGCCGGCCAAGCTCTGTTACCGTGCGCCCCGGAGAAGAGATTCAAGGAGACGCCGCATGAGCAGCGGATTGCAACAACGCCTGCGCGCGCTGAACGACACCCGACTGAACGGCATCCGCCGTGGCGTCGAGAAGGAAAGCCTGCGCGCGCTGCCCGAAGGCGGCCTCGCGCTGACGCCGCACCCGGCCGCGATGGGCTCGGCCCTGACCCACCCGCGCATCACCACCGACTTCAGCGAGTCGCAGCTCGAGTTCGTCACCGGCGTGCACACCAGCGCGCAGGACTGCGTCGACGAGCTGACGCAGATCCACCAGTTCGCCTACCGCGTGCTCGAGGCCGGTGGCGACGAGATGTTGTGGGTCTCGAGCATGCCCTGCGGGCTGCCGACCGACGAGACCATTCCGCTCGGGCGCTACGGTGCGTCGAACGTGGGCCGTGCGAAGAGCGTCTACCGCATGGGCCTGGGCCACCGCTACGGCCGGCGCATGCAGACCATCTCGGGCATCCACTACAACTGGTCGATGCCGGGCGTGAGCACCGACGAGTACTTCGGGTTGATCCGCAACTTCCGGCGCCACTCGTTCCTGCTGCTGTACTTGTTCGGCGCGTCGCCGGCCTTGTGTTCGAGCTTTGTTGCCGGCCGCGAGCACGAGTTGCAACCGCTGAAGAGCCACACGTTGCACATGCCACAGGGCACCTCGCTGCGCATGGGCCGGCTCGGCTACCAGAGCGACGCGCAGGCCTCGCTGGCCGTCAGCTACAACAGCCTGGACAGCTACGGCGCGTCGCTGCAGGACGCGCTGACGCGCCCGTACCCGGCCTACGAGACGGTGGGCGTGCGCAACCCGGGCGGCGAGTACAACCAGCTCGCCACCAGCCTGTTGCAGATCGAGAACGAGTTCTACGGCACGATCCGCCCGAAGCGCGTGATCTTCCCCGGCGAGCGGCCGTTGCACGCGCTGCGCGAGCGCGGCGTCGAGTACGTCGAGGTGCGCTGCATGGACCTCGACCCGTTCGAGCCGGTCGGCATCAGCGCGCAGACGATGAACTTCCTCGATGTCTTCCTGATGCACTGCCTGCTCAGCGACAGCCCGCCCGACACGCCGACCGAGATCGCCGCGCTGGCGCGCAACCAGCAGCGCGTCGCCGCGCGCGGTCGCGAGTCGGGGCTGATGTTGGAACGCACCGGCGGCGAGGCTAGCCTGGCCGACTGGGGCGCACAAATCCTGCGCGAATGCGAGGCCATCGCCGAGGCGCTGGACGCGCAGGCCGGCGGTAACCAGCACCGCGGGGCGCTGCTGCGTGCCTGGAAGGTGCTCGACAACCCCGCCACCGCGCCGTCGGCGCGTGTGCTGGCGGCGATGGCGAGCGACTTCGACAGCTCGTACATCGCGTTCACGCGCGCCCAGTCGCAGCAGACCAAGGCCACGCTGCTGGCACTGCCGTATTCGGACCAGCTGCACAACCGCTTCACGCGGATGGCGCAGGAGTCGGTCGACGAGCAGCGCCGCATCGAGGCTGCCGACACGCTGCCGTTCGAGCTCTACCGGCAGCAGTACCTGTCGGTCGAACGCCTCGGCCTGCCGGGTCAGCGCGCCGCCGCCTGATCCGGCGTCGCGGCCCGGTTCAGGCCCAGGCTTCGAAGACCGCGCCGCGCACCGCGTCGACCGCCGCCGAGTGCTTGGCGCCGGCGCGCGCGATCCAGCACAGCCAGGTGTGCGAGCGGTAGCCCGGCCAGATCGCGAGCTCGCCGTGGCGTTCGGCCTGCGCGGCCTGGTCGAGGCGCAGGATGCCGGCGCCCATGCCGCTCGCGACCATGCTGCGCATCGTGCTCTCGCTGTCGGCCGTCGGGCCGGGCCGGAACTCGCGGCCGGCCGAGGCGAAGAACGCGTCGACGTGGGCGCGCAGGATGCACGACGGCGGCGTGCCCACCCACGGCAAGCTGGTCAGCTGTGCGGGGGACATGTCCGGGTGCGCTTCGGCGAGCGCGCGCGGCAAGGTGATGACCAGGTCGACCGCACCGAGGCGGCGCAGCTCCAGGCCTTCGACCTGCTCGCTGTCGCTGAGCGCGTAGGCGCAGTCGAGATCGCCGTGCTGCACCGCCGACAAGGTCTCGTACGACAGCCCTTGCTTCAGTTGCAGCGTGACCTGCGGGTGGCGCTCGGCGAGCTTGAGCAGCACGTCGCCCAGGCGCAGCGCGACCGGGTCGACGACGGTGCCGAAGCGCACCACGCCCTGCGCGACACCGCGGATCTGCTCGGCCGCCGAGCGCATGCGCGCGGCCGAGGCCAGCGTGCGCTCGGCATCGGCCAGCAGGCCCTGGCCGGCCTCGGTCAGCGTCATGCCGCGGACGGTGCGGTCGAACAGCTTGACGCCGAGCTCGTCCTCCAGCGCCTTGAGTTGCGCGCTGACCGCCGGCGCGCTGGTGAACACGCGCTCGGCGGCGCGGGTCAGGCTGCCTTCCTGGGCGATCGCGACGAAGGTCTTCAGCTGGTAAAGCTCCATGGCCCGGATTCTGAGCGCAGCGACCGGATCCGTCCGTTCGCAAATTCGGAGGGGCGCGTCCAAAGATGCGAATGGTCAGACGCGCGCCGGGCGCCGATGCTCGGGTCATCTCATCCACAGAGGCCCGTCATGTTCTTCCTCACGCCACGCACGCTCGGCATCGCCGCGCTGCTGCTCGCCACCTCCGGTTGGGGCGGCATGTTTTTGCTCAGCAAGGGCGTGCTGCACCACGTCGACCCGGTCTGGTTCACGCTGATCCGTTACGGCATCTCGGGGCTCGCGTTCGCGCTGTTGCTGGTGCCGCGCGGTGCGGCACCGTGGCGCAAGCTGCGCCTGCACGCCGGGCCGCTGGCGCTGCGTGGGTTGGCCGGCTTCGGCGCGTTCAGCGTGATGCTGCTGGTCGGGCTGGCGCACTCGGTGCCGTCGCACGGCGCCATCATCATGGCGACCGTGCCGATGACGACGCAGCTGTTGCGCTGGGTGCTCGACGGTGTGCGCCCGACGCGCGCCGCGCTGCTCACGGCCGCGCTCGCGCTGGTCGGCGTGGTCATCGTGTCCGGCGTGCTGTTCCGCGATGCGGATGGCGCCGGCTCGACGCTGTTCGGCGACGCGGTGGCGCTCGCCGGCACCATCGGCTGGATTGTCTACACCCGCGGCGCGGCGCGTTTTGCCGAGCTCGACGTGGTCGAGTACACCGCGCTGACGGTGCTGGCCTCGTGGCCGCTGCTGTTGCTGGGCGCGATTGCGGCGACCGCGCTGGGCTGGGCCGACGTGCCCAGCCTGGACGGCTTGCAGCTGTCGTGGCATGCGCTGCTCTACGTCGGCCTGGTGTCGTCGGCGATCGCGGTGCTGGCCTTCAATCACGGCGTGCGCGTGCTCGGCGCGGTGACGGCCACGGCCTTCCTGAACTTCGTGCCCGTGTCGGTGCTGCTGATCAGCGTCGCCATGGGCAAGCTGCCCGCGCTCAACGAACTGGTCGGCATGGCGATGGTGATCGCGGCGCTGCTGATCCACACCGCGACGAGCCGCGCTGCGCCGGCGCCGGCACCGATGGTCAAACTGGTCGACACTCGCGGTCATCGCAACGCTTGCCCCGCCTCGCCATGAGCCGACTCTTTCAGCCGATGCAGATCGGCCCGCTGGAACTCGCCAACCGCATCATCATCGCGCCGATGTGCCAGTACTCGGCGGTCGAGGGCACGCCGACCGACTGGCACCTGATCCACCTCGGTCACCTGGCCTTGTCGGGCGCCGGCCTGATGATCATGGAGGCGACCGCGGTGACGCCCGAAGGCCGCATCACCGCCGGCGACCTCGGGCTGTACTCCGACGCCAACGAGCAGGGCATCGCGCGCGTGCTGAACGCGGTGCGTGCGCATTCGACTATCAAGATCGGCATGCAGCTGGCCCATGCCGGGCGCAAGGCCTCGAGCCGCGCGCCGTGGGCGGGCGGCGCGCAGGTGCGGCTGGCTGAACCCGGCGGGTGGCAGGCCTGTGCGCCGTCCGCGGTGCCGCACGCGCCGACCGAAGAACCACCGTTGGCGCTGGATGCCGAGGGCTTGCAGCGGCTGCGAACCGCCTTCGCCGATGCGGCGCGGCGTGCGGCACGGCTGGGGCTGGACGGCATCGAGATCCACGCCGCGCACGGCTACCTGCTGCACCAGTTTTTGTCGCCGCTGGCGAACCAGCGCACCGACGCCTACGGTGGCAGCCTCGAGAACCGCATGCGCTTCCCGCTCGAGGTCTTCGACGCGGTGCGCGCGGCCTTCCCGGCCGACCGACCGGTGTGGGCGCGCATCTCGGCCACCGACTGGGTGCCGGGCGGGTGGGACATAGACGGCACCGTCGCGCTGTCCAAGGCGCTCGCGGCGCGCGGCTGTGCGGCCATCCACGTGTCCAGCGGCGGGGTGTCGCCGCAGCAGGTGATCCCGCTCAAGCCCGGCTACCAGGTGCCGTACGCGCAGCGCGTGAAGACCGAGGTCGGCCTGCCGACGATCGCGGTCGGCCTGATCACCGAGCCCGAGCAGGCCGAGGCCATCATCGCCAACGGCGAGGCCGACGCCGTGTCGCTGGCGCGCGCGATGCTGTACGACCCGCGCTGGCCCTGGCATGCGGCCGCGACACTGGGCGCGCGCGTTCAGGCACCACGGCAGTACTGGCGCTCGCAGCCGCGCGAGTTCAAGGACTTGTTCGAGAACGCCGCGTTCGGCGCACGCTAGCGGCCACGCCTCAACCTGGGGGGGACGGTGCGGCGGCGTGGCGCCTAAGATCGCCACCATCTGCGGTGACGGGAGAACGTCCATGGGCCAAGCCGGTGTCGACACGCTGTTCGCAGGCTCCATCCCCGAGCTCTACGACGGCCTGATGGTTCCATTGATCTTCGAGCCCTACGCGGCCGACCTCGCGCGCCGGGTGGCGGCGCTCGGACCACTGACGCGTGTGCTCGAGACCGCCGCCGGCACCGGCGTGGTCACGCGGGCGATGGCGAAGGCCTTGCCTGCGAGCGTCGAGCTGGTCGCGACCGACCTGAACCCGCCGATGCTGGAGCGCGCCGCGGCGGTCGGCACGGCGCGGCCGGTGCAGTGGCAGCCCGCGGATGCGCTGCAATTGCCGTTCGACGACGCGAGCTTCGACGTCGTCGTGTGCCAGTTCGGCGTGATGTTCTTCCCGGACAAGGTGCGCGGCTTTGCCGAGGCCCGGCGCGTGCTGCGGCGCGGCGGCACGCTGCTGTTCAACGTCTGGGACAGCCTCGAGCACAACGAGTTTGCAGCCACTGCGACCACCGCGCTCGCCGGCCTGTTCCCCACCGACCCGCCGCGCTTCATGGCGCGTGTCCCGCACGGCTATTTCGATCGCCAGGCGATCGCGAAAGACCTGTCGGATGCGGGATTCGATGCGGCCCCGCGCATCGAGACGCTGGCTGCGCGCAGCCGCGCCGCGTCGGCCGAGGCGGCGGCCATCGCCTACTGCCAGGGCACGCCGCTGCGCAACGAGATCATGGCGCGCTCGCCGGCGACCGGCCTGATCGATGCGACGGCAGCGTGCCAGGCGGCGATTGCGCAGCGCTTCGGCGCCGGTCCGGTCGACGGCAAGATCCAGGCGCTCGTCGTCGCGGTGCAGCGCTGACCCGGCCGGCGCCTGCCGCTGCGCTCAATCGCCGGCCGTCCACTCGACCGCGGCGCCCAGCGCGTTCAGGTTGTCGACGAAGCGCGGGTGGGCGCGCCGGATCGGCTGCGCGTTCAGGATGGTCGAGCGCCCGTCGATGCTGGCGGCGAGCATGAACAGCGCGATCGCGACGCGGATGATGTAAGGGCTCTCGACCGTGGCCGGCACCAGCGGCTTGCCGCCGTAGACGATGAGGCGGTGCGGGTCGCACAGCAGCGCGTGGGCGCCGAACTTGCCGAGCTCGGCGCTCCAGCCCAGCGCCCCTTCATAGACCTTGTTCCAGAACATCACCGAGCCTCCGGCGCGCACGCCCAGTGCGATGAAGATCGGCAGCAGGTCGGCCGGCACATAGGGCCAAGGCGCGGCTTCCACCTTCTGCAGGATGTTGGCGGTGAACGGCGGCCGCACCTGCAACGGCCCGCTGACATGCGCACAGCTGAAGCCGTCGCGGTGTTCGAGTTCGACGCCGAATTTTGCGAAGGTGCGGTCCAGCAGCGGGAACTGCGCCGATGCGCCGTTGCGCACCACCACATCGCCGCCGGTGATCGCGCTCAGCGCGAGAAAGGTCGCGACCTCGTGGAAGTCGTCGGCAAAGGTGTATTCGGCGCCGCCCAGCGCATCCACGCCGGCGATTTCGAGTTGCGAGCTGCCACCACCGGTGATGCGTGCGCCCATCAACTGCATGAACGCGCAGAACTCCTGCACATGCGGCTCGCAGGCGGCGTTGACGAGGCGCGAACGGCCGCGCGCGGTGACGGCGCACAGCACGAAGTTCTCGGTCGTCGTGACCGAGGCGTAGTCCAGCCAGTGGTCGCTGGCGTTGAAGCGCTGCGGCGCGGCGATCGTCACCACGCCGGGCGCCAGGTTGACCTCGGCCCCGAAGGCGCGGAAGGCCTCGATGTGCGGGTCGACCTCGCGCACGCCCAGCGTGCAGCCGGTCACGTCGTCCTCGAGCCGCACGCGGCCGCAGCGGTGCAGCATCGCCGGCACCAGCATGATGGACGAGCGCATGCCGGCCGGCAGCCGCGCCGCGTCGGCACCGAGGCGGCCGCCGTGCTGCAGTTTCAGCGTGCCGCTCGCGAAGTCCATCTCGACCGACGAGCCCAGCGTGCGGAAGAACTCGAGCAGCTTGCGCACGTCGGTGATGTCGGGCACGCGGTGCAGCACGACCGGCTCGTCGGTCAGCAGCGTGGCGCACAGCACCGGCAGCACCGCGTTCTTGTTGGCCGAGGGGGTGATGTGGCCTTTCAGCGGGCGACCGCCGTGCACGATCAGATGGCTCATGGGACCGGAGTGGAGTGTTGGGACGCAGCCAGTCTCCGGGCTGTCGGTGAAGCGGGCATGAAGTCCGTGAACTGACGATGAAATCGATGCAGAACGCCGCGATGGTGGAAGAGGCGACCGCCGCGACCGACGCCTTGAACAGTCGTCAGGCGCAGCGGCTGGTGCCGATGCTCACGCGCTTCCGCACGAGCGCACAGCGCCGACTCGGCTCAGCGGCGGACGACCAGCGTCTTCGCGGCCCTGAGCTTGCGGCTCATGCGGCCGACACGGCCGAACCTCGGCCACCACGCCCGCGCCAGCCGCTTGACGCGGTGCAGGGAACGGGCTGCGGATCGGTACGCCGGCTGCGCCTTCAGCCAGGCCTTGGCGCGCGCCAGCAGCGAGATCACCGCCAGGTACAGGCGGTCGAACCACGGCAGCGTGCGCGCACTGTCGCGCACCACGTCAAACAGGTAGGCGGCCACGCCGGTGCCGGTCAGCTTCGCGCAGACCAGCACCCCGACGCCCAGCATCGGGTGCCCGTTGCCGAGCGCCCACAGGGCGGCCAGCTTGAACGGCAACAGCACCAGGGCCGGGAACAGCAACACCCCCAGCGATGCCCAAGGCCCGAGCCTTCTGAGCCGTCGGTCCAGCGCCTGCATCGGCGGCAGCGCGGCCAGGTGCCGGAAGCCGGCCTTGAGCCGGTCCCACAGCCATTCCTCGAAGACCAGCAGGACGGCCAGCACGAAGACGACGGGGTGGAGGATGCGTTTCATGCGTCAGCCGACAACGAGGTCGCCGGCTGGCTTCGAGAGGTGTGTGTCGAACCCCATGCGTGCGTCGTGAGCCTGGCCGCGGTCGGTGGCGACCGCGGCCGGTGCGTCTTCTCAGCGCTTCGCGACCGTTTCGGTCGTGCCGTCGGCCTGCGCGCTGCGAACCGGCGTCGCGGTGTGCGTGCGGGCATGGGTTTCCGCGTCCAACCCTTCGCCGGCCGGAACCAGGTCGCCGGCCTTGCGCGCGGCGATCACCGTGGCCTTGACCTCTGCCCGCGTCACCAAGCTGATGCTGCGCGAGCCCGAAGACGCCAGCACCACGCCTTCGCCGGCCGGAACCAGCGTGCCGGCCACGCGTGCTTCGCGCACCTGCGATTCCACGGCATCGCGGGTCAGCGATGAGGTCGTGGACACGGTGGTCTCGCGCGGCGTCGGCAGTTCGCCGGCGGGCGCGAGCGTGCCGGCCGCGCGCGCGGCCAGGGTTTCGGCGACGACATCGCTGCGCGTGCGCGCGGCGGCTGCGTCAGGGTCGGCGGCCAGGGCGGCCGAGCTTGCGAGCGCCAGGGCGCCCAATGAAATCCAGGTCGAAACAGCTTTGGTTGTGCTCAAGACAATCTCCAGATGTGGGTTGACGGTGAGGTCCACGATAGAAACTGCCGGGCCACGTGAGCGTGACGCCCACATTACAAATCCGTCATCCGCGTGAGCAAGCGTGAACCAGGGTCATTGCCGCATCAGGCACATTAGCCGCATCGATGTGCCGCGCACCCGGTTCTTGCCGGCCGCGGCGCGTGGAGTGCGAAGGACTCACCCATGTGGATGTTGACGGAGGCGCCGAAAGGCAGTGCCTTCTATGAATCGCAATCGGCAACCGGCAACAAGACCCTGATCTCCGACAGCTGCGAGACCGTCATCTACGCCCGCATGCAAGGCATGGAAGGTCAGCGCATCGTCGCGACCCGCGGGCGCGAGACCTTTCTGATCGGCGCGGCGCCGGTGCGTGGTGTCGAGAACGACATCAACCGGCAACTGCTCGACATCGCGAAGCAGCTCAACGCGGTCATCCTCACGCCGATCTAGCGGCCGACAAGATCGAGCGCGGCGCGCAGCACGCTGATCGCGGCGATCAGCATCAGCAGGTTGAGCACGTGCCGGCGAAACTGCGCGGGCGACACGCCGACGAACGAACGCTGGCCGACCCAGATGCCGATAAGCATCGCCGGCGCGAGCCAGAGCGCCCAGCGCAGCGTGTCGGGGCCCAGCAACTCGGTCGGCGCGTGCGTCGCATGCGAGATCACCGCCGAGCACGCGAGCGCGTACAGGTCGGTGAACAGGAACAGCGCGATCATGGTCGCGCGCATCACCGCCGGCGCGATCTGCGCGGTGCTCAGC
>Ga0307510_10012163_pt1 | contig 10203 bp, 13 predicted proteins | sample 12_EM_MG_FD_207224 | JGI IMG/M metagenome (GOLD analysis project Ga0307510, IMG submission 207224) | Populus trichocarpa ectomycorrhiza microbial communities from riparian zone in the Pacific Northwest, United States - 12_EM | ecosystem: Host-associated > Plants > Roots > Unclassified | place...
CGCATCACGTTCTTCAACTCGAGAACAGCCTTGAGAACCTTGACGATGATCTTGAGCGCCAGCCCCATACCCAAGGTCCTGGTCGGAGTATCATCACGGATGCAATGCTCCCTAGGGTGAGAATAATCGATCGACTAAACGTCCATAAGAACTACTGTCGAGACAAAAAAACTAGGAAACTCGCATTCAAGGTCGCGCTCGCGATGTTGACATTGAACAAGTCACCAACGTTGAGTGAGATCGAACCCACGGTCTTGCTGGCCTTGGCTTTACGGTAGACACCCCAGATAGGTGGGCCAAGCGTTAGTAACGTAACTCTCCAAGACCCCAGCCTCGTCGGCAGTCGCAAGGACCTGAGCGACATTGGATTGGTCGAGGCTGTTGAGCATGCGAGTGAGCGCTGGGAAGTGAGGAAGAGAACTTCAACTTTAGGGCACTTGCAAGATTCAACGAAATTCTCACCCTAAGCAGGTTCAACAGAAGCATCGACCATGATTTCCAGGATCGAGCTGACGTTCTGGCATGTGGGGTTTTTGCTCTGCTGAAGTCCCCCTCCCCACCCTCGCAAGTTCTTGTTTGTTACCGAATGACATCCTGGACAACGTGCCGACGAATCCTGCCACCGATGTGGGGTCAACGATCGACAATCTGAATCTCAACACCTGGCCAGCTTCAACGTCCGAGAAACAGAAGGTATAGATTGCGTCGAGAGTGTCAAAGAGCTACGCCTCCGTGAAGGTTTTGTCGGTGTCGTCCTGAGCGTGAGACCGACCTACGGAGGAAAAGGAATTTCCAGTCAGCTGCAGAAGCCACGCGATGAGGTTGTGTCACTTACGATCTGGCTTGCAACCCACCGAGTTGGTGCAACCCTGAAGGCATCCCTGATGGTGTCCAGGGCACTTCCCCCGTCACCCACGGGCTTCTACAATTCCTCGACGATGGCGACTTGTTCTGGGGTCTCCGCCAATGCCTCGAAGATCTACCTTTGTTCCCTCTCTTCGATTTCGGGCGCATCAGTGGCACGAAAGAACCCAGACATTCCCCTTGCAGGAAGTCGAAGTGAGCCGGTGTCGGAGGAGAAATGAGGGAAGGACGAGGAGCGCGCCGATTCCCCGATCGCGACGCGGCGCGTTCAAGCCGAGGGAACGTCACCGTTTCGTTCAGGATGGCCTCAAAGTCTTTCGCTGGCAGATTCACCAACGAACTGACCTTGTTCGATGCCGATGGATCCCTTACGTGGGCTGGAATCCAGCCTCAAGCTCGGAACTCAAGTCTAAGGGAGGAGGGAGGAACCCTACTCTTATGCCCGCCGGGTAGAGATATGTTTGTTCTTCGGACTCGGTTTCGGATCTCTGCGTCGTCCAGAGGATTCTCTATCTTCTCTATCTCTACCCTCCCTGTTGCTTAACGCCAACTCGAAATTTCAGAGCGCCAAGCAGAAATCCAGTAACCCACGGAGACCTCAGCCGACGCCATCTTTCGCGTCCACGAGAAGGTTCAGAACGAAGCTCCGTCTCTATCCCACCTGGATCCTCCCTCCCATCAGCACACCATCCCAACATCACTGCCCCAGGCATCCACTGAGCCTCGCGGCGAGAGGGCTTCCGCGCTTCCGTGCCAACTGCGCTCTCCGGATGAAGTCCGTTCGGGCACGTCTCATTCTAGACCATCGCTTGGAATGCTTTGGTGCGAGGTAAGGAACCCATTCTTCTCTCGACAGTGGCGGGGGGTGTTAACGTGAAGCTTTCGCCAGTTGACGCGCCGGTTTAATGGCCAACGGAGATGATAACTCGGAATGGGCACGGTCGCGGAGTAGTCGCCACGCCAGACGAGAAACCATTTTCAACCATTTCGTCCACCTCCGCCAGTAGAAGAACCTCCTCGCCTCTCCACCCTCTTATCCACCCACGGAACTCACTCTCAAAATCCCCGTGCACGCAGTCGAACTCGAACTCGGTGATCTCTTTTGGTTGACTACCACAGCTATCGGTCATCGAGTGACTCCGAGGGACATTTGGCACTAACTTCCCCCCGGCTATGGAGCGCTGTCGACTTCACTTCGTTCCGTTTTGCCAAGCTATCCCTCGAACGATGCGGTTTCGACCCTCGCGTACCCTTTGCAACTGGTTCTGAATTTGCTTCGGGTACAGACGTTATGAAAGAAACGCTGTGGAAGTTGGAGGACCGAACGCTAAGCTACCCTCACCTCCTGTTCCAGGGTCCGAAACAGAAATTCGGTAACTGAACTGTTGCGGAGAAATTTCCGAGGCCAAGTCGGATGCTGTTGACTGGAGGGGGTGCGGACGATGAGACCGTCGTAGGTTAGCGTATGCCGTTATCACAACTCCGAGGCCATCCAACGAGAGCACGAGAGCGAAGGAGATGAATGAAGGTACATTCCCTTGACATCCATCCAAACTCACGCAGAGGCTAATCCACGCCCTATAATAAACCGACCCAGGAATTCTCGAACCACCCTTCAGCAAAAGATGTTTCGGATCTCCTCGACGAGGCTGCGGCCAAGTTCAACATACCCCCGCTGCCTACAGTAGTTGTTGTGTGACGCTCATGCTCGGAATGCAATTAAATTCGACCTCGCTGTTAAGCACTTGAATACTGAACTACCCTACCGGGATAGTTCGCTTCCAATACCTCCGTTCCGCTGTGTGCGGATGGACGAAACGAAAGTTTCACACCGTTCGCGCCACTGCCCCACCTCCTGAACTGTTCTCTGCCTGCTGCTACGTTGACACCGAAGGAATGTAGTTACAATGTTGTACGAGGCGTGGCATGAGTAGGTAAATATACATTGTCCCTTTGTTACGTGAGGCAATAATTTTCCTAGTCACAAGCGGTCTGTACTACTTTTCTTGAGCGGCACGGTCGTTTTAGTGAGATTTTTCGGTGGGACCTCATCCCCCGCAAGGTTAACGACGAGGGCTGCTGTATGCATAAAACCTGCAGCTGCGGCAAGGCAGTACCTCTCAACTCTTCCTTTGACTTTTAACCCGTGGTCAAACCCCACTTCAGAGGGAACCGTGACACGTGGTGGCTGCTCAACCTGTGTTTGACCTCTCTCATAACAGCTGCCCCACATCAGGAGCTTCCCAGAGGAGGTGAGAGCACCAAAGTGGTTGTGGCCATGGACAATGGAGATGATAGATCTGTTCTGAAGCTCTGGGATGATGATTGGAAGCATCTCTGGGGTAGTATTATGTTCTCCCTTGAGCACCATGGAGGATGAGCATGCAAAGAATAAGTCATCATGCCCTGAAAGCTAAATGTTAAGATATTTTAGGCATGGAATTCAGAACTTATCAGGCCAATGTGGCTTACATGGGTGATGAGCATGGTATCCAATGACAATTCCACTTGTGGTCTTTCTTCATTGTCATTGCCTGTAGTCATATGGAAGGCTGGGTGTTTCTTGACATCATTTATCTCAGAATAGTTTGGCAGCTACATGTCACAGTTCAAGAGTGAGTGCCAGATCATCCATGCACCCTCACTCACATAATCCCACACCCAGATAGGGTCCTCTCCATACAATCTGCCCATCTTGAGGACATGACCTTTGTTTGTCAACCCAATAAGGCTATTAGAACAGGCTACAATCTTGATCAACTTGGTCTCCTTCCTATGCTCTTCCTCTGGGAGCCCAGTCATTGGCAAGTCAGGTAGATCAGGGAGGGAGGGAAGCTTGGTGGGATACATGTTGATCTCCCAGGTGTGATGAGGTACAACTGTCCTATCATTAGGGACAATGGCCCTCCTGGATTCATTCCTATATTTGACCATGCCCTCCTCATGCATTGACCACACATACACATCTCCAGATCTTGTAAGGACTGCAGAAAATAATGTGTCACATTGGATCTGAACAGGTGTTGTCTCCAGGGATGAACAGTCAAGCAAAGGGGAGACAAGTCGGCATGGTCTTCCCCATGTTTCAAAATTCCAGATAGAGGAATTAGTGTCCAGAGCCATTGCACGAAGGTTGCTGCAGCTAAAGTCAAGGGAGAGGACCAAAGTAAATATGTGCATGAATCCCCATTATGCACATCAGTGAGCAGATTTACCTAATAGCACTTATTGGAACTGGGAACTGGAGCTTCAGAGGTGTCGGGGTAGTTTTACAAAGATTTGCAAAAATGACACCCTTTTGCAATGCAAGTCTATCCAGTGAGCCTTGGGTTGTAAATCTTTCCAGTGAGCCTGGGGTTGCAAATGGTTTATCACAATGTGTTATAAATACCCAGAGATTTAAGCATGGAATGGAAAAGATCAAAGGCACCCACCCCAGACATGCACACTACCATCAGCACCCAGCACATGGATAGTACTGTAAGTATACAGGGTCAATAGGATATGAAGGAGTAAAAGCAGAATCTGGACTGACTCAATGCTTGCTGCCAGACTGACCATGTGAACACCTGGAAGGTGAAGTCCATCCAGAAAAGGAGCATTCTTATGGGGTATCTTTGGAAATTGTGGTATCACAAGTTCCCCCTTGCCAGAGTTCCATCTGAATGGTTCCAGTGAGCATGCATGAGTGCATTAACAGACAAATGGACACCCCTGTATCATGGCAGGGTGGGGGGGGTCACATACCTCCAGATGAAAATTTGAGGATTTCTAAATCTCCAGTACAGAAACCTCCAACCACTCATTCTGCCCATCTCCAACCCTGTGAAATTGTAATCAATAGCCAGCTTCCGTTTCCAGTATGTTTCATCATTTGCAACAAGGACAAAGAACTTATTGGCACAACCCAAGGAAATCACATCCTCGACTTCACAGAGGGGTAAGATATTTTCAGTGAAGACCTCAATTGGGATATCCATGATTCTGGCCTGCAAAGCATCCACGCTGTAGCTGTGGGAAGTATGTCATGATGTTTGTTCCATGAAGAGAGTGAAAACACTGGCCATTTACGTGTTAGTCTGACCACTTCCATCATTGTTGGTCGCTCAACAGGGTCCTGATGCCAACAGCGGACTGTCATCTCCCATACTGGGTCCGTCAGACCAAGTCCTTGCATCTCCTGCGGGCGAGCCGGCCGACCACCATTGATAATCTTTGAAGTGATGACCGAGGTTGCAAGTTCCCCGAATGGATGGCTTCCCGTGAAAACCTTGGGCAGCATTCAGATATCAGACGCTCCATCCATCCCTCTACCTTCAACACTAGGTACAGCAAGGGGTGGGGACAAACCTCTATTACGACCATGCCGAATGCAAACACGTCCGATTCCTGTGTCATTGCGTCTGCTCCCCCGAGAATCTCTGGTGCGGCCCATGCCGCGGTGTATTCGTCAGCCTGCGTTGCAGAGTCCACTCCACGAATGATCGAAGCGAACTCGAAATTCGTCAAACGAGCGCAGCGGTCGTGATCGACGAGAATATTGGCCTAGCCAAGGGTTAGCAACCAGGCCCGGAATGAGTCAAGGAAAATGTCTACCCCATTCAAGTTCCCGTGCGTAATATTGTTCGCGTGAAGATAGCGAAGGCCTTCGGCTACGTCCAACAGCTTTGGAGGGGTCGCATTATCGGTCAAGTGCGATCACGGGGAAAGACTCACCAGGCCGATCCGGTTCACACCTGTGTTTTTCTTGACGAACTCCAGCAGAGTTCCGTTTGGCATCCACCCCGAGACAATTTGCAACGGGTTTATTGTGACGCCGACGAAAGGGACGATGTTCGGGTGCGTTAGCCTTTTCCAGACGACAGCCTCGTTGAAAAATGACTACAAGGCCCACAGGTATTCTTGAGTGGACACGATGAAGACGTGGTGTACCGGCTACAAACCTTCTTAAGGGTTCGACCATCGTTCAGGGGAGCTCTCAGACACCTGATCGAGACATTCTTGTCGTGATAGGTGCCTTCCCATACATCGGCCGTAACACCACTAGCGATTGGGCCACGACCTATCCTGGCGATTTGATCAGATGTGATGTATGAGGATGGTAGGATCGTGCGGCGACCGCAGATGGCCTGTAGTTTGAGCAAACATTGTCGAGAAAGGCCGTCGTCTGCGGAAATGGCACCGAGGGTCTGCAGGATCCGTTTCATCACTGGACACAGGGCTAAGGGAGAGCACGCACCTCGTCGAGGAAATCCACGAGCTGAGCCAATTCCGGACCCTGGAGGCCGGTCAGATACTGTTCCCGCTCGTCATGGCGGATCAAGCAATAGAGTTGACGCGAGAAATCGAGAGAAGAAGGATCTAGCGAGTAGAGGCGATGTAAAATCCGAGGGGTGGACATTGCGAGATGATTCGAATACCTCTGAGAGTCCCCGCGGAGATGACCGAAGGCAGTGATGGTCTCATGATTTGCCACGAGGCAATATCGCCATTTCTAGAGAAAACATGATGATGATCGTCTTGGACTGTCGTGGGCTGGGGTTTCCAGGATCACATTGAATCCAACTGGCGAGCACACAAGATACGTCCTTCAAGTTCCTCGGTCTCACAGCCTAACAGTCCAGGAATTCTATTCAAGAAGCACCACGATCCCGATTTTCAATACCACCGGGCTCATGTGGTGTCGGGCCCACCTCTGCATAGGCCACAAACGAAAAAAATTATTCAATGAATCGATGTCCCTCTTTTGGACGAGCTGGCCCCCATTCCTCAGGTATAGATCAGACACCGGTTACTGCCACTCTCGGAGTGACGAAGAGCTCCGCCTGCATCAAGGCGTTTTCGGTATCATCCTCCAGTTTCTTGACCATGATACCGGCCTACGGATGAGAAGGGATTCTCAGTCAGCTGCAGAAGCCACGCGACAAGGTCGTCACTTACAACCTGGGTGGCAACTCGCCGAGCTGACATGGGCCACGAGTTTGCACGACCACTTGGCGATGAGACTCTTGCTATTGTCGTGAAGAACTTGGTGTTTGCGTCGACTTGTTCTGGGGGTCTCCTCCGATGCCTTGAACATCTGCCTTCATTCCCTCTCTCCTCTTTAGGGCATATCAGCGGCGAGGATGAACTCTGGGCCACGGATGATCTTGTAGACCTTCGGGGATGGACGCTTGAGCTTCTCCTTGTTTCCGAGAATGCCGGGTATTTCTTGAACTCGCGATTACCGTGGGTGCTCCGGGTTGTTAGAAGTCGTCCTCGTCCTCCTGGTCCGGGATTTTCTGGAGACCACAAGCAACCGGCGAAACCCCAGGTGGTGAAGTTGTGGGGGGTGAGATCGGCGGCAAGGAGACGGTTTCCACGCGACTGTAAGGATGGCGCGAAAGATGGTGTGACCAGGGCAGAAACAAGTACCCTTGATGATTGGTCTGGTGTCCTCAGCCTGGGGGCCAGCAGCAGCTCGAGATGGTCGATTATGCCATAGGGCTTCTTGGCGGCGGCAGAAATCTCTCCGTCTGAGTTCCATTCCAAGAACGTCTTGTGTGGCTTCAAGCCGTGAGTCGCAAGTTCTCCGGATCCCAAAGGCACCGGCTGGATGCTCGGAACTTCTAGCTCGATGGATTGGCTGGTGCAAACAAGAGAGGACCACTGTAAGAAGCTCACTTTGTCTCCGGGATGTCCGCCAACCGCTCGGTGATAAACCTTCCACCAGGACCCACCTTCAGTCTGAACGTGTAAGTTTTTGTCAATCCATCGTAGATGAACTGTGAAAATTCACCCTCCGAATGTCCAAGTTGTGACATCAGTTTCGCCGGCCCAAATCTCTTTATCTCTTTCGACTTGGCCTCGCGCGGACCATAATTTCCAAGCAAAAGCCGGGTATTTTCGTCTCGCCAACGGAGCATTCTCCTTGAAGGAAGATGAAGGTGGGTCGATGTCGATGAGGGGAGCACGTCGGTTTGCCGGAGTCGTGACGCGGCGCGTTTGTGGCTGAGGGAACGCGATCACCGGTTTCTCGTTTTCTCGCTTTTGCCATCATTCTTTCGTTCAGGATGGCCCCAAAGACCTTTGCCGGTAGATACGCCAGCGAACTAGTCCTGTCCGATGCCGATTGCGCCCTCGCGCCCTCCGGGTAGAGATGTGTTCTACCAGGCTCGCCTCGACATCCCAGCCCAACTTCCTCCTCTCAGCTCTCTCCCTCTTTGCAATTGTCGTACGGATTTTCCTAGTGACCGCCTACAAACTGAGGAAGCAACTCCCGTCACAATAGTTTATTAGGTACATTAGCGGGGGGAGTATAAGCCCCTCGTGGCTTCATCCGGGTTACATCGCGGACCTGAACATTCTTGTTCAGCGGTAACAGACCTCGACGGAACCACCGGGTTGAGACGCTTATTCGTGGTTGCCAGGGGCACCTTTTTCGAGCGATTCTACTTCCTACAGAGCAGCGAGTCCCTCAGCCAACTATACGCCAGGAGTGTGGAACTTTGCGAGTTCGAGGCCTATAACAAGGTTTGCACAGCGATGCATCACAAGATACGGAGTATTTAACCTGCACTCACAGATTCATGGCGTCCGTGCTGCCTTCGTAATATTCCTCAAGGAAAAGTTTGCCGACTGCAACCTCACCAACTCCACCGGCGGACAGATATCATTTGATTTCTTTCCTGCACTGGGTGGGATAAGGATACACGGTCACAGGCCCCGAGGATACTCATTGAATACTTAAGGAGCTGCTCTGAAGCGACTGACCTACAGTAGTAAATAACGTTGGACTTTTTGTATGGTTTTAGGAATGGGATGTAGATTGTACACCGGGCACGCCGACCGCCATAAGCGGGTAATCCGACCTCTGAACGCCCTCGTCGCTAGGGTTATCTCGTGTAGGTCGGTTTCAGCGACAGAGGGATGCTGCCCCCAAGCCTTGCAATGGGATCGGTGGCAGTTTGCAATCAGCGAGTCAAGGGACTTCCGAACACAGTTCTAGCCCTCCAGCCGTCCGTTCCGTGTTCCACGATAATATGAGCGAACTGTCTCCACGAGCTTCGCGTGACCCGGGTCCAGACCTTTATCGTGTCAAGGGTGTCATCTATTGCGAACACAATAAATGTCAGTAGCATCCACTCACGGACAAGACCTCTGTTTGGGTCGGAGGTGGTGACTGTGGAGTCTACGGATTGAGCTCCATGAGGTTTGTGTAGAGGTTCTCGCACGGCATCATTGGTTATTTGGTTGGAATTGAGAGTCTGTGGGGTTCGTCTCGTAACCTGATGAACGGGTAAAAGGACAGCACGTACTACTTCATCGAGGAACTTCACAAGCCGCTGGCCAACTCAGATCCTTGCAGGCCTGTAAGATACTGTTCCTTTTCATCACACTGGACGGGGGAACGAAACCACTGTCGAGACATGGTCGCCGGCCCTACACGCAGCGTTGGGCCAGGTTTAAGTCAAGTGCCGGACAGAACCGTGGATCGTATCAGATTGGCCGCAGCGGTTGAAGAGGATGAACGTTTGAACCCCCATCAGGAAAATATAGTTTAGATTTTGCGCGATTTCATGTTATCGACGCGCTTCGGTGAAATCGCGAAACGCTACAGCCGCTTCCATGCGGTTCCAAGTACTCCCACAAAGAGCATCGCTCATGGAAGTGTTTCCACCACGGGGCTCCACCGATGGAAGCGACTCGGTGCGCTCCGGGTAACACCTTACCTCCTCTACTGCCGGTGTTGCGTGGTTCACAGCGCAGGGCCCGGGTGTTCTTGTCGCAATTTGCTTTGCTATTCAAGGCATGTAGGTACGGGTGTAATGGGCTTTGTAATAAGTAAGGTAGTAGCCAACGGGTCCGGTCGGATAACACATGTAACGGTTAGCCGCACGGTTTCCGTGTCTTCCTCCGATTTGCCGCCAACACCCGCCCTGGCTGCCGCTCCCCACCTGTGTCCCGCCGCCGCCGAGCACCACCTCAATGAAGCTCCTGCATCATCCTACACGTTCTGGCGGGAGCGAGACCGTTCGTGAGATTTTTCGTGAGAGCGACGGCGGGAGCGAGGGCGATGATCGTAGGCTGGGTTGTCCCACTGGCGCACATGTTCAGAGCCATGGATCAAACTCAATCGTACGTCATCCACTGTTCTCCACGCACCTTCAGAACGCCTCCACACCCAGTACTTTGGTTCGTGATTATAACAGTGTCACCTCGCCCCATCTCCCGAGTCCGTAATATGACCGCACTCATCCACACATACAGGTAAAGCTATAGAAGATTCCGCTCTATTCTTGTGGCCCACCGGCCACCCGCAGCAGCGGGCTGTAGTTCTCGTGGGCAGCGCATTATTCT
>Ga0307510_10012165_pt1 | contig 10203 bp, 9 predicted proteins | sample 12_EM_MG_FD_207224 | JGI IMG/M metagenome (GOLD analysis project Ga0307510, IMG submission 207224) | Populus trichocarpa ectomycorrhiza microbial communities from riparian zone in the Pacific Northwest, United States - 12_EM | ecosystem: Host-associated > Plants > Roots > Unclassified | place...
CTGGGCCACGAACTCGCCGTGCCCGAGGTCGGCGACTACTACGCGCTGCCGCACGAGGGCGAAGGCCGCGCGCTGGTGCGCACGCCCCGGGGCGTCGAACTGATCTCGAACGTGTGCCGGCACCGCCAGGCGGTGATGCTGCGCGGCCGCGGCAACACCCGCGCCAACGTCGTCTGCCCGCTGCATCGCTGGACCTACGACCTGCACGGCCAGTTGATCGGCGCGCCGCACTTCGCTGACGACCCTTGCCTGAACCTGAACAACTACCCGGTCCAAACCTGGAACGGCATGGTCTTCGAGGACCGTGGCCGTCATGTCGCCACCGACCTGGCGACGCTCGGACCGCTGAAAGACCTCGATTTCACCGGTTACGTGCTCGACCACGTGCAGATGCACGAGTGCGACTACAACTGGAAAACCTTCATCGAGGTCTACCTCGAGGACTACCACGTCGGCCCGTTCCACCCCGGCCTGGGCCAGTTCGTGACCTGCGACGAGCTGCGCTGGGAATTCGGCGACCACCACTCGGTGCAGACCGTCGGCACCAAGAACGAACTCGCGCGCCCGGGCACGCCGGCCTACCGCAAGTGGCACGACGCGGTGCTGAAGTACCGCAACGGCGTGCTGCCCAAGCACGGCGCGATCTGGCTCACCTACTACCCGACTGTGATGGTCGAGTGGTATCCGCACGTATTGGTGGTCTCGACGCTGTACCCCAAGGGCCCGCAGAAGACGCTCAACGTCGTCGAGTTCTTCTACCCCGAAGACATCGCCGCGTTCGAGCGCGAGTTCGTCGAGGCCGAGCAGGCCGCGTACTGGGAGACCTGCGCCGAGGACGACGAGATCGCGCTGCGCATGGACGCCGGCCGCCGCGCGCTGATGGAGCGCGGCGACGACGAGGTCGGCCCGTACCAGAGCCCGATGGAAGACGGCATGCAGCAATTCCACGAGTGGTACCGCCGCCAGATGGGGTCGCAGCTTTGACGATGCCCTGAGCGCGCAGCCATGTCGGCTTCCTGGTTGATGGTCCTGGCGAGCTTTCTGTTCGCGACGATGGGTGTGTGCGTGAAGCTGGCCTCGGCCGACTACTCGCCCGGCGAGATCATGTTCTACCGCGGCGTCACCGGCGCCGTGCTGATCTGGTGCCTGGCCCGCTCGCGCGGCGTGTCGCTGAAGACCAGCGTGCCGGCGACCCACTTCTGGCGCAGCCTGTCGGGCGTGGTCGCGATGTTCCTGTGGTTCTACGCGCTGGGCAAGCTGCCGGTGGCCACGGCGATGACGCTGAACTACATGTCCTCGGTGTGGATGGCGCTGTTCCTGATCGGCGGCGCGGCGATGCTGGGCAGCGCGCGTGTCGACGGTCGCCTGATCGCGACGGTGCTGCTCGGCTTCGGCGGCGTCGCGCTGATCCTGCGCCCGACCATCGAGCACGACCAGCTCTGGCACGGGCTGATGGGCCTGCTGTCGGGGATGATCTCGGCCACCGCCTACCTGCAGGTCACGGCGCTGGCGCGGGCCGGCGAACCCGAAGTGCGCATCGTGTTCTACTTCTCCATCGGAGGCGCCGTGTTCGGTGGCCTGACGACACTGTGGAGCGGCGTGCACGGCCACTCGTGGAAGGGCGTGGCGCTGCTGCTCGCGGTGGGTCTGCTGGCCACCGTGGCGCAACTGATGATGACGCGCGCCTACGCCACCGGCCGCACCCTCGTGAACGCGAGCCTGCAATACCTGGGCATCGCGTTCTCCTTCGGCTACGGCGTGCTGCTGTTCAACGACAAGGTGACCTGGATGGCGCTCACCGGCATGGCGCTGATCGTGGGCGCCGGCCTGTCCGCAACGATGCTGCGCAGCCACGCCGCCCCACCCGACACCGCCAACGCGCCCCTCGAAAGCTGACGACCATGTCCTTCACCACCCTGATCACCGCCGACCAGCTGCGCGCCGCCGGCGCCGGCCCCGTCGTCATCGACACCAGCTTCGACCTGGCCGACGTCAACGCCGGCGAGACCAGCTGGCGCGACGGCCACGTGCCGGGCTCGTTCTACCTGCACCTGGACCGTGACCTGAGCGGCACCAAGACCGGCAGCAACGGCCGCCACCCGCTGCCGGAGCGCGCCGTTTTCGCGGCCACGCTGGCGCGCTGCGGCGTCACGCCCGCCAGGCAAGTCGTCGCGCTCGACCGCCAGGGCGGCATGTATGCCGCGCGCCTGTGGTGGATGCTGCGCTGGATGGGCCACGGCAACGTGGCCGTGCTCGACGGCGGCGTCAATGCCTGGACGGCTGCGGGCGGCACGCTCACGGCCGCGCCCACGCCCGCTGCGCCCGTCACCGCGAACTACCCGGAACGGGCCGCGCTGGTGCGCACCATCGGTGCCGAGGCCCTGCAAGCCCAGCTCGGCCGCACGCCGCTGATCGACGCCCGAGCCGGCGAGCGTTTCCGCGGCGAGGTCGAGCCGCTGGACCGCGCCGCCGGGCACATCCCCGGTGCCCTGAACCGCTTCTTCAAGGACAACCTCGACCCCCTGACCGGCCGCTTCAAGCCCGCCGCGCAGCTGCGCGCCGAGTTCAGCGCACTGCTCGGCACGCACCCGGCCGAAGGCACGGTGCACCAGTGCGGCTCCGGCGTCACCGCCTGCCACAACCTGCTCGCGATGGAGCACGCCGGCCTGGCCGGCTCGGTGCTCTACCCCGGCTCGTGGAGCGAATGGTCGGCCGACCCTTCACGGCCGGTGGCGCAAGGCGCATGATGGCCGTTGCGGTTTGACCTGGCGCAAACCGGCTGACACATCTCCGCAGGAACATACGCCAGCGCCGCGGGGTCATACCGGGCTCCGGACCACAGGAGTTGACCATGTTCAAACGCATCCTCGTCCCGACCGATGGTTCCGAGATCACGGCCAAGGCCATTGACACGGCCATCACGCTGGCCAAGTCTGTGGGCGCGCAGCTCTACACGATCAGCGCCAAGGAACCGTTCCCGTACAGCGCGATTTCCGAGATGCAGCCCACGCCGCCGCAGGAGTTCTTCGACGCGCAGGAACGCATCGCACACCAGCGCGTGCAGGCCGTGGTCACCCAGTGCGCGGCCGCGGGGGTGCCGTGCCAGTCCCACACCGTCGAGGCGCTGCACCCGTGGGAGGCCATCATCGACCACGCCAAGCGCACCGAGTGCGACCTGCTCGTGATGGCGTCGCACGGCCGGCGCGGCGTGTCAGCGCTGCTGCTGGGCAGCGAGACGCAGAAGGTGCTGACGCACACCAAGGTGCCGGTGCTGGTGGTGCGCTGAGCGCGCCAGCGCCGCCAGGCCGGCGTGTCAGGCCACGCCGTTCGCCTTGAACCACGCGACGCAGCGCTTCCAGCCGTCTTCGGCGGCGTCCTTCTGGTAGCTCGGCCGGTAGTCGGCATGGAAGGCGTGCTGCGCGCCGGGGTAGACGACGAACTGCGAGGCCTTGGCTGCAGCGTTGCCGTCCCCGGCTTTCGCAAGCGCCGCCTTCATCTGGTCCACCGCCGCGACCGGAATGCCCGTGTCCTCGGCGCCGTAAAGGCCCAGCACCGGCGCGTTCAATTGGCCGACGACATCGATCGGATGGGTCGGCTTCAACGCATTCGTCGCGCCGAGCAATTGCCCGTACCACGCCACGCCCGCCTTCACGGCCGGGTTGTGCGCGGTGTAGAGCCAGGTGATGCGCCCGCCCCAGCAAAAACCGGTGATGGCCAGCCGGCTCGTGTCGCCGCCGTTCGCCTTGGCCCAGGTGACGCAGGCGTCGAGGTCGTTCATCACCTGCGCGTCGGGCACCTTGCTGACGACTTCGGCGATGAGCTTGCTGACCTCGCCATACGCCTGCGCGTCGCCCTGGCGCACGAACAGCTCGGGCGCGATCGCGAGGTAGCCGAGCTTCGCGAAACGCCGCGCGACGTCGGCGATGTGCTCGTGCACACCGAAGATCTCCGAGACCACCAGCACCACCGGCAGCTTGTCGGCCGCCGTCTTGCCGGCGGGCATCGCGCGGTACGCCGGCAACTTGAAGTCGCCGACCGGGATCGTGATCTCGCCCACGCTCAGGCCGGCACTGTCGGTCTTGATGGTCTGCGCCGTGACCGGCAGCACGGCCGAGGCGAAGCCGGTGCCCACGGCCGCCCGCACGAAATCGCGGCGCGCCTGATCGGGCATGTCGGTCGAACGATCGAGTTCGGTGCTGTGCACGCGCGGCTCCTTTTGACGTGTCTGAAGGTGGCGGGATTCTAGGAGGCCTGACAATCGGCGCATGGATGCTCGCAGTGATGCCCCCACCCCCACCATGCCCTCGCGCTGGCCCGGCCAGCTGGCCGCCATCGACATGGGTTCGAACAGCTTTCGGCTCGAGATCGGCCAGCTCATCGACGGTCGCTACCGCCGCATCGACTACCTGAAGGAAACGGTGCGCCTGGGTGCCGGTCTCGACCACAACGGCCTGCTCACCGAAGAGGCCACCGAACGCGGCCTCGCCTGCCTCGCGCGCTTCGCGCAGCGCCTGAAAGGTTTCACCGCCGCGCAGGTCCGCGCGGTCGCGACGCAGACGCTGCGCGAGGCGCGCAACCGCGACGAGTTCCTGACGCGCGCGCAGTCCAGCCTGGGCTTCCCCATCGAGGTGATCTCGGGCCGCGAGGAAGCGCGCCTGATCTACGCCGGCGTGGCGCGGCTGCAGCCTTCGAGCGTGCCGCGGCTCGTGATCGACATCGGCGGGCGCTCCACCGAGATGATCCTCGGCCACGGCCGCAAGCCCGTGCGTGCCGAGTCGTTCCAGGTCGGCAGCGTGAGCCTGTCGCTGAAATACTTCGGCGAAGGCCGCTTCACCGAAGCCGCCTTCCGCCGTGCCCAGGTCGCCGCCGGCGCCGAACTCGAGGAAGCGCTGGAACCGTTCGCCGCTGCGCATTGGCAGGAGGCGCTGGGCTCCTCGGGCACGGTCGGCGCGGTCTCGCAGCTGCTCGCGGCCAATGGCGTCAGCGACGGCCGCATCACGCCCGAGGGCCTGCGCTGGCTGATGGAGCAGTGCCTGCGCGCCGGCCGCGTCGACAAGCTCGCGCTGCCGGGCCTGAAGGACGACCGCCGTGCGGTGATCGCCGGCGGGCTGTCCATCCTGTACACGCTGGCCGCGCATTTCGACATCGCCGAGCTGCTGCCGGCGCGCGGCGCGCTGCGCCAGGGCGTGATCTTCGACCTCGACGAGCGCCACCACGCGACCGAGCTGCGCCAGGACGGCCACGACATCCGCGACGCCTCGGTGCGCGAGCTGCAGCGCCGCTTTATGGTCGACACGCAGCAGGCCGCGCGCGTCTCCGGCGTCGCCGAGCGTCTGTTCGCCAGCGTGTTGCCGCGTGCCGGCGCCGAGACGCGGCGCGAGCTGCTGTGGGCCTGCGCATTGCACGAGATCGGCATGATGGTCTCGCACCACGACCACCACCGGCACAGCGCCTACGTGCTCGCGCATGTCGACGCGGCTGGCTTCTCGCAGAGCCAGCTGCGCCGCGTCGGCGAGCTGGTGCTGGGCCAGCGCGGTGGGCTGCGCAAGGTCGAGACCAGCCTGACGCGCGAGGACTACGCCTGGCAGCTGCTGTGCCTGCGCCTGGGCGTCATCAAGTGCCACGCGCGCGCCGAGATCGACACCGACGTGATGCGCATCCAGCGCAACGGCTCAGTCGCCGAACTGAGTTTCGGGCCCGGCTGGGGCGACACCCACCCGCGCACCCGCCACCTGCTCGACGAAGAGGCGGCGATGTGGGAGCGCAGCGGGCCGCTGCGCCTCGAACAGCGGCGCTGAGCGGCGCCCGCTGTTTCCGACCGGTTCAGGCCGGCTTGATCACGGCACAGCCGATGCGCGCGCCGGAGTTGCCGGTCGGCTGGGTCACGTAGTCGTCGGGTGCGATGTGCACGATGAGTCCGTGGCCGAGGATGTCGGTCGGACCCTGGCCGATGCCGAGCGCCTGCACCGTGAAGCTGGCCTGCACGCGACCATCGGCGTCGGCCTTCAGCGCCGGCAGGTCGCCGGCGTGGTGTTCGGCGCCCTGCGGCCCGTGCACATGGCCGGTCGGGTTGAAGTGGCCGCCGGTGCTCATGCCGTCGCCACTGGAGCAGTCGCCCTTCTCGTGGATGTGAAAGCCGTGTTCGGTGTTCGGCTTCAGCCCGCTGAGTTTGACGTTGACCAGCAGCGCATCGCCGCGCGCCTCGAAACTCACGCTGCCGGCGGCCGCGTTGCCGCGCGTCGGCTCGATGCTCGCGATCGCGCGCGGTCCTTGCGGGGCCGCCGCACACGCGGCGAGCAGACAGGCGGTGGCGATCAACGACAAGGTGCTTGACAACAACTTCATGGATTCTCCGTGGACGGTGGGTGCGGCGCGCGGCTTGCAGCGCCGCGGCAGTTTATAGCGCGTACCACGCGAACCAGCATCTCGCGCGGCTACAGGCAATCGGGCGACTGCACCGCCTGCAGCACCACCTGCGCCACGTCCTCGCGGTTGCGGCCGCGTATCCACCACACCGCGCCCTTCTTGATCGTGAACGCCTGCGGCATCTCGCTGAGCAGGTAGGAGGCGACCAGGCCCAGCGTGGGCTGGTGGCCGACCACCAGCACCGGCTCGCTCGCGTCGGGCCAGCGCGCCGACTTCAGCAGTGCCTCGCCGTTGCCATCGGGTGCGAGCTCGTTCGCGGTCTTGAACTTCTTGCCCAGCGCCTTGGCTGTCTGCTGGCAGCGCAGCGCCGGGCTCACCAGAATGCGCGTCGAATGCGCCAGCCGCTGGTTCAGCCACTCGGCCATGCGCTGGGCCTGGCGTTCACCCTTGGGTGTGAGCGCGCGCTCGAGGTCGTTCTCGGTTTCGCGCATCTCGAAGGCTTCGGCGTGGCGCCACAGGATCAGGTCCATCACAAGCGTCCCGAAAAGCGTTGCATCAGCGCCGGCTGAGCGCCCGGCCCGGTGCGTTCGACCGGCTCGTAATGGCCATCGGACTGCAGCATCCACGCGTCCTGCGCGTCGTGCAGATAGGGCACGAGACACTCGTCGATCACGCGCTGGCGCAGCTGCACGTCGCGCACCGGCCACGCGACCTCGATGCGGCCGAACATGTTGCGGCCCATCCAGTCGGCGCTGGTGAGATACACCGCGACGTCGTCGTCGCCATCGCCCCAGCAGAAGTAGCTGACGCGCGAGTGTTCGAGAAAGCGCCCGACCACCGAACGCACGCGGATGCGATCGGTCACGCCCGCAATGCCCGGCGCGAGCATGCAGGCGCCGCGCACGATCAGGTCGATCTCGGCGCCGGCGCGCGCCGCGTGGATCAGCGCGTGGATCAGCGGCACGTCGGTCAGCGCGTTCATCTTCGCGACGATGCGCGCGCGCCGGCCCGCGCGCGCGGCCTCGGCCACCTTGTCGATGTGCGCGAGCATCTGCTTGTGCAGCGTGAACGGCGCCTGCAGCAGACAACGCAGCGGCTTGGTGCGGCCCAGGCTCGCGAGCTGCTGGAACACCGCGTCGACATCGGCCGTGAGCTCACGCTCGGCGCTGAAATAGCCGAGGTCGGTGTACAGGCGTGCGGTCTTCGGGTTGTAGTTGCCAGTCGAGAGGTGCACATAACGCTGCATGCGGCCCTGCTCGCGGCGCGTCACCAGCAGCAGCTTGGCATGCGTCTTCAGCCCGACGATGCCGTACAGCACCTGCACGCCGACGGCCTCGAGCCGCTCGGCCCAGTTGATGTTGGCCTCTTCGTCGAAGCGTGCCTTGAGCTCGACGACGACCATGACCTCCTTGCCGCGGCGCGCACCTTCGATCAGCAGGTCCATCAGCGGCGATTCGCTGCCGGTGCGGTAGATGGTCTGCTTGATCGCGAGCACGTCGGGGTCGTACACCGCTTCGCGCAGGAACTGCACGACCGGCTCGAACGATTCGAACGGGTGGTGCAGCATCACGTCGCGCTCGCGCAGCCGGTCGAACATCGAGGTCTGGCGCGGCAGGCGCGCTTCGGGCCACGCCGCCTCGAAGGGGGCGAAGCGCAACGCCGGGGCGGCGCCGTCGTCGGAGGCCTGGTCGATCAGCTGGTTCAGCCGCACCAGGTTGACCGGCCCGTTGACCTTGTACAGCGCCGCCATCGGCAGGCTGAACTGCTCGAGCAGAAAGTCCGACAGTTCGCCCGGGCAGGTGTTGACCACCTCCAGCCGCAGCGCCTGGCCGAAGTGGCGCGTCGTCAGGCCCGAGCGCAGCGCCTGGCGCAGGTTGGTGACGTCGTCCTCGTCGACCTCGAGGTCGGAATCGCGCGTGACGCGAAACTGCGAGAACACCTCGACCTCGCGGCCGGGAAATAGCTCGGCCAGGTGGGCACGGATCACGCTGGTCAGCAGCACGAAGACCTGGCGGGCGCGCCCGTCGGCGTCGACACCGGCGAGCTTGTCGGGCAGGCGGATCACGCGCGGCAGCACGCGCGGCACCTTGACGATGGCGAACGGGTTGGCGCGCCCGAACGCGTCCTTGCCGCCGAGCCGGGCGATGAAGTTCAGCGACTTGTTCGCGACCTGCGGGAACGGGTGCGACGGGTCCAGCCCGACCGGCACCAGCAGCGGCCGCACCTCGCGCTCGAAGAAGCTCGCGACCCAGCGCCGCTGGGCCTCGTCACGGTCTGCATGGTTCAGGATGTGGATGCCCTGCTGCGCCAGCAAGGGCATCACCTCGTCGTTGAACGCGCGGTACTGGTCGTCGATCAGCGCGTGCGCGTCGGCGGCCACCGATTCGAGGTCGCGGCCCGACACGCCCGATCCGGAGCGGCGCGCGGCTTCGAGGTAGTCGGCGAAGCGCACCTCGAAGAATTCGTCCATGTTGGACGAGACGATGCAGATGTAGCGCAGCCGCTCGAGCAAGGGCACGTCGGCGCGGCGCGCCTGCGCGAGCACGCGGCGGTTGAACTCGAAAATCGCGCGCTCGCGGTTCAGCAGCGCCGGCATTTCAAACACGCCGGAGGTGCTCATGTCGTTCATGACACCAGTTTATGAATCTTTTGCGACAGTTTCGTGACAGGCATCAGGCCATCGCCGGGGCGCGCCGGCACGAGGAAGTCGACGAACTGGCGGCACACCGGCTGCCAGTCGAAGGCCAACGCACGCTGACGCGGCCGGTCGCGCGGGATGTCGAGCGCGCTCAGGGCCGCGCGGTGCAGGTCGGCGTCGAGCACCCCGCCGTCGGAGTCACCGACCACGTCCAGCGGCCCGGCCACCGGGTAGGCGGCCACCGGCGTGCCGCAGGCCATCGCCTCCAGCATCACCAAGCCGAAGGTCTCGCTGCGGCTGGGGAACACGAAGGCGTCGGCGGCGCTGTAGATGCGCGCCAGCTCGGCCCGCGTCACGACGCCGCGCCAGTGCACGGCCGGGTGCTCGCGGCGCAGCCGCTCCAACAACGGGCCGACGCCGTAGACGACCTTGGAGCCGGGCAGGTCCAGGTTCAGGAAGGCCTCGAGGTTCTTCTCGTAGGACACCCGGCCGACGTACAGGAACACCGGCCGCGGCAGCCCGAGGTCGGCCTCGGGCACCGGCTGGAACAGGCTCAGGTCGACGCCATGCGACCACGGCCGCAGGCTCTTGAAGTCGTGCCCGCGCAGGATCTCCAGCATGCCCGCGCTGGGCACCATCACGCCGCTGGACGGCGCGTGAAAGCGCCGGAACCATGCGTAGCCCCAGCGCTCGGGCACATGCAGCGCCTTCGCCAGCAGCTCGGGGAAGCGGGTGTGGAACGCGGTCGTGAACGCCAGGCCGTGACGCAGGCAATGGGCGCGCGCGGCGCTGCCCATCGGCCCTTCGGTGGCGATGTGGATCGCGTCGGGCGCGGCATCGGTCAAGGCCTGGGCGACGCGCCGGCCCGGCCGCCACGCGAGCTCGATCTCGCGGTAGCCGGGGCAGGCGAAGCGCCGGTGCGCCGACGGCTCGATCATCACGACCTCGTGGCCCAGCGCCTCCAGACCTTGCTGCAGTTCGACCAGCGTCGTCACGACGCCGTTGACCTGCGGCCACCACGCGTCGGTGACGATGCAGACCTTCATCGCGCGACGGCGCCCGCCAAGGCCGCATCGACGGCGGGTTCAGGCACCGCATGCTGGCGCGCGGCCCACTCGATGATCTCCAGCCGCCCATCGGCATGCTCGGCCAGCGCGGTCAGGCTCTCGACCCAGTCGCCGTCGTTGGCGTAGAGGATG
>Ga0307510_10012166_pt1 | contig 10203 bp, 10 predicted proteins | sample 12_EM_MG_FD_207224 | JGI IMG/M metagenome (GOLD analysis project Ga0307510, IMG submission 207224) | Populus trichocarpa ectomycorrhiza microbial communities from riparian zone in the Pacific Northwest, United States - 12_EM | ecosystem: Host-associated > Plants > Roots > Unclassified | place...
GGCGTGCGGACTGAGGGCCCGCTCAGGTACAACTACGCCGCCGCGTCCGGCGAAATCGTCGAGCGCGTGCGTCGCATCCAATCGGTCTGCGACCGGCATCGCGTCGCACTGGCCGCCGCGGCGCTGCAGTTCCCCCTGGCCCATCGCCAGGTCAGCTCGGTCATCCCGGGTCTGGCCGACCCCGATCAGGTCGCCCAGGCGCTGAGATTCCATGAAGCGAGCATTCCGCCCGACTTCTGGAGCGAACTGATCGCCGAAGGACTGCTGCGGCCTGACGCTCCAACACCGGTCGCGGTCCTGTGACGATCGACGCCCATCAACACTTTTGGGACCCACAGCGCGGCGACTACGGCTGGCTGACGCCGGAGTTGGGCGGCCTCTACCGGCGCTTCGGGCCGGCGGACCTGTCGCCGCTGATGGCGTCGGCCGGCGTCGAGGCGTCGATCCTCGTCCAGGCGGCCCCCAGCGAAGCCGAGACCGACTATCTCCTCGATCTCGCGGCCCAGACCTCCTGGGTGCTTGGCGTGGTGGGTTGGGTCGACTTCGATCGCGCCGACATCGTGCAGCGCATCGCCGAGCGCGCCCGCGAACCGCTCCTGGTCGGCGTCCGGCCCATGCTGCAGGATCTGTCCGATCCGGATTGGATCCTTGCCGCCTCGCGGAGCCCGTCGTTACAGGCGCTCGCCGACCACGGTCTCGTTTTCGACGCCTTGATCCGGCCCCGTCACCTGGCGGCCATCGCCGAGGTCGCACGCCGCCATCCCAGCCTGTCGATCGTCATCGACCACGCGGCCAAGCCGGTGATCTCCGGTAAGCCGCCGGCCGAATGGACGCGTGACATGATGCTGGCCGGCGCTCGGCCCAACATCGCCTGCAAGGTTTCGGGCCTGCTGACCGAGGCGCCGCCGGGCGCGACCGCGGCCCTGCTGGAGCCCCACCTCGACGTCCTCATCGCCGCCTTTGGCGCAGATCGTCTGGTGTTCGGAAGCGACTGGCCGGTGGTGACCCAGGCTGCGGCGTACGACACCTGGATCGGCATTGTCCGCAGCTGGCTGGCGGCCCTGGGGCCTGAGGCGGAACCGGGCGTCATGGGCCTCAACGCCCGCCGCATCTATCTCAGCCGGAACCGCCCATGACGCCCGCTGTGATCCTGCTGCATCCCGATGACAACGTCCTTGTTTGTTGCCGGACAGTGATGGTCGGCGAAACCCTGTCGATCGATGGGGACGATGTCGTAATCGTTCAAAGCGTCGAGCTGGGCCACAAGTTGGCGCGTTGCGCGCTGCGCGCCGGCGACAAGGTCATCAAGTATGGCGCGCCGATCGGGTCGATGACCGCCGACGCTTCTGCTGGCGGCTGGGTCCACATGCACAACATGAAAAGCGACTACATCGGCGCCCACACCCGCAGGGCATCTGGAGGTGAGCCATGAACGCGATGGGCTATCTACGCAGCGACGGGCGCAAGGGGATCCGCAATGTCGTGGCGGTCGCCTATCTCGTTGAATGCGCGCACCACGTCGCGCGCCGCGTCGTGGATCTCGCTGACGATCCCGATGTCCACCTGATCGGCTTTCCAGGCTGCTTTCCGAACGACTACGCGCTGAAGATGATGCGCGCCTTGTCGGTCCATCCCAACGTGGGCGGCGTCGTGCTGCTGTCGCTGGGTTGCGAAGGGTTCAACCGCGAGAACCTCGCCGCCCATGTGGCCGAAAGTGGCCGGCCCGTGGAGACCGTGGTCATTCAGAACGCCGGAGGCACCCGCAGCGCCATGGCCGAGGCCACGGCCGCGGTGAATCGGATCCGGGACACGATGCGCCGCGACGCCATCCGCGTGCCCATCGCCCTCAGCGACCTGGTCGTGGGCACCGTCTGCGGCGGGTCGGATGGAACCAGCGGCATCACCGGCAACCCGGCGGTCGGCCGGGCCTTCGATCGGCTGGTCGCGGCGGGCGCCACCTGCATCTTCGAAGAGACTGGCGAGATGATCGGGTGCGAGGGGCCGATGAGCCAGCGCGCCGCGACGCCGGAGGTCGCAGATGCGATCGTCGCCTCCATCGCCAAGGCCGAGACCTACTACCGCGCCATGGGCTATGGCAGCTTCGCGCCGGGCAATGCCGAAGGCGGGCTGAGTTCCCAGGAGGAGAAGTCGGCCGGAGCCTACGTCAAGTCGGGGACCATGCCGATCATCGGCCTGATCAAGCCGGCCGACCGACCTCCGCTGCCCGGCCTCTACCTGCTCGACGTCGTGCCGGACGGGCCGCCCAAGTTCGGCTTCCCCAACATCTCCGACAATGCGGAGATCGTGGAGATGATTGCCTGCGGGGCGCACATCACCCTGTTCACCACAGGCCGCGGTTCGGTGGTCGGATCGGCGATCTCACCGGTGATCAAGGTCTGCGCCAATCCGGACACGTACGCCCGATTGTCCGAAGACATGGACGTGGACGCCGGCCGGATCCTTGAGGGGCGCGGAAGTCTCGATGAGGTCGGCGAGGAGATCGTCGCCATGGTCGAGGCCGTCGCGGCCGGCGCGCAGACCAAGTCCGAGGCGATGGGGCATCAGGAGTTCATCCTGACCTACAAGGCGTTCGAGCCCCTGGGTCCTGGCTGCCTGCCGCGTGCGAGTTGAAGGGATAGGCGCATGACCGATCAAAGACTGGCGGGCAAGACGGCGCTGATCACGGCCGCGGGACAAGGCATCGGCCGCGCCACGGCCGAACTCTTCGCCTCGGAGGGGGCGAAGGTCTGGGCGACCGACATCAACACCGCGGCGCTTGCGGGGCTGACCGGCTGCGAGACCCGTGTCCTCGACGTGCGGGACGGCGCGCGCATCGACGAGTTGATCGCCGAAGCCGGGGCGATCGACATCCTGTTCAACTGCGCGGGCATGGTCGCCAGCGGTACGATCCTCGATTGCGACGAGCGCCAATGGGCCGCTTCGCTGGAATTGAACCTCACCGCCATGTACCGGACCATCCGCGCGGCGCTGCCCGGAATGGTGGCGCGCGGCGGCGGCTCAATCATCAACATGTCCTCTGTCGCCAGCTCCATCAAAGGCGTGCCGAACCGCTTCGCCTATGGCGCCACCAAGGCCGCCGTGATCGGCCTGACCAAGGCCGTAGCCGCCGACTTCGTGACCACCGGCGTGCGGTGCAACGCCATCTGCCCGGGCACGGTGGACACGCCGTCGCTGCATCAGCGCCTGGAGGCCACCGGCGACTACGCGGCCGCCTTCGCGGGCTTCACCGCTCGCCAGCCGATGGGACGGATCGGCCAGCCTGCCGAGATTGCGGCCTTGGCGCTTTACCTCGCCTCTGACGAGGCCTCATTCACCACCGGACAGTGCCACGTCATCGATGGCGGCTGGTCCAATTAGCCGGGCGCCCAGATGAAGCTCCTGAGACATGGCCCGGTCGGCTCCGAGCGGCCGGGCGTCATCGATGCGGCGGGCGCGATCCGCTGTCTCGGCGGCGTCATCGACGACCTCGACGGCGCGGCGTTGACCCCGGCCGGCCTGCAACGCCTGCGCGGCTGCGATCTGTCCGGCCTGCCCCTGGTCGCTGACGGCGCGCGCATCGGCCCCTGCGTTGCGCGGCCCGGCAAGTTCATCGGCATCGGCCTCAACTATGCCGATCACGCGGCCGAGACCGGCGCTCCGATCCCGGACGAACCCGTCGTGTTCATGAAAGCCGCCAGCGCCGTGTCCGGGCCGAACGACCCGATCGTCAAACCGCGCGGGTCGACCAAGCTGGACTGGGAAGTCGAGCTGGCCTTCGTGGTGGGGCGGCCCTGCCTCTATCTCGACGAAGCGCAGGCCGAGCAGGCCATCGCGGGCTATTTCGTCTGCAACGACGTGTCCGAGCGCGCCTTCCAGATGGAACGGGGCGGGCAATGGGACAAGGGCAAGGGCTGCGACAGCTTCGGGCCGATCGGTCCCTGGCTGGTCACCGCCGACGAGATAGCCGATCCCGGCAACCTCGGCATCTGGCTGGAGGTCAACGGCCGTCGGTTCCAGGACGGATCGACCCGGACGATGATCTTCCGGCCGGCTTTCATTCTGTCCTATCTGAGCCAGTTCATGAGTTTGCAGCCGGGGGACATCGTCACCACAGGCACGCCGCCGGGCGTGGGCCTTGGCCAGAAGCCGCCGATCTATCTCAACGTCGGGGATGAGGTGACCCTCGGCATTGAAGGCCTTGGCGTGCAACGCCAGTTGGTTCAGGAGGCCGATTGACCCGTCGTCGGACCGCTCACTAATGCAGGAGATGAACAAGGCAGATTCGCTCGACTTCGATCTTGCGCCGGCTTTTGTCGGCTCCACCTCGCTGGCCGAGGTTGCCAATTGGTACGACACTTGGCTGGATCGCGCGGCCTTGCCGCTTTGGCAGCGCGCGGCGGTCGATCAGAAACTCGGCGGCTTCTACGAAGCTCTGACCTCCGAAGGGATTCCCCTTGAGGCTGCGCACCGAGCGCGGGTGCAGGCGCGTCAGATCTACGTCTACGCCACCGCCGGCCGGCGCGGCTGGCCGGGCCCCTGGCGAGATGTCGCCGTTCGCGGCCTCGGCTTCTTCCTGTCGAGATACCGCCGTCCTGACGGGTTGTTCCGCACGCTCGTGGGCCGGTCCGGGGAGGTCGTGGACGACACCGCGATGCTCTACGATCAGGCGTTTGTGCTCCTCGCCACCGCCTCGCTCGCGGCCACTGACCTCGCAACGCCGTCGCTTCATTCGGTCGCGACTGCTCTTCGGCAGGCCCTTGAGGCGTCTCGACATCCGGCCGGCGGGTTCCGCGAGAACGGCGATCAACCGTTTCAGGCCAACGCCCATATGCACCTGTTTGAAGGCGCGCTCGCCTGGGCGGAAGTTGGCGGCGGCGCGCCCTGGGACACCTTGGCCGGGGAAATCGCGGACCTCGCGATGACCCGCTTTATCGACGTCGACAGCGGCGCCCTGCGCGAATTCTTCGACGACAGCTGGGCTCCGAAGCCTGGGGACGACGGCCGGTTGATCGAACCGGGCCATCAGTTCGAATGGGCCTGGTTGCTCGAGCGCTGGGGCCGCCGCAGCGGCGACGCGCGAGCCTGTGCGGCGGCGAGGCGGCTGTTCGGGGCTGGCGTTCGCGGCTTTGACGCCGAGCGCGGTGTTGTTGTGAACGCCCTGTGGGACAACCTGGAGACGCGCGATCGTTGCGCACGGCTATGGCCTCAAACGGAGTACCTGAAAGCCTCGCTGATCCTCCAGCCGGACGTCGGGAGCGACCACGCGCTCCAGGCCGCCGCTGGGCTCCGCAAATACCTCAATACGCCGCTCACCGGAGCCTGGTTCGACACACTTGAAGCGGACGGGACGTTTCGACAGGAGCCTGCTCCGGCGAGCTCATTTTATCACATCATGGCGGCGTGCGAGGCGCTTCGCGTGTCGGTGGCGGAAGCCTGACTGAAGGCGCGGATGCGCGCCGCCATCAGGCGCTCTTGCGCTCCCAGGCGAATTCGAAGTCCTTCCGACTGGGATCGATGCCCGCCAGCATCATGCCCTGGCCGCGCGAGTCATGCACCTCCGCCAGCGGCCGGTCGGCCGGGTCGCGCATCTGCACCAGGATGGTGGTGCGCGCCTCCTGCGAGCGGTTCATGCCCGAGCCGTGCACCAAGAGGTAGGACATGAAGATCGCGTCGCCTGCCTTGGCCGGGATCGGCGTCGCCGCCTCCAGCGGGAAATCGCGCAGGTGGTGGTCGTCGCCCACCGCCTCGAGCGGACCCAGCTTGTGGCTGCCGGGCGCTACCCGCAGGCAGCCCTTCTCTTCCGGGGCGTCGTCGAAGTGGATGATGGCCGCGATCATGGAGTGCCGCTCGTGCGGGAAGTAGGGGTAGTCCTGGTGCATCGGGAAGGGCGAGCCCTTCTCCGGCGGCTTGATGAACATCTTGCTGTGGTGGAGCTGGACATTCGGGCCGATGATCCCCTGGGCGACCGCCGTCAGCCGCGGGTCCACCAGGAGCCGGGTGAAGGCGGCCGACTTGAACTGCACGTCATGGCAGTGGGTGATGCGGGTTCCCTGCCCGCGCTGGCTGGCCCAGGTGGCGTCGTTGTCGCCGATCCGCTCGGCGAGCGCATGGCATTCGGCGCGATAGAGCTCGGCCTCCTGCCGGCTCAGCAGTCCGGGAATGTGGAGGTATCCGTTGTCCTGGTAGAAACTATTCTGGCGTTCGGTCAGCAGAGATGCGGCCACGGCGAGGCTCCATCGTTGGATTAGCTGCAAAATCGCGGAAACCGGACTATCGCGCAATTGGACGCGACGCTCACTCCTGGTATAAATCCGTGGATGCGGATGACCCTGCCCTGGCCCGCCACCACGCCGCCGCGCTTGGAACTGGCCGGCCAGTTCGCGCTGTCCGACCGTCAGTTCGAGACCACCTACCTCAGCCAGACCCACGCCCTGCACCTGCATGGCTACGCCGGGCGGCTGCGGCTGGCGGCCACCGAGCTCGACCTGCAGGCCGGCGATGTCACCCTCAGTCCGGCCGGAGCCGCCAGCGCCTACGCACTGCCGCAGCCTGGCCGGCACTGGTGCGTGCATTTCCATCCGACTGAGGCGAGCGGCCTCAACGTCGAGCTGCCCCTGCATCTGCGGCTGGGACCGGCCGCCGCCTACGCGGCCGAACGGCTCGCGGCGATCAACCGCCTGCACGCGCGCAACGGCCTCGTCGCCCAGGCCTCCGCCGCCGTCGCCTTCCAGGACCTGCTGCTCTGGTGCGTGGCTCGCTCTCAGGAAGAAGACGCCCCCGCCGACGCCCTGGCCGACCGGGTCGGCGCGATCGTCGACACCCGCTTCGCCGAGCCGCTGACCGCCGATCGGCTGGCGCGCGAAGTGGGACGCTCGCAGCACTATGTCGCCCAGGTGTTCCGCCGCCGGTTCGGGATGACCGTGCCGCGCTACGCCCTGCAGCGGCGCATGGCGCACGCGCGCTATCTGCTGGAATCCACCGACCTGCCGATCGCCGCCATCGCCGGGCGGGTCGGCGTCCACGATCCGCACTACTTCAACAAGCTGGTCCGCCGATTCCTCGGCGACAGCCCGACCCTGGTGCGGCGGCGGGCGCGGGACACCCTGCGCGCCTGACCCCGCGCAGTGCCTGGATAGCGGCCTGAACCCGCAGGCTGGCCTGAATCGCGCGGTCGTCCGCGCCGGTTGGCCGAGCGAGAAACCGCATGATCCGCGGCATTGAGATCGACACGTTATCAATCTTGACGTTCAGTACAAAATAGAGTTCTGTTAAGCGGCGTCGGCTGAGCGAGCCGGCAAGCGGAAGCGCCTCCAGAGCGCCACCGCGGGGAGACGTCGAATGAAGCGTATCGGTCATTTCATCGCCGGAGAGCTGTTCCCAGCGGACATCGGTTCGCCGGTCTTCAATCCGTCCAGCGGCCAGCGGACCGGCGTCGCGGCGATCGGGACCCCGGCCGATGTCGACAAGGCCGTCGCCGCCGCCCAGGCCGCCCTTCCGGGCTGGTCGGCGCTGGGGCTGCAGACGCGTGCGAATGCGATGCTCGATATGCGGGCCGCGCTCAAGACCGCCCGCGACGAGATCGTCTCGATCATTATCGCCGAGCTCGGCAAGACCGGCGCGGATGCCGGCGCGGAGGTCGACCGCGCCATCGAGGTGCTGGGTCAGCTGGCGTCCATCGGGAGCTGGTACGGCGGCGCCTTCAGCCCGGGCGTATCGCGCGCCGTGGACGCGATGGAGGTCCGCTTTCCCATCGGCGTCGTCGCGACGATCAGCCCCTTCAACTTCCCGGTGCTCATCCCCGTTGTGCAGAGCGCGATGGCGATCGCCTGCGGCAACACCGTCGTCATGAAGCCGAGTGAGCGGGATCCGTCCGCCACACTGCGCCTGGCCGAAATTTTTGCCGGCGCCGGCCTGCCGCCGGGCGTGCTCAATGTGGTGCTCGGCGGCAAGACCGTCGTGGACCGCCTGGTCGAGCACCCCGACGTCGCGGGGATCAGCTTTGTGGGCTCGACGCCTGTCGCGAAGGCCATCCGCATCGCCGGCGTCAGCCACAACAAGCGCGTGCAGGCCTTTGGCGGCGGCAAGAACCACATGGTCGTGCTGCCGGACGCCGATCTGGACCTTGCCGCGGACGCCGCCGTGTCGGCGGCCTACGGGGCGGCCGGACAGCGCTGCATGGCGATTTCCGTGGTGGTGGCCGTCGGGTCGATCGGCGATGCGCTCGTCGGCAAGATCGGGGATCGGCTCGCGAAGCTGCGCACCGGCGATCCCGCGGACGCGAGCACCGAGATCGGCCCGCTGATCACGGCGGAAAGCCGCGATCGAATTTCCGGCTATCTCGCCAACGCAGCGGCCGAAGGCGGCTCGATCGTGGTCGATGGCCGCAACGCCGTGACCGAGGGCGACGGCTGGTTCCTCGGCCCCAGCCTGGTGGACCATGTGCGTCCCGGGATGGCGGTGCATTCCGATGAGCTGTTCGGACCGCTCCTCTCGGTCGTTCGCGCTGACAGCTACGAGGATGCCATTGCCACCATCGCGGGGCATCCGCTCGGCAACGGGGCGGCGATCTTCACCAACGACGGCCGGTTCGCCCGCCGCTTCGTGGACGAGGTCGAGGCGGGTCAGATCGGCATCAACGTGCCGATCCCGTTCCCTGCGTTTTTCCACAACTTCGCCGGTTGGAAGGACAGCGCCTTCACCGAGACCAAGCTGTTCGGTCCGGACGCGATCGCCTTCCACACGCGGACGAAGACGGTCTCAGCGCGTTGGCCCGACTCCCATCCCACCAAAGTCGAACTCGCGTTCGCGACGACGCGCTAGGCCATTGGAGTAAGGCGCCATGCGGTTTGTAGGTTTCGTCAAAAAAGGGGGACGCGATCCCCACGACCGCATGATGGGCGTCGTGATCGGCGACCGCGTCGCGCCGCTCGCCGGCATCGATGCCTTTTACGAGGACCTGCCGCGTTGGACGACGCTGGCTGCGGGCCTGAAAGAGGGCGAGATCCCGCTCACCGAGCTGACGCTCGCGCCGCCCGTGCCTCGCGACGCCAAGATCGTCTGCGCCGCCATCAACTATGTGAAGCACGGCGCCGAAGCGAAACTACCCACGCCGACCTTCCCGAACCTGTTCGCGCGATGGGCCTCCGAGCTCGTCGTCGACGGCTCCGAGATTCCCGTGCCGGCGGCCGAACCGGACGGCCTGGACTGGGAGGTCGAACTCGCGGCCATCGTGGGCGCCCGGACCGTGGACGCCGATGGCGCGAAGGCCGCGGCAAGCCTGTTCGGCTACACGGTCGCCAACGACGTCAGCGGCCGGGCGGCGCAGCTTCAGGCGGCGACGCTGAGCACGGGTCAGTGGGCGCTGGGCAAGAACGTCGACAAGAGCTGTCCGATAGGCTCGTTCGTCGTCACGGCCGACGCCATCTCCGTCGCCGATCTGAAGCTCGAGACCATCGTCGACGGCGTGGTCATGCAGTCCGGAACGACGGCGGACATGGTGTTCAGCGTCGCCGAGCTCGTCGCCTTTACGTCCCGCCAGGTGACGCTGCGGCCAGGCGACGTGATCCTGACGGGCACGCCCGACGGAGTGGGCCTCGGCCGCAATCCGAGAATCTATATGAAACCGGGCGCCTCGCTCACGACGCGGATCGAGGGCCTGGGCAGCATCACCAACAAGATCGTCGATAGCACCTTACGCAAATAGGAAGATCGCATGGCTGGCGTTGAACGAACCATAGATGGGCCGATCGTCGTGGACACTGACCTCCCGGACAGTGCGCTGACGCGCGATCAGATCATTGCGCGCAACCTCAAGGTTGTCGAAGCGCATTTCCACAACGAGACCCCCGAGCACGTCGAAAAAGCGATCGCGCTCTACGGCGACACAATCAGTTGGGAAGCCCCCACGCGTGGGGTCGTGATGAACAACAAGGCCGACATCCTCGAGGCCTATCGCGCGATCTTCCGCACCGTCGCCTATCGGCGCGTGGTGCCGCTGCGCCGGTTCGCCACCGAGCAGTGGGTCTTCGACGACCAGATCGGCCATATCACGCTGGTCGGCAACGAAATGCCCAACCTCCCCTATCCCGTCGGGTCCGAGCTGGCCGTGCGTCTGACCCACGTCTTCGAGATGAAGGACGGTAAGATCATCCGCGAAATCGCCTACGAGATGTGGCGTGAAGAGGGTGCGCCCAACGCCGTCGA
>Ga0307510_10012167_pt1 | contig 10203 bp, 8 predicted proteins | sample 12_EM_MG_FD_207224 | JGI IMG/M metagenome (GOLD analysis project Ga0307510, IMG submission 207224) | Populus trichocarpa ectomycorrhiza microbial communities from riparian zone in the Pacific Northwest, United States - 12_EM | ecosystem: Host-associated > Plants > Roots > Unclassified | place...
GCCCGCGCCTACGCGCTCGCCGTCTACAAGTCGCCCAGCCTCGCGGACATGCGCGAAGCGGCTGCCGGGATCTCAGCCATTCTCGACGTCGAGATGAACCTGCACGTCAAACTCTGCGCCGGCTGGGGCCTGTCCGCGGCCGACCTTGAACAAGCCGCTCCGGCGTCCGAGATGCTGGCCTATACGCGCTACGTGCTCGATGCGGGAATGCGCGGCGACCTGCTGGCGCTCAAGGCGGCGCTCGCCCCTTGCGTGATCGGCTACGCCGAGATCGCGACGCGGCTCGCCACGCGGCCCAATGCGCTCGCTGCCACAAATCCCTATAGCGTCTGGATCGCCGAGTATGCCGGGGCGCCCTATCAGGAAGTCGCGGCGAAGGCGCGGTCGCACCTCGAAGGTCTCGCCGATCTCTACGCCACGCCGGCCCGCGAGGCAGAGCTGATCGCGATCTTCAAGGAAGCCACAAGGCTCGAAGCCGACTTTTGGGAAATGGACTGGCGCGCGGGCAAGCGCTGAACAGTCGCTTGTAGCCCGGATGAGCGAAGCGATATCCGGGGCGGTGTTAGAGTGGTCCCGGGTGTCGCTGCGCTCACCCGGACTACGCTTCCGTCAGTTCAGCCGCAGTTCCGTGATGTGCCGCGGATCCGGCTTCAGCTCGCCGCGCTCCACGCGCTTGACGATATCCGTCAGCGCGGCATTTGCGGCGCAGGAAAGCCCGATCTTCTCGCCCTCGCGCACTACCAAACCATTGAGGAATTCGATCTCTGTGCGCCGGCCCTTCTGCATGTCCTGGCCCATCGAGGGGCGCTGCGCGCTTGAAGTACGCTTGCCGTCCTTGAAACGTTGCTCGTCGCAGGTCCGCATCGCCGCCTCGTCGCCCTCACCGGCGCGCGCGATCGTGTCAGGCGGCAGATGCAAAATCTCTTCCAGCTGATAGCCCTGCGCCTGGCCGACGCGGATCGCTTCGCTGCCGAGCCGCGTGGAGAAACGGCGCAGCGGTTCGCTTTGCAACATTTCTCCGCCCGGCAGGCCGGTGCAGGCGGAGAGCCCGTTGCCCATGACGTTGGCGACCAGTTTCGACCAGCGCTCGCCCCACAGATTGTCCGTCACCTTGGCGCTGTCGGAATAGCCGACCAGCCGGCAGACTTCTTCCGCCCGCGGCGTGATGCGACCGTGCACTTCGCCGGCGCGAAACACGGTGTGCGCCGCCCCGCCCTTGCCGGCGCCCCGATGGATATGACCGGGCTCAGGCAGGTTCACCGTGATGCTGCTGGCAATGCAGCCCAGCGTCTTGCCCCAGCCGACAATGCCGGCAATGGTCTCCTCGTTCATGCAGTTCTGCAGCGACACGACATAGCCGTCCGGCGCCAGATATTGCTGGATCAGCATGGTGGCCCAGGCCGTGTCGTAGGACTTCATGCAGACAAAGGCGATGTCGACCGGCTTCTCCTTGGATAGCTGCTGCGCATCCGTGACGTGGAGCGCGCGCACGGGCACCGAGAATTCAGGAACATCCATCGCGTGGGTGACGCGCAACCCGTGCTTGCGCATATGCTCGACATGCTCGGGCCAGGGATCGATGAAGGTCACATCCTCACCCGCCTGCACCATATGAGAACCGGCATAGCCGCCGACGGCCCCTGCTCCGACGATCACGATTTTCCGGCCCATGGCTCTCCCCAGTATTCTTCTTGTGGCGGCGAATACAAACGCGTCCGCGCATTCGTTGCAGAGGTTACTTTAGCGGATCGTGAGGCCCCGCCAAGCGTCCGAACGAGTAGCTCTCGCCCTATTCAGCCTTGATGCCTGCGAACTTGATCACCTTCGCCCACTTTTCGGTGGCCTCGGAGATGATCGTTGCGAATTCCGCGGGCGTGCCCCCAAGCACTGTGCCGCCCAGCTCGACGATCCGGGCTTTGACCTTGCTGTCGGCAAGGCCGGCATTGAGCTCCTTGTTCAGCCTGTCGATGATTTCGGCCGGGGTGTTCCGGGGCACGCCGATACCCGCAAAACCGCTGGCCTCATAGCCAGGCACGAACTCCGCCACCGTTGGAACGTCCGGCAACACATCGAGACGCGCCGTGGTCGTCACCGCCAGGGCGCGCAGCTTGCCGGCCTGGATGTGCTGGATCGATTCCGACACCGGCGCGAAAATCACCTGCAGATGGCCGGCGACCAGATCGGTGGCCGCGGGCGCGCCGCCGCGATACGGGACGTGGACCAGATCCACCCCCGCCATCATCTTGAAGAGTTCGCACGCAATGTTTTGCGGAGTGCCGGGGCCGGCCGAGCCGTAGTTGATCTTGCCCGGGTTGGCCTTGGCGTAGGCGATGAATTCAGGGATCGTCTTGGCGGGCACCGACGGATGCACCACGACAACGTAGGCCAGCCGCGCGGCGCAGATAACCGGCGCGATGTCCCGGATGAAGTCGAAATTGAGATTGTTGTAGAGCGCGGCGTTGATCGCATGCGGGGTCACGATCTGCAGCAGCGTGTAGCCATCCGGGGCCGCCTTGGCGACCGCCTCGGTCCCGATGTTGCCGCTGGCGCCGGCGCGGTTCTCGATGATGAACTGCTGGCCGAGGCGCTCCGACAGCCATTGGCCCATCAGGCGAGCCTGGATGTCGGTAGCCCCGCCCGCGGCAAAGCCGACGACGATGCGCACCGGTCGGGACGGATAGGCTTGCGCCCATGAAAGCCGGGGCACGGCCGGCAATGCGGCAGCACCCACAGCCAGATGCAAGAATGCACGGCGGGGAAATTCCATGATCCTCCCTCCACAGTCTGCGCTGTGTTGCGGGCATGCAATCCAACCGAACGCCCCCGCGGGAACAGACTATACCGGTCTTGTGAGGCGGCGGAAGCCCCTGCCCGAGCCTGCCGGCGACGGTGGCTGTTGCCCGCGCCCGATCCATCCGCCTATATGGCCGCCTCCGTCATCGCAATCGATGACGGCAATCTCCTCAGCGCGCCGTCGTCGAACGCGCATGACCGAAACACCAAGGCCCGCCCAGGCGGAGATCGACCGGAGTATCCGCATCCATGACTGCACGAGCCGACGCCATCGCCGCAAAGATCGAGGCTTTCATCCGCACTGAGGTGATCCCGTTCGAGAAGGATCCGCGGACGGGCCCGCACGGGCCGAGCGACGAACTGGTGCAGGAACTGCGCGACAAGGCGCGCAAGGCCGGTGTGCTCACGCCGCACATCCTGCCGGATGGATCGCATTTCACGCAGCGTGAGACCGCGATCGCCTTGATAAAGTCCGGCCTCTCACCCCTGGGGCCGCTGGCCTGCAACACGATGGCGCCCGATGAGGGTAATATGTACCTGCTCGGCAAGGTCGGAAGCGCCGAACAGAAAAAGCGCTTTCTGGAGCCGCTGGTGTCAGGCAGAGCGCGCTCGGCGTTCTTCATGACCGAACCCGCCGACGAAGGCGGCGCTGGCTCCGATCCCTCGATGATGCAGACCACCTGCCGGCTCGACGGCAACCACTGGGTCATCAACGGGCGCAAGAAGTTCATCACCGGAGCCGAAGGCGCCCGGGTCGGCATCGTGATGGCGAAGTCGGACGACGGCGCCTGCCTGTTCCTGGTCGATCTGCCGGATCCCGCGATCAAGACGCTGCGCGTGCTGGATACGATCGACAGTTCGATGCCGGGCGGCCATGCCGAAATCGAGATCGAGAACCTTCGCGTCTCCGCCGACCAGATGCTCGGCGCTTCCGGCGATGGTTTCAAATACGCGCAAATCCGCCTCAGCCCGGCGCGTTTGTCGCACTGCATGCGCTGGCTGGGCCTCGCCATCCGCGCCAATGAGATCGCCACCGACTACGCCTGCCGCCGCCACGCGTTCGGAAAACCGCTGGTCGATCACGAAGGCGTCGGCTTCATGCTGGCGGAGAACCTGATCGATCTCAAACAGTCGGAACTGATGATCGACTGGTGCGCCGGCGTGCTCGACACCGGCTCGCTCGGGACGGCCGAGAGCTCGATGGCCAAGGTGGCGGTGTCGGAAGCCTTGATGCGGGTCGCCGATCGCTGCGTGCAGGTGATGGGAGGTACCGGCGTCTCGACAGAGACGATCGTCGAGCAGGCTTTTCGCGAGATCCGCGCCTTCCGTATCTATGACGGGCCGACCGAAGTCCACAAATGGTCGCTGGCCAAGAAGATCAAGCGCGACTGGAAAGCCGAACAGCATTAAGCAGCAGTGCGGGTGCGATTCAGCCCGCGGGTTTCCGGGCGGCGCGTGTCTTTGGAGGCGATCCACCCGGCGGCTTGATCCGAATTCGCGTGGTTCCGCCAGCTTTCGGCTGCTCGATCTCGAAAGCGTTTGTCTTTCGCACAAGGTCGCTCAGCTTGCGGGAGCCGTAGGTCCTCGAATCGAAATCGGGGGCCAGGTTGGTAAGCCCTTTTCCGACCTCCCCGAGACCAACCCATCCGTCTTCGCTTTCCATCTGGGCGATGACCTTCTTGATCATAGGGATGGCTGCGTCAGGGGGTTGAAGCAGCGGCGACCTCGCGGCGGCATCCTGAGTGTTGGCCGTACCGCCAAGCAGGTTCTCGGTATAGAAAAATCTGCGGCAAGCCTGCCTGAAGCTTTCCGGCGTCTTCTGTTCGCCGAACCCAAACACATCGACGCCGTGCTCGCGGATGCGGGCGGCAAGCCGGGTAAAATCGCTGTCTGACGACACCAGGCAGAATCCATCGAAACGACCGCTATGAAGCAGGTCCATGGCGTCGATGACGAGGGTTATGTCGGACGCATTCTTTCCGGTCGTATAGGCGAACTGCTGCTGGGGGATGATGGCGTGCTTCGACAGAATGTCGGCCCAGCCCTTGGACCGGACGTTGGAGAAGTCGCCATAGATGCGGCGAACGCTGGCCTCCCCGATCTTGGCAATCTCCTCGAACAATCCGTCCGCGATCTTTGCCGAAGCATTGTCGGCATCAATCAGCACCGCGAGACGGGGCGAACGAAGTTCAGCAGGCATGATTTTCCCCAAATCGTTGAATTGGAAGGCGCCCTCGATTCAAGCCGCGCCCATGGCAGACTACGTGGATGACCGCCCCCTACCGAACAGGAGATGCCCCGATCGCCACATCCGCTCGCACACGGCGCGAGCGAAATCCACCCTCTGGTCTGGTTCGGACCGTGCGAACATGGGGTGGCTCAGGATTTCGGATATGCTCCTGCTGCTGTCGATCTGCTCCAGCAGCAGCGCTTCCGATCTCGATATTGGCGTAACGACCGTTCCCTGCGGCGCAGCACGGGTCAGGACCAGTGCGTTGGCCTCACCGGCAAGTTTGACGCCTGCTCGAACGTGCGGGACATAGGACAGATAATCATCCGTATCGAAACGCGTCAGGAAGCGTGCACTTTGCGGCTTCCTGACGAAAAAATCATGCCTTGAGTTCAGCAGCGCAAGATTCTCGACGATGGTCCACTGCTCCGCGGCGGGGAGCGCCAACACCCTTTCCAGCATCTCTCCGGAGAGAAACCGATCGGCGCAGTAGTCGGCGTTATCGCTCCAACCGAAGAAAATCAACCCGGCGGCTGCGACAAATTCCATGACCTCCGGCACCGAGTAGGCGCGGTCCTGGGGATGAAGCAGCATGTCCACAACCCCGGCGTCCTGCGCGAGGTCAATAGGTAGCTTTCCGGTCGGCTCGAACAGATAGTGGTGCGATGGGACGAACTTCAAAAGTGCGCGGGCCATCCCGAGGCCCTCGGCATCTGGACCGGCACCAAGCCGCCGCAAGATATCCTGGACGAGATAGACGCCCGTGCGCGCTGCCTTTCCGTACAGCATGATGCCCATGCTTCCCGACGGCTCGAGCACATCGGCGAGCGCCTTCAACCCGGCGTCGGGATTGGGAAGGTGATGAAGAACGCCGGTGCAAAGGATCAGGTCGAAGGCGCTACTCAACTGGCCGACGTCCAGCAGGCTCATCTGGCGAAGTTCTAAATTTTTGAGACCGTGCCGATCGCGAAGACGGTTCGACTGCACAAGGCTCGTCTCGGAAAGATCGATGCCGATGACCGCACAGTCCGGGTTGTTAAGGGCGATCAGGGGCGCCTGCGAGGAGCCGCAACCGGCGCACAATATGCGCAGCTCTTGCCGGGGCCGGCCTTCCGGCCACAACTGGATGCCCGCAAACCGGGGGTCGCAGGTAAGCGGTCCCCATTTCTTCAGGAATTTCTCGGCGTCCTCAATGGGTGGCGGATAGCTATACGCCTCGTATTGCTTCCTGACCGCCTCTGTAACTGTGTCTTCCATGGTACGACACTAGTTCGGTCCGATCCCGCCAGCAACATCCCAACCGGCGAATGGAAGATCGAATGGTCGCGGTGGACCTCGCAGCGGCAAGAGCTCAGCCAGCCCTCACCGCCGGCATCACGCCGCCGACCGCCACCGTCAACTCCGCCACCACTTCCCGTCCCGACCTAGAGCCCCGCGAGAAAACCACGACGGCAATCAGGCGGTGCCCGCAGAGCGATTTTCTATGCGAAAAAGGCGGTCGTTCGCTCAACCAGCCAGTAGGCCGCCACGATGCCTATGGCGTAGCCGACCGTCACATCGAGCCGGTCAAGCGCTTGCTGCAAGGGCGCAGGTTCCAATAGCCGGGACGCCGCGTAGCGCAGTAACGATATTGCCGACAACACTGCCCCGACAAAGATAAGCTGTCCGATCTCCACCCCAACATTGAAAAACAGCAGCGCGAGAGGGATCGCATGTTGAGGTAGTCCTACCTCCGCCAGCGCTCCGGCGAAGCCGAAACCATGCAAAAGCCCAAAGCTGAAGGCGACCAGCCATGGCATACGCGTCGTCAGACTTGGCTGTCCGCGGCGCACATTTAGAATCTCGACCGAAACAAGCACAATGCTAAGCGCGATGGTTGCTTCGACAGGCGGACCCGGCACGTTGACGAGACCGAGCGTCGCCGCGGCAAGGGTAATGCTGTGCGCGATGGTGAAGGCCGTCACTGTAAGGGCGACACGGGCCCAGCCTCGAACGAGGATCACCAGCGCCAGCACAAAGAGCAGGTGATCGAAGCCGAAAAGGATGTGTTCGACACCAAGGCGCAGATAGGTTGCAGCGACCTCGCCCGCGCCTGGCGTGGCCTGAACGATGAACGCCGTCTTCGTCGGAGACAACCGCTCGGTCTGTACCGCGCCGGCAAGGCTTTCGATCCGAACCAATACATCAGTCGATGTGGCCGACAGGCCCTCAATCGATACCGCCTGCCCGGCGAGCCCTCCATCCCGCCGAATGGTGCGGCGTTCGACATAGGCACCCTCGCCAAATGACGCGCGGGGCGGCCCTACGTCTTGAGTTCCCTCGGGTAGTTTGACGTAGATCGCTAGCCGCAAGTCTTCCCCGCGCGCGGGAATCTTAAAAAGGAGATTGTAGGCGTCGGAGCTGGTCTGGCGCACCTCGAGATAGCCCGGCCGAAGTTCGTCCGATAACGCGGGTTGCGCAACTAACAGTGCGACAACAGCAAAGAATGAGCGGAAGCGGTTCATCGGCCGGCGGCCTCCGCCGCCTTTTCCCGAGGCGCATCCACGACGATTTCGTAGCGCTCCCGAAGCGACGCATACAGCTTCTGTTCTGCCTCAAGGCGCCGCGCGTTCGTCCACTCGCGGCGGACCGCCGGCCTGATATCATCGAGCGGTGGAAGGCCGCCCGACACTCGTTCGCTGATAAAGACGAAATGCTGCCCAAAGCCGGATGCAACCGGTCCCTGCCAGCGGCCCTCTTCCATAGCGAGTATCCGTTTGGCAAACCTTTCACCAAATTGGTTCATTACCTTTGTTGCCGAGACGCCACGAAACTCTTCGCCAAGCAGGAAGGGATCGCCGAGTGCCGTCGCATCTACAGCCGCGTCGGCGCGAGCCAGGATGCGCGCAACCTGTTTGCTATCGCTGTCGATGGTATTTTGGCGCCGCGTAGCACTCAGGAAGACGTGCCGGAATGTGAGATGGTCGTCGGCCCTGAAGCGCTCCGGGTTGGCGGCGAGATAGGCCGCAAGCTGCTCATCATTCGGCTCCGGTACGGACATGTCCTCGGCGAGAAATTCCATTTTCTGCCGCACGCGGCGGCGAATGACGGCGTCGTCGCGGTCCAGTCCGGCCGCCCTGCCCTTGCGGTAGAATACCTCGTCGCGGATGTAGTCCTCGATCAGGCCCTGCAGTTCCTGCTCGCTCGGCGGCCGTCGCCACGTCCGCGCGAATCCGTCCCCGAGATTGGCGATCCGCGAGGCGGAAACCACGATTTTCTCGGGCGCGTCTGTCCCCGGCTTGCCGACGAGGCCGTGGAGCGCGAACAGCATCGCGCCAATCGCGAGAAACTGGAGCAATGGCTCCCTCAGCAGCCGAGAAATCAAGGCGTGTACCATATCGGCGAGGTATAAGCGCGTTCGGTGGTCGTCATCGCAGCTTCAGGCGGCATTTTGACACCGAAGTATTTTGCGTCATAGGCCGTCCAGCGCGGCGTCGGAATTTCGATCACGCGCACATAGTAGAAGGCGCGCAACGCCGGATCGAAGTCGGGATCTTTCCAGACGGTGATCATCTCGCCCGCGCCGATCGTGTTGGTCCATGTCGCGTTTGCGACATCGACCGTGCTGCCGACCGATGTCCTGCTGCGGCCGTCGGCATCGATTTTGCGGCCTCCGGAAACTGCGACGTCGTAAATTCGCTCCTGCGCCTGGCCGTCTTTGCCGACCCAGCCCTTGATGACCTGGATGCGGTCCAGGTTTGCGCCGATGGGATCCTTCAATGCGGCGACAAGGAAGGTAGGCGACTTTCCGTTTGGCGCGCTGCTCAAGTCTCCGCCCATCGGCACGCCCTTGGTATAGCCAACTCGCGCCGGCATGCGGCTGTTGGCGTCGGCGGCCTCGAAATCCCAGCCACCGAAAAAGCGAACGGCCATGCGCGGCCCGGTAGTGGCGTAAGTCTCGCGCCGCTTCATGGCGTCGAAAATCGCTTCGCGGGTATTCTCCGCAGCCCATACCGCCGCATAGCCGGACGCCGTCGTCTCCCAGCCCATGATGACGGCCTTGTCCGTCTTGACGAACGGATGCGTCGCTCGATCGGCGCTCGGTTCGGAAGAAGATGTCTTGCCGAAGAAGTTATCCTCCTCCACTGCCGCAAGCCCGGTATGAGCATCGGTGCTGCCAACCAAACCGAACTTGTAAGGATTTACACCAAGTTCGGCTTCCATCTTGATGCCGTTCTTCAACGCTGAACGGACATACTCGAATTCAAGCATCTCAGGTTTCTTCACCTCGGTCAGATCGAGGTTGCCCTTGTCCCAACGTTCAAAATTGGCGAACTCGTCGTTGGGCGAAAGAAATGGATGGGTCTCGCCATCGCCCTTGATTTGCGTGGCCTCGTAGAGCGGCTCCCAGCGCGTGCGGTTCTCCGCATATTCGCGGTCGATCCGTTTGCCATTGAACGACTCGATGATTGGAAACATCCGGCCGTTGCTCAGATTTCCGTTGTGCGCGAGCGCGAGAATTTCCGCTCCGGTTTTCTCCTCAACCATCGCCATCCATTTCCAGAGATCGCGAGGATTTGGACTGCCGAGCGGCGGCAGCGTGGTGAAAGGTTCGACGAGACCAGCCTTTGCTCCGTTGTCCCGCCAAATGATATTTCGATGAAGGTTGTTGCCGCCAGCATTCGAGGTCCACTCATAGCCGATGAAAGCAGTGAAGCGGCCAGGTTCATTGGCTTCTTCCGCCGCCTTGATCGTTTCGCGCCACGCGCTGCGATAGGCCGGCGTCCCCGGCGTCGGGAAGCCCTTGGGCATTTGCCCCTTGCCGAAGCTGGTAATGATATCGACAGCAGCCTGCGCACCCTTGCCGGAATTGATCTCGTCGTACCACTTCCGACCCTGCGGCGTCGCCAGCAGGCCAGCATCGCCTCCAATCAGTTGCGGGAAGAATCCCATGCCGTCCGAATGGTCCGTTACCACCATGAAATCGAGCGGTCGCGACAGTTTCGCGCGCTGCCCGCTGGAAGCGATAACTTCTTCGCCCTTGGCAAAACGATAAGCGTCCTTTGGAGCGAGCCGTGCACCGAACGCACCCGCGTCCATCGAGAACGATGTATGCGTGTGCGTGTCGCCGAAGTACGGCCGTGTCGGGAAATTGCGTCCCGCATATGGCGAGTAAGGTGGCTTGGTGGGGAACGCCTTAT
>Ga0307510_10012168_pt1 | contig 10202 bp, 5 predicted proteins | sample 12_EM_MG_FD_207224 | JGI IMG/M metagenome (GOLD analysis project Ga0307510, IMG submission 207224) | Populus trichocarpa ectomycorrhiza microbial communities from riparian zone in the Pacific Northwest, United States - 12_EM | ecosystem: Host-associated > Plants > Roots > Unclassified | place...
AGTTGATGTGGAGGATGTGGATGCGGAGGAAAGAATCAACTGGGTGAAGCTGCTGGTAGGGGTGATACGTTCTCCGTCGGGATTCGAGAGCTTGTCCTCTCATAACTGGCGCTTATTGGGCGAGTTGGTGTTGATCGCGAGGTCTTTTGACTCTCATTTAGTGCGTGGATTGGTATCGACCGCGAAATCTTTCGACTCTCATTCAGGGCGTGATACGGAGGTGATGAGATCGCTCGAGAAAGCTGAGGACTGGGAGAAGCTGGAGGTCTGGATGGTGGTTGTTTGGGTGTTCCCACCCGCACTGGCTGCCGAAACGATGCAGGTCGTCCGGCAGGCAACTCTGAAACTATCTTTGCGACAAACGTCAGCCCTCCAGAGGTTCGAAAACCTATGTGAAGGGGATGTGATCTGGTCGCAATACAAGCTCCTACTCCGAAGGATATGCGACCAGGCACGGGCGGAACAATCACCTTCAGAACCCTTGTCTCCATCGTACGTTTCTGTTCCTCCTAACTAGCACCTATCCGTTCTGATCCCACCCTTTTCCCGTTCAGTCGATCCGCCCACACCCAACCACTAATTCTCCTCCCTTTTTGGGGAGACCACACCATTTAAGAGTGTCTATTAGATACACCACGGGGTAGTGTACAGAGAGCCGGAATGTGTGTGTGTTTTTTGGAATGTGCGGAGTAATTACATCCTTCATTGGTGATCTTCAGTGGTATTACGTGGTCTGCTTCAGGAGACTAGGAGTAACCTGTGACCCCGCGAGATCACGCATCCGAGACCGAACCCCGACAAGGCACATATATTCAGAGTTTTACCTCGGTTATCTCCACTTCGCTTGCCAGACGCACAGACAGTCCGGCTAGTGAGCCATTCGTGTTGAGGTGAGGTCATATCGAGGACCGGCGGATCAATCAGGTCCTACTAGGTCCCGTAGATCGTACGTAAATCCGTCGAGCAGGACATCCGTATTCCATCCCCAACGAGACCGGGGACTTGAGCTCCGTGTCCGAAAATACTGTGCACAAACGGGCGGCGCAACATGGTGGCCAATCCATGTCGATGGATCCAGGCTTTGCGAGATGAATTTCTGCGGCAAGAGGAGGGACTGCGATTGTTGAATCGCACAAAAATGTACAGCCACATGACTACCGCCACAACAGGAGGGAACGAATGTTTTTACGGGATATGCAAGCCCCCGACTCCGGTCATTAAACCCAGCTCCTAGCAACCCCCACCTCGACCACACATCGTCAAAACTTGAGGTCGATCCCCATTGAGATGCGAACGCTGTTGACTAAATCATCTTGATTGTCTCGCCATCATAGACCATTCCCAATTCCAAGTCGCCAGTCGAGGCCGCAGTCGTGTGGGCTTATCACGCAGACATGAATGACATCGTCTGTTTCCACACCCGTCCAAGAGCCCGGACCTCTACCTCGTCCTTGAGACCGGGCGACGGGTGTTCATCCTTTGAACCGACTGCTTCCAGTTGACCCGAACTCCATATTGAATCTTGAGGATTTGCGGCCCTCTTGAGAGATAATATCAGGCGTGTGATCACAAGAGTCACGAGGGTATCCCGAAGTAGTGTTATTCAACCGAGCATGTGGAGCTGGATGTAATACGTAAGACTCACACTGCATTTCCGTGCGTACTTTGGGGATGGGCAGCCTCACTAAAAAAAGTGTCCGTGTTTACGTTTGTTTGTCCCCACCAAAATCGAGGGCTCGCACGGCCACGACTCATAGGATATTCAGGTCGTTACTATGTGCATTTAAATTAGCCGGGATAGATAACGTTACTGCGAGAGAATCTACGGCGGAAAAATGGGAACGTGCACGTTCACGGTTGATTCATAATATACAAATAATGTACAAAAGTGCCCAGGGTAGATTAGAGATCGTATGGAGCCCGCTATAGCGGCAGAATATGCAAGCCAAGGTGATAAAGTAGAATATGCATTGCCCGGTCTCCGAGGGTAGTGAGCTGGGCATCCTCTGTGATGGGATCTAAAGACGGTTGTGTGGAATTCACCATTCCATCATAGGCCCACATTTTCCAGAAGCGTCCATAAAACGGGCCGAAAGTGATCCATGGCTGCGTATAAATACCAGCCAGGGTGTAACTGGTATTTGACCCGGATTCTTGCTCCAGAGTTAGTGCTGTTGACATCGTAAACAGCCAATCACCCCCAAAGGGAGTGCCGATTCAAATCCATGGGAGCGGGACAACCGACAACAACAAGTGATAGTAGGGTGTGTCGCACGATTGGCACTGGGGTGGTTTAGCTCAGATCTTGAGGAAATAACTCGGGAAATAGCTGGAAGGTTGGCTTTTCGGTGAAACGTGCTCAGCTAGAGACACAAGTAAGATGAAGGTGACATGGTACTCCCCGGTCTAAGGTTGATGTTATTTGTTGTCATAAGTGAACTTGAGGGAAACCAGGGGACGGTCTCCCTCAAAACGGAACGTATGGACAAAGATGTCGGAGGTAGCGATCTGGTTCTGGTGAGAGCAGGGGACGTTAACGGGGTCGATTGCGCTGAGGTGGTCGCGAACCCGGTCCCGGTATGAAGTGAAGGCAGCCACCTACGTAGTAGAGGTAGCTGTGCTGTCGTGAAACTGTTGTCGAAGAAACAACCAGGCGTCTCATTGCCGGCCGCCATCCCTGTCTCCGCGATGAATTGGCGTAACGATAGGCGGAGAAGGTCACCATAAACTCAGAGCCATGGGCGCACGGATAGTTAGGCGCGCCCCAAACATAGCCATAACCGATGCCTTCCGTGGCATGGTTGCCCACCGAGCATTGGAGCATTGGATGGACCCGGCCCAAGTTGTTGTTGATCCAGGTCCAGGACCGCCAGAGAAACGGTGTTTGGTATATCTCGGTGGTCACAGATCGTCTGCGGGCTGTGCGCGGGGCGTGTATGCGTGCGATTTGCCTGTTCTGTGCAGGCTAACGGGAACTGGGTATTCGCGGCATTTGCTTTAGCGGTGCCAGGTGAGAGGAGAGGAGAGTTTAGCTCACTCGGTCTCCCGACCCGCCGTTTCCAGTCGCCTTCGGTCACCGTACGTGATCACTTTTAGTCATCACACAACCTCACTAAGAGATATCGTATCTCCTCCTTCAATAACATATTTTTGCGGACTTGAGCATGTGTTTCGACGTGTGAACAAGAGCCCCCCCATCCTCTCCAAAGTATATAATTTTCCCGCCCACATCGCAAAAGATAAATTTCTCAAGTCTTTATCGGAGTGATAAATCGGATCTCTAAACAAAATCCTCCATAGCCATTTGCGTTTCCATTCGAACTGTAATGTTTTTTATCCATTCTGTGGTGTAACGGCGTTGTAATCCAACTCAACTTTTTGCAAGAACGTGGCCGCAAGCGCCTCTCGTTTTTGGCGGGTGGGAAAATGCCGTGCGCTAATTTTTTTTGGCGGGGGGTTGCCCATCCCCAGAGAAAGGTGACGAATGGTAGTGGCTTAAGTAAACTGCGACACTCGAGAACAGGCCCAGAGCTGCTGTGTTTTTATCTCCGTGCCGCGTGGATGCGTTGCCACGAATTGGCTCCGCGGAGGAGGTCCAGATTTGGAAGGTGGTTTCGTTGATCCTCAGTTGTAGTTCGCAGTCACCTCAAGCTTCACTCTCCTCAAGCTCGAGGCCACCGCTTCGTAGGTCTAGGGGTATCCATTCCGTCGGCACCTCTATTATCGAAAAAACTCGGTATTCTCGAGATCCCCGCGTCCAGGGTCTCAGCGACTCTTGTTTCCAAGCGCCGCTACTTTACACGGTTACGGCAAGGGCGTGACCATCAAACAGGGTCGCAAGTGAAAAGGTGCACGGCCTTGGCTTGATACATGTGGTTCCAGGCCCGCAGGCGTTTCTTAGATTGTGTGGCGAGTATCCAGATGCGCCTCAGCTTCTGCAAACGGTCTGGGATCTCGACGACTTCCCCCGTCGGCATTCGAACCCACCGTACCTGGACACCCATTTGTGCTGTGCACGGGTCTCACACACTGTGTGAGGTGTCTGAAGCGAAAGCTTATACTACAAGCGTATAACAAAGTATCCATATTTAATCTGGCACAATGTACCGGGGGTGGCATGGGTAGGAATGTCATTATCTACTCATGGTCGTCTGCCACATCGTGGTCTTCACCGTTCACACCTCCATCTTCATTGTCTTCACCATCAATATTTAGGTCATCACCGGGGACACGGGTGGGAATCAGCGGCTGGTTTGCGTGTCGGTTAAGAAGTCAGTCAAGTCAAACTTCCATCCTCATTTCGAACGTGTACTCGCAAACGAGATATCCGCTGAGGTTGAGTCCCCTCTTCGTCCAGGCCTTAGCGATGGTAAGCTCTCCAGCTTTGTGGAATTCGCGGTCTTAACCTGGAGCAGCGACTTGGTATAGACCATCATAACGGCACCTGGGTGAAGGTGTCAGTCGAGATGTGGAATTACACGCCAGCGGCTGCCCCGACTGACCCTTCCTCGGGACCGTATCCAGAACAGTTCTTGAAACCACGGAAAACGCTAACCGGCTCCCTGTATCAATAGAGTTCTGATGCATGCGAAAAGTTTGAGTTGGGTCAAAGGGATTGTAAACCGTTGCTGACCTTGGGAGTCCTGTCGGAGTTGTTATCGGAAGTCTTGTTGGATGGTTGTGGGGAAGTTCTCAACTGCGCGTGGATTTCTTGGTGTCATTCACGGCCGAGGAACTAATACGATGAACAGCGTACGTTCTTGGGTGCAGTCTTGGTTCCTTTGAGGTCCCTTTCTCCCGAGCCGGTGTATGCACTGTGAGGTGACGCACGTCAGATGTGGAGGGATGGCATCTATCAAAGGAGATGACAATACAGAGCTCTTGTCTACGTCATCTTCGTATCCACCGGAGAGACAGACCGAGTAGGCACGATCCTTCCCCGGAGCAATTCCTGCGACCCACGGCCTAGCGGATAAGGAATTAGTGACATATGTAACTAGGAAGGAGCTTTCGACCACTCACGCATGGACTGAGTCCGCACTGCACGCCTCCCTATAACAGATATGTTCTATCCATGATTCGTAGTACCTTGAGCATGACGTACTTGGCAGACTGCTAATGGCCAACCTCGATCCAGTTTCCTACGTTACATACCGTGGTTAGCGATTGCGCGACAACGGGCAAACGAATCTACATACAGTTATGACGACGTTCTGAGGTGTTCCACCTTTGCGGTTCCCCACAATCTTCGCGGTAGTAGAGATTACCTCTGGGGGGGCTCCACGACCTTGCTCCCATAGTCGACAACCTTTCCAGCGTTCCTACCGCTCCCCCGTACGCCGGACGTCTTCGTAATATCCTGAGCGGCGCACGTTTCCGGACCCTGGCATCTGACCCATCTCTGTCCTTCGTGGTTTGAGAGGGCGGCAGTCTGTGTTTACGCGACTTGCCGTGGGGACCGCCTCCTTCCGTAATCGCTCGTATAGAGTCAGCATGGTGCGGGTTGCTTATGGCTTGGAGTTAGCGGAGGTCGGTCGAGTGTTCAATGGAGTCGATCGCGTCTCGGAGTTCGGGTGGTACGGTGCCAGCGGCCCAGCGCCAGTGGTCTGATCGACGGAGCAACCAGAGTGCGTTTATCAGACCCATCCTCCAGAACAAACGCCGACTTCCACCTCCACCACTTTCCCCACCGTCTGGGATATCACTCGTCTAATCTCCGCGTCAGCTCATGGCATCAGTTTCCATCGGGGTCGGCTACATCATGCTAGCGAAGGCCGAGAACAAGGTCGCAGCCCTGCCCGTCCACCCGAAGTAACTTATAGACCAACCCAACTTACAGGGGCTACAAGATTAGAGCGACCGCCAACTTATTCTGGGGTAAAAGGGGCCAGAAAGTTTGGTCAAAGCCAGTGCAGATCGTCCAGAGGTACGGAACCCGATGCTTTCACACCACCTCCCCGCCTTTACCATGAATTTTCCAGAGTGCTTTCTCGCAGTGTCTGCGGTTCGAGACGGATTTGGGGCGCAAGGTACAGTGCCATTTCGACCGGGCATGCAGGTCGCGCCGTTCAAAGGGAACACCAACACGCCTTGTGGTGCGCCAGCCTACGACTACTTACAAGCCGCCTCACCAATTCCAGGCTTTACTCTCGTACGATAACTCGTGGGGGGACGAAATGGAATCCCCACCTCTGCAAACAGTTCCGAAGCGGTGCATTCTATACGCTACGTTACTTACTTGGGTTGCTGACCGCCGAGCGAACGCAGCTTCCAGGATGCTCTCAGGTCATTCATCCAACCCGTTGAGTCCGACGATGCGCGTATTGGCTTCGACACGGTGCGCAAGACAGAAGCGACCGAGTGTGAGATTACGTCAAAATGTATGACGAAGACCTCAATACCATCTTGATATTTGTGCGTCGCTCATCACCTGGTCGTGTCAATTATCTCACCCGGCCTGTTCCTTGACGTCGGTCCTGCTTTCGTCGTCGGTGTCCATTCAGACCTCCAACCAGATCCGAACGGACAATCCGTGCCCCTCCTCCGCGGGATCCTCACCTAATGGGTGGGGTCGGAGGGGCTCATTCTTCGCACGGCCATCGCTTTCAGAACAGAATGAAACCGTATCTTCCCATTCCGCCCATTCGTCCCTCACCACGTCCACCTCGTCACGCAGGAAACGCCCGCAGTCAATCTCGGATATACGCGAATTGCGTTGATCTGAGCTTCCAAATCTCCTGCATCGGGAGGGATTCGATGGTCATCTTCCCGAACTCGTGTCCGTTGGCTCCATGGAAATTGGAATCGGAGTTGGACGTGATATAACTTTCTCGCTGGGACTGCGGCTGGTGGTCTCGCATGGACGCCCCGCGCTGAATAGACCGAGCTGCATTTTGGACTCGGGCGGCCTAAAAATCATGCACCGAGTACGCAGAAGGGATCCCATTCCCATCCTCTGATCTCATTAGTACCAGGATCCTCGATTCGCGCGCCGTTTGCAAACCTTCCCAGACCTAGGATTCCATCTGGAGTCGGCTGCTCCTAGCCACTGCTTTTGTTCCAGAACCGTGACCTGGCAGCCCGAGTGTCAGCCGATCGACATCACTGATAGTGTCCTCTCATAGTTCAGAAACAACTGCGACCCACATCACCGACGAAACCGATGCTCACCTTGTCCGTCCAAAATTCAAGCTAGTGGCACCCGGCCGGCTAATGGTTCATGACCACCACGAACGCTACTCGGTGCCCGCTATGGAGGTCTTGGCCAGAGTTCAAAACGTTCAAGTTCAGGGTTGATTGCACGGTGGAACTGGAAGACCTGGTTCTCTCCGATGATCGCCTCGACGAGTTCTAACAGTGCATCGACTCGCGGAGTTCACACAATTTATTGGGATGAAAAAGGGCCAGGGCGCGCACGGGAAATAGCGTTCGTTGCATCAGAGGTAACGAATAGAGAAAGAGAAAAATGGGACTGGCGACAGCTATAGGTTAGAAGAATACCTCACAGTCGCATCAAATCTATGATCAAAGAATAGCTACCGCCACGGAAGGTGGTCATAACGTGCTAGTAGTTCTTCGAATAGTGGGATAGAAAGTGAAATGGATGAATGCGAACGATCACACTGTTCAAATATTAGAAGGGTAGTGACACCCATGACTCTCTCCACCAGACGCTGGCTGGGAAGGGGCGGGCGACGGCGCATGGGCAGATTCCTCAGTTTCTCCATCGGTGGATAAAATTGGTCTAAAATGAACGAAAATCCATGAGATTCGGCAAGGCACATCCGGTGAGTGCGAAAGGATACTTACGGTCCATCCCGTTGGGCCGCTTCATGCGCCTGTTTGTGGGCTTGTTTAAACGACTCGGGTAAGTCCTTGCCGGCTCTTTGGCTCCACCGTTCCATCCACTGTTCGAGCTTCTGTACAGCCCCGGGTCGTTGGCGGAATAGGAGCGTCATCAAGTGGCCCAAATCCCCCTCCCCCGGATCCAACCCCTCCGGCAACAACATCCAGACAATCCCCACCCAGCACTCCAACTTATTCCATTCCTTCGCTTCGGTGAGGGATGTTATGATTTGCAGACTGTGTTCGGAATAGGGTCTCAGATACTGCGACTCCGAAACTGCGAGCTCCGCCAGTAACTCCCAGTACCAATGGGATAGGTGCTGGATTCCCTCGGAGGATCGGACGGTATCCAGGAGGAGTTTTCCCCAGTTGTACTCATCGTCCATATCCTCGACTGTGACATGGAGATGGTTCAGTAATTCAATGAGCCTTTCCACTCCTACCCCCTCAAATCCCTTGTAACCGATGAGCTCGACGGAGCGTATAATGAGCCGCCGTAACCTTGGGGAGAATGGTACCAGGTTGTGAAGACCAATGAGGTGTGCTGAACAATAGTTGAGTAACTCGGGTTTCCAATAAATGTCTTTGTATTTCATAGTCCAGGCATGGAGGAGATCCGCGATCGATTCACTTTCCTGAGTCTTGAAAACTACATCAACCAACCCTCGGTGGTGTTCGGTGTGGGTGAGATAGACTTCGATATACTTGGTCCGAAAATCAAGGTGACGGAAACCAATCTCCAAACAGACAAGGAGGAGGCTCTCCCAATCCTGAAGACGTTCGCGCCCCCTGTAGATCATGGAGCACCATTCATATACGATCTCTGTCAAGTACTCTGGGCGGGATTCCAACTTGATCAAGTCGCGTAGCACGTGCGGGATGAATCCTTGTTGGACGGAGGTTCTATCGATCGCCGAAAGGACTGCTTCGGATAGTTGACGTAGGGCAGACCGCATGTGGCCACTGGTGAAGAGCAGTGAGCAACCCGAGGATCAAAAATAGGAGATGACGTACGATTTGTTTTGGATCATCAGCACCTCTGATTCAACAGGCGATCCAAGACAGGTGCACCATGTCAGGAGGCGGTTAAGCTTTGCGTTCAGAGGCGTGGTCTCGATCTCGTGCGCTCCGGAAAAACGACCTGGATCTAATTTGATGACGATAGTCTGGGAATAGTGCAAGAGTAGATTTGAAATCCACTGTGAGTGTAAGGGTGTGCAACCTGGGTTGATCCTGAGAAGCCATTCCACGTCACTATCGCATCCCCGATCCAAAGCGATGAACCCCAGAAGATGTTCGAGGTCAGGGTCAGGAGCTCGGGTTGTGTATTTACTGGATGGTATGATGTTGTGAATTCCGTATGTTTGGCGGCGAAACATCGTAAGAGTGCTGATCCAGAGCATTGCCCGCGCTGAGTAGTATGCCCTGTCCCTTGACCCGGGATACAGTGTCCTACTGGGATCGAAGCACGACTTGAACGTAGTGAAAATCAGACGACCAATGGGCTGCACATCGACTCCGCCATCGAACCACTGAATCTCCCCGGCGAGTGGGAGAGCAGCGTCGAGTGCCTCTGGGTCGGTGATGTTCCCGAGGATCCACGACACGCATTGCACGTCATCGGCGTTCGTCCTGCGAATCATGGCAAAAGCTTCTGGGCGTAACCACGGTCTAGGTCGGTCAACCTGCACGACCTCGAGCGGAATTGTCGGTTGAGATTGGCGATGGAGTGACCGGACTCCACGCTTCCACATCCGGTGGGTCCGTGAGAGCACCCGTTTGGAGCGAACAATCAGGGAAACGATTCCACGCCAAACCTTCTTCCATGGATCGCGAAGGGCCATAGATGCTGGTGTCTGGAACGGACACGCGTATGATGACATCCCAGCGATCACGATTCCGATGTAAAAGACCACTCCAACGCTGGTGAGGCTGATGAGGGTGCATGCAACGGGGGCATTGATAGACCACATGTGTCGACAGAGTCCGCAGGCGAGAAGGAGGAGGGCGGCCTGGAGCATCACCGGAAGGCTATCGACGAAGAAGTGTAACGGCCATTTCTTGAGCCCATTGAATTTGCGTTGACGGTCGCCGCAACGCTCGATCATCGACCCGCCTGAATTGCGCAAGTACCGGTTCAGCCATTGCTTCCCCAGCATAGCGACGAACGCGGCGAGAAGGGAGATAATAAGGCTCGCGTACATCAGACAGGTGACGGTGACGATCTCGCTCGGTGGACCCTCCTGAACAGGTGGAACGGTGATGGTCTCACCGGGGATGGCGGACTGATTGAGAGTCAGGAGGATGGCACGGAGGAGGGCAGCGGATTGCTCGTTGGGATCAGATCGGAGGTTCGG
>Ga0307510_10012170_pt1 | contig 10200 bp, 6 predicted proteins | sample 12_EM_MG_FD_207224 | JGI IMG/M metagenome (GOLD analysis project Ga0307510, IMG submission 207224) | Populus trichocarpa ectomycorrhiza microbial communities from riparian zone in the Pacific Northwest, United States - 12_EM | ecosystem: Host-associated > Plants > Roots > Unclassified | place...
GAAAAATCCGAAGCCGCCTACGTGCAGTTGGATGCGGCCAGCCCGGATGGGCGTTTGAAGGGCAACATCGGGTTGCGTGCCGTACACACGGAAGAGTTGTCCTCCGGTTATGTTCCGACACCGGATGCCAGCTTGTATTACGGCCTGTTCGGCGGTGCGAACTCCCTGAGCTACAGCGCGGCTGCATTACAGGCGCAGACACAGACATACAACAACTTCCTGCCGTCCCTCAATGTCAGCTATCAGCTCGCGGACGACCTCGTCACGCGCGTGGCGGTCGCCAAGGTCCTGCAGCGTCCCGATATGAACCTGCTGGCCGCGGCCAGCAGCCCCAATGCCTCTTCGGGCCCCCCACCGTCCGGCACCTGGATTGGCACCCTGAACAAGGGAAATCCGGGCCTGCAGCCGTACCTGTCGAACCAGTTCGATGTGTCGCTGGAGTGGTATTTCAACGAGCGCAGTCTCATTGCCGCCGACTTCTTCTTCAAGGATGTCAAGAACCTGGTCCTGACCCAGTACACGCAGGAAACGGCCAACGTGACGCTCGCGGGAAGCCAGACGAGCTCCTTCCCTTCAGGCACCGTGCTTCCCATCCAGCTCTCGGTCGCACAGCCCGTGAATGCCCAGTCCACCCAGATCAAGGGCGTTGAGCTCGCCTATCAGCAGCCGTTTGAGTTTCTGCCGAGCCTGCTGCACTCACTGGGCGCCCAGGCGAACTACACTCACATCTGGGCCGGCAGCGTGGTGCTGAATCAGGGCCAGCCGGCGCTGCCCCTGCCGGGGATCTCCAAGAGCACCTACAACGTCGGGCTGTACTACGACAATTCCACAGTCGACGTGCATGCGGTATACAACTACCGCAGCCAGTGGGTGTCGGATCCGTTGAGCTTTTTCGGCGATGGCGCCTTCGTGAAAGGCTACGGCCAGCTCGATCTGACCGGTAATTACAACATTAATAAAAACTTGAGCGTCAATGCATCCGTGATCAACCTCACCCGCGAGGCGCTGGTCCAGGTCGATCGCTACAACATCAATCGGCTCTACGAGCTCAGCGGCCGCCGCTACTATCTCGGCGTGCACCTGAAGCTGTGATCGGTCGAGGCACAACGCGATGCTGACACGCCGGGAACTGATGAGCGCGCTGGGAGCGACCGTAGCATTCTCACGAGTGCTGCGGCCGCCCGCGGCCAACGCCGCCGCGAACAGAGTACCGGCAAATGTCGGCTCGCAGAGCCCCCTGCCGCTGCAGGAGGCGCTGCGGCGGTTCCTGGGTTACCGCTACGGCGCCTTCATTCACTGGGGACCTGCAACGGTCTCCGGGAAGGAGATCAGCTGGTCGCGCCAGGTGCAGACGCCTCAGAAGGAGTACGACGCTCTCTACCAGAAATTCAACCCGGTCGAGTTCGATGCCGAAGCCTGGGTGAAGACACTGCAGAAGGGCGGTTTCCACTATCTGATCTATGTGACGAAGCACCACGAGGGCTTCGCCATGTGGAATACGCGGACTACCGACCACAACATCATGCATTCCCCCTTCGGGCGCGATGTCGTAAAGGAAATCTCACTCGCCTGCCGCAAGCTGAATTTCCCGCTGTGCTTTTACTATTCGATTGCCGACTTCTACCATCCGGATTGTATCGGTGCCGCCGATAGTTTCGGCACGAACTACGGCGCCCCCGGTTACAACTTGCCACCGGGACAGCGCCCGGATTTCAATCGTTACGTGACCTACATGAAAGCGCAACTGCGGGAATTGACTGAAGGCTACGGGCCGGTGGTCGGCTGGTGGTTCGATGGCGGTTGGCAGAAGCAATGGACTTACGAGCGAGGCCGTGATTTGTACGATTACGTTCGCGGCCTGCAACCGGACGTCCTGATGGATCACCGTGTGGGCGGGGCCTATAACGGCAAGGTATACCTGCCAACCTGGTTTCCCCAGGATGAAGGGCGGCGAGTCGGTGACTATGCCGTGTTGGAAGTGGACATGCCACGGTTCAACCGGGATGTCCCCTGGGAATACACGACGCCGGCCAATGACCGCTCCTATAGCTGGACGCCGGGGCCCTACGGCGAGCCGAATAAATGGCTCGACAACCTGATCAGGTCAGCCTGCGGCGACGGCAACTATGTGCTCGGTGTGAGTGCGCCCCCCACCGGCCGTTTTCAACCCGAGTTGATCGGCCGCCTGGAGCAGGCGGGCGCCTGGCTGCAGCGGTACGGACAAAGCGTTTACGGCACCCGGGGCGGCGCTTACAAGCGGACCAACCTCTACGGCAGTACCTGCAAGGGTAATGTGATCTACCTGCATGTATTGGCTACAGCCGTATCCCATCTCGTGCTGCCGCCGCTGCCGAAAAAGATCGTTGCCGCATCGATGCTGAATGGCGGCGAGGTCAAAGTAACTCAAACCGGGCGGGATGTGACCGTCGACATCAATCCCTACGATCTGCAGATCCCCTCCACCGTCGTGGTGCTCGAGCTGGATGGGTCGGCCGAGGACATTGCCCCGATCGGCGAAATTCCCGTCAACCGCAACGTCCCGGTAAAATCCTCCAACGCCGACACGGGCAGGGACGCAATGGCGTCCGACGGCAATCCGGCGACTTTCTGGCAAGGCGACGGCAAGACCCAGCCCGCCTGGCTGGAGTATGACCTCGGCCACGAACAGTCCATTTCCCGCGCCGTGTTGTTTGAGGGCCGTTACGAAGGCGAGCGGGCGCACATTCAGAAATTTCAGATCCAGGTCCGATCCGGCAATGAAGATTGGAAGGGCGTCATGAATGTCAATGGTTGGGGCGGCGAGAGCGACACGGCCGCCTTCGATGAGTGGCCCATTTCGGTGTCACACCCGGAAGTGCGCTTCGCGCCCGTGAAGGCGCGGTACGTGCGGTTGAAACTGGTGCGCACCGTCGATCTGCCGGTGATCCACGAGTTTGAGTTGTACGAGCGATGATGTTCCTCACGCTCATCAGCCTGATCTCGGCCATGGGCGGCTTCCTGTTTGGCTACGAAACCGTAGTCATTGCCGGCACCATCGGCCTGCTCAAAACCCAATACGCCTTCTCGGCGCTCATGGAAGGCTGGTTTGTCAGTTCCGGCCTGGTCGGTTGCATGGCCGGCGTGGCTCTCGCCGGCACCCTCAGCGACCGCTTCGGCCGCAAGAAGGTCATGATCCTGTCGGGACTGCTGTTGACGCTCGCGTCAATCGGGTGTGCGGTGGCATCCAGTGCGTGGCTCCTGATCTTTGCCCGGATGTTGGGAGGTGCGGGAGTCGGCATCGCCTCGATCATCTCGCCTCTGTACATCTCCGAGGTCTCGCCGCCGCAGCTCCGGGGACGATTCGTGTCGCTCTTTCAGCTCACAATCACCCTGGGAATCGTGGCGGCCATGCTCATCAATGCGGCGCTGCTCGACTACTCGATGCAGCCCGCCGCCGCCGCGACCACGGGCCTGTGGCACTGGCTCATGGTCGCCCAGGTCTGGCGCGGCATGTTCCTGTTGCAGGCGCTGCCCTCCCTGGTCTTCTTTGTATGTGCGTTGTTGGTACCTGACAGCCCCCGCTGGCTGGTCACGGCCGGACAACCCGAAAGCGCTCTCAGCGTCCTGATGAAGCTACGTGCCGGGGAGACGGCGGCCCGGACTGAGCTCGAAGCCATTCGCAGCGCGGTCGCCGAAGAAACCGACTCCGTCAGCCAGTTGTGGACCTCCGGGCTGCGCAAGCCGCTGTGGCTGGCGATTTTTCTGGCGGTATTCTCCGAGCTGAGCGGTATTACCGTTGTCATGTATTACGGCCCGGTCATCCTGGAGAAGGCCGGCCTGGCTGCCAACAAGTCACTGGGCGGCCACGCCATCATCGGCATGGTGTTGGCTGCTTCCACGTTGCTGGCCGTGTGGTTGGTCGACAAGGTCGGTCGGCGCAAGTTGCTGCTGACAGGCGTCGCCGGCGCCTGCGTCTCCCTGGCGCTCACGGGTGGGTTCTTCCTGCGCGGCATCATGGAAGGCTCGGAGGTTGTCATCCTCCTGTGCGCGTTTGTAGCTTGCTTCGCCTTTTCCATGGGCCCCATCAAGTGGATCGTGATTGCCGAGATATTCCCCACCAAAATCCGCGCGCGCGCCATGAGCGTGGCCACTCTCGCGCTGTGGTTGACCGATGTGGCCATCAATTTTGCATTCCCCGCGGTTCGCGACCTGTTCGGTGTGTCGGCCATGTTCCTGCTGTGCTCCGGTTTCCTGTTGATCCAGTGGTGGGGAGTCTGGCAGCGCCTGCCTGAAACCAAGGGCATGAGCCTGGAAGCCATTGAGCGCCTGTGGAGGTAAAACACCATGTTGTCGGATTTCCTGAACAAGATTGTCATCGTGACCGGCGGCGCCGGCGGCCTGGGCAAAAGCTTCTCGTTGGAATTCTGCGAGCGCGGCGCCCAGGTGATCTGTTCGGACCGCAGCGGTGAGGCGGGCGAGCAGTTGCTGCGCGAAGCCGCCGCCTTTTGCGGCCGGATCCACTTCATAGCCGGTGACATGGGCCTTGCGTCAACCTGTGACAGGATTGCCGCCGCGGCAGCGGACCTGGGTGGAGTGGACGTGTTGTGTAATAACGTCGGCATCCAACCGCCTGCGAGCTATGTGCCGGCGCACGAGTTGCCGGATGAGCTGTGGGACTCGATCCTGACAGTCAACCTGAAGTCCTACTTCTGGATGATCAAGCGCTGCATCCCCCTCCTGAAGCGCCGCCAGGGCGGAGTGATCGTCAATACCGCCAGTGTCCAGGGGTTGCAGTCGCAAAAGGGCGCTGCCGCCTACGCGGCTTCCAAGGGCGGCATCCTCTCCCTGACACGGCAGATTGCCCTGGAATATGCACAAGACAACATTCGCTGCGTCGCTATCGCCCCCGGTTCATTCGACACCCCGCTGATGAAAGAGGTGGCGGCCGGCATTCCCGACAAAAACTACATCCCGCAATTGATCCAACGGTATCCCATGAAGCGCTTCGGCCGCCCGCAAGAGCTTGCGAAAGTGGTTGCCTTCCTGGCGGGCGATGGCGCCTCGTTCATCACCGGCGAATGCGTGACTGTGGATGGCGGCATCATGGCGCAGGGCGGTTGGGCGCAGTAAACCGTGAGAATCTCCAGCATCGAGCCGTTCATTGTCCACGTGCCATTGAATAATGGCATCCGCGACAGTACCAACAGCATCGATCACTGGGGTTTTATCGGGGTAATCCTCCATGCCGACAACGGCTTGCAGGGCTATGGATTCACGGGGACCCATGCTCATCTGCCGGCGGACCAACAGATCGCCGCCTGGATAGAGCGGATCTACGGCCCGTTGCTCACCGGGGAAGCCATCGAAGGCCGGCATTCCATCCAGCGACTGTGGCACAAGCTCCACGACACGCCGCCCCTGCAGTGGGTTGGACGCGCAGGGTTGAGTCACCTGGCCCTGGCGGCAGTGGACATCGCGCTGTGGGATCTCTATGCCAAGGGCGAAAATCTGCCCCTGTGGAAAGTATTGTGCTCAGGACAGCGCAACCCGCGGCTGGACGCGTACGATACCAACGCCGGCTGGCTGAATATTCCGCTCGAACGGTTGGTCTCGGGATGCCAACAATCCATCGACCGCGGCTTCAAGGGCGTGAAAATCAAAGTGGGTAGCGCCGATCCCGAAGTCGACCTCGCGCGCATCGAAGCGGTCAGGCGGGCGATCGGGCCGAACCCCCGTTTGATGATCGATGCCAACGGCCGCTGGAGCCTGGAGACGGCGGTTAAATACGCCGTACGCCTCGATGCGTACGATCCGTTCTGGTTCGAAGAGCCGCTCTATTTCGATGACCTGGGCTCACACGTCGAGCTCGCCTCCCGCATGCGCACGCCGATTGCGTTGGGCGAACAGTTGTACTCCCGCTTTCATTTCGACGCCTTCCTGCGCTCGGGCGCGGTCAAGTTCGTCCAGGTGGACGCATTGCGGGTGGCGGGAATCACTGAATGGCTGGCCGTTGCCGACCAGGCACACGGACTGGGTCTGCCTGTGGTCCCGCACGTTGGCGACATGATGCAGGTTCACCGGCACACCGCGTTCGCGCATCCATCCTGCAGCCTGTTGGAATTCATACCCTGGACCCAGCATTGCTTTGCGGAGCCCGCGATCGTTCGCGATGGGGAGTTTGTGCTTCCCGACGCCCCGGGTGCCGGGACCACATTCACAGCGGCTGCGCTGAACACGTTCCGCCGGAGGTTGAATTGAAAGCGTTCAGTCCGATGTGTCTTTGCCTGTCAGTGCTGCTCTGCGGGCTCACGCACGCAGCAGTAATCCAGGTCAGCAGCAAGGATGTTGCAAGCAACAGCAGCAGCGAGCTGCAACGGGCCTTCCAACGAGCCGTCGATGCAAAACATCACAACCCCAACGACCCCGTGACCCTGGAGCTGGCCGACGGCGACTACCTGCTTTCGTCGCAACTCACCATTGGTCCCGATCTATCCGGCACCCCACAGTCGCCAACCCGCATCGTTGCAGCACCCGGCGCGCATCCGAGGCTGAGCGGTGCGAGACAGCTCGTGCTGCAGTGGAAACCCTACCGTAACGGGATCTATCGTGCGAACGTAGCGGGCCCGTCGTTCGATTTGCTGTACATGAACGGTGAGCGCCAGGTTCGCGCACGCTATCCCAACTTCGATCCCAAAATCGCACTGTTCAACGGTTACGCGGCAGACGCCATCTCACCGACCCGGGTCTCACGTTGGCAACATCCCGAAGGGGGAGTCCTCCACGCCTTGCATGAGGGACGTTGGGCCAGCATGCATGTCCCCATTCTTGGCAAGAATCCAGACGGAACGCTGCGCTTCGGCGCACAGACAGGCAACAACCGGCCATCCCCGCCACATTCACTGTATCGCTTCGTAGAAAACATCTTCGAAGAGTTGGACTCATCCCACGAGTGGTACTACGACTCGGTCGCGGCCACGCTGTATTTCATGCCGCCGCCGGGAGTCGATCCGAACGGGGCGGCATTTCAGGCCAGCCGCCTGGAGACCCTGTTGGAAGTGCGCGGCACCGAGGCAGCGCCCGTCCACGATATCTACATCGGCGGCCTCGAATTCACCCACACCGCGCAGACATTCCTGTCCAGCACCGAGCCCCTGCTGCGCAGCGATTGGAAATTTGCCCGCAAAGCCGCCCTGCTGATTGAAGGCGCAACGGGCGTAACCGTCGAGAACAACGTGTTTCACGAGCTCGGCGGCAACGCCGTAGTCGTCAGCGGATTCAACCGGAACGTCAGGGTTGCCGGCAACGACATATCCGACATCGGTGCGAGCGGTATCTCGTTCGTCGGCCGCCCTGAAGCGGTTCGCTCACCGGTCTACTCCTACAACGAATGGGTGTCTGACGAGAAGATGGATCGGACCGCGGGTCCCAGGACGAACGCCTATCCCGCGCACAGCAGCGCCGAGGACAATCTGATTCATCACATCGGGACTATTGAGAAGCAGGTGGCCGGAGTCGAGATCGCGATGTCCATGAACATCCTGGTCAGCCACAACACCATTTACGATACACCGCGCGCCGGCATCAACATTGGCGATGGCACGTGGGGTGGAGATGTGGTTGAGTACAACGACGTCTTCGATACCGTACTACAGACCGCAGACCACGGGGCGATCAACACCTGGGGCCGCGATCGCTACTGGATGCCCGACCGTGCGGCGTTGGATAAACGCCTGGCGCGCGAGCCGGATCTGTGGAAGCTCGATACTCTCGCGCCCAACATCATACGCCACAACCGCTTTCGGTCCGATCATGGCTGGGATATCGACCTGGACGACGGCTCGAGCAACTACCAGGTCTATGACAATCTGTGCCTGGCCGGCGGCTTGAAGTTCCGCGAGGGATTTCATCGTGAAGGCGTCAACAACATCCTGGTCAACAACGGCTTTCACCCGCACGTGTGGTTCAAGAACAGCGGCGACCGCTTCGAGCACAATATTGTGCTGGGTCCCTACAGCCCCATCTGGATGGACCACTGGGATGCCGTAATCGACCACAATCTGTTTGCGGCGCCCTGGATGCTCGACCGCGCTCGCTCGCTCGGCCAGGACAGCCACTCCGGGGTGGGGGATCCGCTGTTTGTCGATGCCGCGGGGGGCAACTACACCGTGAGCCCGGTGAGCCCGGCACTCGAGATCGGATTCCACAACCTCCCGATGGCGGATTTCGGGGTGACCCGCCCCGAGCTGCGGCGCCGAGCCGGCAAACCCGAGTTTCAGGCGATGTTGATCACGCAGATCGCCGACACAGCCAGGCCGCTGGAGGTTGCCGGCGGGTTGTTCAAGACGGTCGCCAGCCTTGGAGAGCAGTCGGCCGTGGGATTGCCGGATACGAAGGGCGTGATGGTATTGAAGGTCGACAGCTCCAGCTCGTGGGCCGCGGCTGGATTGCGAGTAGGGGACGTTTTGCTGCAGGCATACGATGACGAGCTCAAAACCTCGGTCCCGCTCGACAACGTCGAACAGTTCATCTCCAATTATCAGTCGCGTAAATGGTGGGGGAAATTCGACTTCGTGATTCAGCGCAATCAGCACCAACAGAAACTCCACGTGGACCTGCAACGATGAGCCGCCTAGTCGATTCACATGCGCATTTCTGGGACGTCGCCCGATTCAACTACCCCTGGATCGAGCCGGGTTCCGTTTTTGATCGGACCTTCTCACTGGCCGATTACCAGCAAGCGTCCCACGCAGTGCCCATAGAAAAGATGGTTTTCGTCGAGTGCGATGCTCATCCCTCCCTCGGGCGCGCGGAGGCACAATGGGTGGAGCAACTCGCGACGCTCGATCCCAGAATCTGCGGTCTCGTGGCCCGCGTTCAGTTGACTGACAACGATGCGCTGCAGGCCGATCTGCAAGCCGTGGCCGAACGGCCGCTCGTCAAAGGCATCCGACACAACATTCAACACAATCCGCCCGGATTTGCCTTGCGGGATGAATTCGTCCACGGAATCAAGCTGGCCCACCGCCATGGATTGCACTTCGAATTGTGTCTCACACACGATCAGCTCAGCGAAGTCATTCAACTCGTGCAGCGCTGTCCGGAAGTGTCGTTCGTGCTCGATCATTGCGCCAAACCCGCGATCCGTGCCGGCCTCAAAGCGCCCTGGGAAGCCGAGATCCGCGCTCTCGCCCGCCTGCCGAATGTGGTTTGCAAAATCTCCGGGTTGCTCACAGAGGCGGACTGGAGTCATTGGACCCTCGAAGAAATCCTCTGGTACGCGCAGACGGCGGCGGATGCGTTCGGCGGCAAGCGAATCCTGTTCGGCAGTGACTGGCCGGTCAACGAAGCGGCTGGCGGCTACGCCCGGTGGTACAGCGTGACCGAGTCGCTGAGCCGCCGGTGGAGCGCGGCGGAAAAAGACGACTTTTATTTTTCAAATGCCGAGAGAGTCTACCGACTATGATCACACGCAAAACCTTCCTCCAGCTCGGCCTCTCATCCGCGGTGGTCAGCCTGTTGCCGCCGGCCGGTTCGACAGTGCGGGCAGCGCAATCAGCCGCACAGTCCGCCAATCCCCTCATCTCGCAGCTCAACCCGGTGTTGCGCCTCTATCCCGCCAAGGCCATCGAACGCAGCGGCGACATTCGGTTTGGGGCTGCGGAAATCGAAGTCATGCTGCCGTTCTTCGGCTCGGGGGCGGTGACCTGGAATGTGACGGTCCCGGCGAGCGGCACCTACCAGGTGTCAGCCTGTTATGCGTCCACAGTGCCCGGCTCGAGTCTCGAAGTCAGCTCGGGCGAGCGCTCAATCCACCACGGCGTGCAGGTCACGGCAGGCTACTTCCTCCCCGATCCGGCCGGTCCCTCCCCGAATCCGGGCGATCCCGACACCGCCTCCTTCTGGTCCGAGCGGCAGTTCTATAGTTTCGAGCGCGTCCCGTTGAATGGCGAGTTGCAGCTCAGTCGCGGCGTCAACGTCATCAAACTGCAGTTGTCAGGCGAGAAGGGCCGGGAGAATTTCCGACTGCGCTCCCTGGAGCTGACACCGGTCGCCCAGAAAGCCAGCCTGGAAGCATCCCGTGATGCGGCGCGTCGCCGTCGCGCAAACACCGACTGGTTTGCCAAAGCCGGTTATGGAATCTGGTTTCATTTCCTCGATCAGACCACACCGCGGCGCGGGCCCGCCAGGTCCTACCCGGAGGCTGTGAATGATCTGGATGTA
>Ga0307510_10012171_pt1 | contig 10200 bp, 11 predicted proteins | sample 12_EM_MG_FD_207224 | JGI IMG/M metagenome (GOLD analysis project Ga0307510, IMG submission 207224) | Populus trichocarpa ectomycorrhiza microbial communities from riparian zone in the Pacific Northwest, United States - 12_EM | ecosystem: Host-associated > Plants > Roots > Unclassified | place...
TTCCCTTTACACTTTTTCAACCTTTCATACACCGCATGGACTCGGTCTTCCCAACCTTGCAAATAGTACGCTACAGAGTATCACTTATCACTACTATAACTTAGTTTTTTTGTTGTTCAGCCCTTGGTACCATCGACTCAATGGATGTACACGTCAACATTGATGTTACACTGGACGTTATTGCCTCTTCCACTCGTTTGTTCTGGGATTTGGGACATTTCTCGTCTATCCTTCAGTTTTGGGATTTGTGGAGGGATATGTGAAATAAATACAACTTTTACAACTGAACAACAGTCTGCCGTTCTGCGTTATTCAGACAGAAAGCCCCTGGGGTCTAAAGTGCCGTTAGAGGGAGGATTGGGGCGGCCTGAGTCGACCACTCTCGTTATCGTTATCAACGCTCGGCGTTAGGATGGCCTTTTCTATGTCACATATCTGACACAGTGACAAGCGGCAGACCGAGCTGTCCGGAAGAACAAGATCGTAGGTACCAGCTTGAATCGCTGGTACGCATCGAACCTCCTGGACGGACGGGAAAACAGTAAAAAACAATAGGCGCCTCCGTTATCAGTCCCTCGGTCCTGCCCTTGTCCGGTAACTTTTGTGTTATCAAGGTTCGAAAGCAGAAAGTCAGGGTCTCACTCTCACGGCGGCGTTGGCCTAACTACTAATTCAGGTGCGCTGATACACGCAAAAGATTGACACACTTGACGCTTGACGACTTGGTCAGGTCAAGGAGTCAGGGACGTTGACGGGGATCCCAAGTGGGGGAATCGTATACAGTACACCGTATTTGTATTTGTCAACAAAACCCTTATCGGTATCGGTATTGGCGCTTTGTCGGATATATCCGGTATCCGATTTCGGCAACTTAACTTTTCTATGGGTTGAACTTTTTACTTTGGTCGTGACGCGCGATCCTTTCAAAACTATCCGCTACAACTGCACGCGACAGCCCGCGATACGTGTCAAGGAAAACGGGTTTTATTTTCAGACTAGGCCTGGACTGGATACGACCCTGCGGTACTACAAGCGCTTTGTACACGACGTCTGACTCGATCTGAGGCCCAACTGGTCGAACCTAATAAACCATGTCCAAAGGGGGAAAACAATAGGAGATCCCTCTAATCGTACTTTGCAACGAATCGAATCCCACACCCACAACTGGCTGCGCTCCGACTCGGAATTGCGTTTCATCCTATACAAGGACGATGAAACATTGTACTCGGGCTCAGCTACGGTGCCAGTGGCCTACATTTGTTTTCTGTGGACGTCGATCCTGCTGAAAACTCTTGTATGATCTGAAGCGATCGGTCTTCGATGTGAAAAAAAAGTCGCGGTGATATCATAAGATGGAAGCGCGGTGAACACACAGTCCGCAACTTGGGGTGCGCCGTTCGGGCGTTTCGCGTTGTCGCTGAAGTTGAACAACGGCCATCTCGGTACCATTCTCTTTCAGGTCGACGTAGATCTTGATGTTGTTCATCACGATGGAAGGTCTCATCATTCCTTGCGCAACTAGAGTTTGGCATGGCACCCCTCCCTGCTCGATTTTTTATTTATTTTTGTCTTCAAGGCGGCCATCGTCAGCCATTGTTGACGGTGTGGCCGTTTCAGCCTCCCCCCTAAGAGCCCCTTAATCTCCCGCATCCCTGACTAGCCTGAGAATCAACATTTTCTGTTCTGGAAATGGCAATATTGTTTTCCTTCTGCCTCTGTTCAGCCGCTCCCTGGCCGCCTTTCGCTGTCCGTGTTGCCACACAATTGCATCAAGGGATATGACGAAGAAGATCCACTGTGGAGTGCCATTGAACGTATTCGACTGCAAGGGTCCAAGAAATCTTCCCAAGGCCCACTAGCAGGTGGATAACCTGCGACCATGAAGTCTGGTTTACAACAAAGCGGTTCTTCTCGACTGTAACATTTCCCCCTTGGACAACAACATGAACTTATCCCTGATGATGGCTATATTTCTCACCTCAGCGTTGAAGACAGTGACATCGAAGGTAACTCATACTTTCTTGTTAACGCCCTTCTTCACTGGATTCACCATGGATGCACACGTCAGACTAAACTAGGGTGCGACCGCCGACCAGGAGGTGGTGACCACTCGGCAGCTACTACCGCCGCTGTTATTTTTTTTTTCTTTTTCATTCCCTTCCCTTTCCTTCTCCTATGTTTTATCGTATGTTTGACACTTACCAGACATGATGATGCTCTACACATCCCTCCGCCCCTGCCATCCATCCTATCTTTTCCGTCGAAATCAACACGACGCCGCAGTGACCGCCAATGAATCAAACAATATTACACGAATGTCGTAGTTCCGAGTCCCTGTCCGACGTGATCAGAACTTACTCTGCCACTTACTACCCAAGTACTTGAATCTTTTCAGTATAATAGGTATGTAAGAGGTAACTCAAACAGGAGACCGCAGCGACCTCAAGTAGAATTCTGAAGTCCACTAAATAGCATCATGATGTTGTACAGAGAGACTTCGTCACGTTGTACACCCCACTGCGATATTTATACTATATCGCACAAACTGGTCATGCAATTCGTCCAAAGGAAAGTGAAAAGTACAGCTAGAACCTCCTCCGATACCCACACATTCAAGTTGCCAGGTCATTCCTAGTCAAACCCTGCATTCCCTCGGCAGTGCGCTCCGAAAACAATCGCGTGATCTCCATGTTGTTCCGTCGCGATGCTACTTGGAAGGGTGTCTTGACCACATCTGTCCGGGCATGCGGATCTGCGCCATGTTCCAGTAAGATCTCCACAGCCTGGAGGTGTCCAAAGTTTGCTGCCCAGTGCAACGCAGTCCAGCCATATTTTTGTGCGTTCGTGTCCACGCCGTGGTCGAGCAACAGCCGCATGACCTCTAGTCATCCCCCTCTCTGAGTCGCTGCTTCGTGCAATAGAGTATATCCTAAAACGTCCTGGAAATCCATCCTCGCGCCACACTCGAGGAGTAACAGGACGACCGCGATCTGTCCGCTAGATGACGCAACATACAGCGCAGTGTTGCCCCAGATATCTGTTGAGTTGGGATTCGCGCCATGGTCGAGTAATAACCGGGAAAGGTCGCTGGACTCCGAATTGTGACGCAATGCAATGTGCAGTGGACTGGTGTCGAAGTTATCCCGGTAGTGAACGCCTGCGCCGTGCTCCAGTAACACCCTCACGATCTCCACTCCTCCCTTTTCCGATGCTACAAGTAGTGGAGTCCAATTGAGTTCGATCACGCCGTAGTCGTCGCACTGCGCGTTCGGATCTGCACCGCGGTCAAGTAGCGACCGCACGACTTCAATGTGTCCACGAGATGACGCCATGTATAACGGAGTCTGATGCTGGCTTCCCCGAGACTCGACGCCGGCACCACGATCTAGTAAGAGCAGGACAACGTCCAGATATCCCCAGTCGACAGCCGCATGTAGCGGACTCCAATAGAGTTCGAGCACGTTGTAGTCGCGATGCGCTTTCGGATCTGCACCGCGTCGAGTAGCGACCGCACAACTTTAATGTGTCCACAAGATGATGCCATGTATAATGGAGCCTGATGCTGGCTGCCCCGAGACTCGATGCCGGCGCCGTGATCCAGTAAGAGCATGACAATGTCAGGATGTCCCTTGTCGGTGGTTACATGTAGCGGAGGCCAATCGAGTTTGAGCTCGTCGTAGTCGTCGCACTGCGCGTTCGTATCTGCACCGCGGTCAAGCAGCGACCGCACGACTTCAATGTGTCCACGAGATGATGCCATTTATAATGGAGTCTGACGCTGGCTGTCCCGGGACTCGATGCTGGCACCACGGTCCAGTAAGAGCAGGAAAAGGCCCAAGTGTCCCCTGTCGACGGCCGCATGTAGCGGAGTTTCGTGAACTCGCCTCGAGCAATGACATCTTGCGGATGTGCATCGAGGAGTCGTTCTGCGAGATCACGGAGGCCACATAGCACAGCGTGATACAAAGGGACTGCATTAGGCTGTGCCGGGTGAGGAGAGAGCCAATCTCGGCCATGACAAATCTCAACATCGTATAACCAGATCCATACGGCCAGGTGCGGTTTGTTCTTGTCGAAGAGGCAATCCAACCCATCTCGGATGTCCGATGACACGTCTCCAAACAGCGCATGGTTGAGCAAACTTTCTGCTGCATACTGAGCCAGGGGGAAGTTCTGAATATCAGAGCTGTAGTCTAGCTGGATGAGAACGCTAACACAAGCTCCGGTAAGAAGAGTATGTGCCCGTGTGGGGGAAATGTTGAAGCGGGAAACGTGTGCGGAATTTGCGATGTGGTCAGAGGTCAAGTATTCTCTGACAGAGAAGTGTGAGAATTGTACTACATTCTTGTTGTCACCGTCATAGTCGTAATCGTAGTTGTAGTTGTAGACAACAGTGACCAACGTGGAGCAGGCGGAGAGTATAAATTCTTCTGGATCTTGGGGGCGCCGACTAATATTGAACTTGAAACCTAGACCCGATTCTGCGTCAGGGAGAACAGCAAAAAGCTCGGCGAGTTCCTTGACGCGAAGCGGGCGGGTGGATATGGCCAGACACTGGAAAAGTCGATTGGCGTAGGCTTTTTTCTCCTCGTCAATCTCCATCAACGTATGTTCATACGTTTCATCTAACGTCCTGGGCAATTCACCCAAAGTATGTCTGATACTCGGCGGAAAACACCGACGCAGAGTTTCGATCTGGCAGTGTACTCACCGGAACCTTCAGGGAGATGTAAGGGTAGATAAGAAATAAATACAAAAGCTATCACTTACATCCCACCAGCTCTCTTCGTCAAAGTCTCAATGACCAATTGCTTGTCTTCTTCTCGCCACCGTTGCATCCTTGGGTCTGACCCAACAAAATCATTGATATAATCGACAATATCCCGATTTTGTCCAGCTTGTTCATGAAGTGGGACCATGTGGTCTGCAATAGGCCCAAGTGCGTCTCGGATGTCGATCTCGGGCCGGCTGGTGATACAAAAATGGATATGTGGTAGCCGCAACTCGATAAGCTCTTGAATGATGATGAGAATCTCTTCTCGTGGCGTAGGACACCCGGAGGAATTTGGGCACTCATCAAGAGCGTCAATAACGAGAAAGAGTGACCCTTTCCCCGGGTGTTTGAACACATTCTTCAAGCATTCAAGGAGAGTACCTATGCTGGGCTGTCGGGAGCCATCACCGTGAACCGACTAGATGGGTGAGAGAACCTGGGAGAATGCATCGGATTGATCGCAGAGCTGGATGAGGAGGGACGAAAGTAGATTGCGTGCGTTCTGTTTGCTGGCATCTCAGAAATCGCAGTAAAATATTGCGAAACTGGCTAATCCACTCCGACACATCTCTCGGACGTCTTCAATGATGCTTGAGCTATCGATTACATGAGTACATATAACAGAAGAATTATTGTGGAGACACATACGAAATGATAGTCTTTCCTGAACCAGCGAAGGCATCGGAACGGTGAGCAGTTGGAAAGGACAGGAAGGTGATATGCGCACGTAGGCCATTCACCCACAAAAGGGAAGCAGTCGATTTCCATTGCCGGAATGTGTCGCCTTGCGTAAACCATGTCGAAGTGCCAGGGTGTTGGGCTTCACGAGCGATATTGAAGTTCGTCCATGGATCTGGCGGAGACAACCAATGTCGGAGCTTGTCTTAGACATCGTGCTTTGGTGCCTCGCGACCTACCAGATCGTGCTTTGATATCACAAACACAGCTACATGAACAGGACATGCGCACCTTCCATCACAACATACATTTTATTGGCCAGATCAGAGACAACATTCAGGGTCTGGGCAACGGCTATCTTAGATTCCTCTCCCGTGAGTCGATCGAGTCTCTGGAGGGCCGATTCTATTTCATTATCTCCCAGGAGTTTCTTTACATATTTCTCTGCTACATTCAAGCCATTGCTGTTAATCAGCGAGAAAAGACTCACTGATTCGCCTTTGGTTGATTTGTTCAGTCACAAGAGCGAGAACGGCTATCAGTTCAGCCATGATTTTGATGAGCACTTCGGTCATCACGGGGGTTGGTTCCTTGATCTCGGTTTAGATCATGACTCGTTTGACAAAGCCCTCGATGCATTCGAAAATGTCGACTAGAGCGTCGTAGCTTGCCTTGACAGACTTTGGCGTCTAGGGATCCCAAATATCAGAAGCGCCAGCTGGTAGAGCACCGAGAGATACAAAGACACCGATTCCAGAAAAGATTGCTGATGCAGGGGGGAACACCTACAAGCAGTGAGAAAGAATATCGGAAAACAAAACAAATTCCTGGAACTTACAAGACTAACAGCGGTGCCAAGGACAGGACTGGTAGAGAGAGAATACAAGCCACTGACTATCGGTTCAAGGCACTTAATCAGTTTGGGATCGCCGTTTCTGACATCGCTAAATTCTTTAGCTTGATCGCGAAATATAGCAAGGATTTCTTCAGCAGATTTGCGTGCATCGGTCTTTGAGGCGAGTGGGTGTTTGCGGAGATCTTTCTTAGTTTGCTTGGAGTATTGGTCAATGGAAGTGATGAAGATGGCTTCGAAGTTGGAGGGAGTGGAGGTCGGACTAGGACTCCGAATTGCAGACATGGTGCTATCGAAGAGACGTACTAGTAGAGCATTGTGAGTGGAAGCGCGAAGACGAAGACGGAAGACCGACGGATGCTGGTTTGAAGTAGGCCAGATGTCATCCCGGCGTCAATGCGAGTCCGTCATCGCGTTAATACGGCGTTATCCGCGGAACACCTACACTTGACTCATTTGGTTTGGTGGGACTTGCACTGACCGTGACTGGCTAGGCTAGTAAGCACAACTTAACCTTCATAAACATATAGTTACCTTAAGAGCTTAAACATGTATGTGCATTGTGGTAGGGTCTTATCATGTCTTGCATCAGAGTCATAGATGTGGTCTACTGTAGTAAATGTCAACAGACAATAGAGATAAACACGGCCAACTACGCTATGATAGTACCAGCTAATGACATATCAGCAATAAGCTACTAGCATCAGGAAAACCCCTCATTTGCTTTTTGCTACTTTTACTGCTTTTATTGTTTTTTTTGTGTGAAAAAAGTAAAAATTTGGAAAGTACAGACTACTTGTGACAAGCCAACCCCTTCACTTTCCATGTACTTTTTTACTACTGCTCTACTTTTTTACACAGCTCTATATTTTTTCATGCAATATAACTGAGACTACTTCCATTTTATCACTACTTGTCATTTTTTGGCTGTACTTTCATGTACTTTTGTGACCTGAAATACTTTTGAAAGCAATATACTTTTTTGACTGCCTCAGAAAGCATTCTGGCAAGTGGAGGACTTGGCTTTTTCATGCTTTTTTGTGCTTTTTCTACATTTTTCATGAAAAGCATGAAAAAAGTAGAAAAAGCACCAAAAAGCAAACAAGGGGTTTTCCTGATGTAGTCATGTGATACGAACGGAAGTGAACGTGGCCTACCTTATACGTAAGTTTCAAGCTGTTTGCCACCGTATAATATGCCGACCTTTTTGCTGATGCTTTCCAACTCCCACCGGCCCTGTGATGGCTGCGACCTCTACTTTTGAGAGTTTCGGCGTGCGAAAGCACCATGTACAGAGCCAGGGCCATCATTTCTGCATGGCCTGTTTTCGCTTATTCAGTTCCGAGAGGTTGAGGATCAAGCACATGGCCACGAAGCATTTGTATTGCCGAGCACACGATACTGTGAGGTTATCAGTTCGTCTTGACCCGTGTTATCGAGACTGATGGTACTGCGCTTATCCGACAGACCTTCAAATCTGAAGATGAACTCGTATCACACTACAGACAGAGCGTGGAGCATCCCTTTTGCGTAACGTGTGAGTGTGACTTTGACGACGAGGATGAATTATGGGACCACGCAGAGGAGGATCATCATGCTTGCGGGCAGTGTCACAAAGTCAGTATTGCCCCATCTTTCTTTCCCTCCGTCGGACTTCACTGAGCGTCGATGCTACTGGCATTCATGCCGTAGCTATTCGACAGCCACGATGAGCTCCAGGAACACGATCGCGACGTGCACAGCTACTGCACTGACTGCCAAGAGAACTTCCTGAGCACATCAAGCCTGCGCCACCACCTAAAGATTCAACACGGCGCCACCGACCAATGGTATTGCCTAGCGCACGATATGGTTAACAATTCAGATACCGGCCGTCTACTATCGAGACTGATAGTGCCATGCGTACTCTATAGGTCTTCAAATCCAAAGATGACCTCCAATCGCACTACAACCAGAGCTTGGATCACCACTATTGCGTAGAATGCGAGAATGACTTCGACGAGGATGAATTTTGGGATCACGCAGAGAAGGACCATCACGCCTGCCGGGATTGCCATGAGGTCAGTAATTCTAGAGGCTCGTCGCAACAAATGTCTATCTTTCTCCACCGCTCTGAGAAGCGGTTACGAATTACTGAATATACGTACGATAGCTTTTCGGCACCTACGACGAACTCAAAGAACATGACAGCGATAAGCACCATTATTGCACCGACTGCAAAAAGGGTTTCCAGAGCGCGTCCAACCTGCGCCACCACCTGACGATCGAACACATGGCAGCCAAGAATTGGTATTGTCAGGCACACGATAGGGTTATTAACCCAGTTTCCACCGTCTACTATCGAAGCTGATAGTGCTACTCAACTCTATAGTTCTTCAAATCCGAAGATGGCCTCCAATCACACTACAGGCACAGCTTGGATCACCACTTTTGTACAGAGTGCGAGAATGACTTCGACAGCGAGGATATGTTATGGGAGCACGCAGAGAAGGATCATCACGCCTGTCAAATGTGCCGTGAGGTTAGTTATGCCGGACTCTCGCCACGCCTAGTATCTCTTTCGGCTTCGCTGAAGGGCAATTAAATGTTACCGTATGTGCGTATGGTAGCTATTTGACAGCTACGAGGAGCTTCAAGAACATGACCGTGACAAGCATAATTACTGCACCGACTGCCAAATGAATTTCTGGAGCGCGTCAAAGCTGCGCCACCACCTGACGATCGAACACACGGCCGCCGAGAGTTGGTATTGTCAGGCGCACGATAGGGTTATTAGTCGAGTTTCCGCCGTCTGCTATCGATACTGATAGTGCTACTCAATTCTATAGCTCTTCAAAACTGAAGATGGCCTCCAATCGCACTACAGAGACAGCCTGGATCACCACTTCTGCCGGGAGTGCGAGGATGACTTCGACAACGAGGATATGTTATGGGAGCACGCAGAGAGGGACCATCACGCCTGTCAAATGTGCCGTGAGGTCAGTTACGCCGGACTCTCGCCACGACACATCTTTCTTTTTCCTACTCTGGCTTCGCTGAGCAGTAATTAAAAACGGTAACTTACGTTTATCTTCTATAGATGTTCGATAGCCACGAGGAGCTCCAAGCCCACGATCGCGATGTGCATATCTATTGCACCGAGTGCAAACGTTCCTTCCAGAACGAGTCCAACATTCGCCACCACCTCAACTCAAAGCTGCACCAACCGACCAACGTGCGATGCCCAGGCCGAGGCTGCGAACGTGCTTTCGTCTCGCATGCCGCGCTCGTCTTCCACTTCGAGTCGGGCACCTGCTCATCACGTATGACCCGCGAGAAGCTCAACCGCCTCGCTGTCCGTGCTGACACAACCAACTACATCACGAACCCCGCGCGGCTTCTTACTGGACCACAGGGGGGTTTCGAGCCGCCCGTACCCGCGGCCACGTGGGCTACAGAATTCTCGTGGAACGGGGTGGCGTACGAGTGCTTCTTGTGCAATTCCGAGTTCAAGACGCTCCCGCGCCTCAACCAACACTTGCAGAGCCCGCGCCACGATGAAAAGATATACAGGTGCCCGAAGTCAGACTGTCACACGGAATTTGTCACCCTTAGCGGGTTGTGTCAGCATGTTGAGGGCGGGACCTGTGGCGTGAGGACGTTTAAACGAGTCCGCGACACAATGGAGAGCTTGACGAGGGGGTTTAACTCACTGACTATGTAGGGGTAGTATTCGGACAGTAGTTAGAATCGGATTGGTTTGCACGCTCTTTGGCACCAAAGTAATCTCAGTGACAAATAGCGAGAATTTCTGGCCCAATGGATGCGCAGAGTATGCAATTTTAAAAGTTTGTGCCCTAGCACATGCGTGTATATTTATATTACAGTATATCGCCCAAATTGGTCATGCAATTCG